>Ga0315903_10001894_pt1 | contig 31566 bp, 28 predicted proteins | sample LakEriMetagenome_7_FD_203524 | JGI IMG/M metagenome (GOLD analysis project Ga0315903, IMG submission 203524) | Freshwater fungal communities from buoy surface, Lake Erie, Ohio, United States - Buoy 2 MA119 | ecosystem: Environmental > Aquatic > Freshwater > Lake | place: USA: Lake Erie, Ohio...
GCGATGAGCGTGATGGGACCGGAACCGCCGGTGGCTGCGCCCGTGATGCTGCTGACCTTGATGCTGGAGCTGGAGCCCGGGGCGGCGGCGATGCCGAGGCTTCCGGGGAAGATCGGTGCGTCCGCGAGGGTCACGACCGCGCTGCGGCTGGCGATGGAGCCTGAACTGTTGCTGATGGTCACCTGGTAGGTACCGGCGATGGTCGGGTCATTGGCCGGGAGGAGCAGGCGGGAACCGTTCGCTCCTGCGATGTTCTGGCCATTGCGGGTCCAGCGGTACGTGAGCGTGGCGCTGCCCGAGGCCGAAACGAGCAGCGAGCTTCCGCTGCCCCATGTCACCGTGGTGTCGGCCGGTTGCGCGGCGATGAACGGTGCGGTGCCCGGGGCGATCGCGCCGAATCCGGCGAGGCCTTCGACGCGCAGACCCGTGTATCCCGGGCTGGCATTGCGGACGTGGAACTCGAGGACATTGGCTCCCGTCCGGAAGTCTCCATTCGCCTTCGTAATGACAAACGGAGTAAATCCGACAAACTGAGTCGCGTTTTTGAGGCCTGTGGCCGTGCCATTCACGAAGATGCCCACGCCTTCATTGTCCGTGGCCCATGATCCCGAGATGCGGACCGTGGCGAGGTCGAAACCAGTGAGGTCGAAAGTCGTGCGGTAGACATAGACCCCGGGTCCCGCGCCCGCGTCCGTCGGATCGCCCTGCGAACCTACCGTGTTGAGCTGCGGAGCGATCCACTTCGAACGATCCGTATTGGCGAGCCATGGGCCGGCCACGATTGGAAAGACAAGGCTGTCGTGCACGGTCGCCGGAACATCCGCCGCACCATCTGGATTGGTGAAGAGCGTGTAATGAGGATCCGAGCCACCGTCTGCGATCACTTCACCGCCCGCGCCGACGGCCGTGTCAAAGAGACCGGCAACGGCATCCGTGATGAGGTGGAGCCGAGCATTTTCCGTGACCACCGTGCCCTGTCCGCTGCCAGTGAAGGTGCAGGAATAATCTCCGGCGTCCGCGGCCGAGATGTTTTCGATGGTGAGCGTGGCCGTGAGGTTCGTGGTGCCCGATTTGCCCGGGATCGGGACGCCGTTCCTGCGCCATTCGAAGGCGATGGGAGGATTGCCTGAAGCCGAGGCCGAGAACGTGGCCGTCGTCCCGAGGGCCGTGATGAAGACAGGCTGCGGCTGCGCGGTCACCGCGAGGTCGCGTTCCGGAATCGTGCGGCGGTTCGCAAAGCCGTACAGGTGGAACGAAGCATTGACGAGCGGACTGGAAAGAACGGTGACCGAACCGCTGGCCGGAGCGCGGTAGGTGTAGTTGATGCGGATTCCGTTATTGTTCAGGAACGTGTCCTGATCGATGATGGGAGCAGGATTGTCGCTGGGCTGACTGTATTCCGAGAACGAGAGGAAGCGCCCGCTGTCTTCCCAGCCGACCGAAAACAGAGTCAGGACGTATTCCTCGCCCGGGGTCAGACCCGACAGTGTCAGGGATCCAGGGTAGCCATTGTAGAGGAAGTCGTTGGCCATGGCGCGGCTGCCTCCCGTGACGTTGTTGGAGTCGTTGCTGAAGGCAGCCGCGAAGCCTGAAGTGGCGAAATTCGCCCCCGAGGGATTCCCTCCGGGCACACCCACGAAGTTGATCCCATTGATGACGGTGCTGGCGGCGGAATTGAAGTTGTAGGCGTGGGTGTAGCGGTAGGTGGCACCGTCGTTCACGCCTGAGGTGGCGTCATCGTTCCATGCATCGACCGTCCAGCGGTTCGGTGTCGTTCCGGGAACTGTCTCCCGGTTGCTGAGGGCGGCTGTGTGCCATGATCCCGAGCCGGCGGCCTGGGGGTAATCGATGAGGACCGGGGAACCGGTGGCGTCCGTCGTGTAGCGGTAGCGGACCACCACGCCATTGGCCGGGCCGTAGGCGTCGATGTTGACGTTATGCGTGCCGCCGCCGGCGGATCCGGTGAAATCGGCCGAGCGTTGCCCTGGTTCCCAGCCGACCCCGTAGATGGTGGCGACGTAGGTGGTGGAGGGCTTGAGGCCGGAAAGTGTGATCGATGTGTTCGGGCCCCCGTACATGAACGACTGGGCGACCGCATTGCTTCCGTCCGCGATGTTGCGGTTCTGCGGCCCGAAGTTACTGGCGAAGCCGGTGGACGAGAAGTGATTGAGGGCACCCGGGTTGCCGCCGAAGGACGGGGTGAAGAGGACACCGTTGACCGTGGCGTTGGTAGCCGCTCCGCCGAACGTGCGGGCGTGGGTGTAGCGGTACTGTCCCTCGACCCCGGAGTCGGCATCGTTCGTCCAGCGCGAAGCTACGAGGGCCGTCTCCAGCGGTTCGCTGGCGGGGCCGATCTTGAAATCGTCAACGCATAGCGTGTGGTCGCCTGCGGCGTCGTTGCGGAGGGTGAGCGCTGCCGTGGCTCCGGCAGCCGTGAACCCGCATTCGATGAAATGGTACGGGTGGGCGGAATTGACCGATGTGATCGTCGCCGGTCCGGCGACTGGTGAAGCGAAATTCACCGAGAGTGCTACAGGGGCACCGTTTACCTGTACTGCGAGGAGCGGTTGCTGCTCAGCCCGGGCGTTGGCACGGAAGCGGAGCCGGTAGGCGGTGCCGGGCGTGAGTCCGCTGATGGTGGTGCTGAGATCGGCCCCGCCCGCAGCGCTCTGAAGAAAGGCGGACTGAAGGCCTTCCGGGAGTGTGCCGTTGTCGCCGAAGGGGCTGCTGCCGCCGGCCGGGTTCAGGCCTACGCGTTCCGGATTGGAGAAGGTCCATCCGGTGATGGCACCGCCATTGCCTGCGGCGTAACCCGGCCAGTTGGCGTAGGCATCGCTTTCGAAGCCGGGATTGGGGATGCTCTGGGCCGCGAGGCGGGACGTCAGCATCAACCCGGCGCAGAAACCGGGCATGAGGGTGGGCAGAAGTGTCTTCATCGTGGGTATTGTGGTCTATGGATGCTGAGCACGGCCAAATGGGGGGAACCGTGCGCACCGAACCTTCCAAGGATGAACTGCAACGGACAGCAGGGTCAAGGTTTTCCCTCGCCCACCGTGAATGCGGAGGGCATGCGAACACCTCCCTCCGGTGCCGTCAGCCCCTGCGGCCGATCGCTTCACTGATGTGGAAAATGCAGGTGAATTAATCTTGCCACCACTGCTACTAATTCCATAATCTCCATCTCTTCCCGGTTATTGCCTGAACTTAAGGAATTGGTGCGAACTGATCCGGAGCAGAGAGGAGCGATCGCAGTGAAGGAACTGGCCAGCAAACTACTGTCACCCTAAAAACCGATGAACACCACCCATCATCCGGAGCCGGGCTTTCTGATGCGAAACCGAATGGTACTGTCGGCGCTGCTGCTCTGTGCGGCGGCCGGCTACTACATTTTCGAGATGGACCGCGAGAGCAAACTCAACGAAAGCCGGCGGCTGACCCAGCTGGCCGAGGTGTATCTCAAGAAGGGAGAAAAGGAGGCGGCTGTGAAGTCGGCAAATGTGGCGCTCAAGATTCATCCGGAGAATGCCGAGGCCAGGCGCCTTGTGGCGACCGTGGAACTCGAGGAAGCGTCGTCGCAGTAACGGGCTATCCGTGCCGCGTCTGCCGGGGACATGGCAGCGGGAGCCGAGATGCCCGGGGTGCTGGGCACGGGGAACCGTTCCTGTGTGGGACGTCCGCACCAGTCGCCCAGATCATGGGAAGCCAGCGCACCTGCAGCTACGGCGGAGGCGGGAGGTTTGGCCTACCTGGGCTGGCAGCTGTCGAGCAGGGACTCGAGGTAATCCGTGATGGAATCAAGGGCGGTGACGAAGTCGTTGCCTGGGAGGATGAGCATGGCGGAGCGGGCGTCAGCGAGCATGGCTTTGCCGGTGCTGACGGCTCGGCTCACGGCACCCGCGTAATTGGCGATGCCTGCGAGGACGGAGAGGTCGATCGGTTCCTGGCGGAGAATGAGGGTATTGAGCTGGTTCCGCTGGGAATCGGTGGCGTCCTCCATGAGATACAGAATCGGCAGGGTGAGTTTCCCTTTCACGAGGTCGGTTCCGAGGGTTTTGCCCGCTTCTTTTTCCGATCCGGTGAGGTCGAGACAGTCGTCGTAGATCTGGTAGGCTGTCCCGAGGAGTTCTCCGTACTGCCGCATGGCGTCCTGGACGGGGATGCTGGCTCCGCTGAGCCATGCGGAGAGTTCCGTGCCTGCCGAGAAGAGCGCGGCGGTTTTCATCCGGATGATGCGGAAGTATTCCGGAATGGTGAGGCCGAGGTCGAAGCGACGCTGTGTCTGGAGGATTTCCCCGGTGCAGACTTCATTGGAAGCACGGGAAATGCGGCGGCTGATATGGGTGCTGTCGAAGCTGGCGGCCAGTTCGAGGGCGTGAGCGAAGAGGCAGTCGCCGAGGAGGACGCTGAGCGCATTGCCCCAGCGGGCCGCCGCCGTGGGGGCTGCCCTGCGCAGTTCCGCGCCGTCCATGATGTCGTCGTGGACGAGTGTCGCGAGGTGAATCAGTTCAAGGACAATCCCGAGTTTGGCATGGTCTGCGTCCGGGGTGCCGCACGCTCCCCCCGAGAGGAGAGCAAGGGCCGGACGGATCCGCTTGCCGCTCGTTCCCAGCACCGTGGAGACATATCCCTCCACGGCAGGGTCGAAGGACCGGGCCTGCGCCCGGATGGCCACTTCGACCGACTCGAGATGGTCGGCAATGAGGTGGAAAGGAAAGCGGAGCGAAGCGGCGGGGGACTTTGTGAAATTTTTCACAAGCGTTGGGTAGAGGAGGGCTGACGCGGTGTCAATGAGAGGCTCGGAAACGCAGAATACGCTATCGAACCTCCCATTGAAGAACGTCTGGCGGACTGGGAAATGCACGGAAATCTTCCGGTCCGCCAGACGTTTCCGGTTCCTCGCGGGCGGACCGTCAGGTTGCGGGAGCGAGAGCGTGCTGCAGGACCTCGTCGACAGAGTTCACGAAGATGATGTTCACCTTTTTGCGGACCTCGTCCGGGATTTCGGTGGCGTCCTTGCGGTTGGCATCGGGCACAAGGATGGTGGAGATGCCGGCGCGGAGGGCAGCGAGCGATTTTTCCTTGAGGCCGCCGATGGGGAGAACGGTGCCGCGGAGGCTGATTTCCCCGGTCATGGCGAGGTCGTGGCGGACTGGCTTGCCTGTGTAGAGGCTCGCGAGGGCCGTGAACATGGCCACCCCTGCGCTGGGGCCGTCCTTGGGAACGGCTCCTGCGGGCACATGAACGTGAATATCGTTGGTCTGAAACGACTTCGTGGGGATTCCGAGCGAATCCGAGCGCGAGCGGACGAGGCTCATGGCGGTCTGGACCGATTCCTTCATGACGTCGCCGAGTTGTCCGGTGAACTGGACGGAGCCTTTGCCCGGGAAGCGGAGGGCTTCGATGTGGAGGATGTCGCCGCCGACCGGAGTCCACGCGAGGCCGGTCACCACGCCGGGGCGGGAGATGTCGAGCTTTTCGTCGTGCAGGAAGCGCGGGGGACCGAGCACGGGCGCGAGATCATCCGGAGTGATGATCGATGTCCAGCTGGAGTCGGTGGCCACCTTCGCCGCCGCGTCCCGGCAGAGCGCCGCGAGCTGGCGTTCGAGGTCGCGTACGCCGGCTTCCCGGGTGTAATCCGCGATGAGGGCGTCCATGGCATCGCCGGTGACCTTGAGGTGCCGGGCCTTGATGCCATGTTCGCGGCGCTGACGCGTCAGCAGGTAGCGGGTGGCGATGGCCTTCTTTTCACGGGCCGTGTAGCTGGAGAGTTCGATCACTTCGAGCCGGTCGCGCAGGGCATGCGGAATGGTGTCCGCCGCATTGGCCGTGGCGATGAAGAGGACCCGGGAGAGGTCGAAGGGAACGTCCAGGTAATGGTCTGTGAACGTGTGGTTCTGCGCGGGATCGAGCACCTCCAGCAGGGCGCTGGAGGGATCGCCGCGGAAGTCGCTGCCGAGCTTGTCGATCTCATCGAGCAGGATGACTGGGTTGCGGGAACCGGTGCGGCGGATTTCGTTGATGAGGCGGCCCGGCATGGCTCCGATGTAGGTCCGGCGGTGACCGCGGATGTCCGCTTCGTCGCGCACCCCGCCGAGGCTGACACGGGCGAATTTCCGGCCGAGGGCGCGCGCGATGCTCTGGCCGAGGCTCGTTTTCCCGACCCCGGGAGGACCGAGGAACAGGAGAATCGGGCTGCGGCCCCGCGGATTGAGTTTGCGGACCGCGAGGTGTTCGATGAGACGGCGCTTGATCTTCTCGAGGCCGAAATGGTCGTCGTCGAGCACCTTGCGGGCATGGGCGAGGTCGAGATTATCCTCAGTCGTGACCGACCATGGCAGGGCCGCAAGGGTTTCGAGGTAGGAGAAGATGACCGATGCCTCCGGGGAGCCCTGCGGAATGTGATCGAGGCGCTTCAGTTCGCGGTCGGCCTGCTCCCGGGCCTCCTTCGGCAGTTTGGCAGCGTCGAGTTTGGAACGCAGCTGAGCGACTTCATTGCCTGCTTCTTCCGGAGAATCCTCGCCGAGTTCCTTTTCGATCGCTTTCTTCTGTTCGCTGAGCCATGCGCGGCGCTGCATTTCGCCGAATTGGGACTGGACGTCCTTCTGGATCTTGTCCTGCAGTTCTGCGATCTGGATCTGGGAAGCGACGGCGAGCTGGAGGGAGCGGACGCGTTTTGCGACGCTCAGTTCCTCGAGGAGAGCCTGACGTTCGGCGAGGGGCATTTCGAGGCCACCGGCGATGAAATCCGACAGTTTGCCGGCTTCTTCGATGTTGCGGATGACGATGCCGACCTGGTCCGGCACGTCGTTCCGGTGTTCGAGGAGGCGCAGGGCGGATTCGCGGAGGGAGGCGGTTTCGGCCTTCCATGCAGGCGAATCCGGCGGGGCGACTGAGCTGAGCTTTTCGACGCTGGCGCGCAGGTAAGGGGAAGGCCGGGCAGCGGTGCGGATGGTGACACGGTCTTCCACTGAAACGATGGCGACCATGGTTTCGCTGTCCTGCTTGATGATGCGGGTGACATTGACGAGCACACCGACCGGGAAGAGGTCATCGGCAGTCGGTTCCTTCTCGTCGTCGTCGGTGCGCTGGGTGAAGACCGCGATGATGCGGTCCTTCTGCGGGAGGTCATCGACAAGTTTCCGGGAAGCGCTGCGGCCGACCGTGAGAGGAACGACCATGCCTGGAAAGAGGACGGCATTCCGGATGGGAAGGACCGGGATGAAGGTGGCTTCCGCTTCGGCGGGGGCATTCCCATGGCCTGGCTGGACCGGACGGTTGGCAGTGTTGATGTTGAGGACCAGGGCGGGTGCCGGAGGCACATTCTTGGTACGCGGGGAATTGGGTTTCATCAGATGGGGAAAAGGGAGGTGATGAGGAAAAGGAAAGGGGATTGCAGGGCAGGGAGTGCGGTTCGGCCGCGCATGCCTACGGCGGAGTCGGCTGCATCATCGAACCAAGCGCTGCCCGGCAGACGGAATGTTCCGCGAAGAGACCATGCTGGATCATGGGGAATGAGTGGGCACTGGGAATTTCGTTCACTGTGGAGTGATGGACGCTGAGGTCCACGCACAATTCATCAGAAAGCGTGCCATGCCGCTTTTCCCGGAAAACGAAGGGGAAAATCCCGGGAGCGGCGACGCTATGGCGCAGTCTGCCCGGGCGGGCTGCGACGGAGTGTCGCGCAAGGGATGCCTCGGCATAGCGGTTGCCGTGAGGCCGGACAACGGTTTTCGGTGCAGCGAATGAACACCCCGCGATTCCGCCGACCCGATCCCGCCCAGCGTCCGCCGACCCGGTCCGATGAGGAACAGGACGATTCCGGAGACGCAGTGGAACCGGATGCGTGGTCGCAGGAAGGCGGGGAGGCAGAGGAAACCGGCTACCGTCCCCGGGGGCGGCGCGATGAACCCGTGCGGGCGGTGACACCGTCGGCCGGTTGGCTCTCGCCGTGGGTGCAGCTCAAGTATTTCAGTTACCATCCTTCCGTCTACGGCCGGATGATTGCGGCAACCTCGCCGCGCATCGAACCCGGATCGCTCGTGACCGTGTACGACCGGAACGGAGAGATCTTTGGTTCCGGATTCCACAACGGTCGGGCCCGGGTGCCGCTGCGGGTTTTGCACCATGGAACCCAGCCCATCGGAGAAGATTGGTTTCCCGAGGCCCTCGCGCGGGCGGTCTCGCTGCGGCGCGGCATTCTGCGGCTGGATGCCGTCACGGAAGCCTGGCGGGCCGTCAGTTCCGATGGAGACAGTCTGAGCGGGCTGACGATTGACCGCTATGGCGATGTCCTCATGATCGAGGTGCACAGTCTGGGAATCTGGCAGCGGCTGCCCGGCTGGCTGGCGACGCTCCATGAACTCTGCGGAACCCGGCGGCACATCATCCGCATGGATCCGGAAATCGCCCGAATCGAAGGCGTGCGGCTGCCGCCGCCCGATCCCGCCGCCCCGAAGACTGTCAGGGTCCGCGAGCATGGCATCCGTTACGAAGTGAATTTCGCCGAGGGCCACAAAACCGGATTCTTCTGCGACCAGCGCGACAACCGCCGCCGCCTCGCCGACTTCACGGAAGGCCGCCGGGTGCTCGATATCTGCTGCTACACCGGAGGCTTTGCGCTGTCAGCCAAACTCACCGGCAAGGCCGCCGAAGTCACGGCTGTCGATCTCGACGAAAAAGCGATCGCGCAGGCCCGTCACAATGCCAACCTCAACCAGTGCCGTGGCATTGACTGGGTGCATGCCGATGCCTTTTCGTGGATGCGCACGATGATCCGGAACGGGACGAAATGGGAAGTCATTGTGCTCGATCCACCAAAGCTGGTGCACAGCCGGGATGACGAGGAAGACGATGGCCGCCGGCGCTACGAAGACATGAACGGACTGGCTCTGCAGCTGCTCGAGCCCGGCGGGATTTTTGTCACCTGCTCGTGTTCCGGTCTGCTCGGCATGGAGGAATTCGAACGCATTGTCATCAAGGCGGCGCACCGCAACCGGAGGCGACTGCAGTTTCTGGACCGCACCGGAGCCGGTGCCGATCACCCGGTGCTCTCGAACTGCCCGGAAAGCCGTTACCTCAAAGTCATCTGGGCCCGCGTCTGGTAAGGGCGGGGCCGCGCGGGGCCGGGCGGGGCCGGCAGCACGCCGCCGCACCTTCAGAATGCCCAGCGCAGCGTAAATGAGGCGAAAAAGGAATCGTCGGCGTCGCGGTCGATGACGGTGCGTCCGCGGGTGTCCTCGATGGCGATGCCGCTCCCGAAGTTCCAGCCGGCTGCCGCGCCCGCCCGGAAGTGTTCGCCCACCCGCTTCTCCAGCGCAAAGGCCGTGCGCAGGCTGGAGATATCGATCCGTCCAGCCGGTCCATCGCTCAGATTCCATGCGCCGCCGCCGGGCCATGCGATGATGCTGAAGTTCCATGTGGGCACGGGCGACCATGTGATGGAGGGAGCCGGCGGGGTCAGGCGGAACTGCCAGTGTTCCGATGGTTCCCAGATGAGGCCGACACCGGGGAAGGCCTCGAAGGCACCAGCCTGGTAGCGGGAATACACGGCGGCGGCAAGCGACAGGTCCGGAGTGAATTTCCGCCCGAGCACCCCCAGCAGACTGATCTGGAAGTCGTCCGCGGAAAGCCCGCCGAAATCGCTCGCCACACCCGGTCCCGCCTGCGCGATCCAGAACCATCCGGTCGCTTCCTTTTCCGGAAAATGCGTGACACTGAGGTTGGCTTCCAGCGTGTGCAGCGTGTAGGAACCAGTCACGAACGGAGTGGCGACATCGATGGCATCCCAGCCATAGCGGACTCCGGCGTTTCCGTAGATTCCGGCACTCAGGGGCACACGCACGAGGGGAATATTCAATCGTCCGTCCATCCGCTCGAGACGACCGCCACCGGCGATGGCCGCCGTGTCGTTCCATGTCGTCTCCAGTGTCAAGCCGGCTCCACCGAACCCGAAAGCGCCCACATCCGGCGGATTGGCGGCATGGGCGTGCAGAGAGGCGGCGCAGGCCACCGCGGCAAGGAAACGTGCAGAAATCGGCATTGTTCCGGTTACGTGGTCCGGGCGCAGGGGAAACCAGAAATTGCCTTCGTGGCCGGGGTTCCGCTTGAATGATGTATGGGTGTGCCGCATGCGGTCGTGCTTGATGTCATGAACGAGGATTCTCCGCCGCCCCCCCGGATCCGCGCGGCGTCCCGGGTGCTGCTGAGCACATGGGACGAGGAAGCGTGTGTGCAGATGGCGCGCGGGCTGCGGGAGAAGACGGGCGGGGCGGCTCTCGCCTGTGTCTTCATGAGCTGCGACTGGCACCCGCATCTCGCGGAACTCATCGAGGTGCTTCAACTGGAGGGACGGGCCCGCCGGGTGGTGGGCTGCTGCGCCGGAGGATTCATCGGGACGGGCCAGGAAGACGAACAGGTGAGCGGATGCTCCGTGATGTTTCTGGGAGGCGAGGACATCGGGGTGGAGGCATGGGTCATCGATGAAAAGTTTCAGCTGCCGGAAAATCTTCCGGGCGGGGGCGGTTTCTTTCTTCTTGGTGACCCGCTGCGGCTCAACGCCACGGTGCTGGTGGAGGATCTCGCGAAGCGCTTCCCGGGCGTGCCCGTCTTCGGGGGACTTGCCAGTGGTGCCAGCGAACCAGAGGAACTCTTTGTCTTCGCGGACCGCACCGAAGGCGCTGCCGGTGTGCTTGTTCATCTCAGCGGCGTGGAACTGCGGGGCGTGGTCAGTCAGGGCTGTCAGCCGATTGGCGAGCCGTTCACCATCACAAGAGCCCAGGGAGATCTGGTGCTGGCGGTGGGAGGCCGCCCGGCCTACGAGGTCCTCGTGGAAGCGGTCGAATCGCTCTCGGAGGAAGGCCGCATGGAAGCGCGCGGGAATGTCATGGCCGGGCTGGCGGCTTCCGAATACGTGGATGATTTCCGCCGCGGGGATTTTCTCGTGCGCAACATCATCGGAGGTGATCCTTCCACCGGGGCGCTGCGTCTCGGGGCGATCCCGAGGATCGGGCAGACCCTGCAGTTCCAGATCCGGGAACGCGATGCTGCCGACGAAGACATGCGCCAGCGCTGTGCGGAAGCCGCGGACCGCTGGGGGAATCCTGCCGGAGCCCTGCTGTTTTCCTGTGCGGGGCGCGGCACGGGGCTCTTCGGGGTGCCCAATCATGACGCCGGTCTGGTGGCCGATGCCTTCGGTCCCGTGCCGCTGTGCGGATTCTTCTGCAGCGGGGAAATCGGGCCCGTTGGTCCACGGAGCTTTCTGCACGGCTACACAGCTTCGCTCGCACTCATTTACCCTGTGGCCAAGACCCCGGATCATGCTCCGGATGCATCCTGACAAATCATGACGACGCGATTCCTTTTCTGCTGGGTGGCTGCGGCTGCCGTTCTTCACGGGGTTCCGCTGAGGGCTGCCGACGTCCCCTTCGGAGGCAATTCGTTTTTGACCGCGGGCGAGGGCGGACGGCGGCGCGGTGCAGATGCATGGAGTCAGTCCGACCGTATCGTTTCCGTCTTCTTCCGGGTCGACCGGGCTGCTGATCTGGAATTGGCGCTCAAGGGGTCGGTACCCGATGGCGAAAGCCGGATCCGGGCCACCGCGGAAGGTCAGATCTTCACAGCGGCGCTCAAGGGATCGGGCCTTTTTCCACTGGGCCCGCTGCGCGTGGAGAAGGCGGGCTACGTGCGTGTCGACCTGCAGGGCATGGAGAGGTCGGGTCCGGTCTTTGCGGAACTGAGCGATCTTGTGGTAACCACGAAGACGGAAGGGACGCAGTTTTCCTATGTGAAGGACAATGAGGGCAACCGTTTCTACTGGGGCCGCCGCGGACCATCGGTGCATCTTGGCTACCGCATTCCCGAGGGCAGCACGGCGGAATGGTTCTACAACGAACTGACGGTTCCGGAGGGCATGGATCCAGAGGGTTCCTACTACATGGCGAATGGTTTCGGCGAAGGATACTTCGGGATGCAGGTTAACGGTCCGGCCGAGCGCCGCATCCTGTTTTCGGTCTGGAGTCCGTTCAGCACGGACAATCCTAAGGAGATTCCCGAGGACCAGCGCGTCACCATGCTGGCGAAGGGCAAGGATGTGCGGGCCGGCGAATTCGGCGGTGAAGGCTCCGGCGGGCAGAGCTTCCTCGTCTTTCCATGGAAAACGGGAGGCACGTACCGCTTCCTCAACCGGGCGAAACCCGCTGCCTCGGGCCACACGGTCTACACGGGATGGTTCCAGGAAGCGGGCAGCACGGAATGGCGCCTCATCGCGAGCTTCCGTCGTCCGAAGACGGACAAGCACCTCACGGGCCTCCATTCGTTCCTCGAAGGATTCAGCGACGGTAATGGCTGGCGCGGCAGGGAAGGGCGATACGCCAATCAATGGATGCGCGATACCGCGGGCCAATGGCACGAACTGCGCGATGCCCGCTTCACCGGCGACGACATCGCTCAGCGTGGCTACCGGATGGACCGCGCGGGCGGCGTCAATGAAGGCGTCTTCTTCCTCCGCAACGGTGGATTCTTCGAAAATCCCGTGCCTCTCAACAGCCGCTTCACGCGCCCCGCTTCAGGTCAGGCAGCCCCGGTCATCGATTTCGCTGAACTCGAAGGCGTGGCTGCTGGATTCGAACCAGCCCCGGCCCGGTGACGTTGCTGGCTGGCCGCGGAGGGCTTCACTTTCTTGCCGCGGCCGCCGCCGCGGTTGCCGCAATGCACGACCGCACCAGCTGAGGCCCCCGGTAAACGAGTCCAGTGTACAGCTGCACGAGCGACGCCCCGGCATCGATCTTCGCAATGGCATCCGCAGGGTCCATGATGCCACCCACCCCAATCACCGGCATGCTCCCGCCAAGGGCCCGGCAGAGGCGCGCCAGCACTTCAGTGGAACGATCCGTCAGCGGACGTCCGCTCAATCCTCCCGCTTCCGCTGCCACCGGATCGTCCTCGACATGGCAGCGCGACAGCGTCGTGTTGGTGGCAATCACCCCCTCCAGTCCTTCCCGCTGAAAGACGGCCGCCAGCCCATCGATGTGCCCAGCCTCAAGGTCGGGCGCGATCTTGATGAGCACGGGCACATGCCGTCCATGCTGCTGCGCAAGACGTTCCTGCTCTCCCCGCAGCACGCGGATGAGCTGCGCGCAGCTTTCCTCCTGCTGAAGGTCGCGCAGGCCTTTTGTGTTGGGCGATGAAAGATTCACGGTGACATAATCCGCCATGGGCCAGGCCGCCCGCAGGCAGCTCACATAGTCATCCACCGCCCGCTCGTTCGGCGTGTCGAAATTCTTCCCGATGTTGACCCCGAGAATGCCGCGCCACCGCCGCCTCGCGGCATGCGCCAGACCTGCCGCAATTCCCGGATTGTTGAAGCCCATCCGGTTGATGATGGCTTCGTGACCCGGGATCCGGAACAGGCGCGGCGCAGGATTGCCCGGCTGCGGCCGCGGCGTCAGGGTCCCGATCTCCACAAAACCAAACCCGCAGGCCGCAAAGCCATCAATGCCTTCCCCCGTCTTGTCGAGCCCGGCCGCCAGCCCCACTCGGTTCGGAAACCGCAGCCCCCACAGCGTCACGGCTCCCTCCTCCGGCGTCTCCGGCAGCCACCACCCCAGCCCACCCCGCACCGCCAGATCCATCGCCGCAAGTGTCACATGGTGCGCCTGCTCGGCCGGCAGCGCAAAAACAGCGGGCCGGATCACAGGCCACGTCTGCTCCATCAGAAACTGCGCCGCGCGGCGCAGGGGCGGAAGGGAACGGGAGGTCATCGCTCTTGACTCATGTCGGCCACCCTCCTAGTGCAAGGCCTCAACCAACGAATTTCCGCGACCAAGACGATGGACCTGATCTACGAAGGCAAGGCGAAAAAACTGTTCACCACGGAGAACCCCAGCGAACTCATCATGCAGTTCAAGGACGACGCCACCGCCTTCAATGGCGAGAAGAAAAGCACCTTCGCCGACAAGGGCCGCCTCAATAAACAGCTCAGCCTCCACATCTACCAGCTTCTCGAAAAGGAAGGCGTCGCCACCCACTTCGTCCGCGACGACGGCCCCGACACCCTCATCGTCAAACGCGTCGAAATCATCCCGATCGAAGTCGTCATCCGCAACGTCGTGGCCGGCAGCCTCCGCAAGCGCACTGGCCTCCCCGAAGGTCAGCGCCTCCGCCAACCCCTCATCGAATGCTACTACAAGAGCGATGAACTCGGCGACCCCATGGTCAATGACGAACACATCCGCGAACTCAATCTCGCCCGCGGCGACGAACTCGAAAAAGTCAAACGCAGCGCCCTGAAGGTAAACCGCACCCTCACCGCTTTCTTCGCCAAAGCCGGCCTCACCCTCGTCGATTTCAAGCTCGAGTACGGCCGCCTCTACCCGGACAAGCATAACATCGTCCTCGCCGACGAAATCAGCCCGGATACCTGCCGCCTCTGGGACGCCGCCACCGGCAACAAACTCGATAAGGACCGCTTCCGCCAGGACCTCGGCGACCTCATCGAAGGATATTCCGAAGTTCTCAAACGCGTCGAAAATGCCCTCGCTGCAAGCTGAAGTCACGGGCCGCTTCGAGCGCCCCGCAGACGCCAATCACCTCCTCTACACCCCGCTGGAGCAACCGCTCACAGTCAGTCAGTCCCGTCGGTACACCGTCGCCTACACGGGCGACCGCGACGCCCTCACGTCCTTTCTCGCCAAAGTGCTCGCCGACCCCGTCAGTCACGACCTCGCCATCTCGGACGACCCAGTCATTCCCGGAGCCGCCTTCATTCTCGATTACGGAATGAAGGGCGGGGCCCTCGACCTTGAAAAGGAAACGATCCTCGCCCACCACCGCGGCGACCCCAGCCCGTCCTTCCACATCGATTCCCTCCGCATCGCCCGGCGCCTCTACGTCTTCGGTGACATTCAGGCAGCCGACACGGCTTCCCTATCCGACCGATTTGTCCGCGACATCGTGAACCCAGCCATCCACACATGGCAGGTCATCACCCCGGAGACCGCGGCGGCCTGATTCCCATCAGACGTCCCCTCCCAACTCAGGATGGCATCCTTGCCGGATCCGAATTCGCCATCCTGGCGTGATTCCCACCTTGACGCCGCTCACTTTGTCGGCATCCATGCCACGCGCTGCCTCCCTTTCGTAGGCAGCAGTTGGCGAAAGCACAACGCGACCAGGAGAGATGGCTGAGTGGTCGAAAGCAACGCTTTGCTAAAGCGTCGTAGGGCTAAACCCCTACCGAGGGTTCGAATCCCTCTCTCTCCGCGCCGTTTTTACGGCATCTCACCGCGGGACTAGCCCGCCCATCCCGGACTCCGCTGCATCGGGCCAATCGCCGCAGCCGCCCGGAGCATCCGTCTCGGGGAACTCCACAACAACTGAGTCTCCCCGCCCCGACAAAAAAGCCAGGCCCTTTCCACATGGACCGTCTTCCACCCGCCGCACCGGCGCGCGCGGTCTTCCCGTTTTGTTTGCAGATCTTCGACTCGTTCCGTGGATCTCGACAAAAGGACAGACCTCTTGTGGACGAGACCACTTGGGGCCGACCCACAAAAGGACAGACCTTTTGCGATCATGTCTAAACCAGCGATTAAAACGACGGATTTCGACAAAAGGCCCGACAAAAGGACAGGCCTTTCATGTAGTCACCGAAACCAACGACGAAAACGACGAATCTCGACAAATGGACAGACCTTTTGCGGACGAGACCACTTGCGATCATACAAACGGGCCGACCCACAAACGGACAGACCTTTTGCGATCATGTCTAAACCGGCGATAAAAACGACGGAACGCGACAAAGAGACAGACCTCTTGGATCTCGACAAATGGACAGACCTCTTTTGGACGAGACCACTTGGGGCCGACCCACAAAAGGACAGACCTTTTGCGATCACACAAAAGGACAGACCTTTTGCGATCACACAAAAGGACAGACCTTTTGCGATCACACAAAAGGACAGACCTTTTGCGATCATGTCTAAACCAGCGATTAAAACGACGGATTTCGACAAAAGGCCCGACAAAAGGACAGGCCTTTCATGTAGCCACCGAAACCAACGACGAAAACGACGAATCTCGACAAAAGGACAGACCTTTTGCGGATAGAAGCGCCGAAACCGATCACACAAACGGACAGACCTTTTGCGATCGTGTCTAAACCGGCGACAAAAACGATGGAAAACGACAAAAGGACAGACCTCTTGTGCATGTCTAAACCGGCGATAAAAACCACGGAACGCGACAAAGAGACAGACCTCTTGGATCTCGACAAATGGACAGACCTCTTTTGGACGCCCTGAAACAAGCGACGAAAACGACTAATCGCGACAAAAGGCCTGCCCGCCTGCCGCGACAAAAGGACAGACCTCTTGTGCACTGAAACCAACGACGAAAACGACCGATCGCGACAAAAGGCCTGCCCGCCTGCCGCGACAAAGAGACAGACCTCTTGTGGACGCGCTGAAACCAGCGATGAAAACGATGGATCGCGACAAAAGGACAGACCTTTTGTGGATGCGCATGGGAATTAGCCGCAGCTTCAGGTGCGGTTTCTGGAGAGAGCCGGCTGAGGTTTCCTCTCGCCGCAGCGAACCATCTGGCGTTTGCATGCTGCCCATGAAACACGTCGTCATCACCGGAGCATCTCGCGGGTTGGGCCGGGCCATGGCCATCGGCTTCGCTGCCGATGGCTGGGTCGTCAGCGGATGCGGCACGGATGCCGCAGCACTCCAGTCGCTGGCCGGTCAGCTTGGCCTGGATCATTTGACGCACACCTGCGATGTCACCGACCCTGCTGCGGTCGAGGGATTTGCCGCCGCCGTGACCGAGCGGTTCGGTGCCCCGGACATCCTGCTCAACAGCGCGGCCACCATCAACCCGAACAAACCGTTGTGGGAAGTCTCCGCCGACGAGTTCGGCCGCGTGGTTGATGTGAATCTCAAGGGTGTCCACCACGTCATCCGCGCTTTCGTGCCCGGCATGATTAGCCGCGGCAAAGGCGTGGTGGTGAACTTCTCCTCTGGCTGGGGCCGTAGCACCGCGCCGGAGGTGGCTCCGTATTGCGCCACCAAGTGGGGGATTGAGGGCCTGACCGCGGCGCTGGCCGAGGAACTGCCCGCCGGTCTCGCTGCCATCGCGCTCAACCCTGGGATCATCGACACCCGGATGCTGCGCTCGTGTTTTGGCGAAGGGGCCTCTGGTTACCCGAGGCCCGAGGAGTGGGCGAAAGTGGCCGTTCCCTTCCTGGCCTCACTGGGCACTCCCGACAATGGCAAGGCGCTCACCGTGCCCGGAATGTGAGGCCAATCCGCCAACCACCTCCCCCATGCCAAAGTTTACCGCCCGAGTTCACCCGATCCTTGCCCGCGAGGCCAGCACCGCCGTGATCATCCGCCGTGGGCCGTCGTAGGGGATGTCTCCGTGATCGTTAAAACCCGTGGCGTCTGGCTGGGGGGATTTGGCTGAAGGACAAGTAACGAACCACTCCGCGCGGGTGCCCGCAGCGCAGGACGGGGCAACGAAGCATGCCGGTGCCCCGGGTGCAGTGGAGATCGCCAGCGTGGTCGCCATCCGGCGCAGGTCTTCGGCGTATTAACCGGGGTGACAAAATGGTGGGCTGGCCTTTGGTGAGAAGGTGACACCGGATTCCATCCTGGGGCGTGGCGCACCCGCGGTCGCCGGATCGGCTCTTTGCCGCCATCCATGAAGGCAACGCCGGATTCCGAGCCTGCCCGATGGCAGGGACTCCGGGGATTGGGCCGGCAGCGCGGGCCGCAGAGTGCATCGACTTCCTCCTTGATGGTTTCCCGCGGCCCGATCGTGATGCTCTGCCGGAGCAGCTGGCGGAACAGGTTCGCTGCTTCCTTTTTCTTCGCCTTGCCGGAAGGTGTCTGTGGTTTTCCCGTGGTTCACGGTGGTTGGTTGATTTTGGTTCTGAAGCCCTCGTGCTGGTGCATGAGACCAGCCAGCCACCAAGCCAGTTCTAACGAATCAGGGGACGCTGCCGGAGTGGCTGAGCACTTGCGGAGAGGTGCTGGGGAAGGGTATGAGTTTCCGATGAATGCCGAGAGGGAACTCTGCGCTGGGTGGCTGGGCAAGCTGGCGAATCTGCGTACGGCGCGTACGGCGGCCCGCGGCGTGGCTCCTCATAAACCGCTCATGATGCTGGTGGTGCTGGAACTGGTGGAGGCGGGGGAAGTGCTGGATGGCTGGGTGAGGTACGATGTGCGGCTGGTATCGCGTTTCCGGGATTACTGGGAACTGGTGCGGGAACGGCAGGGCAATCAGCCGGACATTGCGATGCCGTTTCATGCGCTTGGTGGGGACCGTGTCTGGGATCGGTTCACGGCGGGCGGCGAGCCATCGCCGGCGAAGGCGACCACGAGGCTGTGCCAGCTGGATCCGGGCTTTTTCCGGTGCCTGCAGGACGAGGCGTTCCGGCGGCGGGCGCGGGAGACCCTCGTATCGCTCTACTTCACGGCGCGCGAGCAGGTGATGCTGTGCGCCCGGCTGCGGCTGCCGGTGCCGGCATCGGATGAGGTCGCCCTGCTGCGGGAAGAAGCGGTGGAATTCAAGGCGCGCCAGAAGGCGGGACGCGATAGCCGCTTCAAATCGGACGTGCTCGCCGGATATTATTTCACGTGCGCACTCACTGGCTACCGGCTGGACACGGAAACGACCTCACTCGTGCAGGCGGCACACATTCATCAGCATGCCTTGTCCGGAAACGACGATCCTGGAAACGGCCTCGCGCTGACCCCCGATGCGCACTGGATGTTCGACGAAGGACTGTGGACGGCAGTGCCCTGTGGGGATGATTTTGTGATCCGGGTGGCCGCCGCGCGGTTCCGTGAGTTTGCCCCGCACGGTCGACGGTTGAGTGAGCAGGACGGTCGGTTGCTGCATTTCCATGAGCATGCCCGGCTCCGGCCGCTGGCGGAGCACCTCGCATGGCATCGCCGTCACCATGGGATGTGACGGCACTGATGCGATGAAAGCTGGCGCACGTGGCTGAGCCGGCGAGCAACCCTGACTTGCTGACCCTCTGCCGGACAGAACCGTCCCGGGTTACCTCGCGCCGGATTTTGGCAGCAGGCATGCAGCAGTCAGGATATAAAAAGAGCCCCACTCCGGGAGCATTTCCCGGAGTGGGGCGGTGATGGTCGGGCTGGCGGGATTCGAACCCACGACCTCTTGCACCCCATGCAAGCGCACTACCAAGCTGTGCTACAGCCCGAAGGGCCGGATGAACCGGCGGGTGGGATTTGTGATCGTTGGCGGGCCTGAATGCAAGTGCTGATTCCGGTAATTCCGGGTGATGCGGAGCGAGGTTGCGGGTGGTGCGGGAGTGGGGCAGGGCAACGGAATGGACGATCAGGCGGCACAATCGGGCGAGGGAGCGTCGGCGGGAGCCGGCTTGCGGGTGGTCGTGACCGGAACGGGGGGACGGCTGGGCGGGGCGGTAGCGCGGAGGCTGCGGCAGCGCGGGCACCGGGTGGTCGCATGGGACCGCAAGGCGCTCGATCTGACCGTGCCGGAGCAGATTGACGATCATTTTGGAGGGGCGCGCTATGATGTGGTGGTGAATTGTGCGGCGGTGACGCTGCTGGACTGGTGCGAGGATCATCCGGAGGAAGCAGCCATGGTGAATGCGGAGGCACCGCGGAGGATGGCTGGGCATTGCCGTGCGCAGGGAGCGAGGCTGGTGCATGTGTCGACGGATTATGTCTATGACGGCCGGTCTCCCGGGCTGCGGGGGGAGGACGATCCGGTGCAGCCGCTGGGGATTTATGCGGCGACGAAGGCCGAGGGTGAGCGGTTGGTGCTGGCGAGCGGGGCTGATGCGGTGGTGGCGCGGGTTTCGTGGGTATTCGGGCCCGACCGCCCGGCGTTTCCGGATCAGATCCTGCGGCAGGCGATGCGGGGGGAAGCCTGTGCGGCCGTGGCCGACAAATGGTCGGTCCCGACGTACAGTCATGACCTTGCCGACATGATCGGCTGGCTGCTGGGCCAGCCCGGGATCAATGGGATTCTCAATCTCGGCAGCGAGGGATCGTGCAGCTGGCAGGAATATGGTCAGGCGACGCTCGATCTCGCCGCGGAACTGGGATTGCCACTCAAGGTAAGGCAGGTCGAACCGCTCACGCTGGCGACCATGAAGTCGTTCCGGGCGGCGCGGCCCGTCTGGACCGCCATGTCGACCCGGCGGCTGCGGTCGCTCGGATTTTCACCACGCCCATGGCGCGAGGCCCTTGGGGACTATCTGCGGACGTACTACGCGGGTGCGGTGGAGCTGCCGGAAGAAATCTGAAGCGGATTGTGCATCGGGACTTGCCGCGGCAGAAGGAACTTCCTACGGTCGCGCCGAGTTTTCAACAATTACGAGCATGAACCCGTCTGTCCGCACCAAGCTATCTCTCATGATGTTCCTCCAGTATCTTGTCTGGGGGGCGTGGTTTGCGACTGGCTATGCCTTTCTGACGAAGAAGATGGGATTCACGGATGTGCAGGCGGCGAGTTGTTATGCGACGACCAATCTGGCCGCGATGATTGCTCCCTTCTTCATGGGGATGATTGCCGACCGGTTCTTTGCGGCCGAGCGGGTGCTCGGGGTGCTGCATCTTCTGGGAGCGCTCTTCATTTATCTGGCCTCGCAGCAGACGTCCTTCGGTTCGTTCTACCCCCTGCTGCTCGCACATACGCTCTGCTACATGCCCACGATGGCCCTCACGAATTCCGTGGCCTTCGCTCAGATGTCGAATCCGGGACGGCAGTTTCCGGGGGTCCGGGTCCTTGGAACGATCGGGTGGATTGCAGCCGGGCAATTGGTGAGCATGATGAAGATCGACCTCGACGTGCGGATTTTCCATGTGGCGGCCATTGCAGGCATTGTGCTCGGGATCTTCAGTTTCACGCTGCCGCATACGCCGCCGCGGGCCAAGGGTGACAAGGCCAGCATTGGCAGCATTCTGGGTCTCGATGCGCTGTCGCTCATGAAGGACCGTTCGTTTGCGATCTTCATGATTGGATCGTTCCTCATCTGCATTCCGCTGGCGTTTTATTACAATATGACGGGATCGTTCCTTGCGGACCGGGGAGTCACGGATGTGGCGGGAACGATGAGCTGGGGTCAGATGTCCGAGATTTTCTTCATGCTGGTGTTCCCGCTGTTCTTTGCCCGGCTGGGTGTGAAGTGGATGCTGGTGGCGGGCATGGTGGCATGGGCAGCGCGCTACATGCTCTTTGCGGGGCACGAAGCGGGTGCCTCGATGTGGCCAGTGTACCTCGGGGTGATTCTGCACGGGATCTGCTACGACTTCTTCTTTGTGACGGGCCAGGTTTACGTGGACGAGCGTGCGGATGCGAAGATCCGGTCCGCTGCGCAGGGGTTCATTGCCTTTGCAACCTACGGCCTCGGGATGTTCGTGGGTTCGTACATCCAGGGCGCGGTGGCGGAGAAGTACACGATCGAAGGGGTGAAGGCATGGGACAAGATCTGGACGATTCCAGCGGTCGGAGCGGTCGGCGTTCTGCTGCTCTTCATGGCCTTCTTCCGTTCCCCGCCTGCCGCGAAGCAAGTGGCGGCCTGAGAGCGCGATGGGTTGCTTTCCAGCGCATTGATTCCCGACCATTTCATTGCCAATGACCTCATCGGTTTTCCGTTCCTCCCGCAGGCTTTCCGTTCTCCTTGGTGCCGCAGCCGTGGCTGGAGTCGTGGGGTTGCGGGCTGCCAGTGAAAAGTCCGCTGCGACCGACTTGGAACTGCGGGTCCACCCGCAGGTTTTTGCGATGATGCAGTGCTGGTTGTCCGATTCAAGATATCCCGTGGTGACCGAGGTCAATCTCGATGCGGTGGAGCAGAACGGGAATCAGTTTCCGGCCGGTGAAGTGACGCAGGAGAACGGCTGGGTTGTCAGCCGGACGGTTGGTGGCGAGGGATTCAAGCGCTATCGGCTGACGGGGAAAGGTGATTCCCGGTACAAGGTGGAATTTCAGGAAAACGGCGGAGGTTCGCTGACGAGTTCGTCGTTGCTTGACTGTTCTGTCGAGCCGCGGTCGCTGAGCATCGATGGCAAGGTCACCACGGTGAGGGTGCTCCGGGTGCATGGCTGCAGTGCGAAAGCTCCCTGAGATTGTGGCCGGCTTGCGGTGTGAGGTTCCGGGCCGCCGTCCCGGCATCCGCGGCATGGGTGGATCGGGGCCCAACGAAAAACGGACGGGGGACCAGAGTCCCGCGTCCGCTTCCGTGAGTGATGGGTGTCGGAGGTCAGTCTTCCCAGCCGCGGGCCCACGAGGGTTTGCCGCCCTTGATGGCGAAGGCGAGGACTTTGTCTGCGAGCGATCCGTCGCTGATGTTGAACATTTCGACAGTGGCCGGGCCGTGATTGCCACGGGATTTGATGATGATCTGCTGATTGCTGTTGGTGAACTTGTAGCGTTCGACATTGGGCATGGCGGGGCGGACGGTGGCGACCGTACGGCCATCGCGGAGAATGCGCACGCGTCCTTGTTCGACGGATGCTTTGGGGGCCGAGGGACGTGGCTGGCCTGACGGGCGGGACTGCGGGCGTTCGTCCCATCCGCCGTACATTCGTCCGAGGGCCTCGGCGGATGGCATGGACGGATAGTATTCGCCACGGGGACCGACATATCCCGAGGGGGTGCGGTGCAGGTAGACAGGAATGCAGGCACCGTCGGCGTTGCGGATGCGGACGACGACCACGTGATCCTGTCCCCGGTAATCCGGTGGAGGGGGAGCTTCGCCGCGGTAGTACTGCGGTTCCGCGTTCTGGCGGCGCTGCGAGTCCTTGGCCGCTGCGACTGCGAGCGCGGCAACGGCTGCGCCGGCGATGACCTTCTCCGTGGAACTCATGTGGTGTTCGCCGCCATGGTAATCGCGTTCGTCGTAGCCGTAGTACTGATCCGCGCGGCTGGTGGCGAGCGAGGCGATCGTGAGAACCGTGATGAGGAACGGATGATGGGAAATGATTTTCATGTTATGGTGAGAAAGAAGGTTGGCGGGGCAGATCATCCTGCGATCTCGTTCCACTCGAGGGAACTGTCGAGATTGCGGTCGAGGGTGTGGAAGATGGCGTCGATTTCCGCGCGACGGGCGCTGCCGGGTTGAGCGGCGAATTCGGCGGCATCGACATGACCATCGCCATTCCGGTCGAGTCTGCGGAAGAGCGCCTGTGCCGAGCGGTGGGACTCCTTCTGGTGCCATTCCGCAGGTGAGACGCGTCCGTCGCCATCGCTGTCGAGCAGCCGGAACGCTTCTTTGCCGACGTGATCCGAAAACTCGGCGGGAGTCACGGATCCGTCCTCGTTGCTGTCGATGCCGCGGAAGGTCCGCTTACCATGTGGTGAAGTGCAGGAACTAAGGAGAGCAAGAGACAGAAGTGATAGGATTGCTGGTGTTTTCATGGGGATTGGGAGAAGGCCTCGGGGCCTGGTTGTCCGGGGGGCCGGGAATGGGCATTTGTCATTGGTGAGGAGCGAGCAGAGAGCGGCTCACGCTGCCGTGCTGGGAATGCATTGGTTCGCTCGTGATGATCATGGTTGTTCCCGGCCGGATGGCCGCGCGCATCCGGCGGGCGAAGTCCGCCGGCGGAACGAGGTGCCGCTGGATTTCGCCGAGTTGCCCGCTGCCATGGACCCGGTGCCATGTGCGGTCGCTGCCGTAGACGAAGAAAGATTCCCCGTGGAAAGCGCCCATGCTGCCCTCGACCCTGAGGGGGGCCGATGCGATTTCCCGGCCGTTTTCGAAAATGGCGACCTTGCGGCTGGCGGTACTCATGCGCAGGGCGCATGGGTGGGCCGAAACCACCGGGGCTGCCGACTCGCTGCGATTGAGTGAAGGGAACTGTGCGCTATGCGAGACGATGACGGTACCGCCCTTTGAAGTCACTCCGTAGAGTTCCCGGGCGAATGGTTCCGGGAGACGGACGCAGCCATGCGATGCGGGGTGTCCCGGGTTGAAGCCGGCGTGCAGGGCCACGCCGTCCCATGTGAGGCGCTCCATGTAGGGCATGGGAGCGTTTCCATAGGTGCGGGAATGATGGTCGATGTCTTTTTCGAGGATATGAAAGACGCCCGCAGGTGTCCGGTGTCCATCCTTACCCGTGCTGACCGATGCTCTTCCGATGCGGACGCCGTTCCGGTAGACGACTGCTTCCTGCCGGGGGATGCTCACGAAGACCATCACAGGGCCAGTGGTGGACCGTTCCGGTTGCCAGAGGTACTGCTGAGGTCGCAGGGGAACACCGGTCGAATCCAGGGCTGATCCCGGCAGCGAGGGAGCAGAGCATGCGCCGAGAAGCGTGCAGATAGCTGCCAGCATAGGCAGAACGCAGGACCGCTTGGGAAAAAGAACGTTCATGGTGATTGGCGGGTGTGTCATCAATGTGATCAGCGGTTCTTCTTCAGAGCTGCGAGGGTTTCCGAGGGGGATTCGCCGAAGCGTTGACGGTAGGCCGCGGCGAAGCGGCCGAGGTGATGGAAGAGGTGCTCGAGGGCGACCTCCGAGACTGAAATCTGACCCCGGCCGGAAATCAGTGCTTCCCTTGCCGCATCCAGTCGGAGTCCCTTGATATAGGTGGAAGGCGTTGCGTGGAAGTAGCGGAGAAAGGCACGCTGCAGGGAGCGGGGCGTGAGTCCCGCGTGGGAAGCGAGATCGTCGGGCGAGCATTCCTCGGTGAGGCGGGACTGCATCCATGCCTGCACTTCGGTAGCCGTGCGCCGCCCGATCATGAACTCGTCTGAAGTCCGATCCTTGTGCGTACCGGAGAGACCGCGGGCGAGGCAGTTGAGAAAAACCGCCTCCATCCGGAGCAGGTAGCGTTTGGAAGGTGGAGGCCTGGTGTTGTCGGAGAGTTCGGCGAGGAGAAAGCGGGCCAGCATCGTCGCGCTGGCGGCTTCGGCGCTGTCCGCTTTCCATGCCTGCGCCGAAACGTCGGTTTCGGAAAACCCCTTGGCTGAGAGTTCAGACGCAAGCCTGTCCATGGGGATTTCGATGACGATGCAGCGGACTGGAGTGGCCTCGAGGCGGTGAGGGGTTCGTGGGCCGACGATGGCAACATCATCCGGTCCCGCGCTCAGGCGATTGCTGCCGATGCTGAGTTGCAGCTGGCCGCTGATGGGCAGGTACAGGAAAGCGCGGTCCTGGCAGCCATCGGCGTCGACCGCGATGGGCGACTGGCAGACCACAAGGGAAAGATGCGACCGGCCGAGCGCATGGCGGGTGATGTCCGACTGGAACGCGGCGGGATCCGGGACGGTGCTCCGGTGCCGGGCCCAGATTCTGCCAGTCATTTCCTGGGCCTGGCGGAGCGTGACGGCGCGCAGTGACTTTTGGCTGATCCGGGGCATGGAGAATGGGTGAACGTCGCCGCAGGGTGTTCCCGCGCATTGATGATGTGTCTTTCATGGGGACGACATCCGGTTTCCTCGTGCGGGGTGCAAATTTTAAAATTGGTATCACCCGTGCCGAGGTTGGGCAATCCATGATGCCGGCGGAAACGGCGTCGTTTCCTGGATATCATCCGGATGATTTCGATTCTGCGCAGCGACCGTTTCGAAAAAGCGCAGTCGGCAGTGGAATCTTGCGCCATGGGATCGACCGTCTACAGGAGTGCCGCATATGGTATCGAGCGACATGGAACCGGGTGAAGGCGCTTCTTCACGACGCAAATTTCTGAGGGTTTCCGGGCTTTCCGGCACCGGCGCGGCCGCTCTGCTGGGCACGGCGGGGGAGGCTGATGCTGGGGAAGCGATCTGCCCGCCGGCTGATGAATCACGGGCGGAACTCGGGGGCGCTCCTGTGAGTGATGCCCAGGCTACCCTGTGGCCGCTGAAGGCGCGGGTGAATGCCATGAAGCAGCTTCTTTATGACAAGGGCGTCTTCACTGAGCAAATGCTCAATAACTTTGTCGGGTACTACACTGATGTGGTGACGCCGCGTCTGGGCGCGGCGGTGATTGCCCATGCCTGGAAGAATCCTCAGTTTGCCGCCGCCCTGACCAATCCCCCTGTCGACGAACCCTTTGCGGCGACCAGACTGGTGAGGGATTTCCTCGTGTCGCGTCAGCCTGATTTTCCAGCTTCCACGGCGGGATGGACCATCGGGCCCGAGGGCGAGTGGCTGCGGGTCGTGCAGAATGGACCATCCGGTGCTGGCTTCGTGCATAATCTTGTCGCCTGCACGCTATGTTCCTGTTATCCACAGGCTCTCCTCGGGGTGCAGCCGGTCTGGTACAAATCGCGCCAGTACCGTTCTCGTGCGGTCTGTGCACCGCGCGGCATCATCCGGGAGTTTGCGGCCGACCGTCCGACTGGTCGCTTCGCAGATTACGGGGTCGGCAATTACCAGGCCTATGTCGAAAGCTACCTTGGGAAGGTCAGCGAGGTGAGGGTCTGGGATTCCAATTCGGAGGCACGTTTTCTCGTGATTCCCAGCCGTCCGGCCTATGTTACGGACGCGTGGACCGAGCAGCAGATGGCAGACCTGATCACCCGGGATTCGATGATTGGAACCGACGTACTCTGAGAGCCATGGAAGGACCGCACAACACGCATGGATGGGTGGGATTCGATGAGATTCCCTCGAAGACGCAGCCGGAATCGAAACCCGGTTCGAAGGTTTCGCCCTGGCAGGAACCCGAGTGGGAAGGGCACATGGCCGGAATATATTCGATTCTTTCGACATCGAATCTGGACCGTGCGCGCTGGGGACGTGAGCTGATGGAGCCGCGGAACTATTCCAATTCGTCGTACATGGAACTGTGGCTGCGTTCGGTCACGCTCAATCTGCTGGAAACTGGACGGGCGACTCTGACGCAACTGACATCTCCGCGGGGCACGAATCCTCCGATCATCGACGCGGCTTCTCTGCTGCGCGCGCAGGCGCTGAAGCAGCAGGCGCGAGGCGAAGCTGTTCCTGGGTTTGGCCGTCCTGGTCCGGACAATCGGTACCGTTCTCCGGTGTATCAGGCGGGAACGTACCCGCTGCCGCGCTGGAAGGCAGGCGACCGGGTCACCACCGTCCTGCAGACTACCATCGGGCATACGCGTCAGTATCCGATCTACCGTGGAAAGAACGGGATCATCGACCGGGTCTATCCGGTCGCTCCCGTCGAGTATACCGGTTCTCCTACGGCTGGATCGGTCAAGTATACCGGCAAGTATGGAGCGGCGTATCCGGAAATTGAGTGCCGGGGAGGCGGCGAGGATCAGCGGTTTTCGATTCCTCTCTACAGTGTGCGATTCGAGGCCGTGGACATCTGGGGGCAGGAATATGCGGAGCCCGGCATGGCCATTTATGTCGATTTGTGGGAAACGCAGGTCACAGCCACCGTCGGAACCATTCATGAATCGATCGATGCGGGCGGTCGTCTCGTGCTCGAGTGGGGCCGGGGTGTGCTGGAGTCGTCACCTGACATGAAGTCATGGCAGGAAGTCCCCGGAGCTGTCAGTCCCTATGTGGTCCCGGCGGGCCAGCCGCGCGGATTCTTCCGTCTCCGTCTCTAACTGAAAGGATGATCCGATGACTCCGATCCAGCTCCGCGAAGACCTTCTGAAGGAACCAGCGCCGCCTCTGCTTCGGGACGACGGCGCGCCTCCCTTCCGCGATCTCTGGGAGGCAGAGGCGTTTGCGATTGGTAACCTTCTGATCAAGGAGGGCGTCATCACCTGCAAGGAATGGGAAACCGTCATGAGCGAGGCGATTCTGCGGGCCCAGGCCGCCGGCGATCCGGACCACGGTGATACCTATTTCAATCATTGGGCGGACGCACTGGAAACGATTCTCATCAGTCATGGGATGACAGACCGGGAATCCCTCTCGGAACAGCAGGCGCTCTGGGACCGCGCCATTCGAAACACCCCGCATGGGGTCGCTCTTTCCCTCGAAAATGCCTACCTGACTCCGGATCACGGTCACCACCATGAACATGAACATGAACATGAACATGGACATGAACATGATCACGATCATCATCACCATGATCACGGGCATCGCCATGATCATGACCACGGTCACGATCATGTTCATGGGCCAGTGGATGCCGAGACGGTGCGGCGGTTGATCACGCCGGTGGCGGTGGTGGGGGTTGATGGGGATGTGGTGGGTGAGGAAGGGGAATGAGATTGGGAATGCAGAGCGATTCAGAATTTATGCAGATACAGAAGCGGACTACTTTGTGGACCCGGAGTAACATCGGGGCGATGACGGCGGCATTTCTTGGGATGGCGGGGCCGGTCTCGGCGCATCATCCGATGGGCGGGGTGGCTCCGCGGGACGCGGTGCAGGGAGTGCTTTCGGGTTTGGGGCATCCGGTGATTGGGGCTGACCATTTGTTGTTTCTGGTGGTGGCTGCCTTGCTGACGTCTGTGCTGCGGGGAAGGCAGCGGCTGATGCTGACGGCAGGATTTGTGGGCATGTCGCTGCTGGGCATTCTGGCTTCGGCGGCAGGCTTCGAGATGGCGCGGCTGGAATTGCTGACAGCGGGATCGGTGGCCTTGGGGGGAATGGTCCTCGCGGGTGGAGCCGGACGGGTCGGATGGCTGTCCGTTTTCTTTGGATTGGCCGGATTCGCGCATGGATGCGCCTATGGTGAGGCCGTCATTGGGGTCGAGGCGTCGCCCTTGCTGTCGTATCTTGCGGGTTGTGCATTGGTTCAGGGCTTGCTGATGCTGGGAATTTCAGCGGCATGGATCCGCTGGGGCCGGGGTGGCGATCGTCTCCTCCGCCTGGCTGGCTGGGGCACCGCGGTCGGCGGGCTTGTGCTGATGGGCCTTGCGGTTTCCTAGCGGATGGGGTCGGCAGGTGTGATCCGGTGGAGCGGGGTGTGCGAATCCCGGCGCCATGCCGTGGGCGTCGATCCGGTGGCGCGGCGGAAAGCGGTGATGAAATAGGCAGCAGAAGAGAATCCGCAGCGTTGCGCGATGGATTTGAGGGAGAGTCCCTGATCCCTGAGCAGGGAACTGGCTGCGGCGATGCGCTGTTCTGTGATGGCGTAGTGGAGCGTGCGGCCGGTGGCGGCCCGGAATCTGATTTCAAGGGTGCGCCGGGCCACCGCCAGGCATTGGGCGAGTTCTGCGATACGGAGCCTGATGCCTTGAGGGGAATGGATGAGATCGAGGGCCCGGGAGATGAGAGGGGTCGGTCTGCTCGGACCGTGCTGTGCTGGCGCGCCGGCAGATTCCCGAGGGTTTGATGAGGCGAGGGGACGCTGCCGGTGGCTGTCCGTCGATCTGAGCGTGGAGCGCGCGGGCCGCTTCGAACCCGGCGGTCCAGTCGTCGGTACGGATGGCGGTGATGGGGCAGGGGGCGAGAGCACAGATGGGATCGCCCTCGTTCTCGGTGGAGATGATGGCGACATTTTCCGGGATGCGCATGCCGCGGGAGAGGAGCGCTTCTGCCACTGCGTAGGCGCGCATGGCGCATGGTTGATAGAATCCGCAGGGATGGGGAAGGGCGGCAAGTGCTGCAGCCATTGCGGAGGCAGCCGATGCGCTGCCGGCCGCGGGCGACGGCAACGTGTGAATGGTGAGACCGAGTTCAGCCGCTGCGGCGGTGAAGGAATCCGAACAGGACGATTGGCCTGCGGGTTCTGTTCGGCGGCAAGCGACCACGGTTATGCCGAGGGCGGCAAACTCAGCGGCCGCCATGGCGGCGCACCGGTGGTAGTCGGTGGAAACCGAAGGAAATCCGCATCGGGGTGTGAGATGGATCACCGGTTTCGCGATTGTGCCCAGCCATGGCGGCAGCGGCTGTGGATCCGGGATGTGGACGAGGCACCCGTGCGCCTGGACGGGCCCGCGGAGAACGTTCGCGCCCGTGGCGTAGCGGGGATCAAGCCGCAGACCGTGCTGGAGGCAGTACGCGGCTGCTCCGTCCACGATTCCGGGGCGGAAGGTTGTGCTGATCATGGCCATGGTTGCTTCGCCCTTCATTGCTGCCGGGATCAGGCGGCCGCTGCTGCAGGCTCCGTTTCCGTTTTAGCAGACTGAGACCGATGCCGGAGGCGGCAATCCGCTGCGGTCCTCGGTTTTCCGTCGTTTTACGGATATGTCCGGCGTGGTGAAGGCCCTGTCGGGCCGTGGTGTCTGTCGACGAGCCATGCGCCAGGGAGCGTATCCTGAGGGCATGTCTCAGGAGGTCGCTGTCATGAACCGCTGGAATCGGCGTGGTGGCTGGATGTGTTTGAATTGGCGGGGTGGACTGCGGGTGATGCTGTCCGTTGCCGTGGTCTGTTTTGGTTTGCCGCGCGAGGCGGGAGCGATCTGCGGGCTGGATGCTGGATTTACCGGGCAGGTCCGGGTGCTTGAGGATCCGGGAGCGAGAGAGGCGTGGGCGCGGTGGTTGGCGCGGCGTGGCGGGGCGGCGTGCAGTGCCTGTCATGTGGCGGGGTATGGCCCCCGGAATCCCTATGGCAGTGCGATGGGCGTGCTGCTGTCGGGCAGGGACCGGGACGATGAGTCGTGGAAGCGTGAAGCGGGCCGCCGGGTCGGTAAGATTCCTGCGATTCCCGCGATGGATGGATCGCCGACTCGGCCAAAGGGGTTTCGCTGCCTCGACTCCGCGCCGCGACCCCGGAGGTCGCCGCAATTCTCAGGAAAGCATCCTCCATCGAAGCTCCTCTCCTTGCCGAGGGTGGCGAAGCAAGCATCGCTCCCGCGAACCACTGAGCCTGCGCCAGCAGCATGGGAGCCATGCGCGAGGCTGGGGCTGACCTGCAGCGGAAAGGGAGGAACGCCGGCAGCCGGACAGGCTGCGGCCGAGGGCAGGCAATCCCGTCAATTTTCCTCAGTTGGGCCGGCGATGCGGGCCATGGAAAAGTCGTAGGCGGTGAGTTCGAGGATGACCTTGTGACCGGTCTGGAGCGAATTGGCGAAGGGGGCATGGGCGGGGAGGTGGGCGACGACGTCCTTGCCATTGGGGAGGAAGGCGATCCATGTGCGGCCGTCTGGGCGTGGGGTGCCGAGGGTGCCGGTGGTGCGGATGGGATTGGGGGCTGGCATGGCAGGGAAGGAGGGATCAGTTGCCGCCTTTGAGGAGGCGTTCGCGGAGGGCGCTGAGGCCGCTGGAGGCGTCGGCGGCCGAGACGGGAGCGCGGCGGATTTCCTGCCATGTGTGGGGTTGGACCCAGTTGCGGTCGAGTTCGCGGAGGAACGTGCTGGGTTGGCAGGGCATGCGTTCGCCCCATTTCAGGCGGGAGGCGCAGTAGGTGAGGGTGAGGCGTCGCATGGCGCGGGTGATGGCTACGTAGAGGAGGCGGCGTTCCTCGTCCTTGGTGCCTTCTTCGGCGGAGCGTTTGTGGGGGAAGATGCCTTCTTCGAAGCCCGGGATGTAGACGACGGGGAACTCGAGGCCTTTGGAGGCATGGACCGTGATGAGGCTGACGCCTTTCTGTTTTTCGAGTTCGTCCCCTGATTCGCGGTCGTCGTCGAGACCGACGCTGGCGAGGAAGTCGATCAATTCCGGTTCTGTGCGCACGTTGCGTTCCTTGATGGATTCGAGCAATTCGAAGATGGCCTTTTCGCGCTGGGCTTCTTCGTCGGCGTCTTTGCATT
>Ga0315903_10001897_pt1 | contig 31550 bp, 57 predicted proteins | sample LakEriMetagenome_7_FD_203524 | JGI IMG/M metagenome (GOLD analysis project Ga0315903, IMG submission 203524) | Freshwater fungal communities from buoy surface, Lake Erie, Ohio, United States - Buoy 2 MA119 | ecosystem: Environmental > Aquatic > Freshwater > Lake | place: USA: Lake Erie, Ohio...
ACCTCAGTGAATACACAGAAGAATGCCACAGATTTTGTGATTAGTAACTCAACAGATATAAAGTGAGCAATGATATCACCAGCAATGTACTTCTCTATCATATAGAAAAATAAAATCGCCCCTGAATATAGGAACGACTTTTGTATAGTAGCTATAAGTTTTTTACTTTGGAATGATATCCAACCATTTTTCTTAACAGATCTCCAGATGCCGAAACAAGCGTCAACAAAGATAGCCATCAACGATACCAAGATCAAAGGTACTGCTGGTGTAATCACCGTAAATAATGCAGACAAAATAATTAATGTGTTAGTTTTCATACTAGCTTTCTGTATAGTTTATATGAAGTATATACTATAGCAAAGATAATTAAAATAGCCAACATGTTATTAGCCAGCTTCTTCCACCAAGGATACTTCTCATAGTACTTGATAGGAATTTTTCTGTCAATAATCTTAGTGACATATACAGGATCACACTTACCTTGGATATACACCTTCTTTTCTTTTGGTACATACCATGCTTTTACCGTCACTCTCTCCTTGGTTAGAGTTATGGTGTCAGTAAGCTCCTTAATTGTAACCACAGTATCTGTATGCACTTCGGGTACATATAACGTAATAGTGTCATGTACAATAACAGTATCAGAGGTCAATAGATAAGGATACTTTTCTACAAGCCTAGTAAATCTTTTAACAGGGCTACAGCTTGCCAATAACAATAAAAATAGTAGTGCTCTCATATTTACCAGAATAATAATGTTCTCCAGAATAATGTACCATTACTTTGTGGAATATATAAAAACTTTAAGCCATCTCTAGATTTTATTAATTCCATACGGTTTCCTACATAAGCTGTAGAGTTTACTCCTGGTATTCTACTACCCAAATTAGCTACTCTTTTAACTACATCTAACATATACAAAGAACCAGAGTTTGAAAACTGAATATAAATATTATTCTCTCCATCATAAGCATATGATGTGTTAGTAGTAAAAGTATCTACTAATAATCCAGGGACCATGAAGCCATAATCAAAAGTTTGATTGTTGATATTATACCTTTGTACAAAAGCTGTTGCTCCACCTGTAGTAGTCCATATGTAGTTATCATTGCCATTACCGTATGTCCATTTTAATCCGCAACCAGCTCCTCTAGCAGGTATACCAAGTAAGACATAGTTTGTAGTGTTGTCAATTGCTGTTGTGGCAGCAAATGTTAAAGTGTTGTTAGTATTAGCCGTAATAGCAACTTCAACACCTTGGTTTGCACCACCTATAAATCTTACACGTTTACCCACCCATTGGTTAGTAATCCAGTTCTTAGCTGTATCTACAAGAGTAGTAGTTGATCCTGAAGTAGCTGTACCATATGAATCCATGATTTCATAACGAGTAGTTGTATCTGGAGTAAAGGCAGCAGTAGCAAAAACAAGTGTATTGTTATTGTTTGCTGTAATTATTAACTCAGCACCTAAGCCTGTACCAGCTACTATTCTTACAACATGACCTACCCAAGTACCGCGTATCCAATTTTTAGTGCTATCTACAAGAGTTGTTGTGCTTCCACTTGATGCATAACCAAAAGGATATTGATCTTTTGGCTGAAATTTAGTATCTCTACCAAAACTAGCAGGGTTAAGAATAATGTATCTAGTTGCCCCTGTTGTTGGAGTAAATGCCGTAGCAGCAGGAATAGTAATAGTGTTAGCAGTATTAGAAGTAATTCTTCTAATCTGTGATGTTGGAGTAATAGACCCTCCTGCAACTAACATAATAAATTTACCTGCATGTTCATTTACATCCCATGTTTCATTTGCATCTACAAGTAAACTGGTTGTTGTTGTACTAGTTGCAGCTAAGTTAGCAGTAGCAGTTATTTCAATATCAAAAGTGGTTTGTCCCCAAATACCTAATATATTATACCCTGTGTTCCAAGCAGCTTCTGTAGCACCTGAAATTCTAACAAACTCACCATGTTTAAACAAATGGCTTAAAGTAGTAGTTACAGTACCAATAGTTCCAAGTGTTAGTACGTTGATTGTACATGCTGTGCCTGTACCACCTGTAGTAGCTTTAATACCTGTTGTATAACCTGTACCACAACGCCTTAATTTTACAGCTATGACAGCACCTAATGGATCTGTTGCAGTAACATAACATTGAGCATTAGTACCCGTAGAAATAGTAAGTACATCACCGACAATATAACCTGATCCACCAGCACCTACAGCAATACTAGTTACACCTGTGGTAGCTCTAGTTGCAGTAGCAATACCAAATCCTACATCACCATCTTTTTTAACTATTGTGTTGCCAAGCACCCCATAATCAAAATAAGGTCCAGTAATCCACATATCTGCTTCCATGTGATAAGCCAAAGTAGCAGAGTTGGCTGTACCAATAAAGTAGATTAGGTTATCATCTGGATAAATTTCATATTGAGATGTAGCATCTGGAGTAACTGTCCATTTTGAATCTACTTCAAAGTAATCACCTTTATTAGCTACAATTCTTCTATCTTGTCCAGCACCTGTACCACCAATAATTCTAATAGAATAATTTCGGTATCTATCAGCAGGCCAAGATTGAGATGAGTCTGTTATTGTTCTAGTAGTACCTGCGGTGGCAGTACCAGTAACCAAAGGTCCTGTTAAATCACTTGTTGATTCAATTTGAATCTCAGTACCCAATGCCCCACCAAACATACCTGTATTCATGGTTTTCTGATACCATGTGTTAGTCAACACATCATACATTTGAAATGTATAAAATGGAGATCCAGAAGAACTTGATAATAACCATACTACACCCGTTTTTACCATAAACCTACTGTAGGCACTAGGTGTTACATTGTATGCAGTATCTACTTCAATAATTTGTGATGCAATTTCATATGTTGCAGCTGTAGTAGGTGTTAATCTCCATCCTTGGTTATCCCAAGGCTCATATTGTTGAAGGTTTACATCTACAAAAAACAATGTGGTTTCATTGTTAGCAAGTATAGTTCTTTGTTCTATCTGGTTGTTACCTGTTAATACTCGGCATGTGTAACCCAACCATTGATTAATTTCCCATTTTTTAGTAGTGTCTACTATTTGAGTAGCATTTGCAGAAGTTAAATAACCACCATCATGACTTACAGCATCTGAAGAAGAAATGATTTTTCTAACCTCCTGTGCACCTGGGCCAAACATTATTCTCATCTCAATACCTTCTAAAGCAGTTCCGCCTGCTAAGTAAGGTATTCTAAATTGAGTTGGTCCTAATGTTTCAAGTATACGTCCTCTGTTACCTAAAACTTCTTGACACTGCATTGTATTTACAGTTACTGGAGTGTAATAAGTTGGAGCCAACAAAGTAGCCCAAACATTAGTCCAAGTATCATATCTGTAAAATACAGAAGTTAGACTGTAATAAATATATCTACCATCACCACTTTGTGCGGAAGTCATAGCAGATGCTGCATTGTTTATTGTCTGTGGAAGAGTTGTCATCCACTCCCATACAGGTAGATCTAGTGTAGTCTTTAAATTATTTGTTACTGGCATGATTAAGAAATAATAATGTTTGATCTAATACCTGTATTGTATGCAGTTCTTGCCCAATCAGTAATTTGCTGAATTGATGATATACCTCCATAAGCATTAACAGAGCTTACTTGGTTAATGCTTGGAGAAGTGTCAGCGGCAGATAAGTTAATCCTTAGATAGCCGTTACCATCTCTTGCTCCTAAGGACTGTGCCATATACAATAATCTGCGCAGTAATACTACAGATTCATCCTCAGCAGGATTAATTAACTGCCCATTTTCATCTAAGAGACCTACCTCTTTTACATCAATATAACTCATACTATATACCAATTAGTTGCTGTGTGTACAATATCTAATGACGTATAGGCATTCTTAATGTTTATCTCAGCCTGATCGTCAATAGGTTCAGATATCAAAGGTACGATTTTTACGGTACTTTCGCCTATGTTCTTTATGTTATATCCAGATGGATTGGCAGAAGCAATGGCAGGAAGATTGATAACGCAAGGCGTTAACATGTCAACATATATGTAATAATCAGTCGCTGAAGGGGTATATGGACTAGCAGTAACTAATACAGTACTACCCCCACCGCTTGGGACATTTTTCCAAAGTTGAGATGCGGAATTATAAACTATAGTGTCACCATTTGAAGGTGAAATAATCTGAACATCATGAATCTCGTCAAGCTCATACCCGTTCTGTATCTTTACCTCAACAACACCTTGATTGACATGCTGTCTTACAACAATACCAACATAAACTAAGTGAGCAGGAGCAAGTTGTTTTGTAGATGTCCACGTCCCTGCAACGGTACTGCTTAAGTATAGTTGTGTTCCGGGCGCATATGCAGATGTATTTAACCCTTCAAGGGAACCAATGACAACAACATATCCGTTCTTATTGTTAGCAATATCTGCCTGCAATACGCCATATGTCTGAGCTGATGTGGCATCAGAAGTAGCAAGGGCCTTTGTTACCGTTGGCTTATTTCCTGATCCACCATTGATGTACACAACAGTGCCCTTAGTTAAAGTAGCACCTGTTTGATTTCGTACTAACGAAACAAGCTTTATAGCAGACGATAATGTCTTTGGCCTACCGTCGGGCCCTGCGACAGTGATGCTGTCATAACCAAACATGTTGCCATTGGCATCAATTACTTGCATCTTACCACATTGATATTTGGAGAGTCGACACCCCTAACAATAAATGAAGTGCCAGCAATATCAGATATAACTTTAATGTAATCGTTCTCATCTAAGTGATAACCATACTCATCAGTGAATATGTCACCCTCATCTAGTGATACGGTGTATATCGTAACAGTTGTAGCAGTTGCCGCAACATACTTCTGAACGGTCAAAACAGCAGCAGCAAGATTGCTAAAGCGCATAGACTGAACCTCTGATATATTATTATCAGGAGCTGTATGGACGATTGTTCCCGATACAGCAACTATAGTACCCTCGTTGCTGAATTTACCAGTCATTACTGCTGTCCTTTAAGTGCCTGTATTTCTTCGTAAATAGCAAGCAATTGAGCTTCTTTATCTGCAATGACTTGATTAACGTCAACATCAGGGATTTCAATCTCTCTTACCTCAACTAATCCATTTTGATCGTAAATTTCTTCTCTAATAGTTGCCATAACTTAACTTATATACATGTATATTAATGGGGTTGACGTCACATAATTTGGCGACACTGTAGCTGAATTTGGAACTGTATATGAACCTGGGAAATATGAAAATCCAATCACATTATTAGAACTTCCAATACCACTAGACCAGAAAGCTGGGATTGATCCCACTGGTGCTCCAGTTGTATTAATAGTGTTTATATTAGCAATAACACCTATAGCGTACATTTGACTAGTTTCATTAAAACTAATAGTACCAGAAGTTGTCCATGTTTTCAAACCTGTTGTACTACAATCAAGATCAGGACTAGCTCCCATTAATTCTATTGTATTACCACCTTGAAAATATTTATAAACAACAATCTTCATAAGACTTGAAGCTACTGCTCCAGTTACGTTTACAGAAAACGACTGTGGAGATACTGGTTGAGCAAAAGTAGTGAACAAGCAAGTTAAGGCATTCGTTCCAGGAAATGCATTTGAACTTGTACTTCCAATTATAGGAACATGTGGATAATAAACACCTAACTTAAGTGGAAAGTCTAAATGTTGACCAACTATGTTTGTCTTTAATTCATTACCATTCATCGAGTAACTACCCAGACCACCATCTGAAACCTCCATAAGAGCTTTATCAAATACACCTACATCGTAACTAGGTAAGTCTTCTATTTTATATCCCATGTCTAATCTATTATTCGTTCAACATTATCATCAGTAACACGATCAACACCATCATCAGCAAGCCTAGCAAATGGACTAATAGCCGATGCTATGATCTTACCAGTAATCTCAATCGCTATGCTTATCGCTGTTCCTATCATCTTACCAAAGTGCTACAATTTTAGTAGCTGTTGTGTCAGCAAAAACCTGCTTTACCTGTACAGGGAAAAATCCAGCAGGAACACCAGAGAATGTAATGTCATCTCCACCTGCTGTCAACACATGTAAATTACCAGAACTGCCTATATATAGAACACATCCTTCTTGATTTACATTTGAGTATATAGCGTACTCATCACCAATTGTAATAGGATATAAATCTACAGAAAGTCCTAGTTGTGTCGCACTAACAGATGTTACATAAGCAGCATCACTATTCGTATTTTTATATACAATGTCGCCAATTTTAACTCCTAGTGTAATAAAGTCTTTTGTTGCATCTTTGAGCATGTTAGTTCCAGTACCACTATTAGTTCCAGAAACAGCTAATGTATTTGGATTTGGAATGATAACAGTGTCACTAACTGCAACTAATAATGCTCTACTTGTCTGTAATTTTTGATATGCCATGTCTTATTTTTTTACGCTCTTGCCGTTTGCACCGTTTCGAGCACGATTTTTACTTGGGTTTTCTTTTACAAATTTACCACTTTTTGTGGAACTCATATCGGGGCCTCCCTTGCCATAAATACCACCTTCTCTGCGAGCAGCATTATGCTCAGCACGATATTTCTTTCGCTCTGGAGTAGCGTTTAGATCACGCTGATATTCACGCCTCTTCTCCGCTGCCTTCGGGTTGGCTGCGTAGTACTTCGATGTCTTGCTTTGTCCCATAGAACATTTTATTTATTAATAGGTTTGGATCGTTCAACGACTCTTGTCGTTGACCACATCCGCAATCTTCAGTCACTGCTTCAACTACTGCTTTGATACCTGTTGCCTCAGTAATAGCGGCAATCGTATCACCTAGACCTTTGTGTCTTTTTAGGATGATCATTTTTTAGGAACGCTGTATAAGTTACCGTTTCTCTTTACAATCTTGTTACCCAACAATTTCTCAACCTTTTTGGTCTTAATCATTGAAGGGTGTTTAGCTCCCTTAAGAATCATACCATCATTACCGATAGATCCCCAATGCCCTGTATCGTCAGGCTGAATACCGGCCGCCTTGGCGGCCTCGTAATTGTAGCCGTATTTTTTATCAATTTTAGCAAGCTTAGATGGATTATCAGCTGCTCTGTCATACTTCTTATCCATTCGGTCGTAACGACGCTCTACAACGCGATTTAATCGCTTGTTGTTATCAATGTTGGCAATCTTAGTGTCAACCTTTTTCTTTTGAGTGTAAAGATTACCTGCTTTCTTCTCTTCACGGTATACCTGCATAGCCTCTCGACCAGCTTGACCTTTCTTCCAAGATCCCATACCAAACTTCTCAGCACGACGCTCAGACTTGAATCCAATCAATTCGCCTCTTTTACTTGCCTCGTCGTAAGCTCCCCATGGATCCTCACGTAAGTCAGTCCATGTCTTACCACCATTATTAGGAAATACAGTTGGATTTACGGTATATTTAAATTTACCTGATCCTCCCTCACCGCCTGCCATGACATGAGTAGATGTAGTTCCATCTGCGTTCTGCATTGGTGTTACACCCTTACGCATATCACGAGCTGCTTGAGCTCTATTTTTTGTAATTAATGGCGGTTGAGTTGTGTTGCCACTTAATCGATCAACTGCCGCATTCTTGAATGGTATCTTATTGTAATCCATTATGATCCCTTTTTCCATTTAGTACTAGATGACTGAGTCTTGCTTGGAGCCCATTTAGTTTTTGCGGCCCAATAAGCAGCGCTCATCTTACCCTTTGCAATGTTCTTCGCGTGACGACTCTCAAAAGCCTCACGCTGACCAACCGTCTGATTGGTCTTTACACCCTGCTGACCAAAACGAATGGTCTTCACCTGATCACCCTGCTTAGCAACCACAATGTGGCTCTTAGTAGCGTGGCCAGGCGTGCGTTTGGGCTTATTAAAGCCCTCAACGCCTGCCCTTTCTAGTCTAGGATCTTTCATTACTTTTTCTTAGCCATTTTAGCCATAGCGGCTTTCATGCCATACTCTTTAATCATCTCTTTCTTGCCTTCTTTCTTTTCGTGTTTGGCCATGGCTGCTTTAGACTTATACTTTTCGCCTGTTTTCTTTTCTACTTTCATTTTTTCTTAGGTTTTTTAGCTGTTTTTGCAGCGTCTTTAAAATTTTGAGCTTTTGGTGCACCCTTCTCGCCGGGTTGGCGCATCTTCTCGCCTGATCCAGCTTTAATTCGCTCTCTCTTTGCGTGAATATTGCTATATAGTCCCATAATGAATATATTTGTACAAATATAATGAAAAGAATAATCAAACGCGATAAAGCATACGAACGACGTGAGTTGACGTATGACTTTCTTGGAGACTGGGCAATCGTAAGACGTTGGGCTCAAGTCAATTACAATCTCAGTAGATCAGACCTAGAGATGATCCTGTTCCTACATAAAAAGAGATTGTTCACCAGGACAGATTTTGCCGACTACGCAAACTTCATGGATTGGGATCGCAACCGATTTGATAGGTTGCTAAGAGAGGAGTGGGTATACATATGGCGTAAACGCGGCTTTGGTGAAACCAATATGTATGAGGTATCATTTAAGGCCAAGAAGATGGTGACGTCCATTTATAAGAAATTGACAGGCCTAGAGCCAATTCCGACATCATCTAGACGAAATAAGGCGTTCCGTAAGAACGCCCCATTCCATCAAAAAACATTAGCAAAAGCGATCGTCGATTTTAACGACCGATTTAAAGAACAACAACAACGTCCTTCTCTTGGAGAATTACGTAACGAGTTTCGTTGATCAAAACGTCGTGGCTATTCACTTTGTCATACAAGATGATATCTCCATACTGAATGCCTGCCACCTGGATTCCAACGTCAAACACGGTAGCCTTATGGTAACGCATTTCGCTTGAGTCTTCTCCTGTAAGAAGAAGACCACTCTTTGTTTGCTTTTGCTCAGCAACCTTCTGGGCGAGTATATACTTATTTAGGACTTTCATCTGCTCTGATATTTGTAATGATAGCGTTTGTACTTAAGATTGTCGTAGCGACCGACACAGCGTTCAATAGAGCATTCTTTGTAACCTTCGTTGGGTCAACAATACCAGCCTTGATCATGTCAGCATAGCACTCAGCCTTCACGTCGTAACCCTCATTAGGGATTGGCATGATTCCATCCATGATACTATATGCGTCCTTACCTGCGTTTGTGATGATCTGCCACATAGGTGATCTTAGGGCCTTAATCATAATATTTGATGCAGGAGTGATTTCATGACGTCCAAGCTCAGTTGCCTCGTTGAACAATGCTACACCACCACCAGGGAGAATACCTTCCTCTAGAGCGGCCTCAACAGCACAGACAGCATCGTCAATGCGGTCCTTCTTCTCCTTCTGCTCGATGTCACTCAAGGCACCGACATAGATCACAGCTACACCACCCGATAGGTTGGCAGCACGCTCCTTGCGGAAGTCAGTCTCTTCTTTACTTACGCTCTCAAAGATGGTCTCAGTGATGTCAGTAATACGCTCGTTAATAGCCTCCTGTGAACTAAAATACGGCATAAAGATGGTATTATCCTTACCAACGATCACTTTGGCACACCTGCCTAGGTGAGACACATCAATCAACGACAAGTCATCACCTGTGTCCTCACTGAAGTATGTGCCGTCCAATGCAATCGCTAGATCTTCTAACAAGTCTTTCTGACGGTATCCAAAGCTTGGAGGAAGAATGTTGCATGCCTTTATTTTACCCTGCACTACGTTGATATTCAATGTGTTAAGTGCAGCAGGGCTCATTTCACCGATGATAAGAAGTGGCTTATTGTTGGCCACAACATACTGCAACACCTTCTCAATGTTCAATAGGTTGCTGATCTCCTGATCTGTGATCAATACATATGGGTTCTCCAACACAGCCTCTTGACGCTTATAGTCAGTGATGAAGTGACGGCTATTCCAACCTCGATCAGCTTTAATACCCTTTATCACCTCAACATATGTGTTGTGGTCCTTGCTGTTCTCAACTGATACCATCTTAACCTCACCGAACGCGTCAGCGATCATGCCGCCAATCTCAGTGTCATTGTTTGCACTGATTGAAGCCACATCGCGGAGCTTCTTGCCTGATAACTTCTTGGAGCGCTTGGTCAGATTAGCGACAATTTTCTCAGTAATCTGATTGATCTCACGAATTACCTCAGTGACATTGTCTTCTGGAGATAAAACCTCCTCAGCAGCGTCAACAATAGCCTCAGCTAAAACCACACTTGTCGTGGTACCATCACCTGCAACGGTTGCTGTCTTCTCAGCAGCCTGTCGGACCATCATAACGGCCAAGTTCTCAACCGGATCAAAGAGATTGATCGACTTAGCGACCGTTACACCATCCTTTGTTACGGTGATACCGCCCACATGGTGCTCTGATTCAATCAACACTGTGCGACCTCGCGCACCTAATGTGCTTTTTACTGCTCCAGCGATCGTTTTGATGCCTTTAATGAGCTTTTTGCGACCATCGTCGCCTAAATGAACATGTTTTACTACCATTTTATTCGATTTTTGTTACAAATATACAAAAAACCCATCACTAGGATGGGCTTTATGCAGAATAACTAAAGTAGAAGTCACAAATCTAGTGATTTTTGCGACATATATCAAAAAACCACTCGATTTTGAGGGGTTTTAATTAGTACATGTTTGTGTTATTCTTTGGCTTAGCCGAAATCGCGTTCAACTTAGCTTGCATTGTATTGCGATTGGCTGCGTTATTGGTTGATCCCTTAAACGCCTCGATGCGATTTGGACCTTGCTTGTCCTCACCCTTCTTGTATCCAGGAGTGAAATGGCTTAAATTGCCAGCTTCAGCCTTGCGAGTGTAAGTCTGAGCCTTGCGAGCTTGACGAATATCCATTGTAGCTTCCTTGATACCAACATTTTTGCCCTCATAAGAGCTCTTGCGGTAGTCACGACGATCTTGCTTAATCTCTTGCTTCTTGCTTTTAATCTCAGAAGCAGACATATTGCTGAAATCTCTACCAGATACAGATGTACCTGCCTTAGCTTCAAACAAAGCTTGCTCACGCTTATAACCAAGTTTGCCCTTCTTCTCAGTGTCAGTAACACGAGCAGCACCTAATTTACCACTTGGGTTCTTAGCTCTAGTAAGATCGCTTCCAGCACCTGTCATAGCGGCACTAGTTTTGGTTTTAGTCTTGGTGCCTCTAGTAGCTGGAGCAAATGCATACTCCTCCTTTTCAGCAAGTGGCTTTACTTTTGTAGGACGTTCACTTACACGAGTCGGCTTTAATGTAGCCATCTTGGACATTGGCTGCTCTTTTGTTGGTTGGGGGCCAGGTTTTGGTCCTTCTTTAACTACACTATCAGATTTCTTTTTTTCGCGAATTACATCAAGATCTGTAGTAGTTCCACGTCCTTGCATTTTATTTGATCCACTTAAAGGTCGTTCAGAAACATCATAACTTACTTTCATCCCTGCGCTTGGTTTTTCAAAACCTGCGCCTTTAAATGAAGATTCCATTTCTTGATATTTCTTACCACCTTTTTTAAGGTTCATGTTGACACCTGTATATGATCCTCCAACGTCCTGCATTTTAGTTAAAATTGGCTCTTCATATTCAGTGTCTGATAATTTATCAGTCTTTCCTTCTAGATAACTCTTAATCTCAGGATTTAAATTTGTGCGACCTGCAAAATCCTTTTTAAGCTTACCTTGCTGATACATTGTTCTTACTTCAGGCCAGCTAGATACTTTTCCACCATCTACCTCCATTCCATAAACAGATGGATCAGATATTCTTGCACCTGTCTTAGGGTCTGTTGTTTTGGTAGTTAACCTACCTGTTCGCATTTTTACTGCCATTGTATAACGATTTTAAAAATTACTATATTAAATACCAACTCATTTACTTCGTAGTCAACGTCTGCCTGAAAGTATTCCAAGCCGACCGCTAGGCCGAAAGTTGGGACGAGTATTATTGTCATTGATTAGACATTTTTCTAGCTTCCTTCATTGCTGCTTTTGCGGCTGCATCAGCTCTATCTTTTGGAGTATTTCCTCTAGCGTCTCGAATCGCAGCAACAGCTTGAGCTGGGCTTTTAGTTGTACTGCCAGAAAGTCTATCAATATCTCTGTTCTTGAAAGCAATACTATTATAATCTGTTTTCATAATCTTTTTTTTTACAAATATAAGGATTATCAGATATATGGAGTATTTGGGTAATGGGGGGAATTTACGCGAGCCGGGCCGAAAGGAAAACCGATTGGTAAAAGGGGTGGGGGGTCTGCTTTTGGGACTTTTCGCCAGGATTTTTTGGCTTTTTGGTGGGCGCGGTCGTTATGCGATGAAACCAAGATGGGATGGGCTATAGGCCGCGCTGCCGTTTGTCATTACGTTTGCTAGGCATGTCTTATAATTTGCATTATGTTAAATAGAATACACTTTGAGACCAACCAAACGGCCGCTCAGTTGGCCGACCAACCGCTCGAAATGCCGCTCAATTTGCCGCAAAAAAAACGTGGTGATCAGGCACACGGTACGAGGAGGTTGCCCTTTCAAACCATTTGCCGCAATAAATATTTCAGCAGCACATTGAAAACACGTATATCGTAACTGCTTGATTTATAGCAAGTTACGTGTTAGACGAACGTGTCCTTATTTAGAATGATTATAAATTAGCATGAAATGTGAAAATAATTGTAGAAAAGTATTGCACATTTAAAAAGTTGCCGTATATTTGTATCAAGCAAACGAGCTGACAATATCACTTCTTACTAGCAAGCCTCTAGGCGTTACGATGACGAATCAGTATACTAAAGGTGGCCCAAACGATAAAGCATAATCAAGCACCTAAATGTGTAAGCCTTGAGATTGCCGTTCAAAGGTAGGCCTGCTACACGGCTCTAAGCTAAGTTCATTGACATATTGTGACTATCTAACCTAAGTTAATCTAGGCGTGTAATGCGGTAATTTCCCTCGCTGAAAGAGGTTCGTTTCCGATGGTATATAAGGCAACCATCTAATCTAGTTAAGGCGCTTAGCGTGCATAGTCACAACCGATACTATTTGAGGCCATAAGCGGTGCTGAGGCCAATACGATAGCACAAATCTAGGACGAACCTAGGGCGCACAGTACATTACTCGGGTGGCTATGCGTCGCAACCACAAGGCAAATGGTCAAAGCTTGTAGGGAATAATAGAGGGCATGCAGTTTCACGTGGCATGCAAAGCATTAGGTGCAGTTAGAATGACTAATTAATGAGAGCGATACTCACTGCACCACAAACCAATTAAAACAAAACAACATGGAAACTAGAGTAATTAGAATCGAAGGCCGCTATGAAATCATCGGCTTCTTCCAAGAAGGCGTGTTAGTTAAGACTCGCAAGTTATTAATCCCTTTTAGATATAGATAGTATGAAAGATTGTAAAGTAAACATCTGCGGCTGCAAAGGAGTTGAAGCCCTGGTATATGATTTTTGGAATGGCCACGCGATGCCATACATCAAGTTCAAAGACATCCAATTGTTTGCTGATGAGTACACCAACGAGTTTGTTGAAATCACATTCAGCGATGGCGTTCTCAAGCTGTATGACATGCAAGAAAGTCACACCGAACTAATCTACCCAATAACAATTGAAGGCGAGGTAGTCTACGACCTAGGTCACATTGGCTACTGCTTCGAGATAGTCGAAGATGCCATCACTGAGTCTATCAGTTACATCGAAGACGACCAAGTTGTGGTCGCTGTTAGAAGCAACCTACCTTTCGAGGGCGCGGAATTCGATGGAGAAATGTTTGTATTATATAACCAATTTAAATTATCATGAAAGTAGCAATCATCATCGCAAAGGCCATCCAAATCTGCATGGCAAGTTCAGTAGGCGTAGCAATAGCATTCGCCTTATACAAAGTAATCACAGGTCAAACAAACGGAATGTCAATATGAAATTCAAAATCAAGTTCGTCAATAGGTGGCTCAAGGTCACCTATGTGACAAAAGAGGTGAGCGACCAGGCTCACTTAGATAATTACATCAGCTACATGGAAGCCAAGTTCGGCTACGAGTGCGATGAGGTATGGATAATTAAAAACTAGAAATCATGATGGATAAAATGTATGTCTTATATGACAAAGCTAACGACCATGTTGTTAGATGGCCTAATGGAAAAGTTATTTTGTACTTAAGTAAAGATAAAGCAAATGAAGATTGTTACGGAAACGAATCAGTTGTTTCAGTTAATGAACTTTCAAACTCAATCAAAGAAACAATATCAAACCAATTAAAATAGAAATCATGACTAACAACCAACAACAAATCATTAACAGTTTGATTGCTGAATTCAATAGAATTGAAGCAGAGCACAAACCAAAGCAAACTTTCAACCTAATTAATGTTGATGCATTAAATGGAAAGACAGATGAAATTGCAAGATATAGAGCTGAAGAGAAAGCCAATTTAGAGTCATGGGATAAAATGGCAGATGATGAGGCTAGACGTTTGGTAAAATTATTCCAGGGAGACTTGCCTTTTGCTTCAGTTCAAAAGTATGGTAAAGAGAATTATCACTACGACTTACCAAGTGTACTTATTAGACGTAATGAAAATACATCAACACACCATGAAAGCTGTGTGAGTGTACAAGTATTCGTTGTAAAAGTTAATGATGTAGCAGACTCATTTGGCAATAAATATGAGCGAGGTGTGCAACTTAAATACCGATACAAGCATTCTGCACCATCATTCAATTCAATAGAAGAGTTGGTGGCCGATAAATGGTTCCTTGAGGACCTAAGAGTAAAAGTAATTAGTGAATTAATTAGATAACTAGAAATCATGGAAAGATTTGCAAGAAAATGTGATGTTACTGGACGTGGCATGAACGAGGGCTTTTGCTTTGGCGATGGCGAGAAATATGCATGCGATTATGAAAGCGCATTACTAATCGCTAAAGAGTATGGCTATGAAAGTCTAAAAGAAGCATACAAGGATGAGGCATACTACTACACCGAATGGGAAGAAATTGACGACGACTGCTACTATGATCAGGACGGCAATGAGTATGAACTTTAAAACCTAGAAAACATGAAAGCGACTTTAGAATATTGGAATTCAGTAAGAGGAGACATTGTAACTGATGATGGATACCGCTTCTTTGGGACAAGGATAGTTATGACCAGGACGCAAGACATTGAATCAACCACCAAGGTAGGTTTGTTTGAGCAGTTCGAGAAACTCAACAACCGATTAAGATACTGCGATGGTGCGCACTACAAATTTCATGACAAACAATTGGAACTTGAGTACGATAGATGGTTGCACTCCGACGACTACAAAGTAAAAAGCTTTAACCTTTACTACGGAAACGGAATAGTTGATTAATAAAACCTAGAAACCATGATAAAATTTGCAGTTCACCACACGTTCGATTGTATGGATTACAACGAGCATTACTACTTCGAAACGTTCGAAGATGCACACAAGAAATTCGCTGAGATCAGGCAAGAAATCATTGACCATGAGTCAATCACTGAAATCTACACCGACGAATTCGAATCCTTCTACGTGCAAGAACCCGACCAAACAATTAAAGTATACATTCAAGAGATATGAGAATAGAAATCACCAACAGCTACGGCTTCCATTATTGGACGCTAGTCTACCGCAACAAGCATTACTACCTAGGCCAAGATGTCAAGGTGTGTAGTCGCCTACTTCAAATGCTACCTCGTGACGTTGTCCAAGCAATTGGCACACGAGAGATTGACAAACCAACGGGCAATAAGAAGTTGGCTCAGTTCATTGTCAAGACAATAAAGGAAAGACACTTGATCAACTTTAAAGATTTACAACCATGGGACTTAGCGGTCGAATAAAAGCGTGGATAGATGACGGCAATGTCATCATCACACCGGGTGGCTATTATGCCACCCAATGCAGTCAATACACAAATCGTTTAACCCTGCGCCAATTGGTGCAATATTACCTAAAAGAATATGGAAGCAATTAAGAAAACAAATGGAAAGATTTTCGGAGTAACGTTCGTTAAGAAGGACGGCTCGATTAGAAAGATGACCGCTCGCCTGGGTGTCAAGAAAGACCTCAAGGGTGTGGGCTTAAAGTTCAACCCCGAAGAGCGTGGCCTCATCGTCGTGTTCGACATGCATAAGAGGGCTTATCGCATGATTAATTTATCCACCATCATTTCCTTTACACATGAAAAAAGAAGCAAGAGTAGCGTTCAACAAGCTTAAGAAGCTTGGTTGTCCAGTAAGAGAGTCACAACCAAACTATCCTGAAAGAGGTTACTTTTGGATAAACGCTGAGTTATCGGAAGCAGAAGGATGGCTAGACTATTGGTCAGCCGACCTATTCTTCGGCAGTGACAAGCTAAACAAAATCCTAGCCGACCACGGATTATATTGGGAATGGTACAACTCGGCATACGGATGCGTCTATGACGCATAACTGCCTGATCTTTAAGGCCTCATGTCAAATCATGTTACGCCATGTTGAAATTATGTCAACTTTAAAACGCGTAACATGATGATTGTGAGAGGCTTAGCACACTTTTATGTCGAAATGTCAACTTTTCCTCAAATATCTAGAGAAAAAAATCCTATAGTATATTATATATATAGAGAGCTTTTTTTTATTTTAATTTTCAATAGGAAAAAAATCAACATTTCGACATATCCCTTATTCTATAAGGAAAAAATCGACATAAAATCAACATTCAACCAACATTAAAAACCCAAATTTGACATGAACAAAGTAATCCAATCATTCCTTGACGGCAAGAAGTGCAAGCAAGGGAACGGCCAAACTGACGGCCAATCGCTCTACCTATTCGGCAACATGATTGCCCAACATCGCGAAGACGGCATGTATGTCAGCAACGCTGGTTGGCCAACCAGGACGACAAACAAGTGGCTAAACCAATTGCCAAACACAACGGCATACTCACACAAGAAGAAACCACACCTAAACGGAGCTGAATGGGATGGTGAGATGACGAGAGTCCATGAGGGCACACCACCGCCAACTTATCTTGACAATGTCGGCACTGCATTTGACATGACGATGCGATACATCCGCTTAGATGGATGGAGGGGATACCGAGAGCCAATCTACGCCATTCACTGTGAGCCTGACACGGGTGGATGGGACGACAGCCCATACCCAAACGCCCAAAAAAATCTTGAGGCAAAAATTTCTGAGCTCAAACGCAATAAAATACCACACAAAGTCGTTACACTAGAGACGTCAAATGTGTTTTGCGTCAATCACTTTATTGTAGTACCACCTAAATACTTTCCAAATGATAACTAAACATGACTTAGAATACCATGGCTATGGTATTCTAGATGAATACTTCGAGGCCATCTGTCAACACATCGAGGCCAACGAGCATTCAATCGCCCAGGAGATGAAGGCCAAGCTATCGCGCGGCCAACTGCTAGCCTTCGAGCAGTTTTTAGACGAGGCATATCACTATGAACTAATGGACGAGTTATGACAGCAGTAGAATATTTAGTAAAAAAGATGAATGAGATGGGATACGACATCCCACCATTTGTGTTAAGCAATGCATTGGAGATGGAAAGAGATGCAAAGACTCTCGCCAAGTCAAGAGGTGCGCAATCTATGGTAGAACACCCAACCGAAACCGTACTGCCTACCTTGCTAGGCCTAGAGACATGGGAGCAGTTATTCGACTACATCTATGAGAGCAAACTGAACGGCCAAAAGAAGCAGAGCAGAGAGTTATACCAATCGCTATCAACGCGACGCCAAGTTGAATTCCAAGACTACCTCGTCGAGATGTTTGATCAGGAATTCATGAGCGCTGAGATGCTAGCACAATCCCTTAAATTTTATGCAGATAAGAATAACTGAAAGTTGGCCAGCCGGTAGGACTATCGGCTTATCAATATCCCTGAGTTTGGATGACAGGGAGATACTCATCCATTTTTTATTACACGGAATATCTATAAAGTTATGATGAATGAAAGAATGCAGACCAAGTACATGACGGTCTTAGAGGACATGTATTTAAGCGATGGTTTCAAGTTGCAAGAGATGCGCTCGAAGCATAGAGTAAGCCAATACCTAATCACCATCTGCGTGAAGTTGGGTTATATTGAGAAGACCAAGGGTACTCGATACCGATGGGTCAAGGGTTTACCGAGCAAGCGTCATCTAAGTCGTATCAAGCAGGAGCTTGAGTCGATGCAGAAACCAAAGAAACGCGTAGTTAAACTATTATGGGGGCTTATCACTTATGAGGTATAGTAGTTATCACGTGTGCTACCACGTTAGCCCAATCTTGTGCACTGGTGTGACAGTTGAGGCTCGTAGTATTAGAGAGGCAATCACTAAATCAAATATCAATGAAGACACCATCATCTATGTCGCCAGTCTTGAAGAAGTACATCGTGACGTTCGAGAACGGCAAGAAGCTAAAGTTAATGGCAACTAATAAGGGCAGGGCTCTTGATTTGTGTGCCATTGTAACGAGTCATCCGATCAAATCAATTGATCAGGCTGTAGTACAAATCAAAATCGAGAAACCATGTTTAAGTTAGCCGCATCTTTTGTGCTGATGTATGTCTTCGGCATATCAAAATACCTAGCGATTCGGGTAATGGGAGTCGCAATGTTTTTTATCTTTTTATACTTTACATTATGTCTATTAGAATTTTAATTGCGTCAATGGTCGGGATGGCCGTTGTCACTAGAATCAAGAACGAGAACCTGCGCGCATCAATTGGTATACCGTTGGTGGCGTTTATGATGTTCACGCTACTATCTCTATCGGTCAGTGCCCAATGGGTCCCTGATCGACCGGATTACAACATAGTCTCTGAAGGCAACTTCAGCATGATTGTGAAGGATAGAGAAGAGGCTATTGAGATTTGCAAAACAACCTTGCAAACTAATAACATTATCCTTAGAACAATTGACGTGGACAAAAAGAATTTAGCTGCGCCATTGTTCTCTAGTTTGGTGAGAGAGAGTGACCCTAATCACATTTTCTTTGCTTATGTAGCTAGAAAAAGATCAGGTGAGTACATCATTCAGTTTCACTACCTGCCAAATGAAACTGTTGCATTCAAGGAAGACTTTATTATCCTAGAATATGTAAAATAATTTTGAATGTTTAATATTTTTTAACTAAATTTGTAATCTAATGCACTGGAGAAATTTAATGAAAGACAACAAGTACCTAGGGAGTTGGGACTTGGAGGTCGATGGCAAGTACGAGCCACGAATTGTTACAATCGAAAAAATTTATCAAGACGTCATGGTCGGTGAGATGGGCAAGGAAGACAAGGTCTTCGTCAAGCTCAAGGAATTCCCTAAGTCCATGGTATGTAATCGCTCAAACTTTAGAAGACTTGAGACATTCTTCAACTCGTTTGATTTCAACGACTACCTCGGCAAGCAGATTGTCATGTCGGTAGAGAAGGTCAAGAGTCCACAGGGTATGGTTGATGCGTTGCGTTTCAGCACGCGTCCATTACCTACGAAGGCGAAGCCAACACTTGACGACGCTCGTTTCGCTAAGGCGTTGCAGGCGTTGCAGGAAGGCAAGACAACCGTTGAGAAGTTGACTAGTGATTTTAATTTAAACCAGGCGCAACATGATCAAATTAAGGGCATCCAATAGTTCAGGAATATTTTCGGGCGCGAGCGGAGGCCTAACCCCGGTTCAGTCCGCTACTCTTGACGGCCTGTTAGCCAAGGTCAAGTTGACTGAAATCCAAGCAGCCAAGCGTGACGAGCTGATTGCCAAGCGTGACGCTAAGCCTGATCTAAGTGATGGCGCCAAGACTATCATCGAGGACATCATCAACACTGATGCATACCAATACAAAGATTCGTTCGGTAGCCGTGAGACTGATAAGGGGACGCGCGTTGAGGACGACTCGATTGAGCTGTACAACCGCATCTTCTTCACTGACTACAAGAAGCTAGTTGAGGGTGATGAGTTCTATGAGCTGTCATACAAGTGCTTAGGTGGTCATCCTGACATCGCTGACAAAAAGCGATTGAAGGTCATCGACATCAAGAGCCCATGGTCTAAGAAGACGTTCCCTAAGTTGGAGAGTAAGGCTCAGAAGAAAGTGAAGGAGTCTGGTTACGACTGGCAGATAAAGAGCTATCTATTTATGCTACGCAAGATGACCGGTCTTGATTGGCGTGATGGCGAGGTGGCATACATGTTAAGCGACACACCTGAGGACCTACTCAATGAATGGGACGAGCCGACATTGCACTACATGGGTGACGTGCCTGATCAACTTCGCGCGACTATTGTAAAGGTCACACTGACTGATGACGAGATAGCTGTTATGGACGCTGCATTAGACGCCAGCATTGAGTATGCTAAGTGGTATACTGACTATTTAAAAAACAAGAACCAATGATACGTTTGTTAACTAATGGTGGTTATGACGAGCTCGACAAGTATGTTGGCGAAGTATTCCAAAGCTATAAGAAGCAATATTTGTACTATGTTACAATAAATAAGAAGGAGTATATATTCTACCCTGACGAGGTTGAGGTAATCACTGAGCATGTCTACTTTTTAGAGAAAGAGGCAGGTCGCGCTGAGTTAGCAAGCTTAGCTATTGTAATAGCCGTTATCGTAATATGTATTGCGGTAATTATTTCTGTAATCTTTTAATTAATATATATGTTTAAATTCAAAGGGATTGCTTACAAGGTAGGCAATGTGGAGACCATCTCCGAAAAATTTCGTAAGCGTGAGTTCATTGTAACTGACGGTGCTGACCAGTATCCGCAGTACATTCCATTCACATTTGTTAACGACAAGTGTGACTTGTTGAACAGCATTGCTGAAGGCCAAGAGGTTGAGGTATCGTTCAGTTTGAAGGGTCGTGAGTGGACTAGTCCACAGGGTCAAGTGAAGTACTTCTCAACTATTGAGGGCTTTGCTGTTACGGCCACATCTAACCCGGCATTCGCTCCTAACGTAGCGCCTAGCGCTCCAGGATCAGGGCACACTGACGATTTGCCATTTTAGTTCATAGCACCTGCTAGGACAGGTTTGTTGTTTTGGTTTAATGGGTGTATCCTAGTGCACCCATTTTTAATCTAATTTAATTATGTGGTTTAAAACGTCAACGGCTGACAAGCCTGTTAAGGACTCTATCGTTGAGTCAGTAATCAAAAAGTATAGACAGCGTTCCGAGACAGGAATCAAGAAGTATGGCTTCACTATGGACCGAAATGATTTGTCGGACGTTGATTGGCTTACGCATGCCCAGGAGGAAGCTCAAGACTTGACACTGTACCTAGAGAAGATGATTGTGAGAAAGAGAGCCGAGGGCCAATTGCTCGATCAGTACCATGCGTGGTACATGCAACAAATGAGAGACAGGGGTTCCGTTAATTTGGAACATATGGAGGCCAAAATTGCAGAACTAAAACAAGGGTTATGAAAACAGCAGTAGAATGGTTGGTAGATGAACACTTTGGAGGTATAGAAAACTGCACTCTAGACTTCAAAAATAAAATTAACCAAGCCAAAGAAATGGAGAGGGAGCAGATTGAAGATGCTTTTTACCATGGAGTTGAATTAACAAAAATCAGAGTAGAAAGTATAATTGATGAAGCTGACTTTGAATATTACTACAACGATACATTTGAACAATGAAACGAGAATACTATTACCGAATCCTGCACACGTTAGCAGGCATAGCTATAGGGTACTGGTTATTCTATAGCAAACCAAAAGTAGAGCACACTGTCATTGAGATACCAACTGACTTTAGTGAATGTACCACTGAAATACAAAAGAGATGTTATGATAGAAGTTATTAAGGGAATAATCAAGAGAGACCATCTTGACGGAGACAGCCAGTGTAAGGCCGTTGCCGACGTTCGTAACTACCTAGCGTTTGTCATGAGACACCATTACCACATGAGTCTTAATGACATCGCAAGTGAGTTCAATCGCAGGCACACGTCAATCATGCGCGCCATTGACACGCATATTGCAAGGACGCTTAAGGGCGATCCATACATAGAGGACAATATAATTGAATACAAAAAAGAATTAGGAGATGGTGACTTATTTTCAATCGATTACACAAACCTCCACACCTTTCCACGTGGACGTAAGCCAAGCGCTGAAGAGGATCAGGGAGGGGAAGTCGAAGGAGTTGGTAGAATCGGTCAGAGCTGCCTCGACTAAGGACGAACGCAATGAGCGAAAGAAACTACTACCGGCCATTTGTTTTAGCGGTAAGTTTGAGAAGCGTGCAGACACTGCCTGCATCGAGCACAGTGGGTTTATATGCCTAGACTTCGATGGCTTTGACGATCAGCAGGCCTTAGATGACAAGCGTTTTGAGTTACAGCTAAGCCCTTATGCATATGCTATATTCACGTCACCATCAGGTGATGGGTTGAAGGTATTGGTTAAGATACCTGCTGACATTGAGAACCATAAGTACTACTTTGATGGCCTTCACTCGCTGTTCTTTTGCAAGGAGTTTGATACCACGAGTAAGAACCTCAGCCGTGTATGCTATGAGTCATATGACCCAGACATCTACATTAACGAGGACAGTCAGGTGTTCATTGATATGGTAAGACCATTACCGCAACAGCGTGTTGCGCAAACGACAACCATCCGAGTAGACGACACCAATGAGATAATCAGACGACTAAGCATTTGGTGGGGCAAGAACTACGGAATGATCCCAGGACAGCGCAACAACAACCTGTATGTATTTGCTGTGGCCTTAAAGGAGTTTGGTATACCTGGAGATCAGGCGCAATATGTATTAATGAATCAGGACCCATCGGGTGAGATGCATGCTGAGATACCAACGATTGTTCGATCTGCCTACAAAGACATGTCGTCGTTTGGTACTAAGTTTTATGAGGACGTTGATAAGTTGGATGAAATCAAAAGGATTGAGAAGATGAGTACATCTCCTCAAGAAGATGATTGTGAAGAGTTTTGGACCAAGTCGAGCAAAGGGAAGGTTGAGGCAGTCCCTCACTTATTTAGAACGTTTCTAAATAACAACGGTTTCTTTAAGTACTATCCACCGGGCTCAAGAACGTTTGTATTTGTCAGAGTGATTGACAACTTGATCAGCGATGTCAACGAGGATATCATCAAGGACTTTGTGCTTGACTATCTGATGGACTACGACGACTTGATGGTGTATAATTACTTCGCCATGAACACCAAGTTCTTCCAAGAGGCGTTCTTAAACTTTGTTCCAAAGATTGAGGCGACGTTCAAAGAGGATACCAATGATTCAGCCTATCTATACTACATGAACTGCGCTGTGCATGTCACTAAGGATAAGGTTAATGTGATTGACTACAAGGATTTGGATGGCCATGTGTGGGAAATGCAGCGCATAAAGAGAAACTTCATCTACCGACCTAACGTTGAGGAATGCGAGTTCAATACATTTGTCAGCAACATCTCAGGAGATGAGTCAGATAGAATTCTATCAATGCGCTCAACACTTGGATACCTAATGCACAGCCACAAGCCAGCAAGTTATTGTCCAGCTGTTATATTAAACGACGAGGTGATTAGTAATAATCCTGAGGGAGGTACAGGTAAGGGAATCTTTGTCAACTCGATCAACCACATGAAGAAGATGGTAAAGATTGATGGCAAGGGATTCAGCTTCCAAAAGTCGTTCCCATACCAACGCGTTCAAGTTGATACACAGGTATTGGTGTTTGATGATGTCAGCAAGGGCTTTGCATTTGAGAATCTATTCAGTGTCATCACTGAGGGCATAAGCTTGGAGAAGAAGAACAAGGATGAGATTCATGTTCCATTTGAGCGCTCACCTAAGATTGTTATTACGACTAACTATGCGATTAGGGGTGCAGGCAACTCATTCGACCGACGTAAATGGGACCTAGAATTCAAGCAGTACTATACCAAGAACAAGACACCTGAGCAGGAGTTTGGTCACATGTTGTACAGCGGATGGCATGAAGAGGAGTGGATCAGGTTTGACAACTACATGATATCAAATCTTCAGTTGTACCTTAAGAAAGGTCTGATGAGCAGCGAGTTTAAGAATTTGAAGGTTCGTAAGCTTATTGCTGAGACATCGTCAGAGTTCTATGAATGGGCTACGTCTAGGGATAACATGGATACCAAGCCAAATGCCAAGACGCTAGGCCAAGACATGCTTAATAGATTTATCGATGAGTATCCTGACTATGGAAGGTACGGAAGGTATAAGCTGTCAAACGCCAAGTTCTACCATTGGCTTGATGCATACGGAGAGTTTGCATTTGGCATGAAACCAAGAGTCATGCGAGTCACACTTGGAAAGCAGATTCATTTTGTTGTTAAAGAATTAAAACAGTTAAAGTTATGTTAAAAGTAGGATCAGATTTTAGTGGAGTAGGTGCATTCAATCAAGCATTAATGAGGCTTGGTGTAGACTACAAGGAGATATTTGCATGCGACATGGACAAATATGCAAGGCAAACATTTATTCACAACTATGGTGAGCCTAGTTACTTCCCAGAGAATGTGTACGACAGAGAGATTCCATCAGAGTCTTTGGACATATATATGACATCTCCACCCTGCCAAGCATTCTCAATGGCAGGGAGGAGATTAGGAAAGGAAGATGCTAGAGGTATATTGTTTTTCAATAGCCATGAGTTCATTCAAAAAAACAAGCCAAGGTTTTTTATTTTTGAAAATGTGAAGGGCTTGCTATCTCACGACAAGACTAATAAGAAGGACAGGATGGGCAACACTTTTAGAGAATGGTTAGACTATCTTGGTGGCAAGTCTGTTAATGGAGTTGCAAACATGTATCCAATTGAAGACGCTGTGCCATACCACATCCATTGGAAGGTATTGAATGCCAAAAAGCACGGTGTTCCTCAGAACAGAGAGAGGGTTTTCATTATTGGCATACGAGATGATCAGGACAATACATTTGTTTGGCCAGAAGAAGAGGAACTATCTAAGCGATTAAAAGATGTTATCGAAGACAAGGTAGATGATAAATACTTTCTCAGTGAAAAAATGATAAATGGCTTTACTAAGCACAATGAAAACCACACTGAAAAGAAGACAGGTTTTATCTTCAAGCCAAAAAGTGAGGATGATGTAGCTAATTGTTTAAGAGCTAATGCTGCTCTAGCTCCTACTGACAACACTATTGATATGGGGTCTAAGTATGCAAAAGAAATAGAGGCGTCATTAAATCAAGACGTATGCACTACAATAGACGCATCTTACTACAAAGGTTTTGGTGTGAGACAGGGTAAGTGTAGGCAGGTTGTTTATGGAGATAGAAGACTTAATGAGACACTTGATAAACATGATTTACCTATTGGAGAATTTAAAATATTGGATACATATAATAAGTCAATACACAACGAGTGTCCAACTTTAAAAAAGCACCATGCTGAAAATGGAGATAGAAAGCTTTGGGATGGTAAAAAAATTCGTCGCCTAACACCACGTGAATGCTTCCGCTTAATGGACTTCCCTGATACATTTACATGGCCTGTATCAGACTCTCAAGCCTATAAGCAGGCAGGTAATTCAATCGTTGTAAATGTGATATATAAAATTCTTAAAAACATGCCGTTATGAACCTAGCAAAAGTAATTTTAAAGAAGCGCTTTGAAGCAATAGTAGAGGTAGCTGAGAAACCGAGAGGAAAGAAGATAGATGCTGAGCTGTCTAGCATGCAGGTGTCATACATATCAGCATTGAGATTCATTAGCGGTGAGAATAAAGACTTGTATTATGATCCATACCATGCCATCATGGCCTTGCGTCGTGAGTTGTCGTCGGTAAGGAATTCAGTTGAGTTAACTGAAGAGTTAACTCAAGCAATCAAAAAACTCAAAGATGAAGCAGCTAAGAAGCTATCAAATTGATATAGCTGAGAAGGCAACATACACACTACTTAAGCACAACATTGTATATCTAGCCATGGAGGTGAGAACTGGTAAGACCAGCACCTCCTTGGAGATAGCTAATAGGTTTGGCGCTAAGAGGGTGTTGTTCCTTACAAAGAAGAAAGCTATCGGATCAATACTTGATGACTACAAAGACTTTGGTCACACATACCACATTGATGTCATTAACGACGAATCAATGCATAAGCTGCCGTCTAATGATTATGACCTAGTAATACACGATGAGCACCATAGGTTTGGTGCCTTCCCTAAGCCTGGGTTGTATACTAAGATGTTTAAAAAGATGTTTGGTCATTTACCAATGATCTTCCTGTCAGGCACTCCATGCCCAGAGTCATATTCACAGATGTACCATCAGTTTTGGGTAAGCGATTATTCACCATTCCGTGAGTATAAGAACTTCTATCGATGGGCTGATGACTACGTCACTAAGTTCGACCGGGTGATCAATGGCTTTAAGGTGACTGAGTACTCTAACGGAAGAGAAATTGACATCATGACTAAGTTGGCCTACCTAATGATTAGTCACACACAGCAGCAGTCAGGGTTTGAAACATCGATCGAGGAGGAAGTTCTTTATGTCGATATGTCTGAGAAGACAAAGATGATTGTGAAGGTGTTAGAGCGCGACTTGGTTGTGGAGGGTCGGGAAGAAGTTATTTTGGCTGACACGCCGGTAAAGTTGATGCAGAAGGTACACCAGCTATGCAGTGGCACGGTGAAGTTTGAGAGTGGTAACAGCATGGTCATTGATACCACGAAGGCTGAGTTTATAAGGTCGCATTTTGCGACATCAAGAATTGGCATCTTCTACAAGTTTAAGGCCGAGTTGAAGGCATTGAAGCAGGTGTATGGAGACCAATTGACTGAGAGTTTGGAAGACTTTGATGCTGGCAAATGTCAGGTTATAGCCTTACAAATAGTCTCCGGGCGTGAGGGTATATCCTTAAAAAATGCTGACTACGTGGTGTTCTACAACATTGACTTCAGCGCGACGTCGTACTGGCAAGCGCGAGATCGTATGACTACAATGGATCGGAAGTTCAATAAGGTGTATTGGATATTTAGTGTGGGCGGCATAGAGGATAAGATTTACAAAGCCGTTAAGAGTAAAAGAAATTATACGTTAAACATTTTTAAGAAAGATTATGTCACTACTAACTGAGATTCAAATTTTAATACAAGAAGAGGAACTTGATAAACCTTGCAGGAATAGAGAAAAGTTATTCAGGAGATACTTTGTAATATGGTTTTTAAGAGAAAATAAAATACCAATCGTTAAGATCGGTAAAATGGTTAATAAACATCATGCAACTGTATTGCATTCGCTTGAGCAACATGAGTTAATGATGAAACCAAAGACTGGCGATGAAAACTATAAGAAAATAACTGAAGATTTACGTCATAGATTTTTAGATCGTTACTTTATGAATGAAGATAATGAAGGTGATTTGATGCAAGATGTTATGATGGCAAGTAGTTACTATGACCTTACGGTAATCAAAAAAAGAATCACAAAAGGTTATTATAATATGGAAAAAACATCTACATTTGTAGGTGACCGAGCAGCAGATACAGGCGAAGCTAATCAAGAACCTAGAGAAGGAGGGTTATTATGTGCTGAAGTTATCAGTAACAAACAAGCCGGGAATTCCTGATCTTATCGCCATACCAAAGAACTCAGATGTAAAATTTATTGAAGTAAAACGTCCAGGACAAAAGCCGAGGCCTCTACAGGTTTATAGAATTAAGGAGCTGCTAAACCATGGAGTCTCGGCAACCTGGTTTAATGGTGAATACTTTGATGTTGAATAAATTTATAAGATATACCATCATTTGGATCAGTCAGAATCTAGCCATTCCGTTTTGGACGGTTGGTCATATTCACTTGATGACAACTGTCTATGAAGATATTATAGAGCTTGTCAGCTCTATAGGCATGAACATAATAGTCGCACTGGGATTCTGGTGGGACTATAATAGGTCATATAAGTCACAAAAACACGAATAATTGTGACTTACAAGACAAGTTAAGATAAGTGGTAAAAATTGCCACATAAACTTTATAGAAATGAAATTTGAGATAGACTTTTTTGAATTATGCTTCTTAGCTGAAGCATGTGTACCACCAAGACCAATAGCAAGAGCAATGTTTTGGCAACATTTAACTGATGTGTATTGGGAGCAGATGACTAAAAATGAGAGAGATAGGTTATTTGAATGGATTAATAAAGATGAAAGATATCAGAAGAGTGTAATAGCTGAGCCAGAAACAAAAATATTCAATGCTCGTTTTGATCCAGACAATCAATACTTAGTTCATACAACAATGAATGGCAAAGATAATATAACCCATACATTCAAATGGAATGGTCTTTATTATGCCAAAAGAAATACGTGGATTAGTCCTGAGTTCATTACTAAAGTTGAGAAGATATGAGACAACTAGTATACAACGCAGTAACCTGTACAGAGTGTAAAGAGACATTGGTTAGCTACACCGTCCATGACTACAAGACCTGTAGCTGTCCTAACGAGGCGATGGTAGATGGTGGTCTTAGATACGAGAGATACGGAGCAAAGGACCTTGACAAGTTGATTATCCATAACTACTACACTGACGACCCATTTGACGTAGTTCGATGCTACGCCACACGAGGTAGCCGAGGTAAAGATGGTAAGCAACCACTCACTTGGATACCTCTAGCAAGAATGGAAGATGATCATCTAAAAGCAGTTCTTGATTATGGTGGTGCAGATTGGCATCTTGATCTGATTCGAAAAGAAATTAAATATAGAGAGAATGAACGAAGTAATAAAGTTTAGAGAGCGCCTTAAGAAGATTGGCTACGACATCAAGCTTGCTGGTAACGTACCTTGGATATACCTTCATTCAGTTAATGGCAACATAGTAAATAGTGTGGACTGGATAAACGCTGACCACGGGTACACAATTGCTTGGTACCCTATTAAAAATGGAGAGGAGATCAAACTCAATTGGGAAGACATCAAGACAACCTTTATGTTGATCAGGAAATACGGCAAGCCTATACATAAGTACAACAATGGTGTTGGTGCTACACTATGTCATGACTGCGGAGTGATTATATCTGAGGGTCTAACCAAAGATATGAAGTGCGAAAAATGTAAAATATTTTATCCATAATCGGAGGAAAACCGATTAAGTATGGTGAAAAACACTTAATTATGAACGATGAAAGACTTAAATGCTTTACCTGTAAAAAATACAAACGAATTGATAGATTCCAAGACAACCGACGAGAATATCAATTACCACACTATAAAGGAAAGGTCGCAAGCTGTAAGCAATGCACAAGAGCAAGATTGTTGCGTGAACTACGAGCAGTTAGATATGACTTTGATACAAGAAAATTTGTAATACACTATTTTAAAAATAAAAACCAAGCACTTAAATTTTGGAAAAATGAAAGCAACACTACACTTCGAACACGAGGAGCAGGATGAGCTCCAAGATGCGCTCAACGGTCTCAAATGGAGACTTATAGTTTGGGATCTTGACCAAGACCTACGAGGTATAGTAAAGCACGGATACATTGGCAATAGAGAGGCTACTGACGCAGAGATTGAAATGGCTGAGTACTGCCGGAAAAAACTTAGACAATTAGTTAGTGATGATGGACTAAACTTAGACTCATGAAGCCAGGGGTATACGCTGCCAACATAACGATCAAGGCCATGCCATTAAAACATGGTACTAAGTTGGCTCCTGTAAATAAAGTTCTTGAGAAATGGCCTGTTGGCCTTAAGGAAGATGGGTCAGTTGTTGACGCATACTTCATACCTAGGGTAATTAAAAGAGAGAACATTAATAAATATCGAATAAACTACCAAATAGATCCCATAGTTTTTTTATCAACATTCAATTATACTGTTTAAATTTTTCGTACATTAGCGTGCGTAATGCAGAATGTCAATTATGTTAACTCAACGATGCTCGAAATCAACGAGCTGACTGACAGCATCTATGAGCAACTCATGGACGAAGACTACGACGCATTGATTCCCACAATTCAAAATCTAATCGTAGTCCTTAGGGATCTGCACAAAACCCATTACGATGAAACAGTATATGGACAGAATCCTGGAGCTACTAGCGTCAGGAATGACAAAGGCTGATATTGGTAGACAAATAATTGCTGAAAACAATCTTAGTACTAAGGAAGAGACAATGAGAATATATGTCTCTCGCGCTGTCACTAAGCACAATAAAGGTGTTGATGATGCATGTGATGATCTACAAGTAGCTCCGTCAAACGTCCCATATCTTTGGCTTAAGACCAAACAAGCATCCCTATTCATTAAGAACCCGGCCTATCGCGTTGATGAGATTGATTATGAGGCAGTCGTATCGAAGTTCTTGCAGGACAAGCCTGTGATTGTGAAGAAAGAATGGAAGCCTGGTAAAACGTTTGATCGTTTGGTTTGGACTGACGTTCACGTAGGCATGGATGCTAGTCGTAAGGGCTTGGCTTTATACGCAACTGACTGGAATGAAAAGGTACTACTAAGTCGTGTTCATGAAATGGCTGCGTTTGTTATAGCCAATAAAGCGTCAGATACGCTCATTTTAGACGATTTGGGAGACTTTATGGATGGTTGGGATGGTGAGACAACTAGAGGTGGACATAAGCTTCCACAGAACATGACAAACGAAGAGGCATTTGAGTCTGGGTTGAAGGCAAAGGTCACGTTAATTGACATATTGGCTCCGCACTATGACCACATAGTATGCAATAACATTTGCGAAGATAATCACTCAGGTGCCTTCGGCTATATCGTCAACTCAGCATTTAAGCACGTCATTGATCGTAAGCATAGTAATGTCACTGTACACAACCACAAAAAGTTTATAAACCACTACATAATCGGTGACCATGGGTTTATCATTAGCCACGGAAAAGACTCTCGCAACCTTAAATTCGGCTTCAAGGTCCAACTTGATCCAAGAGGTGTTGAGAAAATATCTCAGTACATTAGACACTCGCAAGAACTAAGAGCCTGTAAGTATGTTGAGTTCAGTAAAGGTGACTCACATCAGATGCTATTTGACTACTGTTCGTCCGATGAGTTTGACTACTTCAACTATCCGGCTTTTTCGGATAGTTCAGAATGGGTACAGACCAACTTTAAGAAAGGCCGATCAGGATTTGTGTTCTTCCAGATCGACCTTGTATCCAATCGTAAGGTTGTTATGCCTTACTTCTTTAATATTTGATCGGCTTTTTTGCCGTCCTTAATTGCTAACAACATTTCTTCTGTTGGTCTTGGAATGTATTCCAATATTTTAGCATACTCTATTTTTTGATCCTCCGTTAATGCAGTCTTATTGTTGTCCTTTAAGGTTGTTTTAATGAAATCCATTTCGTCATCTATAGTTGACATCTTTTTCTTCTTCTCAGCTAGCTTCTCTAGCACTGGATCAAGCTTCCCATATTTCTTTTTAATCTCAGCTGACATATCTCTAACCTTCTCTGACATTCTATTGCTTTTCTTAAGTAATGAGAATGACTTGTTGGC
>Ga0315903_10001899_pt1 | contig 31529 bp, 44 predicted proteins | sample LakEriMetagenome_7_FD_203524 | JGI IMG/M metagenome (GOLD analysis project Ga0315903, IMG submission 203524) | Freshwater fungal communities from buoy surface, Lake Erie, Ohio, United States - Buoy 2 MA119 | ecosystem: Environmental > Aquatic > Freshwater > Lake | place: USA: Lake Erie, Ohio...
TCGAGTACGTCAAGGCGGTCTTGGCAAGCGGCGCCTCAACGGGGTTCAGCATCGGGTTCATCCCGCGTGCCTCGGAGATGGTGACCGTCAACGGCAAGCCCGTCGAGCGGTTCACCGAGATTGAACTGCGCGAGGTTAGCATCACGCCGATGCCCGCCGTGCCGGGCGCTGAAATCGCGGCGGCTCGCGCTGATGAAATGGAGACGGTCAACCCGGTTGACCAGTTGGAGGAGGAGGAGTCGCCCGAGCGCACGGACGATGAACTCCTGCTACTTGCCGCCCGTGCCGCGTTGGATGCGCTATCCGACAAGGCGCGAGAGGCATTGCTGGACACGTACAAGCCCACGCCTACCATGACCGAGACGGCTTCGTCTGACGCCCCTGTGGTGTTGGATACGCCCACCTCGACGGACAGCACGGCACGGTACGCCAAGATGGAGGACCGTATCAAGGCGGTGCGGTCATCGTTCGTCCTACCCAAGTAAGAGAGACTGACTACCATGAAGGCCCCACTTGTTTCCAAGAACCGTGCCGCGAACGAGTTTCGCGAGCAGGCTCACAAGCTCCGTTCGGAGTTGATGGACCCGACCGCCAGCTTCACGGCGGACGAAGTTGAGAAGCGTACTGCCGACATCCGCGCCCTTGAGATGCGGGCGCAGTCTGCCGCCGAGTTCACCGCTGACGCCGAGATTGCGCGTCAGGGTGGCGACGAGGGGCTGACCCGGATGGACGTGAGCGGTGCCGAGCGCACCGAGTTCGCTGGCATGAAGGACGCGACCGAGCAGGTTCGCTCGGTTCTCGTCAAGGCGTTCCCCTCCATCGGCTCGTATGTCCGCGCCGTGGCGAAGGGTCCGGCGAACGCGAAGGAGGCCGAGGCGCTTCGCACGGTCGATATGATGACCCGCACCATCACCGGCTCGACCAACGGTGGTGAGTTCCTCCTCCCGCTGACGCAGGTTCCCGAGATTTTCTCGGTGAGCAACGCCCAGCCGGGTCTGTTCCAGTACGCCCGGAGGTACAATGTCCCCGGACGGAGTTTGAGAATTCCGTATCTTCTGCAGGACGAGGGTACGTCCACCCTTAACCGCCCGATGGCGGGTAAGATTGCGAACGTCACCATCGTTGGCGAAGGCGCGACCAAGCCGGAGCGTGACCCGAACTTCGGTCAGCGTCTCCTCACGATGTACAAGTACGCCGCTGTCACCGAGTTCGGTGACGAACTTCTTGGCGATGACTTCACCGGCGAGCTTCCCGCCGAGGTGACTGCCGCGGTTGGCGGGCAGGTCATCAACAAGATTAACGAAGACATCACCATCGACGGGACTGGCTCGAGCCAGCCGCTCGGCGGGTTCAACACCTCGAACACCGCTCTCCTCAAGGTCGTTCGTCAGACCGTCAATGCGTTCACCGCTCGCGATGCGTTCCAGATGTACGAGCGTCACACGCACGGCCCGAACTCGGTGTGGATGATTTCCCGCCGCGTGCTGGCCCAGTTGTTCGCGATGCAGACCACGAACAACACGATGGTCACGTGGATTCCGAACCTCCGCGACAAGCCGCAGATGACCCTCCTCGGGTTGCCTGTGATTGTCACCGACCTCCTCCCGACGCTTGGGAACGAGGGCGATGTCGCGCTGGTGAACGGCGACTTCTACGCGATGGGTCTCCGTCAGGCCCTCACGGTCGAGTCCTCGATTCACTACAAGTTCGCCAACGACATCACCACGTATCGGTTCGTCGCTCGCGCCGGGGGCATCCCGCTCCCGACCTCGACCTATGCCTACGCGATTGACTCGTCGGGCAACAAGGTTGACGAGCATAGCCCGTTCGTCGTGCTGGACAACACGGCCTCTGCGTAAGCCGAGAGCCAAGCGGACAGTCGGTGCGGAGGGGGCCATCACCCCCTCCGCTTCGGCGCTTCCGCCAGAGATGCTGGTGACCGTCCGTGTGAAGGCCCTAATCAACGGACAGGTCTTTCAGAAAGGGCAACAGGTGACGCTCCCTACGGCACAAGCCGAGGAGCTATTTAGCGGAGGGGTGGTGGCGTCTCGGGAGCAGATTGACCGCGTGTGGGCGAGTGTGGGCCGGGTACTATCTCCGGGTCTCATTGCCTCGCACTACACGGCAACGCCCTACGACCCGTCCGCGCTCAAGGTATTACAACTGACAGCCTACGACCCCGGCTCGGCGGTCTACCGCTACCACTCGGCGGCGAACGTGGTACCGGGTGTGGTGTCGGCGCTGGTCCGCTTTGGGCATACGAACAAGCATTGCGACCTGCGTCAATGGGACACGGAGATTGACGCGCAGACCATCCAGCTACTCTACGAGACAGCGGATGTCGTGCATAGCCACATGGACTACTGGGTCTTGCGGAACGAGCTACGCAAGGGAACCCGCGACGGCTTGATTCAGGCCCTGACCTACCACGGCTCGGTAGACCCCGGCAACATGGCAGGGTCGGTCAAGGTCAATGACGGCGGGAACGATGACCGGATGGACGCCATCTGCTTTGGGGCGCGGCCCTATCATCACCGCCTCGGCATCAAGCATTGGCTTCCGATTCCGATGCCGGTCGCGGACTATCAGAAGATTGCGAAAGAGGAGACGGTCAAGTCCAAGACCTTCCGCGTGGCGCACAGCCCGACGATGCGGCGCATTAAGGGTACGCAGGAGTTTCTCAATGCGTGCGATTACCTCAAGATGCATCAGGGCATCGACATCGAGCCGGTGCTGATTGAGAACATGGAACACGGCGCGGCCCTGCGGCTCAAGGCGTCCTGCGATGCGGTGTTCGATAGCTTCTGGCTCGGGATGCAGGGGTCGGGCTTGGAGGGCGCGGCGATGGGCAAGGCGGTCATCGCGGGCGACCCCGAGGCGCAAAACGACTTGGTGAAGCTCGGCATTCCGGTGCCGTGGACGGTGGCAAACGATGGGCCGCAGTTGCGGGAGGTCTTGGCGAAACTGGTTCAAGACCGTAGCTTCTATGCGGCAGAAGTTGAGCGAGTGCATCAGTACGTTCGAACCTACCACGACTACCCGGTAGTGGGGCAGAAGTACGCAGACATCTTGACCGAGGCAAAGCGCAATGGCCCTCCCTACCGTAAGTGACCTGAAGTCCTACCTTCGCATCGAGAGCAACGCGGAGAACACGCTCTTGACGGCGCTCCTCGTTCGAGCGCAAGCCCAGCTTGAGGTCTGGACCGACGTTCCTGTCACGGCTGTCAATACCACGGCGGTTGACCGAGCCGACACGATTGACCCCCAGCCCTGCCTGTCGCTCATCTTCCCGAAGCGTCCTATTGGCACCACGGCAACCATCGTGGATTCGGAAGGCACGACCGTCCCGGCGACCGACTACACCATCAACCAGTCCTCGGGCGTTATTTACGCCAATGCGGGGTACTCATTCCCCTACGGCCCCTACACCATTACCACCTCCTGCGGACTGTCTCTGCGGGGCGATTACGCGCAAATAGAGCCGGTTCTGTCGCAATGCATCATCGACTTGGCGGCGGACCTGTATCAAAAGCGGACCCCGCACGCCTCGACCGAGACGGCGGCGGGTACGTCAATCAGTTGGGATGTCTCGCGGGATACGGCGGCTCGCGTCCTCAAGGTGTTGCGGACCTTTAAGCTCGCGGTGGCTGGCTAATGTACGTCGCCCCCGGCCTCCTTGACACGCGCCTCACGTTCTATCGGCGGGACCAGAACGGCGGGGACGGCTTTGCTCGGTCAGTCTATGTCAAGACCGGCACGTATTGGGGGCGGCTCGATGCGACCGCCCAGCGGCAGAATATCGGGGGCGCCCCGATGTCGCACTCGGACATCCGCACGACCCTTGCCGCCACGGTCGGGGATTACGTCGAGGTCGATACCTTCGGGCTGGTCAAGCAAGAGGGAGACGAGACCCTGTATTACATCCGGGGCGTGGTGGCGATGCGGCAGTTGCAGGGTCAGCGGATTGACCTTGAGGCCATTGACCCGTCCTCGTACAACACGTTCACGATTTACGACCCCGCTGAAGTGACGGATGGCGAACATCTGTTGCTCGGAGCGACCGCATTCTCCACGGCCTTTGATGAGGCGTTCGACTAATGACACAGAACCCGAAGGTTCTCTCGGCGCTTCTAGCGCAACTCCCTGACAACACCACCGGTGACATTAGTGCCGAGGACATCCGTGACGTGGTGGTCAGTCTGTTTCCTAGCCGTGGGCAGTTGGACCTGACGGCCTCGGCCCAGACCACGTTTGCCTCTACAAACGTCTACTACAAGCTGGCTGGCACGACGGCGCTTGATACCTCGCTCGGGCAAGACGGCTTCTCGCAAGTTTCTAACAACGAAATGCGGGCGACCAAAGCGGTTAATCAGGTCTTGCTTGTCACGGCGAATGTCGAGCTAGTCTGCGCGTCGAACAATAAGTCCTATGGCATTACCATTGCCAAGAACGGCACGCCACTCTCAAACGTCCACGTTTCGGCTATTCTGTCGGACTCAAACGAGGGTTACGGGTTCTCCGTGACGGCGCTTATTCCGACGGCACAGAACGACACCATCTCTATTTACATCCGCAACGAGACCGACACCACCGCAGTCACCGCAACATCGCTGGCGCTATCTGCCATCGGGTTCATTCGCTAATGGACGCTCGCCTTATCTGCGGTCAGGACGTTCGGCGGTCAGGCTTCTGGCCTACCGACGAGGCGCGGATTGAGGCGTTCATCCAACGGTTTGGCGGGGTGCTAGAGGCCGCGCCGGTGGGCGATGCGGCGGTCATGTTGCGCTGGACGCAAGACGAAAAGGTTCGCGTGGCGACCGGCATTACGGCGCGTGAGGCGTTGCGGAAGCTCCGCTCCGAGGTTGAGGCGTGAGCAGTTTTGACCGCATTCTGCTTGAGGATGGCGATGACATCCTCTTGGAGAGCGGAGCCTACCTTCGGTTAGAGATTGCGCCTGACAGTATCGCCTCTACCTATACCGCGTCCGCCGAAGCGTACGGCGATGCGACGGTGGCGCAATTACTGACTGCCGCGCTTGACGGCTCTGCCGAGGCGTATGGCGACTTGGTGGTGGTGCAGACGCTCTCTGGGTCGCTGACCGGAGACGCGGAAGCCTTTAGCGACTTCGTGGTCGTGTCAGAGGTGGTGCTGACAATTACGGCGGCTGGTGAAGCCTATGCCGACTTCGTGGCGGCGCAGGAACTATTGGCGGCGGTCGTTGGTGAGGCCGAAGCCTTTGGCGATGCCAGCGTAGACCAGTTGCTCACCGGCACGGCTGACGGAAGCGCAGAAGCCTATGGGGACGCGGCGATTGACCAATTGATTACTGGCGACCTGACCGGCAATGCCGAGGCGTCAAGCGACCTTGCGCTGGTGCAGAGCCTATTGGCAGACTTGACAGCAAGTGCCGAAGCCGAGCAGACGATGGCGGTGGAGCAGATGCTCGAAGCCGCCCTGACTGCCAGCGGGGAAGCCTACGGCGACCTGACGGCTAACCAGCTATTGATAGGTACGCTGACTGGAAGCGCCGAGGCGAGCCAAGCCGCCGCCCTCGAACTGCTCATCTCGGCGGTATTGACCGGTAGTGCCGAGGCGTTTGGGGACGGGGAACTGCGCGAGGCCATCTTTGCCGCCATTACCGCGTCAGCCGAGGAGTCCTTTGCCGGGGTCGGGGTGCAGGTGCTTCCTGCTACGATTACCGCGTCGGCTGAAGCGTCGGCGGACAACTGGCAGATGAGCTATCAGGTGGTGTCGGTGCGCGGGGTTGCTTATGATTACTCTGGTGTGTATGCGCCGGTGATGGATTGGTCGAGCGACTATGCAATGGTCGCAGAGCAATCGAGGGCATACGCTCCGGTGATGGATGTGTCAACGGATTATACGTGGATTGAGGACCGCTCAATGCCGTATAGCCCGGCGCAAGACTTCTCGCAGGGGTATCCGTAATGACGGTGACAAATACCAGTACGGTCAACAAGGCCATCCATCCGAACAACGCCTATTTGGTGCGGAGCAAAATCACGTTCTACAACTCAACCTCGAACACCTTTGTTCCGTGGACGGGTTTGGCGAACGTGTCGGTGACCTTCTACGAGGACGCGCTTGGCACCCAGACCATCGCGGGCTTAAGCGGTCTTGGCATGGCAGAGGTCACCAATACCGGCGTGTATTACGTGGTAGTTCCTGCCGCAAATACCGCCATTCTCGGCACTAGCTATAACGGCGCGACGGTCTACCAGATTGTCACGGGTGGGACCAATAACGCCATCAAGGTTGTCACACCCCTTCTTGTCACACAGCCGCGCTATGCGCAACCCGGAGCAGAATAATGGCAAAGTCAACTGGCTGGACTAACGCGGTTCGCAACCTGATGGCTGATGCCATTGACGGCGAATACAACGATGGCTACCTCCGCATCTACGACGGGGCGCGTCCCGCGACCCCTGCGACGGCGGTGACCACGCAGGTGCTTCTCGCGGAGCTTCGCTTCCCGAACCCTGCCGCCGCGTCCGTGACGAACGGCGTCATCACCTTCGGCACCATCTCGCCTGACACTTCCGCCAATGCGACTGGCGTGGCGGCGTGGGCGCGGTGCCTCAAGTCAGACGGCACCACCGCCATCTGCGACCTCAACGTCGGCACCTCCGACGCCAATATCATCGTGGCAACCACGGCGATTTCGGCGGGCGTGCAGGTCTCGGTGACGAGCGCGACGGTCACGGTGGCGGCAACCTCGGCGCTCTAATGACCGTTAAAGTCACGGACCTCTCGCCGCAGTTCCTGAAGCAGTATCGAGATGCCTCGCGGATGGCGCTCGATGCGGCGGCGGCATTGTACGAGGGGAACGTGAAGAAGCGGTTCTTCAAGGGCTACTATACCAGCCAAGCCTTCCGCTCGACGGCGCAAATCGTTCAGCACGTCCAGCGGGACGAGCCGACGTTTGGAGGGAATGGCTGGTATGCGAAGGTCGGTATTCCTGATGGGATTATGGCAAAGCCCAAGTCCAAGAAGGGGCAACGCAAGTTCTTCCGTAAACTGGCGCGGAGTACGGGAATGCCAGCGACCGTGGGAATGATTGCGCTGGCGTGGGAAGTTGGGCATCGCAACATCTTCCGGCGTATCAATGGTGTGCCGCAATGGTCGCACGTTCCCATTTTCAAGCCGGTTGCTATTCAGTCGATGCAAGCGATGATTGACACCTACAACCGCGTCCTGAACCGCTATATCGAGCGCGGGAGGCCCGTCCGATGAGTAAGCCACGGTTTGCCACGAAGGGCGCGATTGTCACGCCCTCGACGGCCTCGACGGTCCAGATTTACAGCACGCTTCGGCGGGCATTGCTTGACTATGTATCGTCGGACAACCAGACGCTCGCGCAGTTCGTCGGGGACCGCATCTACGTGCGGGCGCAACCCGAGCCGGCGCAGTTCCCGTATATCTCAATGCTGATGGACCGCACTAGCTTGCCCGCCTTTAACGGCTATCGAGAGACGGTGTTGCTTGAGGTGCAATGTATTGGCAAGCCGGAGAGCCAGTTGCCGCTCGTTGAGACGGCGATGGACATCGTGGACCAATGCCTGACGGCCTATTCGGACCCGGCCTCGGGGCTAATGGTGGGACGGTCGCGCACGCGGCAGACCATCCCACAAATGACCGACCCGGCAGACTCGTCCGTGGTCGGGGTTATTGGCACCTACGAGTTCTTCCTCTGGCCCCGTGTGTTAACTGTTCGAGCGAATTAGATTCCACCCCACCACCCATCCGTAGGATAGGACAATGACTGCTCCGCTGACTGGCTACACTTCCTCCCTTCCGAGCGATGTTCTGCTCGACTCTGGCGTCCTGTATGTCGGAGCCACCGTGTTCGGCGCCTTCGCTGGTGGCCTCAAGTTCGACCCCGGCGTGACCTACCGTGCGGCAGACTTCGACGGCAAGCGGTCGCCTGTCAAGGGTCTTGACCGCGTGACGATGCGGATGCCGAAGATTTCCGGCACCTGCATCCAGCTTTCGACTACCAACGTCGGACAAATTGAGCCGGGTGCGGCGACTGCCGTGACGGGCGCGTGGACGGCCTCGACCTCCTACGCTCCCAAGTCGGCGGGCCAGTTGCTCGTTTCGGGCGACTACCTCTCCGACGTGCGGTGCATCTGGCAACGCGGCGGGGCCACCTCGTCGGCTGGGAGCTATGTGCAGGTTCGCTTCCCGTCGGCGCTTTGCACCAAGTACGACATCACCGGACAGGACGGGGCGGAGATTGCGATTGCGCTTGAGATTGAGGCGCGTCTTGACCCCACCCTCTCGGGCTTTACGGCGATTGGCTCGGCTCCGTTCCGCATCGAATACCTCACCTCGGTCTGATAAGGACAGATGATTAACCTCGACGAGTTGGTGAACCCGGCACGCCTACCGCGTGTGACGCTGTTCGGACGAGAGATTGTTGTGCGCCCCCTGACCGGGGCGTCCGCGCATAAAATCGCCGCGCTGTCCACGCAGGACGGCGCTGGCGATGCGATGCTCGGAGCGTTACTGGAAGTTGTGCGGTCCAGTTGCCCGGACCTCACCGACAAGGAAGTGGAAGCCCTGACCGTGGACCAGATTGCCGCGCTTATTCAGTTGAGCCGCAATCAGGTGTCCGAGGTCGAGGCAATGCTCGCGGAGCGGTCGGAAAAAAACTGACCGAGGCGACGGGTCACACCGTCGCCGTGCCGTGGGACGCCGAGCAGTTTGTTAGGCGGGTGGTGGTGGAGGTGTCGCGGGAAACGGGGCAACCCGTCCGCGTGGTAGCGGGGGAATCGTTTGCGATAACGCTCTGGATGTGGGCGGAGTTGCGAGCGATGGCGAAGGAAGCGACGGTCGAGCGGATGGGGGAGCGGACGGATTTGGCAGGGCAGGTTGCCATTGCGTTCCATCAGCCACAAGACTTGCAGAAGATGGAGATGCGGTACCTGAAGGCGGCGGGGCAGTTGTCGCAGATGTTTGACCAGACGCGGGAGCGGCTGACGGCCCTGTCTCAACGGATGGCGAAAGCCGTCGTACAGGAGTAAGCAATGCGGGTCTTTTCCGTTGAGATGCTGGTCAAGGAAGAAGGCGCGGCAGTAGTCGAAGCCGCGCTCAAGCGTCTCAAGAAAGAGACGCAGGATGTTGCCGCCGAGTTCAAGAAAACTAGCGGAGCCGCTGGCGACTTTGGCAGACAATCACAGACGGCTGGTGGCAACGCACAAATCGCTGGTGACCGAGCGGCAAAGGCGGCGATTGGCTTTGCGGCTGTGGGCAACAGCTTGGCCCGCACCGGCTCCATCACGGCAGATATGGGGACGCGTATTGTCGAGGCGGGTTCGCAGATTTCGGTGATGTTCGGCCCGACTGGACTTGCCGTAGCCGCCTTGCTTGGATTCGCGAGTGCCGCCATTACCTCGTTTATACGGGCTGGCAACGAAGCAAAGAAGATGGCGGAGGACGCGCAGAAGGCGCTTCGCGAGATGGTACTGGCTGGCGATGTGGCGCAGATTACCAAGCGGTTGCGGGATGTGCAGGACGGCTTGCTCGACCTGACCTCTGGCGAGTTTGTCGGCGGCTTGGATGACTTGCGAAAGCAGTACGCCGCGCTCAACACGGAAATCCTCAACAACGCGGCGGCTGACACCAATCGCCGTCGCACCGTGCAGGAGATTGAACAGGCCAAGCAACGCATCCGTCAGCTTGATGAGCTTCGCAATAGGATTGCGGCACTTGAGGCACAGGAGCGGTCGCTGTTGCGGGCGCGTGAGTTGGCTGGTCGTTTCGGCACGGCTGGTGGTGGTGCTGGTGCTGGCGCTGGAGTTGTGGGTCAGGGACGTCCGTTGGGTGCGCTTCCGGGTGCAGGCGCAGGAATCACCGGAGTCGGTCGTGCGCCCTTTGACTTGGGCGCGATTCAGGCCGCTATACCAAAGGCAACAGGTATCGTCCTGACGGAAGCCCAGCAAGCCTCATTGGACCTTGCCAACAATATGCGGCAGACGTTCCAAGATTCTGTTGGGGCGGCAATGGTCGGTGGCATTGTCGGCGGTATTCAACAGGCCGTGGCATCTGGTAGTATCGGTGAGGGATTCAAGGCGCTTACGTCGATGATGCTGGCTGGTTTGGGTGATGCGATGGTGCGGTTTGGTATCGCCTCGGAAGCCTTTTCTGGGCTGATGACTACCATCATGACCTCGCTCGCCTCCTTGCTTCCGGGTGGCGCGTTGGTCGCATCGCTGGCAATGATTGGTATTGGCGCGGCGTTGGGTGGCGTAGCGCGTGGGATGTTTGGCGGACAGGCTGGTGGCGGAGCGGGTAGCATTGCCAGCTTTGGCGGTGGGATGGGTGGATTGGGCGGAAGCTTGCCGACCACGCAACTCATCTTTGGGCAGACCTCCGCGACTACGGCGGCGGGAATGCAACCGCGTCAATCGATGAACGTGACGGTGATTGGCCCCAATGACCCGTCAGCCCAGCGAGCGATTCAGGAACTGATGACGAAGGCAGAGAGCCGTGGGAGGATTGGCTAATGGCAACGATTACGTTTACCGATGGCACCGGAGCGGCGACGCTCGATAACAGTACGACAGGCATCAGCACGGGAGTCGGCTCGCGGTTCGCGGACTGGACCCCGTTCCAACGTCCAATCGGCCCTCGCGTTCCTGCGCTTGGCACGGGGCGTCCGTATCAGTTCCGCTTCCGCACCGACTACGGCGCGAGCTTTATGATGACGGACATCCCGAACACCAGCATGGCGACGATGCTCCGCTGTCAGGAATGGTTACTTCGCGGCGAGGCCGTGACGGTCAACACGGGGGACGCGGCAAGCAGAAGCTACACGACCTGCTATCTCGCGCCTGACGGGGACGTGACCATCACGTTGCAGGACAAGAACCTGTTGCTTTACTCTATGTCGTTCACGCTGATTAATGGGGCCGCGAGCCCCTCCGCGATGCTCTGCCTCTACGACTGATGCCGACCCAAGCCTACCGCCTGACCATCAAGTCCGCTGACGGGCTGACCGATACGCTCGTCATTACCTCCCTGCGCGGAGGCACCAACCCCTATATCGCCGCCGTTCCAAATGGAGACGGGCAGGAAGTTGACCTGCTGACCGGGGCGGTGCGTACTGGTGCCTACGTGGTCGAGGTGGTCGATGTCGTGACGGGAACAGACACGACCGGCACCCTGCGTCTTGTTACTAGCCAAATCTACGACGGCACGGACCAGTTCTTGTTGCTAGAAAACGGCGACAAGATTCTGTTGGAGAACGGCGACCCGATTGAGCTAGAGGCAAACAATGCCGAGTTCGGTCGTCCGCACTTGCTGTCGCGCAAGGCGTTCTTGGAGATGTCCTCGGACGGCGGCTCTAATTGGACGGTCTGGCAAGCTGGTTACCTGACGAGCGTGCGGCAGATTGACGCCATCCGGTACGCCTTTACCATCAGCAATACGCGCCGTGTCGAGCAGACCAAGCAAATCTTCACGTGGTCAACGACGGCAGAGCGTGACGAGTTCCCACAACGCGGGTGCGTGTTTGGCGGTCCTATCATCGACGGGTTCGGGGTCGGCGGTGACAAGACCATCGATTCGCGGGGATGGGAGTTTCAGTTCTTGGGAACGAGCGGGTCGGCGGCGGCTCCCAAGCAAGGTGATGTTCTGGCCTTTGAGTATCAGGCGGGTTACTTCGCGCCAAGCTGGGAACGCAAGAAGGTGCCGGGACCGGGACAAGCGACGAACTTTTACAACAACATCCTTCCGTACCGCGAACTGTTGCCCGGTGACAAGTCGCTAGTCGGCAGTACGTTCAATCCGCTTAATACGGCAGATGTCGTGCCAGCCTATCCACGTTTAGTGGCGGTGGTGGAGAACGGCGCCGATACGTTCTATGGCTCTATTCGGATGCTGTTTAGCAATGTCGGCAACCCATTGCAACCGCCAGCGGGTGGAGCGCAGGTCGACCGATGGCCTTTCCAATCTGGCGGCTTAAGTTCGCGTCTCTTTGTTACGCTTGATGCGTATGACCCTGACGATGTGACGGCACCGTGGCCCGCGTTGCCGTCGGTCAATACGGTAGTGCGGGTTCGTGCCGTGGCGCGGCAGGTGGACGAGACCTCGCCGCTCTACATCGACCTGCACCCAGTTGAGATTGCCGAGAAGCTGTATGAGCTTATCAACGTTCCGGTCGATTCCGGGTCTGTCGGAACGGCTATTGCAAACATTGGACCCAACACGCGGTTAGCCTTGCGGGTGACCGAGCCGCAGACAATGGCAGAGTTTATGGAGTCTGCCTTGTTTGGCCCGTTTGGGTTCGCGGCTCGCACCAACGGAAGCAACGAGATTGAGTTCTTCACCACGCGCCAGTTGGAAGCAAGCGCCCCGACGCTGACCATCGCGGACGCCGATGTGGTGGGAGACAACCCGCCGCCCATCTTCGACCTTGACGAAGCCACGGTAGTAACGAGCTTTGTCGTGGAGCAACAGACGTTCAGCCGCTGGGCCGAGGTCGATGGCAATAACGAGACGCCACCAGCCGACGGCATTCGTGTAACCAAGCAAGCGGTCCAGATTGAAAACGCCGACACCAGCACATTCTCGACGCGAGTAATCGAGTATCGCTTGCCGGGGATGGTGCATGATGTGTCGAGCTTCGTGCCAAACCTTCAGCAGTTCGTGGTCGGCATTGCACGGGAAGGGTTTGACCGATTTGGGCGTGGCGCACCGTCGATGGATGTGCAGGTGCTACGGACTTCGGCGGCGGCGGCGGCGGAAGTTGGGGACTTGGTGTACCTCAACGTTGGCTACTACCCCAACAAGAACTACCGCATCGGGGAGTCCACGGTCGGCCCTCGCGTGGCGCAGGTAGTCCGACGTGACGAGAAGCCCGAAGGACCGATGTTTAAGCTGGTAGACGCTGGCGTCTACAATCAACCCGCCATCGCGCCGACCATCACCATTGCGGGCAGTACGGCAGACCCACGCCGCATTGCCGAGTTTACGATTACCAACGCGCCCGCTCTCAACAATGCGGCAGATTTGTCGGTGGCTGTTGAGTGGGCCACAGGTGCGTCGGCCCCTGCCGGTAGCGCACACGGCGTCACGTTCACTCGCTATGCCGCGCTGAACATCCCGACGGGGGCGGTGCAATTGCCGCCGGTCACGCCCGGCACGACGGTCTACGTCCGCGCCAGAACGGAACAGGCTGGATTGTTTCCGAGCCTCTGGACGAACTGGCAGAGCGTGACGCTTTCCGCGTGGTCGGCTCCGTCGAGCGTTACGGTGTCGAGCATCACCAACGGGTCGGCGGTCGTGTCGTGGTCGCTTGGCGGCAACACGACGGATACGGTCGATGTGTTTGTGGCACCGGGTTCCGTGGCTCCGAGTAGCTGGCAGGGCTACCGCATCAACTCGCTGTCGGCTGGCACGACCTCCACGACGCTCACCAACCTAGCCCCGTCTGCCAATTACATCGTGGGCGTGGCGTTCCGCGATATTGTCGCAGATACCCGTGGCACCGTGGCGACGGCGACCTTTAGCACGATTGGTACTACCAGCGGTACTGCTCCGCGTCCCGCCGGGTTTGCCATCATTCAGGGCGTGGCAGATGCCAACCTGCCGCAAGGCGTGGCGCTTGCGCTGTGGTCGGCGGCAGGAGCGGACCAAATCGTTATCGAACGTGCGCCAAATAGTGCTGGTCTGCCGGGGACGTATGCGGCAATCGCTACCGTCGCCGCCGAAACCGAGACATATGTTGACTATCTGCCTCGAGATGGTACGACGTATTGGTATCGCATTAAGCACACACGGTCAGGCCAAGCGGACTCTGGCTATATGCCAGAGTTTGAGGTGGGGTTAGTTACTTATTACGGCTTGAGTGCTGTGGCAACTGGGGTACCGAATACTCTCATTCGGCCCGAGCCAAATGCCGCGCAACTGACGCCATTCACGATTGCGGACAACCAGTTCACGCCCGCTATGAATATCGGCGTGGAGTACGATGATTCGCAAAATCGCATTAGCTATTACGAGTACCGCACGCGCACTCGCACCGGAACATCGTGGGGTGCGTGGTCGGCATTTAGCAAAATTGAAAAGTCCACCTATGCTTTGATTCGTACTGGGGCATTTAGCGTTATCGAAGGTCAACCGACAGCAAAAACCGTGCGGCAGATGGAATGGCGCGTCTATGGGTCTGACACGTTTGGCACCATCGGCTACATCGGCACGGGCATCTCGGAGTATCCGCAAAATTATGGGACCAACGCGCCCATCATCACGCAAACAAGAGCGTTCTTTGATTCAAGCAATCAAAAGTATACGGTGTTCTGGCGGTACTATTTTCAGCTAGGCAACAACCAGCTAGACGAAGATGGCGCGTTGAATAGAAAACAGACGTTCACCACGGAGGTTGTGGCGGCGTCCGTGCGCGACCAGAATGGGAATCTGGCAACTAACGTAGTGACAAGCGGCGTCAAGAGCGGCACCTACGGCTGGACCGCCACGTGGGATTCGACGCCGACCCAGCAATGGACGTATGAGGTCCGCGTCAATGCCACCCAACCGAGCCTCTATCAGCTTCAGTATCAAGACACGAATAAGCTCGATGAGGAGTTTATTGCGGTCACGCAAGGGCAGACCTTTACGGGTCCGTCAAGAGCGGTGGATGCCAACTTTATCTATGCTGGCGACTATGGCGTGGAGGATAATCCCTCAAACACCAACGCCGCGTATGTGACTGGGCAGACGCAGAAACTCCAAGCGGTGCTGGATATTGCGGCCCAGCAACGGCGCATCCTGTATTGCGGGGGCTTGCGGATTAAGGTCAACGGGCCGCTCTACATGACGGGTTCTGGGTTGCTCTTTGACGCGACGCGAAACGATGACGGGCCGGGGCTGTATGTGCTGACCAACGGTTCGGCTGGCACCGGCTACACAGTCCTCACGACCTGTGCCTCGTATGGCCCTGTGGTCAAGGGGTCTATCATCAATGTGTTTGACTGCAAGATTCAGGCGGACGGGAGCTTGGGCGGTCGGGCGACGGTCAATGGCATCAAGTTCTTCAACCCGCAACTTTCGACGATTCAGAACGTCCGCGCCTCGAAACTCAATGGGACCGGCGTGGAGATTGATGAGGTGTTCGACTCCGTATTCACGACCATCTCTGTTGAGGAGTGCGGCAACAGTTCGAGCTATGCGATGCGGTGCGCGGCGACCTCTGGCACCAGCAACGAAACGCACATCCAGCGACTTCAAGTCGAGCTATCGGTGGAGCGGGCCATCTATATCGATATGCTGGCAAGCATCGTGGATAACATTCACAGCGAGCGAGCAGACGTAGACCTGACGCCATCAAGCGGTTCATGGGCGCCGACATGGGTGCTGTCTGGTGCGCGGTCGCACTTCAATCAAGGACGCTTTGATGCCTCGATTGGGACGCAGAATGGACGGTTAGTGGTTGAGGGAGAGAACTGCGTCTACACCGCCATCATGACCGAGCCAAACGTGCAAGTCGATATGGACGGCTTAAGCAACGCCGGTATCGTCCTGACCTCGCCTAACATCACGCACATCGGACGCATGAAGTCTGGCAATGATGGGCGTGTGCAAATCATCGGCGGACAAATTGATGAACTGGAAATGGCTATTAGCCCTAGCACAAAGGCTCCCGCATTCTTGGCGCAAGGCACGAACATTGGCTTATTGCTGATGGGCAACTGTGGCAACCCGGCCTTGCCAGAACAAGTTGTCTTTACGGAATGCGAGATTGACGAGATTCGCGCCAGTTCGACCCTTGCCGCCGCCACCTTCCGTGGATGCACCGTAGGCAATTGGGTGACCAATAACACGGATTACGGGTATTGCTATGTCGTGGAGAATGACTGCCGGATTACATCTTCGGGAACATTCAAGGTCGATGGCGGATTGATTATACGAGATTCACGGATTACGGCTGATGTTGAGCTAGGCGGCGGTTCAACCATCATTGCTAATAATCTGATGGTCGATGGCGACTTGACGCAGTTGGGCAGTCCGCCAACGCATAGCTCAATCTTTGACGCGGCCTGTACGGTGACGGGAACGCAGGTCGGGTTTGATGCCGCGCCGGGCGATGGGCCATCGATAACGGTTGCACAGCCATCGAATTACTGGCACGTAAACCAGCGGCACTTTAATTTGGACCCGACCGTCGGCAACCCGAAGTCGTGGGTCTGCACCGTGGCGGGCGACCCCGGTACTTGGACCTCGGAGGGTAATCTCTAGTGCGGCTACATCTGCTCGGTATCCCTCATACCGTCACGACCAAAGCCTTCGCGCATTGCGCGTTTACCCAGAAGGTCTACAAGTTCTCGCGGATGATGGTGCCTCTGGGCTATGAGGTGATTCACTACGGCGTTGAAGGCTCTGATTCTGGCGCCTCGGAGGACGTGGTGGTGATGGGGCAGGAGGAGCATCAGCGGCTCCTCGGGCATCCCTACAACCACGACAAGACCGCCTTCTACGGCAATGACGCACAAGCCGACTCGGAGGTCTACCGCCAATGGAACCTCTACGCCCGCGACGAACTCAAGGCGAGGGTCGAGCCGGGCGACTGCATTCTGCTTCCCTTTGGTCACGCGCACGCGCCAGCCATCCGCGACCTGCCCAACCTTAAGGCAGGGGCATCGGCGGTCGAGTCGGGCATTGGGTACTTCGACACGCTTCTGCCGTGGCGCATCTACGAGTCCGAGGCGGTGCGGCACGGGTGCATGGCGAAGGAGGGGCGGGCTGGGGTGCATAGCTCCTCGGCGCGGCTTGAGTTCGTGGTGCCGAACTCGTATGACGTAGACGAGTGGTCCGAGGGTCCGGGCGGGGAGGCGGTCGTGTTCTTGGGGCGGCTGACCGAGGGCAAGGGCGTCCCGCTCATCTTGGAGTTGGCTAGGCTCCGGCCTGACGTGCCGTTCATCTTGGCGGGGCAAGGCGACCTGACGCAGTTCGGGGACATCCCTACCAACGTGGAGTACGTCGGGGCGCTCAACGAGGAGCGGGCGGCGTACTTGGGCAACGCTCGGGCCATCATCGCCCCCTCGCACTACATCGAACCGTTCTGCGGGACGGTCGTGGAAGCGGCCCTCTGCGGCACCCCAGCCATCACGTCGAGCTTCGGGGCGTTCACGGAGACGGTCGCGCAGGACCGGACGGGGTTCCGCTGTCAGACCACGCGGCAGTACCTCGATGCCATCGACGCGGTGGCGGGCTTGAACCGCAAGGACGTTCGCGCCAGAGCCAGACGGCTGTACGGATTACGCTCGGTTGGGCGGGCCTACGATGCGGCGTTCCGCGTCATTGAGGAGCGGACGAAGGCGGGAGCGTTCCCGACGATGGGCTGGAACTCTTGACCGCTGTGTATATTTATGCAGACCCTTTGCAGGAGTAGCCGATGGACCGTTCCGAACTGATGCTTCTTATCGCTGGCTTCACCGGTTCTGTGATTAGCGTGTTAAGCAAAAAGACGAACAGCTTGCGGGACTCCCTGCTTGCCATCTTTGCGGGGACGGGTTCGGCCTACTTCCTAACCCCGCTGATGTTCTCGGTGACGGGGATAGAGGCTAGCCCCAACACGCAGTCTGCGATGGCCTTCTTGCTTGGCGTGTTGGGTATGCGGACGGTGGACCTGATTGTCCAGAAGCTCTTTCCGGATAGCAAGGGCGTCAATCTCTAATGCCTCGCGTGGACAGCCCGAACCACTCCGCCCGCCCGAATGAGGCGCGGCCTCGGGTCATTGTCCTCCACGCGACCGGCCCCGGTGCCTTACGCGGCATCCTCGACTGGATAAAAACATCGGGGAGCAAGGTCAGCTACCACGGCCTGATTGCCTCTGACGGGACGTATTACAGCGTAGTCAGCCCCGAGCGAGCCGCGTGGCACGCTGGGGTCTCGGAATGGGGCGGGGTCCAGAACATCAACGGCATCTCGCTTGGCCTTGCCTTTGTCAATCCGAATGACGGCGTGACGCCGCTGACCCCCCAACAGATAGCCATTGCCAAAGGCGTCATCCAGTATTGGCGGCAGAACTACCCGATTGAGGCGGTGACCACGCACGCCGCCGTCGCTACCCCGAAGGGTCGCAAGACCGACCCCGAGAACGTGCCGAACTTCCGTCTGTTTGACTTCGCGTGACCGATGACCGCTTGTTTACGCTCGCGCTCATCGCCATAGCGGTCGGGCTATTCCTACTCCCCTCGGGCGGGGAAACCGCGTCAGACGCCCGTATAGCGCAATTGGAGGCCACGGTGGAGGACTTGCAGGCGCAGGTAGACAACGCTCGGCGGGCCTCTGATAAGGCCGCGCAGACGGTGCAGGTCAAGCGGAACGCCGTCAGGACGCCCGACTTTCGGTTGTCGGTGGACTCGGCAATGATGCTGGCGGTTGATAGTTCCGCGACCATCAAGCAACTGCGGGTGGCGCTTGTCAAAACGGTGGAGGAGGCCGAGGCGTATCAGCGTCAGGTCTTGCGCTATCAAGAGTCCGTTGACAGCTTATTGATAGCGCACGTGCAAGAGCGGCAAGCGGTTACCGTGCAGGTTGACACGTTGACCGCGTTGGCGCAGGCGCGTGGGTCGATGCGGTGTGCCATCTGGGGTGTGCCGTGTCCCAACCGAACGACCGCGTTCCTGTTAGGCGTGGGGTCGGCCCTTCTCTTGGCAGTCGCGGTGGCATTCTAGGAGATGCCCACGATGCCGAATTGTATTCGCGTGATTTGCCCCGACTGCGGTGGCACCTCGACTGACGCCCATTTCCCGGCCTGTGGGTGGTGCTTGGATGGGGGGTTCGTCGATGTTGACCGCAACGATGACGGCTCCGTTCCATTGCTTCATCCGGATGGACGGATGATTCATCTCTGGACTCCCCCGACTTCCCCCTTCGATGCCATTACGCCGCGACCATATCGGGTGGTCTAGACAGGAGTTAGCGCGTTGTGCCGCGTTGACCGCGCAGGGGTACAGCGCGGAGGATGCGGCGAAGCGTCTCAACGCGGAGTTCCACGACGGCAAGGTTGTGCGCGGCGAAGCGTCAATCAAAATGGTGCGGCAAAAGAACGGCTGGAAAGTCGGTCCAAAGCCCAAGACGCCGTTGCCTGATGTGCCGGGGAAGGAGACCGAGCAGGAGGTTCAGCACTCCGCGAGCGAGGCGGGCATTGAGGCTAGAGCCAACGGCAAGCGCATCAAAACGGTGGAGGACTTGCTCGCACACATCGGCGCCGACCTGACCAAGTTTGAGGTCGCGGAAAGTCAGGCAACCAAGTACGAGGTGGCGACGAAAGACCCCGCAACGGGCAAGGTCAGCACGACCGAACTGCACCGCGTGTTCGTTAAGCTCAAGCCAAAGGCCGGGCCGAACGTGCTGGAGGCGGTCGAGGCGCTGATTGCTGGTGCCTACGCCAAGCGCAAGCCGATAGTCCCGCGACGCATTACTACGTCCGGTCGCACGGAAATGCTACAGGCGCTGGTGTTGGCGGACCCGCACATCGGCAAATATGCGTGGGGCAAGGAGACAGGCTGGGAGGATTACGACATCACTATTGCCACGCGGCTGATTCGCGAGTCGGTTGCCGAGCTACTGGATACGAAGCAACCTGCTGGCAAGCTGGCCCTCTGGTGTTTGGGCGACCTGTTGCACTACGACACGCCGCACGGTACGACCACCAAAGGCACGCCGCTGGACCGCGACGGGCGGGTCGAGAAGATGCTCGAGGAAGCCGTCTCGACGCTCTGCGATGTCATATCTGACATGAGCCAGCGGACCACTACCGAGGTCGTGCTAGTGCCGGGCAATCACGATGCGGTGATGACCGTGGCGTTGCGGCAGATTCTGTCGGCGGAGTTCCGAGGCCACCCGAACGTCACCATAAACACAACCAATACCACCCGTAAATACGTCACGCACGGGCGGTGCCTGATTGGGTTGACGCACGGCGACAAGGCACAGAAACACTTGGGCGAGTTGATGGCGTTAGAGGCGCGGGAGCATTGGGGTCAGACCCTATTGCGTGAGGTACATCACGGGCATCGGCACAGCGAAGCGGCGGTCACCACGGTTGGCGGCGTGACAATACGTCAGCACCCAGCCCTCTGCCCGCCCGACGGGTGGCACGCCTCCGAGGGCTACGTTGGCGCACCGCGAGCGATGGACTCCTACACCTACCACGCCGACGGCTATCTTGTAGGCATGACACGCGCCACGGTGAAGCCCTAATGGAGCGGCCTGTCTGCCGCGACTGGTCGCCTATCCCCTGCCCTGAACGCAAGGCGGCTCGGGACCGGGGCGAGATTGGCTATCTCTGGGGTATTGGTTGGATATGGTGGAAGTCAAAGGACGTAACCCAGCCGTGGGTCAAGTGTCCGTGGTGCGACGGGTATCTGCCGTCGATGGAGAAGATTGTGCGGAACGGCGTCCTTTACGGGTGGCCCGATGACTAGGCGCAAGTCAAACCCGTTCACGAACCGCAAGGCCACGGTCTCGGTCCATCGGAACGGCCTGTCCATTGAGATTGCTGATGTTGCGGCAACGGACTCTGGGGCGGTGGCAAAAGAGCTACTCGATATGGTGCGGACGTTGGTTCAGGCTGGGTACGAGGAGCTAATCGTCGATGCCGGTTCTCTGCACGGCGGCGGGTTCGAGACGCCAGAGGAGGAGGACTTGGAGGACTGGCGAATGCCACCCGAGGCCAAGCGAAAACGCATAGGCTTCACGGCTTGACGTAGCGGGAGATTGCATTAGATTGGTCTGTGCGGTGTAGAGGCATCGCATAAGCAGTAACAATCGAAGCCCGACCTATTTCCGATGCCAAAGGCGTAAGCCAATGGACCTCTCTCGGGAAAGGCGGGCTTCCTTGTTTGTAGGCGTATGGCAGTCATCGTACTGAACAACGGCGAGATGACGGTAGCGGCGACCCTTGCCACCTTGCGGCAGGGCGTGAACCGGGAAGTTGGTATTGCAAATCAGAAGGCTGGAAAGCAAGACCCGATTACGACGGAGTTAGTCGGGCTGTATGCGGAGTTGGCCTTCTCGCGCTGGGCCAATGTCGCGGCGGACCTCTCGACGCATCTCCGCCGAGGCAGTTATGACGCGACCTACTTGGGCTACACGGTCGATGTCAAAGGCACGCGGAGCAAGACCAGCCCGCTCTACCTCGACACCCGGCCTGACAAACGCCCCGACATCTACGTGCTGGTGCAGGTCGAGTACGCCACCTGTACGTTCGTCGGCTGGATATTTCGCGAGCAAGTCTGTGAGGTCACGGGCGAGTTAGAGCCGAAGGTAGTCGAGCGGGCCGACCTGTACGCGATGGAGGCGCTGACGCAACTCTAACGCAGGAACAGCGGGCCTACTCTCGGTCTCCCGCTGGTCAGTCGTTCGGACGGCTGACAATCAATCCTGACCGTGCCTGTCGCCCCCGATGAAAACAAATCCACGCGCTGTCAGCCTACAACGTGGTCGGTCGTTTTGGGGAGTCGATGGGGAGCTACACGGGGTGATGACGGCCCCGCAGGTCACCGGTCGAAGGGGTTCTACCTGTGCCGGGGTAGACACGCAGACCGCCCCACCGTCAGCCTTCCGCCCACCATCTGTCCCCATCCCGCCTTACGACCGGGAATGGCCCCGGCATATCCGATATTGCACCGCGTCACGCCTTTGCGTATCGTTCTACCGCAAGCTCCCCGCTCTCCGTGTCGGGGGATACTGAAGCCTCGGGACTTGCCAAGCCCGTCACTCCTGACCGAGTGGCGGGTTTGTTTTTGAGGGCTATTGACAGACTTCCGGTATTGGCATTACTCTATTGGCACCCCCCTCACACGGAGACCCTATGGAAACGGTCGGTTGCCCCACGTGCGGTTTGCCAATGCAGGTGAGCGTCTACTACTCGCCGCCTGACCCGTCGGTCGGTTTGTCGCATGACTACGAGGTCTATATCGAGGAGGCCGAGTGCGACCACGAACTGACCGACAAGCAACACGAAGAACTCTTTGAAGAACTCTGGGACCGCAAAGAGGAAGCCAAAGCCGCGCACTACGAGGATGACCGCTACGCCCGAGGCTACGATGACCTCTGACCGAGTGAACGTGGTGCTGGCGCAGGTCGAGGGCTTCCGCCAGCGGCTCCACGACTTGCAACGCGAGATGGACCCGCTGATGGACGAGTACGAGAACCTGAAGTCCATCAACAACCGCGACGATGAGCGGTTGCACGATGCGCTGGCGATGGTCTGGAATGCATGGTGGGATATATCCGACACGGTAGGCTATTTACGGGCGGCACAACGCCGCCTCCGCGACGAGGACGGCATCCTCGCAGACGTTGAGACGGAGAGATAGACGATGGCGATTTTGAAGCTGGTCAACGAAGGTGACGCACACACGATGACCGTCACCGAGTGCAAGACCGTCACAGGCAACTACGGCGAGCAGGTGCTGTTCTCCGACGGCTCCGACACGCTGTACCTTCCCAAGCAGTCCGCTGACCGTCAGCTAGAGCGTCTGGGGCTAGATGAGTCGAGCGTGGTGGGGATGAATGTGACCTTCAGCCGCGACCCGAACCCGAAGAAGGGGGCCAAGCCGTACTGGGGCATCAGCTACGCAGGGACCGAACCCGCCCAGCCCAAGCCGTCGGCTCGCGTGGAACCCGCCAAGCCAGCCGCCAGCGGTGCCGTCCAGCCGCGCCGAGATGCGATTCTGGCGAACTATCTGATGCTCTGGGATGCGGTGGCTGGGCATCTGGCGCAGACCTCGCAGAAGTACGGCTACGGCCTCGACGCGGCGGCAATTCAGGCCGCGACCGCAACCGTCTGGATTAGCTGGAAGGACAAGGGCATCCAGCCCGACGGCCTCGCGGAAGCCAAGCCAGCGGAGAAGGCACCCGAGGTCAAGATGCCAGCCCCGAGCGGCAAGCGCGTCCCGCCGCCTGACTTCAGCAAGATTCCGCCGCCAGACGATAACGACATGGACGATTCGCTTCCGTTCTGACGATGAAGCGCATCCGAGCAGACCACGAATGGTACGAGTTGCGGGGGGCCAGAGTACGTGTCTCCCGCGAGACTCGGGACTGCGATATGCAGGACCACGACGGCGATTGGCGCGGGGCGATACAGCCGGGTGATACCTATGCGTGGATGTCGCACGGGCTGAACGTTTGCGCTCAACACTTTGACGCGGAGGATGTGGTCGATGGATGAAGTCGAACTGGATATGGCGCGGCGCCGTCAGCCCATCAGCTTCGGGCTATTTGACATTCAGGAAAAGGCCAGAGCCTCGGACCCTGCCTCCTCGCACAACGCGGCAGACGCTATCCTGCCGCGCTCGGGGACCGCAAAGGCCAGACTGCTCGAGGCGCACTACGTCCACTCCGAGGGGCTAACCGACCGAGAGGCGGCAGAGTGGGCGGGACTCAACCTGCGGTCGGAGTACGCCACGCGCTGTTCGGAGTTGGTGCGGTCTGGCTTGCTGTGCGATACGGACGAGACGCGCCAAGACCCTGACACGAAGGCCGACCGCATGGTCCGCCGCATTACCGCGAAGGGTGAGCAGTTGATGGCCCGTGAACCCCAACCTGCCCGACTGGGCCGGAGTGCCATATGAAGCGATGCAAGGAGGAAGACCGCAAGACCATCGCGGATTTGCAAGTTGACGAGCCGACGGTTGAGTGGCGCGACCAGTTCCGAGGAAACCGCATAGAGCATCGCTTTTACCCGCACCACTACGCACGGGTGCTGGTTGCCAAAGGCACGCGGCAGGGGTGGTCGCATGACTGACCCGATGTTCTTTGAATATCGCGGCGTGCCGGTGCATCAGAATGGCTACGTGGCAGATGTCTTCCGGGCGCTGTTCCGCACGTTCAAGCCCGTCAAGGTGCTAGAGATTGGCACGGCAGATGGTGGGCTGACCATCCTGATTCGCGACTTGCTTGACGAGGCTGGCTTGAAGGCGACGGACCTCTGGACCTGTGACCCGGCGGTAAGAGACAGGCCTCACCTCATGCAACCCGGCATCATGTATTACGGCGTGGACGCGCTGAACTCAACGGTGTTGGAGTACCACGTCAAGTACGCGGAAGGCCCTGCCCTTGTCCTCTGCGACGGAGGGAACAAGCCCGCCGAGTTCAACCGCTATGCCAAGTTCCTGCGGTCAGGCGATGTCATCATGGCGCACGATTACGCACCGACGCACGACTATTTCTACAATCAGATGCACGGCACGCATTGGAACTGGTGGGAGATACAAGACTCCGAGATTGCCGACGCCTGTGCGCGATACAAGCTAGAGCCGTTTATGCAAGACGAGTTTCAGAGGGTGGCGTGGGCGTGTCGGAGGAAGGCGTGAAGCGGACCCCGCTCAAGCGCAAGACGCGCCTGACCAGCAACGCCAAGCCAAAGGCACGGAAGCGCATCAAGGCCAAGCCGCGCTCGGGCATTGAGTTTCAGCGAGTGTATGGGTCCAAGCGTCGGGTCGAGTTCATCAACAGCTTGCCCTGTATGGTCTGTGCCAAGCGCCCGAGCGAGAACGCGCATATCAAGTCGGGCGGCATGGGGCGCAAGGCGGACTACCGCGAAATCATCCCGCTCTGTCCGTCGTGCCACCGCAAACAACATCAGCACGGCTGGAAGGCGTTAGGGCTGGACCCGCATATGCTTGAAGGGATGGCCTACAACACCCAATGGCTCTGGGCCACGCGGACGGACGGCTAATGGGCAACAGGCTACCAGTTAGGCCGTTCATCCCTGCATAACCGGTATGCATATGCCAGTTAGCTTTGACACCTTTTGCAAGGCCAAGCGTCTCCCGATACCCGTGGCGGAGTATCGGTTCCACCCGACCCGCAAATGGCGGATGGACTGGGCGTGGCCCGACCAGAGGGTCGCGCTTGAGATTGACGGCGGGGTCTGGGTACGCGGGGCGCACGGGCGCGGGACCGGCATTGTGCGGGACCAAGAGAAGGGGCGGGAGGCGGCGGCATTGGGCTGGCGCATCCTGCGTTGTCAACCGAAGGAACTCTTTACCGCGTCCGTTATTGACGCACTCACCCGCGCCCTCAAGTGGCGCATCACGGAGGACGAATGACCGAAGGACCGATGACTATCTCACAGGCGGCGGAAGCGTTGGGACTCTCGCGGCAACTGATTCATGCGTGGGTCAAGAAGGGCAAGTTCAATGCGGTGCGAACGATGACCAAGCGCGGCGTTTGGCTTATCCCGCGATATGAAGTGCAGAAACTCCTCGGCTCACCGGAGTTGGCGTACTCCCTCCGTCGGCGCGGGTTGTTGCTGGGTAAACCCAAGCGCAAGCCAGATGCATATGCAACGGATATGCAACCCGTTGCTGGGTAGGGGTTTAGGTATGGCTATTGACAGACAGGCAAAGGGCTGTATGTTTATTGGCGTAGGGCGTGCTTGAGGGGAGAGACAGAAATCCGAGAGGTGGGAAAGCGGACGCGCAGACCGGAGCCTAAAACCGAGTGCCGAACTGAACCACAGCACAATGTGCGAACTGGTCCTCTTTAATGGGATAGGCGAAGTCTAGGGCAAACGATTACGCGGAAACGGTACGTACAGCGTGGGTAGGCCGACAAATGAACCACGACAAGGCGAGTAGCCGACAACGGGCCGCACCGAAGCCTCGGAGACAGAAACCCCTCAAGCACGACCTACAACTTACCCCGACACGGAGAATCCAGATGACCTACGGCTACATCGCTCGCGCTATGCTCAAGAAGCACGGCCTTCGCTTGGCTCGCGTCAAGATTGGCGCTCGGGCGTTCCGCTATGAGTACGTCTTGCCCGCCATCAAGGGCGGCTACGATGCGCACGACATCGCCCGCGCTACGCTCTGGCACTCGGTCAACCGCGCCCTCGACCGGGTTCCCGAATGACCGAGTGGTACCTGATTGACAACGAAGGCAACATTACGCGGACGGCCTATGCCCGGACCAAACGGGAGGCCGCGCAGGTCTTTGGCGGACGACCGGGGACGGTCATTTCGGCCTTGTCGTGGAAGCACGACTACCACCGGTGGGCGCCGGTACGCACGGTCACCTCGGACAAGGTGCAGGTGCAAGAGCGGACGGGCGGACCCAAGTTGTCTGCGGGGTTGCTTGGCACGGCACACGCGGCACAACGTCTTGGCATTACGGCGCGGCGGTTACGGCATATCACCGAACGCCTTGCAATTCAGCCCGAGCGAGTTGCGTATGGGTCGCGGGAGATTTATGCCTATACGGTCTCGCAGGTCGAAGCAATTCGTCAGCGTATCACCTCATCTTTCGGAGGCACAGATGATTGAGACGGTACTTATCGCAGGGATTGTTGGCGCGGCGGTCGGCGTTATCGTTGCCAAGCTCTACGTTGCCAGCCAAGTAGAGGACCGGTACACGGACGCTTACGAGGAAGGCTGGTCTAACGGTTACGATGTCGGGCTTCGGGCCGAGCGGCCCAAGCGGACGCGAAAGCCAAAGGAGGACCAATGATAATCCGTTGCCCGGTCTGCGACGATGGACGGACGGACCTTGCCGCCATCAAGACCCACAACATCCTCTGCGCCGAGTTTGGCGAGCGGTCCTACCCGGCGCCGGTCTATGCGTAAGTCACTCGACATCGCCGCGACGGTTGCCCTGCTCCTCTGCACGATTCCGCTCGTTCTCTTGCTTGCTCTCACGCGCATCCCAGCGAACTACCTGAAGCGACGGAACTATGGCAGGTGACTTTGACATCGGCCCAGCCGACTACGAGGCAGATATGAGCGAGAACGGCAAAGGCGATAGCCCTCGGCCTATTGTCATTGACGCGGAGACGTACAAGAAGAACTGGGAGCAGACGTTCCCGAAGCCGCCCGAGACGTTGGGAGACCCCGAGGAATGACAATCCGCGCCTCGGTCCTCATCGCCTCACATCGTCAGCAGTTCCTCCCGCGAGCGATTGCCTCGGTGTTCGCCCAGACGTTGCCAAAGCACGAACTCCAACTGCTTGTCAACTACTCCGCCGAACCCGCGCTGTTCCTGACCAACTGGAACGACCTCTGCTCCATTGCCAAAGGCGAGTACGTCTGCATCTTGGGCGACGATGACACGATGGAACCCGCGTATATCCAAACTTGTATATCGGCTCTTGACGCATCAGGCGCGGACATCGCCTACACGAACGTGCAAGGCATCGACGCGCACGGCTACAAGACCGGCATCTACGAACCACCCTCCGTCATCACGCTCGAGACGATGCGCGGCGGCAACAAGATATGGTCTAGCTCCATCGTCAGGCGCGAGCTTTGGCAACGCATCGGCGGCTACGATATGCCCATCCCCTACGTCCACGACTACGACTTCTGGGTGCGTTGCTTGCAAGCCGGTGCCAAGACGGAATACGTCCCCATCATCGGTTGGAACCACTACGCACACAACGAAGGCCGCGTCACCACGACCTCTGACAAGACGGAAGCGTGGGCCGCGTTCGATGCCAAGCACCCCGGCTTCCGATTGACGCGCTGACGCGTTATAGTAACTTTGATAATATGCCATTCCCGAAAGGACAGCCCAGACCGCCCAACGCGGGACGCAAGAAAGGCACGCCCAACAAGGCGACCAAGACCATCCGCGAGGCGTGGATTGAGGCGTTTAATCTCGTCAACGAAGCCATCCCGTTGCACGAATGGGGCGCACAGAACCCCGAGAAGTTCTACCCGCTCGCCACCAAGCTCATCCCGATTGACGTGACCTCTGGCGACAAGCCGCTCGCCCCATCCTCTATTCGCGTAGAACTGGTAGCCGCCAATGCCGATGCCGACCCCGAATCCTGACGAAAGCAAGGACGACTTCATCGCTCGGTGCCTTGCCAACCCGACGATGAACAGCGAGTACCCTGACAATGCGCAACGCTACGCGGTCTGCCAAGCGCAATGGTCGGAGAACCGCGAAGGCAAGTTCAGCCCCAAAGTGTGACGGCCCTCCACGTCCCAACCCCCAAAGCGTTTGGGTTCCTTTACACGCCAACCCTCGGGGGCGTCCGCTACCGCGTGGCCTTTGGCGGTCGAGGCTCTGCCAAGTCATGGCAGTTCGCCCGCGCCTTGCTCGTCCACGGCCTGTCCCAGCCCCTCCGCATCCTCTGTGCGCGTGAGTACCAAGCGAGCATCCGAGACTCGGTGCATCGGGTCTTGGCTGACCAAGTGACGCGGCTAGAGCTTGACAACTTCTACACCGTGCAAGAGTCGGCTATCCTCGGAGCCAATGGGACCGAGTTCTTGTTCAAAGGCCTTCGGCGCGACATCTCTCAAATCAAATCGACGGAAGGCATCGACCTCTGCTGGGTCGAGGAAGCCGAAGCGGTCTCGGACTCAAGCTGGCGCACGCTGATTCCCACTATCCGCAAGAATGGCTCGGAGATTTGGGTGACGTTTAACCCAGCCCTTGAATCGGACGCGACCTACCAACGGTTCATTGCCAACCCACCAGAGCGTTCGGTTATCCGTAAAGTCTCGTACACAGATAACCCGTGGTTCCCCGAGGTCTTAAAGCTCGAAGCCGACTCGCTCCTCAAGGCCGACCCCGAAGCTCACGCGCACGTCTGGGGCGGTCAGCCGTGGTCCCGGTCGGACGCGCAGGTCTTGTCAGGCAAGTGGCGCGTGATGGATTTTGAGCCGGGTGCCAATTGGCAGGGACCGTACTTCGGCGCGGACTGGGGCTTTGCGCGGGACGCAACGGCCCTTGTCAAGTGCTATACCTACGACAACACGCTCTACATAGCGGAGGAGGCGGGCGGTATCCAATTGGATACAGATGACACGGCACGCGCCTTTGACACGGTATCCGACTCACGTAAGTACGTCATCCGTGCTGACTCTGCTCGGCCCGAGACTATCGCGGAGATGAAGAAGCGGGGCTTCCGTACCGAGGCCGCGCCCAAGTGGTCGGGGTCCGTGCAGGACGGTATTCAGCACCTGCGCTCCTATCAGTCCATTGTCATCCACCCACGGTGCAGACGCGCTATTGAGGAGGCGCGGCTCTGGCGATACAAGACGGACGCTCGCACCGACGAGGTATTGCCTCATCTGGTGTCGGGCAACGACCACGTTTGGGACGCGGTGCGGTATGCGTTATCCCCGCTTATCAAGAAGGGGCCGTCGGTGTTTGTGGTGTAAGGGGTTGCGCGGTTGCTTGCTTTCGCGTTAGTGTTGTGCGTGGCAGACTCCTAACGCGGGGCCATCATTTGTCAGAACGCAAGTCCTTACTGTTGCGCGTCAGCGATGCGCTACGCGCCTTGTCAGGGAGCGGTGAGTCGACCCGCTCGATTATGCCGGTAACGTATCCCAACTTTCCTAACGGCATACAGCAGATGCAGTTGGTCCGTACAGCGGACCCGAGCGAATATCGCCGCGACGGGCGCACCATCCGCGTGCAGGGCTTCAACGCGCACCCCGTCGTTCATGCGTGCATCCGCGTGGTGGCTGACATCGTGGCGTCCGTGCCGCTGGTCGTGCTGAAGGAGAAGGGGAACTACGAGTCCCGCGTGGGCGAGGACAACCCGCTTCAGAAGCTCCTTGACTACCCCGGCCCTCGGTTCACAGCCCGTCAGTTCCGCGCCAAGTTCGCGGTGGACTACTTGGGCTACGGCAATGCGTTCTTCGTGATGGAGCGCCCGAGCGAGAACCGTCCGCCGGTTGCGCTTCGACCGGTCAATGCCGAGTCGATGCAACAAGTCTGGATTGATACCGAGGGCGACCCGCGCCGGTACGACTACGCGAACTGGGCGGGCATCATCGTCAATGTGCTGACCGAAGATATGCTCCACTTCCGCGACTTGGAGATGGGGCGTCCGTTTGAGGCCGACGTGTTCGGCTACCCGCGTGGGGCGACCGCCATCGGCTCCATCTTGGCGGACAACGAGGCGACCTCGTATGTGCGGCAGGTGGTCACGAACGACGGCACCCCGACCTTCGCGGTCATCATGTCGGACGAGGCCACGACCGAAGACGCGGTGGCGATGCAGGACCGCTACACGGCTCGCGTGGTGGACCGTGGCAAGCGAGGCGTCCCGGCCTTCTTTGGCGCGGTCAAGGACATTAAGCCGCTCGGCTTCACGCTGTCCGACCTCGAGTTCCCTGACCTTCGCCGGGTCTCGCGTGAGGACATCTGCGCGGCGTTCGGCGTAGACCCGCGCATGATTGGTATTGGCTCGGCATCGAGCGATGGCGGGCTATCTGGCATTCAGTACGCTGAAGCCCGTGCGCGTCTCGTTCAGCATACCATCGAGCCGTTGTTCTCGGCCTTCGAGGACGAACTCAACCATTGGCTCGCGCCCGAGTTTGGCGATGTCTGGGTCACCTACGACCACGACATCCTGCGCGACTTGGTGGAGAACGACACCGAGACCTCGACCCGCGTGCGGGCCGAGTTCGACGCGGGGCTTCGGACGTGGGAGGAGAGCCGCCGGGCCATCAAGCTCTCGCCGCTCCCCGAGCCGACGGACAGCTTGCTCAAGGTGATGGGGCGCGACCTCATCCCTGCCGCCGTCGCGGTCATCGACCCGTCCGCTATCATGGACGAGCCGCCTGCAACAGACAACGAGACGCCCGACATAGCGCCAGATGCTATCAATGCATTGCCGCCATCTTCAGTTGAGGTTGCGTCTGCCGACGTTCAGGGTGCCGCACTCAATGGCGCACAGGTCACTTCTCTCGTCTCTATGCTCACGCAGTTGGCGACCAATCAGTTGCCAGCCGAGACGGTTGAGGCGCTTATAAAGGCGGCGTTCCCGCTAGTGCCTGATGCGCTTATCCAGCAGATGTTGAGCGGGATGTCTGGCTTCACGCCAGCGACACCAGTTGCCGAGACGCCAGCCCCACGCCGCAAGGCCAAGCATCTCATCCGTACCTTTGCCGAGGATGCGCTCAACGGTGAGCAGGTTGAGGCTCTGATGGACCTACTTGATGAGCTAGTAGAGAAGGAACTTCCTCGCCCGACCGTTGAGGCGCTGATTCAGGCCGCGTTCCCGAAGATGGACCGTGAGCTTATCAAGCAGATGCTCGACGGACTCGAAGGCTTCGAGGAGCCGGAAGAAGAGGAAGAGCCGGAGATGCCAGAGGGCGAGATGCCCGAGGCTCCCGAGGACGAGGAACTGATGCGAAAGCGGGCCATCTGGGAGCGGGCCAACGCCGAACTCGACCGCACCGAGCAGACCTACAAGGCGACTGCCGAGGCGCTGTTCCGGGCCGAGCGCCCGAAGGTCACCAAGTCCATTAGCACGGCCCCGAGCTTTGAGGAGGCACGCAAGCGGGTCCGTGCGGCCTATACGCCGGGCGGGGCGTTAGAGGAGAACTGGCGCGAGTCCTTCACGCCCCTCGTCTCCAAGAGCTATGCCTTCGGCGCGACCGAGGTGGCAGGAGTTGGGGCGGACCTTGCCGCCGATACGGTCGAGGCAGGGCTGGCGGGGCGGTCGGTGCAAAGCGTCCGTGAGGCTATCCGCAAGCGCACCGAGCGCCTGTCCAAGCTGATTGGCGACACCACCGCGAAGGAAGTGT
>Ga0315903_10001900_pt1 | contig 31521 bp, 30 predicted proteins | sample LakEriMetagenome_7_FD_203524 | JGI IMG/M metagenome (GOLD analysis project Ga0315903, IMG submission 203524) | Freshwater fungal communities from buoy surface, Lake Erie, Ohio, United States - Buoy 2 MA119 | ecosystem: Environmental > Aquatic > Freshwater > Lake | place: USA: Lake Erie, Ohio...
AGATTTCATCAAAGCCTACCGAGATGCGGTTTTCGTTGAAGAAGCGGGCAACCTCAATGGGTTCACCGTCTTTTACGGCGTAAATGGTTGACGCCTCGGCTGCGTTAACGGGCCTAATGAAATCTGGCAGGTTCTGGAAAATCGACACCGTTGCGCTGATGCCAAGACCACCGAGCCAAACGAAGGGCACCAGCATGGCAAAGCTCAAAAGCCCGGCAATGGAACTCAGGCCAAATAGGCTCCACCAGCCCCCTCGGCGCTTAGACTTCTGACCCTTTTTGGACATAAACTCAAGGTTACCTTCAATATTTGAGAGGAAGCTGAAGACTATGCCGAACTGGGAATACACGGTAACCCCGCTACCACCGCACAACCCCAAGCAAATACTGGACCATTGGGGCGCTCAGGGCTGGGAATTAGTCCAAATTGTGGCAACTCCAGAAGGCGGTTTTGTGGCCTATATGAAGCGAATCAAGGAGTAAAAATGGGCCGCATTGAAGATCGCCTCATTGAACTAGGCCACCCGCTTCCACCGGTTGTGCCACCGGTTGCCGCATATGTACCGGCCGTGGTTAGTGGGAATTTGGTATTCACTGCAGGGCAGCTGCCGATGGTTGACGGCAAATTGCCAGCCACCGGCAAGGTGCCAAGCCAGGTAAGTCCAGAACAAGCTAAAGAGTTAGCCCAGATTTCGGCTCTAAATGCTCTAGCCGCTGTGAAGTATGCAATCGGAGATCTTGATCGAATAACAAGAATCGTTAAGGTGACTGGATTTATTGCCAGTGATGCGGATTTTTCTGGCCATCCTGCAATAAATAACGGAGCATCGGAATTTTTAGGTCAGGTTTTTGGTGATGCTGGAATTCATTCACGAACAACGGTTGGGGTTAGTTCACTTCCGCTAGATGCACCGGTTGAGGTTGAACTATTAGTTGAATTCAACTAATCGTGTGATTCGTTTTCCATCTTTTCTTTGATGGAACTCATTACTGAAGAATCGGCCAGAGTGGTTACATCACCGATTGCTCTTCCATCCGCAACATCACGAAGTAATCGGCGCATGATTTTTCCTGAGCGCGTTTTAGGTAACTCGGCAACAACCATGATCTGCCTTGGCCTTGCAATAGCTCCGATTTTTTGAACCACCCAATCTTTTAGAGTTTGCGCCATATCCGCTTCAATAGGAGCATCCGCGATCTCATCTTGTCGAAGCACTACAAATGCAACTATGGCTTGCTCAGTTATTTCATCTTTGGCTCCGACCACTGCAGCTTCGGCAACCCAGTGGTGCTCCACCAGAGCGGATTCAATCTCAGCTGTTGATAAACGGTGTCCGGAAACTTTGATGACATCATCGATTCGGCCCAAGATCCAGATGTCACCGTCAGAATCAAATCTTGCTCCATCACCGGCAAAGTATTTACCCGGAAATTTACTCCAGTAGGTTTCTTTAAATCTTTCTGGGTCTCCCCAAACACCGCGCAACATACTCGGCCAAGGCTCATCGATAGTTAGATAGCCTGCTGTATCAGGTTGAATCGGGTTGCCGGCTTCATCAACAATGCCAACGGTAATTCCGGGAAGAGCGCGTTGGGCGGCCCCGGGCTTGGTTTTGAATGCCCCTGGGATAGCCGAAATCATGATTGAACCGGTTTCGGTCTGCCACCAGGTGTCAACTATTTCGCAGTTTTTATTGCCAATCACATCGTGATACCAGTGCCAGGCCTCAGGGTTGATTGGTTCACCAACCGAACCCAGTATTCTCAGACTGGACAGGTCATGACCACTAACCACATCACGGCCTACTTTCATGAAAGTTCTTATTGCCGTTGGCGCGGTATAGAAAATCGACACTTTGTATTTGGCAATGATTTCCCACCATCTACCAAAGCTTGGGGTGTCTGGAGTGCCTTCGTAAATGACCTGGGTAGCGGCATTGGCCAATGGACCATAAACCACATAACTGTGGCCGGTTACCCAACCGACATCGGCAGTGCACCAGTAGACGTCTTTCTCAGGCCTCAGATCGAAAACGGTTCGGTGGGTGAAACTAGCACCGGTTAGATAGCCTCCGGTGCTGTGAAGTATTCCCTTGGGTTTTCCCGTGGTTCCAGAGGTATAGAGAATAAATAGCGGGTGCTCCGAATCGAAGCCGATTGCTTCGTGCTCTGGCTCTGCCGCGGCAATAAGTTCATGCCACCAAAGATCCATTGTGGAGATGGTTACAGGAGAATTTGTTCTTCTGATGACAATTGTTTTTTCAACAGTGGGGCAGGAGTTATCCGCTAGGGCGGTATCAACCGCAGTTTTGAGTTCGTGAACCTTACCTTTGCGAAAGCCACCATCTGCAGTAATTACAATTTTCGCCCCAGCGTCCTGGATTCTATTTCTTAGCGCTTCAGCACTAAACCCGCCAAAGACCACGCTGTGGACAGCTCCGATCCGGACTACGGCTAGCATGGCGATTATTGTTTCTGGGATCAATGGCGCATAAATGGCAACTCGGTCACCGGCTTGGACCCCTAAAGCTAATAGGGCATTAGCCGCCCTTTTGGTCTCGGCAAGCAGTTCCGAGTAGCTAAAACTCGCGGTGTCGCCGGGTTCTCCCTCAAATAGCAGTGCGGTACGCTCGCCCAGACCGGCAAGGACGTGGCGGTCTAGGCAGTTGTAACTGGCATTTAGTTGACCGTCGGCAAACCACTTGGCAAAGGGGGCATCGCTGAAATCAAGGACTTGGCTAAAGGGTTTGTGCCAGTGCAGATCTCTGGCTTGGTCTGCCCAAAAGCCAAGGCGATCACGTTCCGCGGCCTGATAGATGTTGTCCATATTTCAACCCTACGCCTACAGAGAAGCGCTTTACTATAAGGCGAAAATCTTGTTAGTATTTCTCTGTCAGCTTCGGCTGACCTGCGATATCTTGATTCCCCCAATCATTTATCGCCGGCCCCGGTCACTCCCCCCAGAGACCGGGGCCCCTTTTTTAAGCCCTCCACAAGCACTCAAACCCTGAGGTTTTCAACAGAAGCTCTTTCTTCGATAAAAGAATTAGAAAAACTGTCAATTATGAATTCATGAATCCACTTGAGTTGTTTCAAGACCCAACTGTCACCGACGTATTGGTTGATTCAACTAAAAGTATTCAAGTGGTTAGAGAAGGTAAATTACAAACAATCGGGGAGTATTTCTCTGATGATCTTGAATTACAAAACTTTGCAAAGCAGCAGATACGAAATGCAAATGGTCGAATAGATTTAGCGAAACCATTTGCAGAGGTGAACATTGCCGGAGAATTCGGTCAACTGCGCTTTCATGCGATTTTAGCTGGGCAGTGCTCGTTTGGGACCCAGGTGTCCATTCGACGTCATCCGGTAAAACAGTTAAGTCTTGAAGACCTCTTGACACTTCGAACCATCGATAATTCTCAACTTCAGAAATTGAAAGAGATTATAGCTTTGCGTAGCAACTTTGTAATCATCGGGGCGACTGGAAGCGGTAAGACAACACTACTTAGAGCGATGTTGAATAGTGTTTCTGATCAGCGCATAATCACCATCGAAGATAGCCAAGAGCTAAAGGTTATAAACGCCATCGAACTTTATGCTAGGCCTAAGAATGCGGATGGCTATGGAGAAATAAGTTTAGACATGCTGGTTCGTGAAGCTTTGCGGATGAGACCGGATCGCTTAGTAATCGGTGAGGCAAGAGGCAAGGAGTTAGCCACTGTATTGCAAGCTCTGAACACCGGACACAATGGTGTTGGCTTTACGTTGCACGCTAACGGTTCAACTCAAGCCATCACCAGGATGCTTGGTTTATTAGCACTATCTGGGCTTGAGCCTTCGATAGCTCGAGCAACAATTTCTAGTGCGATTGATGTGGTTATAGAACTAAACAGTGAAAACAGAACGATTAACTCGATAGAAAAGCTAGTGATCTAGTTGGATTCTGCGTTGAGTTTGTTGAAGTTTGCGGGGCTAATTCGCTCTGGAATTTCAATGCAACAGGCCCTAGCGATGATCGGCGGAGCACCAACTGATAAAAACATTCAATTCCTGATTGCGGTGGCGCTAGAAACCGGGTCGGCGGCAGCAACGGAAATAAGTCTGATTGCGGACCAAATTGCTGAACTTGAAAAGTCTAGGCAGAGGATAGAAATCCTTCGGGCGGCACCGCGGGCGAGCGTCAGGCTGATTATCTGGTTTCCAGTAGTGGTATTCGCTCTGGCTGAACTTTCTGGTTTTGGGTTAATTGAATCGATAATTCGTCAACCAGTGTTGCTGGCAAGCGTGGGCATCGGCTTCTGCCTTTTGATCATTGCCAAGTTTTTGACCGAAAGGTTTGTTCGAGCCGTTGGACCCGAGCAATCCTCGACCGGGCTATTCCTTCTGGGAGTGGCGATGAATCTTGGTGCCGGCGGAAGTATTGAAAATTCAAGGACACTGGCGACGGGTATGTTTCAGAAGGTGTACGGGATAAGTCCAGAGGAAACAGAAATTGCGGCCTTTCGGGAAATAGCAGAATTGTCTGAGCAGACTGGAAACCCAGCTGGTGAATTATTTAGACGCCAGGCCGATATTTTGCAAAGACTGGAACAGCTCGAAATCGGAAAAAGAATCGAAAAGCTATCCATACGGCTTTTGCTACCGCTTGGGCTTTTGGTATTACCTGCTTTCATTCTTATGGCGCTAGTGCCGCTTAGTTTTTCAATGCTGGGATTTGAATGAAAGGAGACATAAATGATCCAACGCTTTTCAGGCGAAGAGGGCGCTTCTACCGCAGAGTATGTAATTATCATGCTGGCAGCGGTGGGTTTTGCCGGATTGTTGCTAAGTATTCTGCGATCAGAAGAAGTAAAGGCGATGCTATTGGAACTAATCCGAGGAGCCATCTCAACAAGTTCAAACAGTTAAAAGAGACTAGTGGATCTGTAACTGCCGAGTTTGCCATGATTATGCCGGTTGTAGTTATGATCTTGGCGTTTGGAGTTTCTCTTATCTCTATCCAGGCATCGCGCATTCAACTGATTGAACATGCCGCAGTAGCTTCACGAGCGCTGGCTCGAGGTGAATCGGAAGCCGAACTTCTTCAGTTATTTGCAGATCAAAATAGAATTGCAAACTTCGATGTGATTCAGGAAAAAGATTTCATTTGTGTCCGTTTTAGCATTGAAAAGAAAATATTTTGGCTAGGGAATATTCATTTAAACGAGCGCCAATGTTCAAGAATTTCTGGACTTTGAGCCTAAAGAACGACCTCGGATCGGCTTCTATTATCGGATTTGCAATATTTTTTGTAATTCTGGGAATAATTAGCATGATTTTTATGAATACTAATGAAAGTGTTGAGTTAGCAAGGCTGCAAGCTCAAACTGACAATGCAACTGTTGCCGCTGTTGATGTTTTAAGAGGGTTGGCAACCGGCTATCCCTGTGAAACGGCTGAGGAGATTGTGCAAGGATTTGGCGGGACTATAGAAAGATGTCATATAGTCGGTTTTGACATCTATATAGAGGTATCTCAGAAAGTTTTAGGTATAGTTCATAGGGTTCAATCTCATGCAGGTGTGGGATTGTTGGAAATTAGGTAGGAGAGTTAGTGGCTGAAGCTTCAAAACTGGTCATCGTTGAGTCACCAGCAAAGGCTAAGACAATAGCTAAGTATTTAGGCTCAGAATTCAAGGTTCTAGCCTCGGTCGGTCACATCCGAGACTTGATTGATCTAAAGGAACTGCCGCCTGAACTGAAGAAGAAAGGCAGCATCGGCCGCTTTGCCATTGACGTCGATGATGATTTCAAGCCCTACTATGCCATTTCCCCAGGTAAGAACAAGACGGTAACCGAGCTTAAGGCTGCTCTCAAGGACGCCGATGAACTTTACCTGGCTACAGATGAGGATCGCGAGGGTGAGGCTATTGCCTGGCATCTGCTAGATGTGCTCAAACCTAAGATTCCCGTGCACCGAATGGTCTTCCACGAAATCACGAAGGAAGCGATTCAGGAGGCTGTCAAAAACACTCGAGCGATCGACGACAACTTGGTTCAAGCCCAGGAGACTAGAAGAGTTGTTGACCGACTCTACGGTTACGAAATATCGCCATTGCTGTGGCGCAAGGTGGCAAGAGGCCTAAGTGCCGGCCGCGTTCAATCGCCAGCGGTGCGATTGATTGTTGAGCGCGAACGTGAGCGCATGGCTTTCGTTTCAGCTAATTATTTTGACATCAAGGCACTTTTTGATACTCAGGTGGATGGTGAACCTAAATTTGAAGCAAAGCTATTTACTTACAATGGACAGCGCATCGCATCTGGAGATTCATTTAACGAAAAAGGTGAACTAGTCGCACAGGTTCTATTACTTGATGAAGCGAAAGCAGAAGCTCTCGCTGAAGCAGTAAAGGCAACAGGCCCGAAGATTGAAGTAATTTCAGTTGAAGCTAAACCTTCAACTAGAAAGCCTGCAGCACCATTTACTACTTCAACACTGCAGCAGGAGGCTTCTCGTAAATTGAGAATGTCGGCCAAGCAAACCATGGATGTTGCCCAATCGCTCTACCAAGAGGGTTACATCACCTACATGAGAACTGACTCACCGACACTTTCCACTCAAGCTATCAATGCAGCTCGTTCACAGGCTAAAGAGATGTTTGGTGAAGATTATGTCTCAGCGGCCCCTCGGGTTTACCAAGGTAAGAATAAAAATGCTCAGGAAGCCCACGAGGCCATTAGGCCAGCCGGGGAGGTTTTCCGTAAGCCTTCTGAAGTTGCCGGGGAACTTTCTGGCCGAGCATTTGAACTTTACGATCTGATCTGGAAGCGAACTGTTGCTAGCCAGATGCAAGATGCCAAGGTATCAACTACTACTGCAAAAATTGCAGTTCACCCACTGGCCAACGGTGACCGTGCGGAATTCAGCGCCAGTGGAACTGTTGTTACGTTCCGCGGTTTCATGGCAGCTTACGAGGAAAGCCAGGACGAGTCAGAAAAAGATGAAGAAGAATCTGAACAGAAGGAAAGTAAGCTTCCAAATCTAACGGTTGGACAGAGCCTCAAGGTTTCTGAAGTGAACGCCAAGGGTCACCAAACTAGCCCACCGGCAAGATTTACCGAAGCCAGCTTGGTAAAGGCATTGGAGGAAGACGGTATCGGTAGACCATCTACTTACGCCTCGATTATTTCCAACATTCAAAATAAGGGCTTTGTGACTAAGCGCGGTCAGGCTTTAGTCCCAGAGTGGATCGCCTTTACCGTTATTCGTTTCCTCGAGGAGAACGTTGAGCGGCTTGTTGACTACGCCTTTACAGCGGCTATGGAAGAGGATCTCGATGAGATAGCCGAAGGCACTATGAACCGAAGCGAATGGCTCAAAGAGTTTTACTTCGGTTCGGAGAATAACCCGGGGCTGCACTCAATTGTCGATAACATCGGTGAGATTGATGCCAAGGCATTGAACTCGATTGATCTCGGTGACGGAATAACCTTGCGCACCGGTAAGTATGGCCCATACCTAGAGATCTATATCGAACCTGGAGCTGAGGGTGCTGATGAAAATGGCAGAAGAATCATCAACATTCCAGAGAATCTAGCTCCTGATGAACTGACTTTGGAAAAAGCTCATGAATTAATCGAAGCACCAATTATCAAAGACCGTATTCTCGGCGTTGATCCGGAAACTGGATTTAACATCCTGTTCAAGGATGGCCGTTATGGTCCTTATGTACTACTAGATGATCCAGCTGCCAAGAAACCTAGAACCGCATCGTTATTCAAAACTATGTCGGTAGAAGCAATGGATCTCGAAACCGCACTTAAGTTGTTGTCGATGCCTAGAGTTGTCGGCCAGGATCCGGAATCAGGATTAGACATTACCGCACAAAACGGAAAGTTTGGACCTTACCTTTTGAAAGGTAAGGAGTCACGCAGCCTACAATCCGAAGATCAGATTTTTGAAATTGATTTGGAAGGGACTCTTGCGCTGTTTGCTCAACCGAAACTTCGTGGTCGAGTTACCGCGGCAACACCGCTAAAAGAATTTGGTGAAGACCCGGCGGCAAAGACCAATGTGGTGGCAAAGAGCGGACAATTTGGTTTATATGTTACCGACGGAGCAATAAATGCCACCGTGCCTAAAGACGAGCCACTGGATGAACTAACTGCTGAAAGAGCATTCGAGCTCTTGGCAATCAGGCGCGAGAAGTTAGGCCTGGAACCTGGCCAACCTGCTCCAAAGGTTTCTAAATCTCGTCGAGGTGTCGCGCCGGCTCGAACTGTCAAAAAAGGCTCGACCCGAAAGGCAAAGTAATTGAGCGGCTTATTTATTTCTTTTGAGGGGATCGACGGTGTCGGTAAGTCGACACAGGCCGATCTGCTGGAGAAGTATTTAGTAGGCCTTGGTAAAACGGTGATTAGAACACTTGAGCCAGGCGGAACCGAGGTTGGGGTTGAAATTCGTAAAATTCTTTTGCACCACCGCGGTGAATTAGCACCTAGGGCAGAAGCAGCGCTATTTGCTGCTGATCGAGCTCACCACGTGGCTAGCAAGATTAGACCTGCTTTAGAACGCGGCGAAATTGTAATCACCGATCGCTATTTTGATTCATCGGTGGCCTATCAGGGTGCTGGTCGCGAAATGTCTATGGATGAGGTGCGCAATCTCTCGCTCTGGGCAGTAGGTGGATTGCTACCCGATCTAACCGTCCTACTTGATCTTCCGGCCGATGTCGCCAGATCCAGACGAAATAAAACGGGTACGGAACCGGATCGCCTAGAGAGCGAGAAGATTGAGTTTTTTGAGCGGGCTCGACAGGCTTATCTGTCGCTAGCTAGCGCTGAGCCAGATCGTTTCTTGGTGGTTGATGCAGCAGCCGATGTTGAACAAATGCAGGAGATTATTAGGACTCGCGTTTCGGGGCTAATCTAAATTTATGGTTGCTCCAAGAGTTTTTCGAGAGGTTATCTCACAGCCTGAGGCTGTCGCCGAGCTCTTGCGTGAAATCGAAAAATCCAATCAGATTCATCATGCTTGGCTTTTCACCGGCCCACCGGGATCTGGCAGAAGTGAATTGGCTTTTGCCTTCGCTGCTGCGCTGGTTTGTCCTGCCGGCGGTTGCGCTGAATGCAACGCTTGCTCGATGGTCAGAGTTGGAAATCATCCCGATGTTCAGGTTCTGAACACAGAGCGGGTACAAATCAGCATTGATGAAGTAAGCGAGTTTATTGAAAAGTCAGAGCAGATGCCGGCACTGGCTAACTATCGAATCATGATTGTTGAAGATGCCGATCGTATGGCAGAGCGCACCAGCAATCTGCTTTTGAAATCGCTGGAGGAACCACCTAGAGGAACTATCTGGATGCTCTGCGCACCAAGCGAATCCGATTTACTTCCCACCATTCGCTCTCGGGTTCGTCGCATCATGCTCAAAGTGCCAAGTGTTGAAGAAGTTGCAAGATTACTTGTCGAAAAATACTCCGTTTCAGAAAACCTAGCGTTAACCTCAGCAGCGCAGGCGCAAAGCCATGTCGGCATGGCAAGAAGACTGGCAACTAATCTTCAAGCCCGTGAACGAAGATCAAAAGTGCTTGAGGTTGTGCTGGCAATCACCGACCTACCTTCTGCTATTTCAGCCTCGGAGGTTTTACTAAAACTTGCCGAGAGTGATGGGCAGCAGCTAACTGGAGAGCTTGACGAACAGGAGCGGGCTGAAATGATGGCTCGCTTGGGTATTACTGAAGACACTAAGCTGACTCCCTCGATTCGCTCGCAGATAAAAAAGCTTGAGGATGCGCAAAAAAAGCGATCAACCAGATCAAAGCGTGATGGACTGGACAGAATTTTTGTTGACCTAATGGGGCTCTACCGCGATGTCTTGGCAATTCAACTGGGCTCGGGTCAAAAGCTGATCAACCCCGATTTGGATAGGGAAATAAGATCGCTGGCAAAAGATATTAGCCAGGCTCAGGCTATTCATGCGATTGAAAAGATTCAGCAGGTGAGATACCGGATGGACAGAAATGTCAAAGATACGCTGCTTTTGGATTCACTTGCGGTAACGCTGCGAAGGAGAAAATCCTGATGGCTAGGAAAAACACGATTGTGCTAAGTCTTAGCATTTTGGCAGGACTGTTATCTTTTGGCATCTTGGTTTATCAAGAGCTTCCTAAATCAAACGTTAGTTTTACACCAGAGCCAGCCGAGGAAGAGGATGTGGCGGAAGACCTGGTTTCTTACTACACCCAAAAACCACTCTGGAGAGACTGCGAGGGGGTCAACCCGAGTGCCCGCTGCGGTGAAATTGACGTTCCGTTGGACTGGTCAAATCCAACAGCCGGAAGCATTGAGATTGCCGTTGCCATTAATCCAGCTGAGGACCCGAAGAGCGCTCCTTACCTGCTGATGAATCCAGGCGGTCCAGGAAGTAGCGGTAGAGACTGGGTCACGGAATATATTGATTCAACTGGCACCGATCGACTGCGAGGTGAATACAACATAGTTGGCTTCGACCCACGAGGTGTTGGTAAGAGTACTGCTGTCAAATGTCTTTCGACTAAAGCCCTGAGGGATTTTCTCTATAGCCCATCTCCGTATGACTACCTCTCAGCCGAGGATCTGCAATATAGTAAAACCCAGTTCCAGAAATTTGCCGATGCCTGTGAGAAAAATACCGGCGCATTATTAGCCAATCTGGACACTGCTTCGGCAGCTAGAGACATGGATGTAATCCGTGCAGTGCTAGGAATGAAAGAGCTAAATTACCTCGGTTATTCATACGGGACTCTGTTGGGTGCGACCTATGCGGTTTTGTATCCTGATCGGGTGGGCAGATTTGTCCTGGACGGTGTTGTTGATCCAACCACTTCTGCTGAAGAGGATTCGCTAAACCAGTTGCGCGGTTTTACCTCTGCCATGGAAGCCTACCTATCGGACTGTATTGAAAATGAGGCGGACTGCCCATTTGCTGGTTTGACCGTGAACCAGGCTATGCAAAAAATCGGTAAGGACTTTTTAGGAAAACTAGAAAATGGTTCGATACCTACCACTGAAGGTAGGGAACTTAGTCTTTACGCAGGCTTTACCGGAATTATTGCGGCTTTATATGCCGAGACCTCCTGGACTTATCTAAATCAGGCCTTCACCGAATTTTTCAGTTCTGATCGAGATGGCAGGATTTTCTTACTTTTGGCCGATTCTTACTACACCTATGACAGTGATAATCAAGAATTCACCAGCAACATTAACGAGGCATTCCGCGCAATCACCTGCCTTGATTCAAGAGAATCGGAAGTTGAAGCACAGATGCTGGCGCAAAACAAAAAGGCTTTGGCGATTAGTCCCATATTTGGAAGATATTGGCAGTATGGCGGCTTGAGTTGTCACGGCTGGCCTTACCCGGTAAAACCGTTACCAGCAGATTACTCGGCAAAAGGTGCACCGACGATGCTGGTTATCGGTACCACCAACGATCCAGCTACGCCTTATTCTCAAGCCAAGAATTTCGCCGAAAATGTTTTAGCTGATGCCTACCTGCTGACATTCAAAGGCGAGGGGCATACCGCATACGAGTCTTCAAATACCTGCGTTGCCGATGTGGTGGATGATTTCCTTATCGACGGCAAATTGGTCGGCAATGCAAAGACCTGTAATTAGCTGATGAGAAATAATCGTGTCCAGGAGTTTTTCTCCAAGAAGTTTCGCTCGTTGCTTTCTAATGAACCCAGCGGTACCCCGCCTTGGCTTGAGGTAATCGCTTCAGGCGACACCGGTGGTTTATTCCTTCCGACCGATGCACCTTGGGTGGTTCACCGTGATTTTGGAACTTTAGTTGGCGGAATCAGAGCGCTACTTGTTCAAGCTCTCCACCCAGGTGCGGTTGCTGGTGTAACGGGCCATTCTAGGTATCAGGCAGATGCGTTAGGCAGACTTGCTGGCACCATCCGCTGGCTCACAGTTACCACCTTTGGATCTTTTGAAGCTGCAGCCAACGAGGCTAAACGAGTTAATCGCCTGCACGATCGGGTCAGTGGAAATTTCACGCTTTCAGATGGAAGCCAGCGAAACTACCAAGCTGCCGATCAGGATCTGTTGCTTTGGGTTCATATCGCTTTCACCGAAAGCTTTCTGGTTTGTCATCAGCTTTATGCCACTAGAGAAATCCCAGGCGGCGAAGATGCTTATGTTAGTCAATGGGCGAGATCTGTAAAGGATTTGGGTTTAGAAAACACACCTAAAACTAAAGCTGAGCTAGATCAGCTCATAAACTCATACATCACCAATAACGCATTGCGTGTAGATGAAAATACTAAACAAGTAATCGCTTTTATAAAAAAGCCGGGATTACCGTGGTGGACGGCAGGGATCTATCGACTTCTCTTTGCGGCAGCGGTGGCAAGTTTGTCGGAACCAGAGCGAAAACTATTGAATCTAAGATGTGCGCCGCGCTGGTTGATTAGACCCGGCACTCGATTTAGTCTGAGGTTGATTAGGTGGATTATTGGGCCTGATTCACCGATAGAACAAGGGGCCTTAGATCGCCTGAAAAGAGTCGGCATTCTGTCTAAGAATTAGACTTAAGTGCGCTAAAAATCGCCACCCTAGCTCAGTCGGTAGAGCAGCTCCCTCGTAAAGAGCAGGTCAGGAGTTCGATTCTCCTGGGTGGCTCCATTTATAGGTTTTTGGGCAAGCCAACCAAAAGCCCGTCTCTGGGAGCGGTAGCCTATAACCAGCAGGCATCTTTCAACGATGAAAGGTAGTCAGGTTGAACGACATCAAAAGTGTCTCGCCGCAGCATATAGGCCTTGACGATTGGGTTCGTCTAGTCGCCGAGCACACCAAAGCAGATCAAGTTATCTGGTGCGATGGTAGTAAAAAGGAGTATGACACTCTCATTCAAGATTTGGTCACCAAAGGCACTCTGGTAAAACTCAATCCAGAAAAACGACCTGATTCTTATTTAGCCCGAACAGATCCCAGCGACGTAGCCCGCGTAGAAGAGCGCACATTTATTTGTTCTGCAAATCAAGAAGATGCTGGCCCCACTAATCCATGGATGGCCCCTGATCAAATGAAGTCCTTAATGGCGGAATTGTTCGAAGGGGCAATGCAGGGCAGGACTATGTATGTCATTCCATTTAGCATGGGGCCGATAGATTCACCGCTAGCTCGTTATGGGGTAGAGATTACCGATAGCGAATACGTTGTCGTGAATATGCACATCATGACTCGAGTATTACCAGAAGTATTTAATCGAATCAGAAACGGAGACGGTTGGGTCGCTACTATCCACTCAGTCGGTGCTCCCAATAGCGACGCCACCTGGCCCTGTAATAAAGAAAAATACATTTCGCACTTCCCAGAGACTCTGGAGGTTTGGTCTTTTGGATCTGGTTACGGAGGAAATGCACTGTTGGGTAAGAAGTGTATGTCGCTTCGTATTGGTTCACACCTTGCCCGAAAAGAAGGATGGTTGGCCGAGCACATGCTGATCATGCGCCTGATTAGCCCAGAGGGAAAGAGGTATCACATCAGTGCTGCCTTCCCATCGGCTTGTGGGAAAACCAACCTGGCTATGCTTAAGCCTTCACTTGATGGTTGGAAAGTTGAAACAATCGGTGATGACATCGCCTGGATATCGCCAAACGCCAATGGTCGACTTCGAGCTATAAATCCTGAGAACGGCTTCTTTGGAGTGGCTCCTGGAACAAGTGAGAAATCAAACCCTGTTGCTATGCAAATGCTTGCCAAGGAAACTCTCTTCACTAACGTAGCCATGACCAGCGATGGCGATGTCTGGTGGGAGGGAATGACTAGAGAAATCCCTGAAGGGTTAACCGATTGGCGAGGTGAGAAGTATCAAGCAGGTCGAGCTTTGCCTGCTGCCCACCCAAATGCGCGCTTTACCTCACCTGCTAGGAACTGCCCAACTATTGCAGCCGATTGGGATTATCCAGAAGGTTTTGAACTTGATGCAATTATTTTCGGCGGCAGAAGAAGTTCCGGCATCCCGCTAATTACAGAAAGCGAATCTTGGTCGCACGGTGTCTTCATGGGAGCGAGCATGGCAAGCGAGCAAACAGCTGCAGCCGAAGGCACGGTTGGCGAGCTCAGGCGCGACCCATTCGCGATGCTTCCGTTCTGCGGCTATAACATGGCTGATTATTGGGGTCATTGGCTTGGGTTTAGTGATAAAGATCTAAAACTGCCAAAAATCTTTAGGGTCAACTGGTTCCTAAAAAACTCTGAGAGCAAGTTCGTCTGGCCTGGTTTTTCAGAAAACGCAAGAGCACTGAAGTGGATTGTTGGAAGAGTAGAGGGGCAAGTCGAAATCAAACGAACTCCGCTTGGCGGGTTACCACTCTTAGCTGATCTAGGAATTGCCGAATTGAACCTCTCCGAAGAAGACGAAGCTTATTTGTTGCATTGGAGCAAGAGCGAGGTTGGTAAAGAATTGGAAGCGGTTCAGGAATACCTTGGCAAATTTGGTGATCATTTACCCGAAGAACTTGCAATCGAATTAGAGAAGCGTTTAGCGTTTTTTGATAAAAACTAACTTTTCGACTCCAAACTAAGTGATAGTTCCCGGAATAGGCCTTTCTGCGCCTATCCACCATTTGCTAGACTTAGTTTGTTGTAGTGAACAAGGAGGTTTGCATGAGTTCGATTAACTCTGCTATTTCAGCTAAAGATCTTGCCCAATCTCAAGAGTGGGAAGTTATCAAGTCCGCTGCCCTTACCCTTCGAGGACACCAGATTCATGACGGATCAATCCCAGAAAAATCAGTACATAGAATCTGCGCTATTTCTGTTTCGGGTATATCTGGTTCGCTAAGAGAGCTCGCCAAGCGCATTGAGCATGACAGCGAGTACCTACTGGCTTGTGCTGATGATTTTGACCGTTGGTCAGATTCAGGTTTCGGAGTTCCAGATTTCTATGACTCTTTATCTGCCTTCCATCCAGAGCGAAACAGAATAGATGGGCTAGCTCATCTTGTGGTTTTCCCGATGTATACCCAGAACGGTTCCACCGACCGTTTTGTCGAAGCAGTGCTGTTTGAGGTGATCTGGCCTGAATTTGTCTCAAGGCTAGAAGCAGATGACTACACCAACCCAGCATTTGTTCCAGTGCGGTTTATTGACTTCACTCCGGGATACGTAACCAACTCGGCAGTTATATTTCCAGAATCAGTAGCAGTAACACCTCGCGTTCCTGCTGGTTCTCCAGAGGGCACCAAGGCTGAGTTACCACCGTTTAGCTGGGGTGGAATTTTTGCTGACCGTGAGGCCGCTCGCTACCGAAGAGTAGTCAAAGCGGCTGCTGAGATTACTCACTTAGACCTTCCAACCGGAGCTAAGGAATTACTAGCTGATCAGAAACTTGCTGAGCAGACTTTTGTGATGTGGGATCTGATTCACGATCGCACACATATGCGTGGTGATCTGCCGTTTGACCCATTCATGATCAAACAGCGCATGCCTTTCTACCTTTATGGTCTAGAAGAGCTACGCTGTGATCTGACCGCGTTTAGAGAATCGGTAAAACTAGTTCGAGCAAAAGATACCGACGATGAAACTAGAAAATATGCACAGCTAGTTCAATACGCAGTTCTCTTTGATCGAATATTCCGCTTCCCGCTATCTGGTAACAGAAAGCGAAACTACGATTCAGTTGCCGGGCAACTTTTATTTGCCTATCTGCATCAGCAAAAAGTTCTGCACTGGACAGACACTCAACTAGCAATTGATTGGGATGAGCTACCTGATGCGGTAGTTTCACTTTCCGATAAAATCAACGAACTTTACTGGCGCTCAATTGATCGACCTAAGGTTGTGCACTGGTTGGCAGCATATGACCTGGTCAGTGAAGTGCTAGCCCCACACCAGGCATCAAAGTGGGTTAAGCGAGAAATTCCACTAAATGGAACTACCGGTGAACTTACCGATCAGATTCTCGATGATGAGTTCCCGCTATCGATGTTTTATGAGGCGCTGATCAAAAAGATGTCGCCGGTAATTCAATCCACCATTGGTATTACTGGGAAAGATTAGAAGCAATAATCTGCTTGGCGCGGTGAAGCCTAGTAACAAGTTCTGCCTGCCTAATGCCCAGTTCCTGGGAAACATCACTCATAGTGCGCTCTTCAATGATTAGGCCGTAAGCAACCCTGGAAATTGCTTCTGGTAATTTCTTTATTTCTGCCGCTAACTGCTCTTTGCTAAAGCTAGATAGATCCGGCTCAGCATCTTCGAAATTGACATCCAGGTCGAATTCATTTGACATTTTTATCTCCTAAATAAACTTACTTCGATAACTCTGCACGGCTGCTCGCATACCAATACCGCAAACACCAACTAGCTGGTTTTCACGGTAATACTCAAAAACGCAATCCCCACCGATATCGCCCCGCACTAACTCAGCCCTATCGGCAAGCGAGGTAAGACCGAAGGCTAGAAGGTGATTCTCATACTGGTCAGACCAGAATGAGGGTAGCGGCTTGAAATCATCATCCAGAATGCCCGGGTAACTAGGAGCTTCGGTCAACATCGCAGCAATTACTGAAGCTGCCCGTTTCGCAGTTTCTGTTGGCATGTTCCAGTGTTCGACTCTTCGTGGCACCCCATCAAATAGGGGATTGGCGAATCTGGCAACATCGCCGATGGCAAAGACGTTCTTGATTGGACTACCATCTTTGCGTGTAACTCGCATAGCTGAGTCGACTAGCACACCATCGTTACGGTCGATGTTGTTATTGGATAGCCACTCAACATTAGGTAGCGACCCAACGGCTTCCACCAAAACATCACAGTCGAGAATCTCACCGTCATCAACTTTGACGCCGGTTATTGAAGTTTCACCAATTAGGTCATCCACTGAACGCTTGAGTAGGAATCTAACCCCTTCAGCTTCATGGCGCAGTTGCATTTGGTTGGCAAGTTCATCACCTAGTTGCCGAAGCATCGGGTGACTAGCATTGTGAATCACAGTGACATTCGCCCCGAGTTTAGTTGCTGTTGCGGCAACCTCGCAGCCGATGAATCCACCGCCAACAATCACAACGTTTCTACCCGGTTGTAGCTGTTCTCTAAGTGCCATGGCGTCATCTAGAGTTCTAAGTGCAAAACGGTTTGCCAGCTCTGAATTCTCAACAACTATTCTCTTTGGTCGCAAACCTGTTGCCACCACTAGTGCCGAATACCTGTGTGTTTGACCATCGCTGTCAGTTACTGTGTTGTGTTCAACATCCAGCGACACTGCTTTAGTTCCAAGAATCCAATTCACATCTGCAGTTGCTGATCTTTCTTCAAAGGCAACGGCTTGGTGGGAAACTTCTTTGGCTAGGACTTCTTTAGATAACGGAGGACGGTTATAAGGTTTCCAAGATTCCTCACCAATTACGGTAATCGCTCCGGTATAGCCGAATCGGCGTAGCGCCTCAGCGCAACGCAAACCCCCCATTGAGGCTCCGACGATAACTACCGGATGATGCATGAATTATTCGACGATGCGAATGGCCTGCATCGGGCAGACATCAACAGCAGCCTCAACGTTGGCGCGTTCTGAATCATCTGCAACGGCTGTGTATTCCAGTTTGTCGTCATTGTTTAGACGGAAGATATTTGGTGCTTCAAAGACACACTGACCGTAGTGCTGGCACTTGGTCATATCAACTTCGATCTTGATCATGGTTATTCCTTTTCTTCTACGGTCGAAGGGTATAAATCTTTAGACGGGGTTCTAATACCTCTAAATTCCCAGTCGCCACCTAAAGCGGTTGAAACTACCTCTTCAGATGAAGATGGCTGAGCTCCAACATCGGTTCTAATCCCGGTTGGTCCTTCGACAATGTAATTGGTCAGCTTGCCTAAGCCCTCTACTTCAACTTCAACCACATCGCCTGGGTTTACCGGCCTTGAATTAGCTGGGGTGCCTGAAAACAAGATATCCCCTGGGACAAGCGTGATGGTTCTAGCGATATCGGCAACTAGGTAGTGCATATCCCACTCCATGTTGTCGGTGTTATCGTCCTGCTTTAGTTCGCCATTGACATAGGTTCTAATGAACTTGTTGTTGAAATCCCAGTCGGTAACTAGCCCTGGTCCAATTGGAGCAAGAGTGTCGGAACCTTTCACCCTAAGCATCGATCCAGCATCAGTATCCCTAAAATCATGCAGGCCATAGTCATTACCGATGGTGTATCCGGCGATGTATTCGCCGGCCTCCGAAGGGGAGATGTTGCGACAGGTCTTACCAATCACGATTACAATTTCACCCTCGTAGTTCAACCACTTCAATCCATGAGGCCTAACCACATTACCTAGGTGCGAGTTCAATGCAGTAATCGGCTTGTGAAAATAAGTTGGTGCGGCAGGCAGCTTGGTCATGAACTCTTTGGTTCTAGAGTCATAGTTCAGATGCACGGCAATGATTTTGGTTGGCTCAACTGGAGGTAGGTGCACTGCATCTTTGATAGCAACTACTCTGCCGTCACCGGAAACCAGATTTTCACCATCTCTGACTACCTGGGTTGGATAGCCATCAAGCAGGATTCTTCTATATTCAGTCACGAGTAAGTACCAGGTCCTTAGGTCTCGGGAAGCCGCCTTCAGGCTTTGAGAACCAAACGTGCACCTGACCAGTACCAATCGAGTTCTCGTATTCAGAATACAAAACACCTTTAGCGGTGTTTAGTTCTTCACCGGTTGCTCCGGCCATCGCTAGCCAGTGATAAAAGTTAGCCTCTGGCTTTACCTTTGAGAATTCCGGCATTGTTTCTAGAATCTTGCCGTGCTCACCATTTTTCATCCACTCTAATCTTTCGTAATCCATCTCACGAGCTAGATCTGAGTAAATGTGTTTAGGATCAGAAGCTTCGTGCTTTCTAAGATCGCGAAGCTTATAGAAGGTGTGTGAAAGAGCACCGGAGGCAAGCAGGATTACTTTTCGGTCGCTATCTCTAATTGCTTCACCTAAAGCACGACCAGCACGAAGGAAATCCTCGTGGGTTCCGGTCTGGCAAACCGACATAGAAATCCAGCGCTTTTCATCTAAGCCACGACCTAGGTAGTGCCAGAGGTTTACGGTTGCGTAGAAAATCGGTAGGTGGGGATCGGCAATCGGTGTAATCCAGGTGCCGTTCTTCTCATCGTAGTTACGAAGTGAGTTAGCCAGTTCTGGGTCGCCCTTGATGGCGTAAGGAATTTGCGACATACCTCGAGGCAACTCTTCAGAGGTGAATAGCCCCGATCTTTCGGCAGCTGAGGTAATCACAAACTCGACGGTAGTTGCCCAGTGGCTGTCTAGAACGACGACGGTGTCGTAATCGAGAGTCTCAAAGACATCCTTACGAAGCTGCTTTAGACCTGGCACTAGGGTTAGTTCCTTACCTTCGTTTAGGTCATATCTAACCGCCTCAGGCAACATGATTGTTGGCACGTGTGCCAAAAGTGCTGCTCCTACTACTTCACCCATTATTTATTCCTTCCATCCATTTGGAGAAAATACCGTGTTTTTCACATCGGCATAAAAATCAAATGACCAGTTACCGCCCTCACGGCCGATACCGGACTTCTTGGAGCCACCAAAAGGGGCTCGTAAGTCTCTAACAAAGAAGCAGTTAACCCAGATGGTTCCAGCAACCAGTTCCTTGGCAACCTTCTCTGCCCTGTCTTTGTTACCTGAAACCAAAACAGCTGCTAGACCAAACTCCGTGCTGTTAGCCATCTCAATTGCCTCTTCATCAGAACTAAATGTCTGCATGCAAAGCACCGGCCCAAATACCTCTGAGGTGACAATCTCTGATTCAGGATCCGGGTTCATCACAAGTGTTGGTCTGAAATATAGGCCACCTAGCTCTGAATTAGGTTCGCCGCCCATGACGATATTCGCACCAGATTCTTTAGCTCTATCAACAAAGCCTTTAACTCTTTCAAAGTGAACCTGGTGAATCTGCGGACCTATTTGAGTTGCTTCTTCTCTTGGGTCACCTTGAATGATCTTGGCTGCCTTTTCTTTGAACTTGATTGCGAACTCATCAGCGATACTCTCATGAACCAAGATTCTGGTTCCCGATAAACAAACTTGACCAGCATTGTCATATTGTTCAACTGCTAGTTCGACCGCTAAATCTAAATCAGCATCCTCTAGAACAACACAGGGAGATTTACCACCTAGTTCAAATGAAACCGGCGTTAGATTATCGGCAGCTGATTTAGCAATAATCTTTGCGGTTGGAACCGAACCAGTAAATGAAATTCTCGATATGCCAGCATGAGCAACAAGTGCGGCTCCTGCTTCTTTACCAAAACCTTGAACCACATTGAAGACACCATCAGGAATGCCAGCTTGTTTGGTTAGATCAGCAAAGAAAGAAGCCGATAAAGGCGTCCATTCAGCAGGCTTCAGGATTACTGTGTCACCTGCAGCCAGAGCAGGACCTATCTTCCAAGTAGCAAGCATTAGCGGTGCATTCCAAGGTGTAATAAGAGCTGCAACACCTGATGGATCCCAGGAGATTTTGTTTGTGTGTCCACGGGTTTCAAACTCTGGGTGCTGTAGTTCATTGATTGCCCATTCGGCAAAAAAGCGAATGTTGAGTGCAACTCTAGGCATTACCCCTCTGCGGTGAGATCGAAGTAGCGATCCATTATCCATTGTTTCTAACTGAGCAAGTGACTCGATGTTTTCTTCAACTAACTCGGCTAGCTTTAGTAGTTTTTCGCCTCTACCCTTAGGGCCGAGAGCAGCCCAAGCCGGAAAAGCGGATTTTGCAGCCTGCACTGCTAGATCAACTTCAGTCTGGCTGCCTCTAGAGATCTCACCTAGGAAAGAGCCGTCAATTGGGGAAGTGTTGGTAAATGTTTCAGCAGAGGCTACCCGCTGGCCATTGATGTAATGGCGGGTATCAATCTCAAGCCCAACAACGTTTACGGTGTTCAACGCCTTCGTTCCTCACTTTTAGCCCTATTCATTAGGATACTAATGATTTAGACTAGGGCATACTTAATACACAGAGCCCAATGCTTTCATAACAATTCGGCAAGGAGCAGCAATGGTCAATCGCCCGAGAATAGCCATAGTTGGCAGGTTTACTGAGCACGCCTCAGCAATTAGAAGCCTAGGTGTGGTCTCCTCCAGAAGGCTGCTCGAATCCGTTTGGGCAGCTGGCGGCGAACCGATCACTTTCCTCCCGGTCGAAAACCCGAATTGGGCAGAACGTCTTGAGGGCATCAAAGGTGTCCTAATCCCAGGCGGTGGCGATGTGAATCCCAAGTGGTATGGCGAAGAGCCAAATACCGATGAACTTTACGGTGTTGATGATCTCCAAGATGAGAATGATTTCTCAATAGCTAAATACGCATTTGATAATGGGCTACCAACCCTGGCTATTTGCAGAGGATTCCAGCTTGTAAACGTTCTGATGGGCGGATCCCTAGTCCAACACATGGATAAGGACCATAGAAACTTTATCCACCAGATCACCATCGATAAAGACATGGAAGGTCTGGGACTTACCAAACCAACCCTTGAGTCCTCATGCTTTCACCACCAGTCAATCAAAAAACTAGGTGATGGCCTAGAAGTTCTAGCCACTGCTACCGAAGGTCATGTCGAAGCATTCAAAATCCCATCAAAAGCATGGGCCTACGGCGTTCAATGGCACCCGGAAGATAACTACAAAGAGAACCCTCAGCAGTTGGAGTTATTCCAGAAACTAGTAAACGAAGCTCGTAAAAACTAGTCTCTCGATTCAGCAAACTTAGTTATTGCCCTAAGTTGTTCCGCTAATTGTGCTTGCTTAGATGAGGCAACAACATTTGCAACAGCTGTTTCTTGTTTGTTGAATGCAGGGAAGAGGCTATCCATAAGTTTTCTGCCCTTGCTGGTTAGTTCAACAATTACAAGGCGTCCGTCTTCTTTGCTCTTTTTTCTAACTAATAGGCCTCTTTTTTCAAGAGTTGAAAGTACTCCGGTAAGAGTAGCTTTGGAAAAGCCACCTTCCTCGGCTATTTGCCTAGTTTCAATAGGTTCCCAGATCCAGGTGACCCAGAGCACAACAAAGGCGGTCCAAGAAAGATCGTTCTTGGCGAGCACTGTTCTTTCTAGGTGATTTCTAACCGCGTTAGCTGCTCTAAATAGGTTGGAGGTAACCGCCATGGCCTCAAAGTTGATGTTTTTGTGGACCAGTTTTTGATTGACTTGGCGCTCTGTCTCAGCGAGGGTGTGTGGTCCGGCCATAATCTTCTCCTTGTATAGGTATAACTATTGTCTACTAATCGTTAGCATCAAAATAACTTTTTAGGCACAAAGCCCTAAGTTTTTGATTTTGGGGACTAATCTGAAAATGATTTGTATCCAAACAATCGGAGTAATTATGACAACGCTGTCCGAGCTAACCCTTGCTGATTTAGACCTATTTGAATCAGGTGCCCCCTGGCACGTCTTTGACAAACTTCGGGAAGAGTCCCCGGTGCACTGGAATACCGAGGAAAAGCCAAACCACGGCTTCTGGTCGATCACCCGTTATCACGACATCGTTAAAATCTTGCGCGACCCCGATACTTTCACCTCAACCCACTTCACCAATTTGGAGGAAGTAGATGCTGAGCAGGAAGAAGCCAGAAGATCGCTGCTGGAAACCGATGGGGCACGCCATCGTGCGCTCAGAAGGCTGCTTCAAGGAGAGTTCACCCCACAGGCGGTATCCGGTTACGAAACGTTCCTGAGAGGGCTAACCGCATCAACACTGGATGCTGCTTTTGCTAAAGGTGAATTTGATTTCGTCGATGAGGTGGCTGCTGATTTCCCGATTCGTGTTTTAGCTCGAATGCTCGATGTTCCAGATCACGACACTAATAAGTTGATCGAGTGGGGTAACCGCATGATTGGTAACACCGACCCGGAGCACGCTGATGTTCTGTTGGATGACCCAGAGAGCGAGAAGTATCGCTTGGTTCCATTTAGGTCACCGGCAGCTCTAGAAGTATTTGCCTATGGTCAGGACCTTGCTGCAAAACGCAAGGGTGGCAATGGCAAAGACCTAGTTTCTACTCTGATCAACCAGGTGCCAGCTGATGGTGTAGCGCTATCTGAGCGAGATTTCAATACCTACTTCCTGCTACTTGTCGTAGCTGGTAACGAAACCACTCGTCACACCATCTCACACACCATGAACTACCTGATTGAAAACCCAGATCAGATGCATTTACTTCAAGAAAAACCGGAACTAATTCCATGGGCAGTAGAAGAGTTCATTCGTCTAGCTTCACCGGTTTACCACTTTAGAAGAACAGCAACCAAAGATGTTGAATTCCAAGGGGTGAAGATCAAAGAAGGTGACAAGGTAGTTCCTTGGTTTGCCTCTGGTAACCGAGACAGTTCAGTATTTGCTGATCCCTACCAGATGGATGTGACTCGTAATCCAAACGAACACATGGCCTTTGGTCGTGGTGGTCCACATATGTGTCTGGGTAACTCGCTGGCCAGGCTAGAGGTAAGGATTATGTTTGAAGATCTGCTCTCTCGTATTTCAAAGATGGAACGAGTTGGCGAGATAGATCACCTGAGAAGTAATTTTGTGAACGGTATCAAGCGTTTCCCGGTGAAGGTAACCCTTAGATAAGTTTTGCTACCTTGGCTAAGTAATTATCGATTAGGTAGAAAGTTCTTTCTCTAGAAGCTGGATCTTCGGCGATAGTTTGCTGCAGCATGATATCTGAATCCTGACCGTCATTGCCAACTTCTCTCAAGCCTCCCCAGTCCAGCCAGCCCTTTAGTACCGCTGCTGTTAGCTCTGGGTGGAATTGAACTCCCATACTTCTGCCATAGATAAATGCCTGCGAAGCGATTGGGTTACGAGCAATCTCAGTTGCCCCCGGCGGCAACTGCCAGCGGTCATAGTGAAATTGGAACCAGGGTCCATTAGATAAAAGATCTTGTCGTTCTGACCAGATGTTGGTCCAACCGATTTCACCCTTAGGACCAGGTGCCACAGAGCCACCGAGAGCTCTAGCCATTAGTTGACCACCGAAGCAAATACCGAGCACTGGCTTATCTGCTTCGATTGCATTTCTAACCCAGTCCAGTTCTGGTTGAAGCCAGTTACCGATGCAGGCGTCATCCCAAGCGCCCCATGGGGCGCCAAGCGGAACTAGCAGATCGTAATCCCTAAAGTCAGGAAATTCGAAGGGAATGTTCGGGGTTTCAAACTGGGCTTCAGGAACAACTAAAACTTCGGTTAGTTCAAAGCCGTGACGCTTTAGAGCTTCACCGACCCAGCCGGTTGGGCTAACGTGATCGTGTTGAATAAACAGCGCTTTCATGGCTTCCTTCATAACTTTTTGGTTTTTAGCCGCTAGAACCAGCCTAGTAACAAGTATTATCCAAATATCGTTTGAATGCGAATGAGTAACAAAGGAGTTGCAATGAGCACCAACCTGACCGCCCTTCGGGAAAACCTACAGGAGCAGGGCATCGATGTTTTAAGAATTATCTATTCCGATGTCTTAGGAATCACACGCTCTAAGGACCTATTGGTTAGCCAGTTAGAAAAAGCTGCTGGCCATGGACCAGCTTTCTGTCAGGGAGTTTGGGTTACCAACACTCAAGGTGGTGTACTCGATGCTGAAGGCATCGCAGGCGATGGTTTACAAGATCTAATTACTCAACTTGACCCAGAAACCATTCACCCAATGCCTTGGGAACCAGGAGTGGCTTATGCAGTTGCTGATGCACTAAACCCAGACATGACTCCGAACATGTTCTCTCCTAGAACAGTTCTACGTAAAGTTATCGAGCAATACAACAAGCTTGGTTTGGTTCCGGTATGTGGCCCTGAACTTGAGTTCTATATCGCAGATAAAAACGAGGATGGCACCTTCAAGCGTGCAATAGAGAAGACCGGTCGAGTTTATACAACCGGCGCTCTGGTTGACCCTAATGGAACTTTCCTTCACCTACTTCGTATGCTAGACCAACTAAACATCGGTGTCTTTGCTGGTAATCACGAATTCTCACCTAGCCAGTATGAGATTAACCTTTGGCATTCAGAAGCTATGGATGCAGCGGATCGAACATTCATGTTTAAGACTTCGATTAAAGACATCGTTGCTCGTGAAGGGCAGTATGCGACCTTCCTGGGTAAGCCTTGGAGCGATGAGGGTGGATCTGGTTTCCACCTTCACTTCTCAGTTACTGATAAAGAAGGTAAGAACCTGATGCATGCAGGCGATGAACTTTCTGAAACAGCACTGCAAATGATTGCCGGTATTACAGCTAACGCTCATGCACTAACGGCCTTTACTAACCCAACCGTTAACGCTTTCAAGAGACTAGGTCCAGATACCTTAGCTCCGTTTAGAGCTAACTGGGGCTACGACAACAGAAGCACCATGGTTCGCGTTCCACCAGAGCGTGGCGGTGGCACTCGGCTAGAAGTTCGCGTTGGTGATGGTGCGGCTAACCCGTATCTAGTAATTGCCGGTATCTTGGCCGCTGCACTGGACGGCATTGTTAGAAAACTAGAAGCGCCTAAGGCAGCCGAGGGCATGGCGTATGACAACGAGGATGCCCCTACGCTGCCGGCAACCTTCACTGAAGCTCTTGATGCTCTCGAAGCTAACGAGAGAATGCGTGAGCACATGTCAACTGGTTTGATTGGTATTTTCTTGACCATGAAACGTGACGAAATTGAACGCTATAACGCAGCTGTTCCAGACCCATCCACCAGAGATGTAACTGACTGGGAAATCAAAGAATATTTAGAGGACTACTAAATCTTTGGATTTGAGTTATCAGCAACGAGTGTTCCACCGTTGAAGGTAACTCCGACTTCACGGTAGTAACCGCCGAGTATTTCCTTGATTGGAAGAATTGATGCAAGCTCATCCCACTTCGAATCGTGCAGAGTAAGTTCTGCATCTCCTACCCAGGGGGTTCCCAGATCTGCATCAACACCACTCATGGTGATTAGTTGATCCATTGAGTTGCCAAGACCAGGGGTAATCGATGGCATCCAGCGTGAGTGAAGCATTGGGTGACCGTTAACAAAACCATTTGAGTCTGCTGGTTTCTGAAGTGTTACAACCGCACTGGCAAGTCTGTGATCGTAGGCTGCAAGCGATGCACCTAGCTTTGCTCCAGCTTCAAGTTTTGGTGTTGCCTTACCGTGGTTGAAGATTCTGGTAACTGCTACATTGCCAAGCTTTTTCGGGTAACCCTGGAACCAGCCTCTAGCGATGGCAAAATCTTTAGTTACCCAGATCGCTACGCAGCGTGAATAAGTCTTACCTTCATACTTGCAGCGAACAACAACAAAAGCCTCAAGGTACTGGCTTCTAACTGGGTCCAGCAGTTCCGCCTTACTGGATGAACAGGACTGCCAATCTGCCCAGATAAGTGCTACCGCACCTGGATGTTCATCGGCTAGGTCTAGTTCTTTAGGCAGAATTGCACGAACGTTTTCAGGATCGGTCAGATACTCAACAGTTAGCAGTGTTCCGGAGTAGTACCAGGGCATATCTGGGATGATTGCGCTTTTGCCAGTTGGGGTTTTTGGAGCCATAAAGCCGTGCAGTTCAGTCATAGCAATAGATTACCGAACCATTTGGATACGAATAAACAGCAAATAACCGCAAGATAACAATTGCCTAACCATAAGAGAAAAAGCCCTGAAATTGAAGAGATTTTATGCCTTTCTGGGCAAGGCTTAACAAGATCGTTCATACCCGAACGATTCCTTGACCTCGACGAGGAGAATAAATGTCAAATCAAGTAACCGATAACTCATTACGGAAGAGCCGTCTTGGTGTTCTCGGAATCGTATTTTTTGTGGTTGCAGCATCCGCGCCACTAGTTGGAATGACCGGAGCTGTTCCGGTAGCCATTCTGGCTGGTAATGGTGCCGCAGCTCCAGGAGCCTACCTACTGGTAGGTCTAGTTCTAATTTTGTTCAGCGTGGGCTTTACCGCGATGACCAGCAAGGTAACCAATGCCGGTGCATTTTTTGCCTATGTCGGGAGGGGACTCGGCAAGAACCTAGGTATCGGATCCGCACTGGCCATGGTCGTCGGATACGTAGCAATCCAGCTTGCAATTTACGGCTTCTTCGGTGGTCTATTGGCCGGCCAGATGGAAGCAAACTACGGCATCGTCTTGCCATGGTGGGTATGGGTGCTTATCGCCTGGGTCTTGGTAACCGGACTATCGCTTTTGAGCGTTGATGTTGGTGCCAAGGTTCTTGGTACTCTCATGGTTCTTGAAGTGCTTTCACTATTTATTGCCGGTTTCGGTATTTTGCTAAATCACTCAGGACACATGGACTTCGCAGCTTCATTCTCACCAGTAAATATCTTTGCTGGAGGTTTTGAAGGTGGAGCTGGAATCGCTATTGCCTTCGCGCTAGCTTCATATATTGGTTTTGAAGCAACCGCTATCTACGGTGAAGAAGCAAAAGATCCAAAGCGCGCAGTTCCAAGGGCAACCTACTGGGCTGTTGGTTTGATCACTTTGGTGTTTGCAGTTGTTTCATTCGCAATGGTTACCGGTCTTGGTGCTTCAACAGTGGTTGAGCAGGTTGCAACGCTATCCGAAGGTGGAGCAAATCCAGCTGCAGTACTGTTTGCACTAACCGAAACCAACGTTGGCCACTGGCTAGTTGTTGTAATGGAATGGCTAGTTGTTTCTAGCTTGTTTGCTGGTTTACTTGCTTTCCAGAACGCTAACTCAAGATACGTCTATGCGCTTGGTCGCGCCGGTGTGCTTCCTAAGGCACTTGGTAAGACCAACAAGTTTGGCGCTCCAACCGGCGGTGTGATTGTTACCTCCGTTCTAGCGCTAATCGTTGTCGTGCTATTCGTAGTGCAAAACCTAGATCCAATTCTGAACCTGTTCTTCTGGTCTAGCGCAATTACCGCAATCGCTGTCATGCTCGTCGAGCTTTTGGTTAGCGTCGCTGTTATTCGCTACTTCATGAAAAACCCAGGAACACACTGGTTCAAGGCGGTTGTCGCACCAGCGATTTCAACACTCGTCTTGGGCTTTGGTCTATACCTTCTGATGTCACGCTTTAACCTGCTATCTGGTTTGGCACCGACTCTTGAAGAATCTGGCGTGGCCTGGTCACTAACCACACTTGGTTGGATACTGGTTCTGCTACCGTTTATCGCCCTTGTAATAGGTATCCTTTGGGGACTTATCAACAAGAAGGATGAAGGAAAACTTAGCGAGGACATACTCTCCTAAAGCAACACTAAGCGCGAGGACCCAGGCGATTGCCTGGGTCTTTGTGTTTTTTGCTTAGGAACCAAATGATTTCATGGCAAACTAAAGGTATGTCAGCAATGAGGCTAGAACATGATTTACTCGGCGATTACGAGATTCCGGCACACGCCTACTGGGGAGTCCATTCAGCCAGAGCCGCCGAAAACTTTCCTATTTCTGGTGTTCCGATCGGCCACTATCGATCACTAATCAAAGCCTTGGCCATAGTAAAAGAAGCAACTGCTAAGGCTAATTTAGAAGTTGGCGAATTAGACGAAAAAGTTGGCAGTGCAATCATTGCTGCTTGCCACGAAGTGGCAGCTGGCAAATTCGATAAAGAGTTTATTGTCGATGCAATTCAAGGCGGTGCTGGGACCAGCACGAATATGAATGCCAACGAAGTCATTGCTAATCGTGCTCTCGAGCTAGCCGGCTATGAGAAAGGTGATTACGATCACATTCATCCGCTGAACCATGTGAACATGTCGCAGTCGACCAACGATGTTTATCCGACAGCGCTGAAAGTTGCTTTGATTTTGGAAATCAGAGAACTAATCAAAGCTATGGAGTATCTCCGTGCTGCTTTTGATGCCAAGGCTACTGAATTTAGAGATGTCATCAAGATGGGTAGAACCCAGCTGCAAGATGCCGTACCGATGACCCTCGGCCAGGAGTTTGCAACCTTTGCCAGAATGACTGCAGAGGATGAGCAAAGACTAAAGGAAGTTATTCCACTACTTAGCGAAATCAACCTTGGCGGAACTGCAATCGGAACAGGGCTAAATGCCCCCGCCGGTTACGCCGAAGCTGCTTGCCGTCAGCTCAGCGAATTAGCCGGCTGGCAGTTCGTGGTTGCTGAAGACATGGTTGAAGCAACGCAGGACAGCGGAGTGTTTGTTTTAGTAAGTGGAGTTCTAAAGCGCGTAGCAGTAAAACTTAGCAAAGAAGCCAATGACCTGCGCTTACTCTCGTCTGGTCCACGTGCTGGGTTCGGTGAAATAAATCTGCCAGCCAGACAGGCAGGATCTTCGATTATGCCTGGCAAGGTAAATCCGGTAATCCCAGAGGTTATCAATCAAATTGCCTTTACCGTTATTGGCAATGACGTGACGGTGACCATGGCCTGTGAAGCAGGGCAGCTTCAGCTAAATGCTTTTGAACCGATTATTACTAGGGCATTGATGATGAGTATCATTTATCTTCGTCAAGGCTGCTACACCTTTGCCGATCGATGCGTGAGTGGTATTACCGCCAACGTGGAAAAATTGCGGGCAGATGTTGAAAGATCAATCGGAACGGTAACTGCACTCTCACCGATGCTTGGTTACGAGAATGCCACCCTAGTTGCCCAAACCGCACTGGCTGAAAACAGCACCGTAAAGGAAGTCGTTCTAAGACTTGGTTTGATGACCGAGCAAGAATTCAACAGCATTCTCGGTGATGTTGATAGCTTGGTTAGACCTAACGATTAGTTCTTTTGCTTGCGCTTTACAAAAAACGCACCCATTGCGCTACCGGCGAGAATAAAACCCAAGCCCCAGAAGAAGCCTTCGAGTAATCCAGAGTTTGGTTCACGCTTTTTTGAAAGCAATTCTTGATCGTTTATATCCAACTCATTACCGAATTCATCAAAGCACTGGTTGCCCTGCTTCTCAGTGGAATAGTTTGAGTTGTTAACCACATTGATGGTGAAATCACCTTGATTGACGTGACCGTCTTCGGAGGCGATACGCCAGAGAATTTTGTATTCACCTGGGATTGAGATGTTGGCAATTGTGCTCAGGCTGGATGCTTCGATCTTGGCACAAGCCGGTCCGAGCTGTTCGCCGGTTTTAGCATCGGCGATAGCAATTAGGTTCCCTTGGCCGTATGGCAAATTCAGCGGTGCTTCATCGAAGCTCAGGTTGATTCGGATAGGTCCTGCCTCGACAGTGCTATTTGCCATTGGTGTTTGACTCACCAGGTCGCTGTGAGCCAAGGCGGGGGCAGCCAAGGCCAGAATTCCAAATAGGGCTAGGGCAGAGCCAAACAACTTCCTCATGACTCAAGTTTATTCGCCAAAAGAAGGTCTAAAATTGAGTAAAGGAAGCCACATCGGAGCATAAATGCCAAATTCCAATTCACCGCTGAATTACATGCGCCAGATCGCAATAGGTGCAGTGTGTGGTTTATTGCTGCTTATTTTGATAATTGGTGGCTTTACCTTGGCTTCAACCGGGGCTAGCCCGCAGAACACCGATACCAATACACCTACCAATACGCCAACTGTGAGTCCAACCGCGGAGGGTAGAGATTGCTCGGTGGCTGATTTGGCCGCCGACCCGAGACTTGTCGGACTTCACGCTCAGGTTCTAAACCCAGCCACCAATGAAGTTCTTTTTGATATTCAAGGCGATACCGCTACTCAAACGGCATCAGTGATGAAATTATTCACCGCCACGGCAGCTCTTCAGGTACTGGGGCCAAATTACCGAGTACAGACAAAGGTCTATGCCGATCTAGATACTCCTGGCCAGATAGTTGTAGTCGGTGCTGGAGATCCAACCCTCTCTCGCGTTGGTGTTGGCAAAGAAAGCGTCTACAAGGACGCCCCTAAGATATCCGATATGGCTGTCCAGATTAATGCCTGGGCCAGAGCCACCCCAATCACATCAATTGTTTTAGATTCCAGTTATTTCACTGGACCAACTTGGGGAGCAGATGTTCCTGACTCTGAGCGCAGCTTGGGCTACCAGTCGCATGTCACAGCACTACAAATTGACGGTGACCGGGACAACCCAACCTTAGAAACCTCCCCTCGAAGTGTTGACCCAGTTGGTAGAGCTGGAGCTGCCATCAAGAAAGCTATCGGCCCGTTGGCCTCGAACGCCACCCTCACGCAGGCCAAAGCTGGGACAAACTTGCTGCAGATAGCGGTTGTTCAATCACAACCGATCAGTAAGTGGATAAAGCACATGCTGCAGGTTAGCGATAACACCGAAGCCGAATATCTTGCGCGTTTGGTGTCTAAGCATTTGGGCTATGACGGATCTTTTGCATCGGTTGACGCTGCAGTTAAGGCTGGACTAATTCGGGCAGGGCTAGATCCAACCGGCTTACTTTTCAAAGATGGATCTGGCGAGAGCGAGAACAACTTAGTTCCAGCAACATTCATCAACGCTCTTTTGAAAAAGATATTAAATGAAGAGGGCGATCTAGAGGTAATCAAGCAAGCGCTGCCGATAGCTGCCGAAACTGGTTCTTTGGCTAACCGCTTCAAGGGCGATAACATCGACGCCGCTG
>Ga0315903_10001903_pt1 | contig 31490 bp, 21 predicted proteins | sample LakEriMetagenome_7_FD_203524 | JGI IMG/M metagenome (GOLD analysis project Ga0315903, IMG submission 203524) | Freshwater fungal communities from buoy surface, Lake Erie, Ohio, United States - Buoy 2 MA119 | ecosystem: Environmental > Aquatic > Freshwater > Lake | place: USA: Lake Erie, Ohio...
GTCCCTCCGCCAACCGCTCCAGTCGATCCGCCTGCCGGTTGAATCGATCCAGCAACCCTCGCCGCTCTCCCATCCGATCCAAAGTGATCTCTGACGGAAGTGCCCCTCCTGGGACTCGAAAATCCTCAAGCGATGGATCGCAATCGATCAACCAGGGATCATACGACCTCCCCAAAAAACCGGCATCCGTACCAGGCCAGGGATCCTGACCGTTGTTGTTGGCCATCCGCATCGGCAGCGAGATCGCCGCCGGTATGCCATGCTGGGAAGTCCTAAGCGCACGCACCATCCCACCCAGACACGGTGCGTCGTTGGGTCGACCGGGAGGCGCGTTCTCGCGATTGAGTGGCGAGTGGGGGATTCCGGTCAGCATCTGGTAGCCACTGGTCGAGTGGGCATTGTCGCCCGTCACCATGCTACGAATCACTGCCATGCGGTCGGTCAGCTGGGCGGTCCGCGGCATCAATTCGCCAACCAGGAGTCCTGGAGTCTTCGACGGGATCGCACCGAACTGGCCACGAATCTCTTCGGCTGCCTCCGGTTTGGGATCGAATGTCTCATGCTGCGGCAGCCCGCCCGACATGAAAAGAACAATCACCGACTTCGCCTTCCCCAACCCCTCTCCGCGCGCCCTTCGCTCCAACAACCCACCCAGACTCAAGCCCCCCAGGCCAATCCCTCCCACCTGCAGCCATTTGCGCCGTGAGCAATTGCCCATCTTCCCGTCCACCCCTTGCGTTGCACTCCCCATCGCCATCTACCTCGCACGTGATGAACCGCTGAAGGAATTCATTGAGTTATAATCGGTGGGAGATCGCAACCACAACACAATGCCTCACACGAACCCAAGAACGGCCACCCAATCGCCTCTGCGATCGGCAACCCGCCACCTGTTCAAGCATCCGAAACGCCCCCGACTGTTCCTCCAGTAACCCCGATCTTCCCAAGCCAAACGACCATGGACTGGAAACAGCGACTCTTCGACAGCTATGTATCAACCGGCCAGACGCAAGCCCCGCATGATCTCGCCCGCCAGCCCAACCCCTACATCGATCAACTGATCCGCACGCACGTCCCCAGCGATCGAAACATCGCCATTCTCGACATCGCTTGCGGACACGGGCGGCTGCTATTTCAGCTAAAGTCGAAGGGCTACCTGAACCTCTCAGGTGTCGATGTCTCCAAGGAACAGGTACACCTCGCCCATCGACTGGGTATCCCATCGGTAACCTGCGGCGATCTCTTCGATTACCTGAAGACGGTTCCCGACCAATCCCAGGATGTCGTGTTTCTGATGGATATCCTGGAACATCTCTCGCCCCAAGAAACGCTCGATCTCCTCGACGGTGTCCATCGGGTGCTGAAGCCCTCGGGACGACTGATCGCGCATGTCCCCAACGGGGAAGGGTTGTTTGCGATGCGCGTCCGCTACGGAGATTTCACCCACACCCAAGCCTTCACGCAGCAATCGATCTCCCAGGTACTCAAAGCCTGCCGCTTCGATCAGATTGGTTGCCATGAAGACAAACCACTGGTGTACGGACTCAAGAGCTTCGTTCGCAGGGTGCTGTGGGACCTGCTGACGATCCCCCCTCGATTGCTGCTGGCGGCCGAATCGGGAACATTCTCCGGGATCCTGTCTCAAAACCTCCTGGTGACCGCGATCCGGCCCTGACCGGATCACCGAAGCAGGCTATCGATCCACCTTGTCACCCGACTTCGACTCGATCTCCCTGGCTCGATCCAACTGCTCCATCGTGCGCCGCTGGGGATCGACCAATCGCTTGCCCATCATCTCCATCACCTGCTTGGAATCGATCCGCCACGGAGACCTCGCGTCCTTTCGGACCAGCGTCAGCGAGTCGACGGTGATATCTCCTCCGTAGCGACAGAAGATCCGAATCTTCCCCTCGATCTTGACTCGATTCTCCTTGGCGATCGACTCCAAGTGCCGCTCGTACTCCATCAATCGATCGGTCTCCTCTTCCGACATAACGGATCGCCTTGTTGGATTCTGGACATCCAAATCGGACAGTTCCCGCCACACCTCATCCGGGCTTTGCCCACCGTCGTCCAGATGGCCGGCTACGAGGATCTTCTTTCCATCCAAAAGGATATCGAACTGCACCACACGCCCAAGATTCGCGCGCAAGGCCATCGCTTCACCACAGATCCAGAGCAACATCCAAAGCATCGTTCGCCCGCCCCACATCGCGCACCTCTCCTTCGGATTCCCCAGAGCTGTTTCGAATAGCACCACTCATTCTAATGCCTTCCCAAATCGGCATTCCACATGCCGCTGAATCTCAAAGGAGGATTAGACCAGAGAGTTTTTTACCCTCCCTCAGGGAGGGTCGCTGAGGAGGAACGACGAAGCGGGGAGGGGGATACCTAGTCATCCAAAGGAAACGACTTTTGGCTAGCATTCGTCGATTCGTTCGGTCAACCCCGACCAGTTTCCTCAGCCCGCTAAGTTGACCGAGTCGATACTTCTTTGCATGGATGCTCGCAATCAACCAAACCTTAGCCTCACAATCACTCGCTCCGCGATCCTTTGGTGCTACGGAGCCTTACTGCTTTGGGTCAGCGGATGCAGTTTCGGGCCTCGCCAACTGCTGCAGACGCGAATCCCCTACAACGATGCGATCAAAGAGACCGGCGAGCAGCAGCTCCTTTTGAACTTGGTGCGACTGCGGTACGTCGATACCCCTAGCAGTCTGGCGATCAGCGCCATCGCCGACCAGCAGGAGGTTGCTGGTGGCCTCCAGGCGACTCCGTTTTTCACCGGCGCTGCGACCGGCGATGCATTCCTGTTTCGTGGCAGTGTGCTTCCACAAATTGGATGGAACCGCGCCAGTCGTCCTACGCTCAGCTACACACCGATGGATGACGAGGAGTTCACAAGACGACTCTTTACCCCGATTTCCCTCGACGGTGTCGCCTACCTCTCGCGAACGACTTGGCCCATTTCCACCGTCTTTCGACTCTTTCTGGAAAACCTGAATTGGGTTTCCAACGCCGAAACCGCTAGCGGCCCGACGCCAACGGCCCCACCCGACTACCAGCAATTCCTCGATGGAGTCATCGCATTGCAGCGTTTGCAGGACCGCCAGGTGATCACACTTTGTTCTCAGGATCGAGAGGAATCGGTGCCTGCAGAACTGATGCAGGGTCAGGTCTCCGTCAGCGACGCTCTTCAGTGCGTTCGAGATTCGATTGAACTACGCAACAGTGGCCGAGGGGTCGATCTTGTCAAACGCACTAGGCAACCTGTGATGCGAGTCGCTCCCATCGATCCAGCCGACTCCGATTGGCTTGATTTCGCCCAGGCCTTTCACCTGGACCCTACCGCCCGAACGCTCGACCTGACTTCCGACCGCTCCGATCCCTACCAGGAAAACAAACCCCCAGAAGGGTATCGAACCTTGGATGTAGAAACTCGCTCCCTACAGCAGGTTCTCTTCTTCGCTGCTCATGGCATCGAGGTTCCCGCTCAGCACGTGGCCTGCGGTCTGGCTCCTACCACGCGCAATCCTGACGGAAGTCTCTTCGACTGGAATCAAGTGCTGGCCGGACTGCTGCACGTATGTCATGCGTCAGGCAAGCACCCACCCGAACACGCGGCAGTCGCAGTCCATTATCGAGACCACTGGTTTTACATCGACCAGAGAGACCACCAGTCCAAGGCCACCTTCGCGCTGTTGCTAGAAGTATCGCGTTTGGAATTGCCGGAAAGTAAGCCATCCGGTCCACTACTGACCCTGCCAGTGGGTCGATAAAGCCAGACTCCACGCAACCAGGATCAGGACAGCATCTGTTCGACCACCTGACCGGCGACATCGGTCAACCGAAAATCGCGTCCTTGGAAGCGATAGGTCAGTCGTTGGTGATCTAGCCCCAGGCAGTGAAGGAAGGTCGCGTGCAGATCGTGGATATGCACCGGATCTTGCACGATGTTGTATCCATAATCATCGGTCTGTCCGATCACCGCCCCAGCGCGCATCCCACCTCCTGCCATCCACATCGAAAAACAGCGTCCATGATGATCGCGTCCGTAGTCGTCCTGCAGCGATCCCTGACTATACACTGTTCTTCCAAACTCCCCTCCCCACACCACCAACGTATCGTCCAGTAAACCTCGTCGCTTCAGATCGGTCACCAAAGCTGCCTGGGGCTGATCGATATCCTGGCATTGCTTGGGAATATTCGATGGAAGGTTTCCGTGGTTGTCCCAGCCGCGATGATACAGCTGAACAAAACGGACCCCGCGTTCGACCATGCGTCGAGCCATCAGGCAGTTGGCTGCATAAGTGCCTGGTTTTCTTGAATCGGGACCATAGAGTGCAAATGTCTCCTCCGGTTCATCCGACAAGTCGGTTAACTCGGGAACCGATGCCTGCATCCGAAATGCCATTTCGTATTGCGAGATCCGCGCGCCGATCTCAGGGTCGCCATCGAGAGCTTGTTGCTGTCCATTGAGCTTTCCCAGTTGGTCCAGCATCTGCCGACGAAGCTTGCGATCGATCCCGGGGGGATCGTTCAGATAGAGCACCGCCTCGGCCCCACTTCGGAACTTGACCCCCTGATGGCTGGATGGCAGAAACCCACTTCCCCAGAGTCGATCGAGCAGCCCTTGGTTGGCATCGCGTCCGCTTCCATGGGAGATCATCACCACGAACGCTGGCAGATCGTCTGCCTCGCTTCCCAGTCCATAGCTCAGCCACGCTCCCAGCGATGGACGGCCCGGTTGCTGGGAACCGGTCTGCATGAAGGTGATGGCCGGATCGTGATTGATCGCTTCGGTATGCACCGATCGGACGATACATAGATCGTCGACCATTGCCGCCGTATGCGGCAAAAGCTCACTGAAAAAAGCTCCTTGATCCCCCGCCGGATCAAATCGAAACTTCGGTGCCACCACCGGAAAACTTTTCTGTCCCGAGGTCATCCCCGTCAATCGCTGCCCCTGTCGAATGCTGTCCGGCAGCTCGCTGCCATGCAACTCCTTCAGCCGTGGCTTGTAGTCCATCAGCTCCAGCTGCGATGGCCCTCCCGACTGAAACAGATAGATCACCCTTTTGGCGCTCGCCGCAAAATGGCTCGGCCTCTCCGATGCCGCCGTTTTCGCAGTTCCGCTCCCCATCAGCGAAGCCAGCGAGACCGTCCCCAGCATCGAATGTCCCAAAAAAGACCGTCGAGGCTTCAAGCCTGAGTCATTCTCGTAGCGCATCATGTCATCTCTTGGTGATCGTTTCATCGAGATTCAAAATCGTACTGGCCACCACCGACCATGCAGCTGTCTCGATGGCGTCCGCTTTCTCATCCACCGGCGCAGACCCAACCTGCAGCAACTTGGAAGCCAGTTCCGGCTGCTGCTGAAAGTGCTTCATCGCCTCTTCTAGAAGTTGCTCCATCGCCGCTTGTTCGTCGGCCCGCGCTGATCTACCCAGGCAGCGGCGAAACATCGCATCCACCCGCTGGTCGACTGCTGGGTGACTTTTCAAGACCCAGGCAGCAAGGACCCTGGCAGCTTCGATGTACGTCGGGTCATTCATCAGCACCAACGACTGCAGCGGCGTGTTGGTTCGCGACCTTCTGGCCGTGCAGACCTCGCGATTGGTGGCATCAAAAGTCACCATCGACGGCGGCGGGCAGGTTCGTTTCCAAAAGGTGTAAAGGCTCCTTCGGTAAAGCCCCTCGCCGCGATCGGCGACATACTTGCCACGACGTTCCACCGTGACATCCTCCCACAGCCCCTCTGGCTGATAGGGTTTGACACTGGGCCCGCCCACTTTTCGGACCAACAGCCCACTGATCGCCAGCACCTGATCTCGAATCATCTCCCCCGACAAGCGATGCCTGGGTCCGCGGGCCAGCAGCCGATTTTCCGGATCCGAGAGATAGTCCGATTCCGAAGCCGACGAACTCTGCCGATAGGTTTGAGAAAGGACGATCGTGCGGATCAGCTTGCGGATGTCCCATCCACTGGCGATGAACTGGGAGGCGAGTTCATCCAGCAATTCCGGATGACTTGGATACTCGCCCGTCAAACCGAAGTCCTCAACGGTTTTCACAAGCCCAACCCCAAATAGCTGTTCCCAAATTCGGTTGACCGTAACGCGCGCCGTCAGAGGATGGTCGGGTCGAACCAACCATCGAGCCAGTTCCAGTCGGCCTGCGGGCATCTCACCACTTAGACGATCAAAGACCGCCGGCACCCGCCGTTCCACCTTCTCATCTGGCTGGTCGTACTGCCCCCTTTTCAACACAAACGTCTCGCGCGGCGGATTCATCTCCCCCAGCACCATCACTGCAGGCAAGGCATCGTTCACTTCCTTCTTTTCCGATTCCAGTCGCGTGATCTCCTGCTGGGCTCGTGGGTATTCGGTATCGATCTTCTGTAGCACCTGCCGCTTCAATTCCGCTCGTCGCGGCTCATCCAATTTTTCCCAAGGGGTCGCGACCTCATCGATCCACTGTCGGATCGGCTCCCCGGCAAACCACTGCCGAACCTGCTCCGGCTCCAGCTTCCCCTGAAACAGCTCCAGTCGATCCATCCGGCCTCGATAGGGCAGCGATCTCTGCCGCAGCCCCAGTCGCAACGGTTGCTCGGTAGCGATCGACTCGGTCAAGGAGTCATTGAGCGAATCCAGCTTGGTGGGTTCCCCGTTCAGATAGATCGCCACCCCGGAGGCTTTGCCGCTACCATCGCTAGTTAGTGCGATGTGCGTCCAAGCATCGGTGGGAACCGTTTGCTGCGTCGCCACCTTCAAACCATTGTCGGACCAATGATGGATCGCATGAAACACCACCTTGCCCCCTTCCAAAAGGAGGTCATAGCCGCGGTACGAAGCGTCTTCGTCCATCTTGGAAAGAATGGCCACGCCACTCGGTTGCGACGGATGAACCCACACACCGATCGAGAGTGGACTCTTGCCGTCCCACTGGCCTACGCCGTCCAACGCCACGTGGGAAGCACCATCCAGTTCCAGTCCCTTCCCGAACCTTCCCTCGGAGGCGATTGGATTGCCATGCACCTGGGCTTTGGTCGTCGTCTCCAACGAATCCCACGGGGCATCGACCGAAACCGTCTCCAGTTCGATCGCATGCTTCTTTTGGACACCAAACCGCTCGGCAATCTCCTGAGTCGAATGGTTGGCAAGAAAAGCGTTCCATGTATCTTCGACCACCTGTTCGCGATCCTTGGCAAGCTGGCGCTGAGCGGTTAGTTCGCCTTCGAGATCGGCCAGCCTTTGCGACTGATCGGCAGTGGGTACGCGCACAAAAGGTTCCGCGCCAACAAAGCTGCTGTAGCTGGCCTGCCGCTCATCGAGATTGTTGAAGTAGGCATAAAACTGGAAGTACTCTCGCTGGCTGATCGGATCGTACTTGTGATCGTGACAGCGGGCACATTGCATCGACAAACCAAGGAACACCGTCGCAGTCGTATGGACGCGGTCGGCCACGTATTCAACTCGATACTCCTCCGCGATGATCCCACCTTCCGTATTGTGTCCCTGATTGCGAAGGAAACCTGTGGCCACTTTCTGGTGCAGGGTCGGATCGGGCAGTTGGTCGCCCGCCAACTGCTCGATCACAAATCGATCGAATGGCATATTGGCTCGAAAAGCGCGAATCACCCAATCGCGCCAGGGCCACATGGTGCGGTCTTCATCGTTGTTGTAGCCGTTGGTATCGGCGTATCTGGCCAGATCCAGCCAGTGCGCCGCCATCCGCTCGGCATAGGCATCCGAATCCAGCAATCGATCAACCAATCGCTCATAAGCCGACTGGCTGGGGTCCGAGAGAAAGCCGTCCGACTCCTCCAGCCCCAAAGGCAATCCTGTCAGATCCAGTGCCACGCGACGGGCAAGCGTCGCGGGGTCGGCGGGTGGTGAAAAATTCCTTCCCGACTCCTTTAGCTTGGCCACCACCCAACGGTCGACCACCGAAGTCTCTGCATCGTCCAATTTTGAAGAAGCCCGAAGCGGCTCAAAGGCCCAGTGGCCGGTGTACTTCGCGCCCTGCTCGATCCATCGGCGAAGGATCTTTTTCTGTTCCTCCGACAGCGGCCGTTTGGTCTCTGGCGGTGGCATCACTTGTTCGGGATCGGCCAAATGAACCCGCTCGATCAACCGGCTTTGATCTGGCTGTCCTGGAAGAATCGCCTGGGCAGCAATCGCCGCATCGCGCTGGTCCAGACGCAGATCGGCTTGCCGGGCAGTTGCATCAGGACCATGGCAAGACCAGCAGTGGTGGGTGAGGATTGGAGCGACATCGCGCGCGTAATCGATTGTCTGGCCGGTCACCTGCAAGTGGACCCCGGTGACGGCCAAGCACCAAACCAATAGCAACCGACTTGGAAACATGGCTGTCCTTCAGGGTGGGAGGCAGGGGAAGAAGGTTGGAGCCGCCAAGGAACCATCCAGTTGGTTTGCGAACTTCCGACGCCAGATGCGGCCGACGCCTTATTTCAGAATAGCAAAACCAAGCCGCTCAGAGAATGTCGGGGAATCCATCCCACGGCGAAGTTCGCATGGCCGATGCAGTTGCGAGGAGATCATCGCTAACTCAATGGAAAGAGCGGAGCGCTTCTAAGGCACTCCGCTCTCTAATGTCCATGCGAAAAACTGACTTTGCCTGAATTACGACCTGCGCGAAGTCTTCTGACTCAGAGCACGTTTGGAGAGGTAGTCTACAAGCGACTCCATCCAGCCCTCTGACTGGGTGCTCTCGACCACCTCCGATTCCCCCTCGGCCCATGCGGAAAGGAATCGGTCTGCAAGTGTCGCTTCTGGCTTCATCTCAACGCGACTGACCCAGGCTGGACTCGGCATCCAACGCATTCCAATCTCGGGCGAAGCGGAAAGCTTGGCTTCTTCCGGTGCACTAGGTAGCGATGTCCCCAAGCCCACCATGCCAAGCCCATATCCCGCAAGTCCATCGTCTCCTCCTTCTCCTTCAGCACCATCTCCGCTGGCAGGAATCGTGATATTCCCGATCAGGACGGAATTGGAAACACGGCTCTGCAGGAAAGACATGTCCGCACTGGTGATGCGTCGATCCTTGTTCACATCTCGCATATCGGTAATCGGGACGATCGCCGTGCTGATGGATCCCTGAACACCGCTCAGATCGGCCGATGTCAATCGGTAGGGAGCGACACCGTTGACCTCGCCCAGTGCATGCCCCAGGTAATAGACTTGCCGCTCGATCAAGCCAGTATTGCCGTTCGCCTTGACGATCACCTGCAACCATCGGTTGGTGATGGCACCATCAGCCCATTCCAGACGAATCCTAGACGGCTGTCCCGCAGTGACCGCGACGTCAATCACTGTGGGCGCAGGAGCCGCAGCCCAGGTGCTTGGATCAACCACCCCACTGGCTCCGTTGGGCGATACCCTGAAGGTGAAATCATCGGCCACCAATGCTCCTGCAGCCAAGCCCGCAACATCCAAGACGATACCGTTGATACCGCGACTGTAATTGATGACATTCGCGAAGGAGGTCGTCTGCGTCGAACCAGTTGCACGAAGCAATTGCTTGCCGTTATCCAGCGCGCCGGAGACGCCACCTGTCGACTCAAAGCCCGATCCGTTGTAGAAGACCTTCGAATTGGTGATCGTCACCAGAGCGGTGATCTGGAATGTAACCGTCGAGGAGCCGCCATCCTCATCGGTGCCGGTAATGGTTACCGTCTGATTGGCGATCGCTGCGTTCGGCGTGTAGGACCAACTCCAAGTCCCGTTGGCGTTCTTGACGACTGAGCCAACGGAGGCAGAAAGGTTGACGGTATCTGCCACCACGTCCGACCATGTCCCCGTGTTGGTCAACTCGCTTAGAACCGGACCGACCACCGACGCGGAATTGCTGGACAACTGGGGAGCTCGGTTGGTAACAGAGTAATTGAACTGGACGCTTGCAGTTCCTCCTTTGCCATCATCGGCCGTGATTGTGACCAGTGTTGATCCAAGATCATCCAGCCCTTCGATACTCCACTGCCATGTCCCATTGGCATTCCTCTGCACCGTTCCGACCGACGCAGAGAGAACGACCGTGTCCCCGGTGTCTGGATCAGACCATGTCCCGGTGTTGGTGATCGTGGTGCCTTCAAATCCCGACACATTGGCGGTATCGACACCGAGAATCGGTGACGCATTCGCAACCACATCGACCGGTCGCGACACGATATTGCTCAGCGCATCCACAGCTCCACCGTCGTTGACGCGGAAAGAAACGGTTCGGATGCCAGCGGTCGGTGGCGAGTTGAGATTGCGGTAGCGGATCGATCGCAACGCGGACTGGTAAGCCGATACGGTATCCGTTCCAGAGAGAGTCAGGATACCCGTTGCTTCGTCGTAGACTCCAGTGATCCCTGCCGTATTGTCAAACTGCAACCGATCCTCGGCAGGAACCAATCCCGAAGAAATCGAAATCACCGCACCGACGATCGTCGCGCTGTCGACATCGCTCAAGCCAATCCCCGGATCGACCACCACCGCGGCCCCGCTAGTGGTTGCCGAACCGCTGGAGGCGGTAAGGACAGGGGCATCATTGACGTCGGTGACCGTGATAACAAAAACCTTTTCAAAAGACTGAGCCCCGTAGGCTTGACCTCCCTGGTCCGTCGACCGCACTCGAATGGTGTAGCTGGACTTCGTTTCAAAGTCGAACGATTCGGCGGTGCGCAACTGGTTGCCAACCAAACTGAATTTGGCATTGTCGGCATCGCCTTCGCCATTGGCAAACGAGTAGGTAAATGTATTTCCTGGGTCGGGGTCGGTGCTGGTCAGCAGACCGACGGCCGTTCCTGCAACCAGATTCTCTGCAACCGTTGCGGACGAAAGCTGAATGTCGGTCGGTGCATTGTTGAAGAGTTCGGTGTAGTACACCTCCAACTTCGGCCGAATCGTTTCGGAGAGGTCATACTCCGAGGAGGCAAAGAACCAACCGTTGGTGCCATTTGTCCAGGGATTGAATACCCAACCGAAGTTGCTTGTTCCGCGAACCCATGCCTGCACGTCGTCGATCGCCTCAAAGACGGTCATACCTGCCTGGGCAAGCGGTGCTAGCGAGCTGTTACCAGCCTGGAAGCTGGCAGTCGAAGCGGCTTCCGTCCCATCGATGGCAACACCACTGCTTAAATCGCCCCAGGTAACCGTCTCAGGCCAGTCGATTCGCATGCGATGCGCTGTGCCGCCGTGCCCCACCGCGTCGCTCAGCACTGCGCCCACGGTGAGGATGGCATCATGGATCTGTGCGTTCACCGGAATCTGGCCGGCAGCATTACCTGACAGCTGATCAAATCTCAGCAATGCCTGCCGCACCACTTCGGTGCTTCCCGTCGTAGGAAAGTCCGTGCCGATATTCAACGTATCGGCTTGACTGGTCAAATTGGAAGCGATCTGTGTGTCACTAGTCCCGGTGTAGCCATTGACGCCTTGCTGAAAAGACGCCGAAGAGTAGCCAGCAGGCAGCCATTCGACCCTCAACATGGGGCGAAGTTCCAGGTTGCCAGTCTCCGATGCGCTAAACTGCCAGCCATCTGTGGTGATAGGATCAAAAAGCCATCCGTAGTTCGCTTTCCCGCCGTTCACCCAGGCTCGCACATCCGGCGTGACGGCCACCGACGCATATCCCAACCCAGATGCTCCAGAACCATCCAGCGTGTGCCAGATGGAATCAAATTGCACCTCTGCCTCGACGCCATCCACCTGAACTCCATTGACTAGGCTGTTCCAGGTGCTGGTGCTATCGCTCCAGGACTGCAACATCCGGTGCATCTTGCCACCGTCTCCCGTGTTGTTCATTTGAACGAAGAGCGACGCGGATGTGATCGTGGCTCCCGCAGGAATCTGCCGGAGCGTCGATCCGACGATCTCATCGAATCGCAGCATCACCTGGGAGGTATTGGTAGCTCCGTCGTCAGGGAAATCGACCAACAACCCCGAAGCATCCTGCCCCGTCGCCCATGTTGTGTTGGGATTGCTCTGAGCGATCTGAACGTCTCGGGCACCGGAGTACTCGCCAAATCCGCGATCCACCCCCTCCTGGAACTCAATCACGCGCTTGAACGCCGTCCGAATCGTCTTCTCCTTCGCCCCATCGATCGCCGACTGATTGTCGCCATCGACCAGGGTGAAGCGAATTGTCTTGAGCCCAATATCGCTGGCAGAAACACTCTCGAAAGTGATCGCCCTGGAGACCTGCTGAATCGATAGTCGGTTGGCCAAGCTGTTGAAGGTGACCACCAGAGGCGTGCTGCCCGATCCACCGGTGAAGCTTCCCACCACCACGCCGTTGTAGGTCACGTCGCTGCCCGAAACCCCTACCTGTCCTGGCCCTGTCCCCTCATTGCGTATCGCCAGACGATCGCTGGATGCACCACCACTGACAACCTCTACCGTTAATTTGCCACCATCCATGTACAGCGATCCGGCCAACACGTCCAACCGACCCTCGACCCCCACCGCCTGGCCAAAACCGACGTGGGTCGTGTTCGCCTTGGTCGCCAGACGAAAATCAAGGTCCACATTCGTCACCGTCTGATCCGCAGGGTTGAAACCTGAATACTGCGCATCACTGCTGGTGATCGCACCAACCACCAGCGTGTATGTCCTGTTGCCGTCCAGGAGGTTATCGTCCACTCCCGTCAGGACCAGCGATTGCGCAATGTTCCAGTTATCGACAGTGAATGTCATCTCGCTGACATTGACCGTTCCCTCAGCAAGATTGCTAGAAGCAAAAGGAATTGTCACGGGAGCGGTCGGCTGCGAGGAAAGTGTCACGGCGATGATCGCCTGGCCACCTCGTTCTGTCGTCTGCCAGCCACTTGCAGGAGAAAAGGAGACTCCAATCGCATCGTTGTCCGTGTTGACTACGGAGACAGGAGGGATCGGTAGCGACTCGAAAGCCGTGTCGGCACTGCTGCTACTGAGGCTAATACTGTACCCAACCGTTCCGTCCACTAGGAAATCGTCCACGCCGGTGACGGTCACCGTCTGAGCGATGTTCCAGTTGGCGGGAGTGAACACCAGAGCGGCGGGAGACACGGAACCTTCACTGCTGTCGCTGGAAGCCGGAGTGATCGTGACGTCGCTGGTCGGGGCCACCGCCAGGACGACGGAGAAGGTCGCCGCGCCACCCGCTTCGGTGGTCACCAAACCACCGGCTGGCGACACCACAACGCGATCCCCGGTCACCACTACGGTCACTTCGGCAGAAGAAACCCGCCCTAGACTGTCGGAGATCTGGTAGGTGAATCGGTCGGTCACCGACTGGCCTGGCAAGAGCCCCGTGATCGCAGCGCCTCCAGTGACCGGATCGTAACGGAACGTACCATCGGCTTGCAGCGTCACCGTAACGCCAAGGTCGCTAACAGCCTGATGGGAAGTGATGCTGAAAGGATTGGGCGCCAATCGTTCCAGGGGATTCAGAAAAGGCAGAAAAACAAACTGGATGTCTGCTGCCAGTGGATCGAAAGCCCCCGTCGCTCGGCTCTTGAGTACAAACTGACCCGATGCATCGAGAAAGTTGACAGCCTGACTTGCTGGCACATCGGTCAAAATGCCGTTCACCGTCGCTTGCACCGTCCCCGAAGCAATGGCGAGAAGGGTTCCCTTTGTTGGATCTTGGCCAGGGATAGTAAGGCTCAGGGCACCTGCAACATCAGCCGTCGCGGTGACGCCGCCAGTGACCTGGTGGAATGAACCCGCAAGGCTGTTCCAACGTCCGGCGATCAGGCCAGGGGTCGAGGCAGGTAGGTAGATAAAACTGATCCCATCATCCTCAAACCCATTGGCTGCATCATCATTGTCATTGTTTCGAATCTGCCAGCGGTTGGTACCAGGCACCGGTCTGACGGAAACGGCGTTGTCGTCATTCTGTGCTGCCGTCGCGAAAAGGTACCCGTCGGTCAGTGCGTCAGTGACCTCAGGTACGGTCACTTCAAATAGCCCATTGGCGACTTTCACCACGTTCGATTGGCTGACACCAACCCCCGACAGCAGCTGCCCGGCGCTGTTGATGTGCCCGCCAGTCCATCCCTCTGCAAAAGGGAAAAATCCCGCCGACATCGGGCCATTGCGATCTCCGTTGCCAGTAGCGCCAATTCTCATCGCCAACCAATAGCCATTGCTGACGCTGTTGACGAGGTTTCCAAAGGTATTGATGGTGCTGTAAGGACTGCTATCGTCGGCCGGCGTTCCCAAGAGCACTCCGCGACTTTGCTCCAGCAACTGTCCATCACGGCTCAATCGGACTTCCCCTAGAAACTGATTGGGAACGGAATCGGCCAGCGCTAGGGCATTGCGTCCGGAGGTCGTCAGAGCAACCGACCACTCGGTCGTCGCATCGGTTGTGGCAGTGGAATTGCCTAGCAGGCTCGCCGCCGACACCGAATACACAGTCGTGTCGGGCCAAAAATCATTGGCCAAAGATGCGATCACCACTGGGGAATCTTTCGTGGTGCTCGCCGAGTCGCCGATGGCGCGGGCCGCATCGGCCTGGGATTCGATCGTTCCGAAATATCGCGTGGAGGTAATCGATGCTCCCTTGGAGTCGGTAACGCTTACCGTGTAAGAGAACGCTCCGAATCGATCCGCCAACGGGGTGAAGGTGAGGATCGATCCCGTGATCGATGCAGTGACAGGTGCATCCGGAACCAATGCGATCTGATAGGAAAGCGAATCTCCCGTATCGTAGTCGCCAAAAATCGTCGCCAGATCGACTGTCTGTGCGGCGCCATCCTCTACAAAATTCAAGGCGGCGATGTCCGCTAGTTGATACGGAGCATCATTCGTTCCCCGCAAACGGACCGATACTTCAGCAGACGCTGTGTCGACCCCATCGGTCGCTGCGTAGACAATCCTATCGGTGATTTCGACCCCAGCCGCCAGGGCTCGGAAAGTCGCGTAGTCGTATTGATACCGGATCGTGCCATCGGGTGAAGCAACAAGTGCGATTCCGTTTTCACTTGCCTGCCCCGTGGGACTGACCGGGCTGCCGTAACTGACCAGCGTCAGCCCCGATGTAGGGGCGATGCGATTCTCAAAAGGGATGAACTGCACCAAAAAGTCGTCGTCGACAAGATTGGTTGCCGTTCCTTCAAATTGCATCTGTCGGATGAGGAAGTCGATTCCGTTGGCGGCTGGTTCGTAGGTGAGATAGGTGTTGAGTCCTGCCGTTCGATCGGTGTCCCCGGACTCCAGCACCAGTACCCCAGTGGTCGGTGATTGTCCGTCGACGGTCATGGTCCAGTTTCCCGGCCCAGTGCGCACAATCGAGAAACCACCCGAAGATTGAATCATGGGCGTCGATTCGACCGCGTCGCCCCGAACTAGACCTCCGGTCAATCCTTGTGCTCCCTTGGGAATGTAGACCAAACTAAATGGCCCGCTCTCCCGCCCCGCATTGGTCGATGCATTATCACGAACCACAACACGCCATAAATTTCCTCCGATCGGCACTGCCCTCGCATAATTGTCGCTGTTGCCGGAGGTGATCGAGAAGAGGTAACCGTCGCTGAAGGAATCGGTAACACCCGAGACAGCAACCTCGTAGGTACCAGTCGCTGGGTTCGTCACCGTCAAAGAAGGATGCCCGACAATCGCTGCGCCATCGGTGTTGTAGGAACCACCAACCCATCCTTGGGAATAGGGAAAAAGAGCGACACCAGGCTTCGCGATCAGTTCTCCGTCATTGGCCGGTGCGGCAACCGAGGAAAGATACGTCTGAGTGGTCGCAGTGGTCCCCACCATGTAGTTGAGCACCACTTGGTTGATCGCTGCATTGCCAGCTGCGTTGGGAATGGGGTTCTCGCGGGAGGTTCCCAGAACCACCCCTTCGTTTGACCTCAAACGGACTAGAGTTGCATTCCCGTTGTTGAGTGCATCGGTGTCTCTGGACAGGTCGATGTCGGCATATCCTCCAGTCCCAGGAATTGCAATCGCCCCAACGATCAAACTGCGCTGTGGGATGGTGGAGCTAGGGCGGTTTGGAATGACATAGGTCGCGGTATTGGCCGTCTTGTTGGAGGCGGTGTAGTCGATGTTGGCAGCGGATACGGCCTGCGTAAAGGAAGGACCCTGATCATTCCCCAGAACATTCAAAAAGATCGCCGAATTCGTAGCATTCGACCCGCTAGTCAGGCTGAACGAATCATTGAATGCCTGGACTGCAAACAGCTCCCGCCGCTCCAGCATCTCCAACCGCAGAGCCCTTTGCAGTAAGCTGCGATGATGCCGAGCCTTCCCCGCACTGCCGAAACCAGCTCGCTTGCAATTCTTCTTGTTGTCCATGGCTTCCTCTTCCCTCGATGACGGTACGCCTGCATGCCTTCCCCTTCGCGAACAATCAGGTTGTACCGATCGCATCAGCAGATTTCGTGAAGATGTGCCGAGTAGATCCTGAAGGTTTGGCGAGGATTTCTTCACGGAAAAAAGCGAAGCCAATGGAATCAATCCGATTGAGTCCACTGGCTTCAAACGAAACACGGGCCGTGTGACGGCCGGGGTTCCGTGCCGATCGAGTGAGAAAAAAGGCGAGGGCTCTTCGTTGCCCCTATCTACTTTCCCTGAACTGGCTGCTTCGCGTCGGCTCCGCCCACTTCCACTGGCTCGGGATTCACTTCCCGCCGCCGCTCCGGCATCAGGCCCTCAGAAACCTTCAGGGAGCGATGTCCTTGGGCATCTTTAGTGAGAAGGAACCCATCGTAGAGATCGCCGATCGCTGTCCGCGCTTCGAATTTCAATTGCTTCCCATCGATGTGGATCACCTGAAAAAGCTGCGTATCCTCTGCCGATCGTTGCATCACAGGCTGGTCCTGCAAGTTGTACATCTTGGGACCGCTCACGGACACAACGTAGACGGTTCCGTCGTGGCCATCCATTCGATTGAGCCCCGTGGGGACGTTTTCCAAAGTCAATGGAACCTCAGCACCAATCAACGCAGTCCGCCCATAGCTGTGATCGTGCCCCTGCAGTACCAAGTCGACTCGATAGCGATCGAAGATCGGCTTCCATGCCTCTCGCAAAGCGGCATTGTCGCGATCCTTGGCCGTCGAAAAAATCGGATGATGAAAGGTGCAGATAACCCAAGTCGCGTGGCTACCGTCCAGCACCTTTTCCATCCACGCCGCTTGCTCTTTGATTTTCTCGTTGCTGTTGAGACAAAGAAAAAGGGCGTTTCCATAGACGAAGTGGTAACACGACTCCGGCAGATCCGCGATGCCGTTCTCCGGCAAAGTAAAACTGGGGCGCCAGTGATGCGACAGCCTGCGCGTTCCATCAGGCAGCTTCGCCTGTTCGTGATTTCCGGCAACTGGCACACAGAACATCGATGCATGCAGAAAGCTTCCGGCCTGGAACCATTCGCCCCACTCACCATCCGACTGAGCATTGTTGATCAGATCGCCAGCGTGGATCATGAAAGACGCCTTGGGTGCCTCTCGATAGGCTTCCCGCACAACTCGGGACCACATCCAAAAGGATATCGTTCTGCGCGTCTCCGAAGTAGAGGAAGCTGAATGGTTGAGCACTGTCAGATGCCGTGCGAAACTGAAACCACTCGCTCCAATTCACGCCATCCCCAACACGATAGCTGTAGCAGGTTCCAGGCTTGAGGTTGCGGATCTTGACGGAATGAAAGTGAGCCGTATTCAGATCCGTCAAGAGAGCTTCGCTGACGGCAGGAAGTTGGGTGCTCCGGGAGCTTAGCTCAGGACCATGCGTTCCCTCGGCAATTTCAGCCCATGCTTCCCTTACTTCCGTACTGGTGCGCCACGTCAGATTCGCGGTCGTCGATGGATCATCGCCGATGTTCAAGACGATACGATCGGCAGCAAGTCCCGGAGCATAGGCTTCCGCGGCGGCCAATTTGCGAACGGGATGTGGATGATCACCATCATGCGCACGCACCACAGCCATGGAACTAGCAAACGCGAAGATCAGACAATTTGTCTGCTGCCATAGGAATCGACTTCTCATCGGAAACACTCCAAGCTAGTTGTCGAACACAGGGACCCGTCGGAATTTCAAAAAACCGCTGCCAGAGGCCGCTAGCGGTCAGCTCCGCCTTCCGAAATCGCAGACCGCCTAGCCTGCCGATAAAAAATGGCTCGATCCATCAGCGATGGCTCCGGACTGTTCGGAACTGGCAGATCAGGAAGGCTGACGAACTTCTCCCATTGTTCCAGCGGAACTTGCCAGGGAGGAATCCTCAGAGGCTCGGATAGCGGCACAACCCACTGCCGGCCAAGCTCCCATGGATCGATCGACATCAGATCGCACTTTGGGTCGATCAGAAGCTGAGCTTTGCGTCCATTGAGCGAACTGAGGGCCAAGACCTGAACCTTAACGCTGCGGCCAGTCGAAGCGTAATAGTGGTCGCCAAGAAACTGCCCTAACTGCAGAATCATCTCCGGATCTCTCGCAAAGCGACTTGCCTGCTCCAAAGTGATCCAGCGTTGCAACGAAGCAATCCAGGTCGATCCGATCTTTTCATCCGTTAGGTAATACCGTACGCCAGTGACTTTGCCACGAAGCATCATCCTCCATGCAAAATAATGCCCTCGTTCGGTCCAGGAAGTCTCTCCTGAATAGAAAACGCTACGCAGTGGGAACACAAGATGAAACGCGACGTAGAGACCGAAGATCCACTTGGTCGCTGACGAAATGCCGACGCCTCTCGATCGCTCAGGCTCTTCCCCTTCCGTCGGCAAACCAAAGAAATGCCTCGGCCAGCTCGTGGGGAAGAAAAGAGTGGTCGCCGCGATCATCAACCAAGGAAAAATGTGGATATGAAACAAAATGGCATTGGCCAGATGGAACAGGCACGCCGCCCCGTAGGCAAGCAACCTGGTTCTGGGAACCAAAAGCATCGGGACCACTGCAAGATCAAAAACCAATCCCCCCCAGGCGATCAGAAAGACGGTGGATTCCTGATTCAACGTCCCACCGACAACCGGCCAATGCTGTAGCGATTGAAGCATCTGACGGACGGGCGCGCCCGTCAACCAATCTGGCTCCAACTTCGCGACCCCTCCCATAAAATAGGGAATGGCGATGTGAAAGCGAAGCATCGTCAGGCACCATCGGGGCACACGCCACTGGGTACTTCCTGAAAGCACGGCACCCAAACTCCACCCGCGATCCAGCGGCATCCAGGGCAACCACCACGAGATCCAAGCCAAAAGGTAATAGTGGTTCTGGTAATTGGTCCGCTCACAGAAAAACAGGTAGGTGAATCCAATCGCAAAAGCCAAGGCACTTGTGCGATAGAAGATTCCCAGAGCTATCCCGAGCGATGCGAGTAGAAGAAGGGAAAATACGCCATACATCCAGAACCCGGGGAGTGGCTTGATCCACTCCAATCCACGGTACGAAAAATGGTAGTTTGGTTCGATGTAGATCGAGGTCACGCGACCACTAGTTAGATAATCCCATGCCCAGAAAGCCAGAATGAATCCATAGAGAATCCGGAACAGATACAAACCACACCCATCAACCGAACCTTCGAATAATCGACCGATGCGGCCCATCAATGACTCCAATGGCCAATCGCCCCTTGCAGTTGACTTCTTGTGTTCGGCGGCCATCATGGCTCCATCGATTCCGCCTCCTCTTCCGGCGTATCGTCCAGCGAAGGTCGATCGGCTTCGGGGTTCTTCTCCCTGAGGACCACTTCAAGAGTATTCACTTTCCCTGCAGCCACATCGACCTCCATCACATCCACTTCGGAATTCGTCGTGCAGTCGCATTGAAATCCTGGAAAATCCTCGGGATGCGGACGGTCGACTCGAACCCGGTGCCGTCCAATGACAGCGCCATCTCCCTCGCCATACGTCGAGAGAACAAAAGAACCCTCCTTGTCGGCGACTCCATAACCCGACTTGCCAACCATCGCCGACTTGCCTGTCTGCAGTGGTTCGAAGAAAACTCGCACATTCGCCACCGGCGTCCCCTTGCAGAGGACTTTTCCAGTCACCTTGGAGGTGGGAAACGAACCAGTGCCGCATCCGACGGTCCAGGCGAGCACCGATGAAAGAATCAGAACTTCGAAGCGATACATCGGTAAATCCTTCATCACCAGTCACCAAGTGTTCGGCCGTCGGAAATCGAATGGATGTTGCAGTAGGTGTCGGAGGAAATGTTCTCGGAGAGGAATTGGACCGATCCATCGGCGAATGCAAACTGAGCGCCCCCCGCATGAAAACTGAATGCGCAATCGTCGTTGATGGCAAAAAGCATTCGCTGTGGGTTGCACTTGCAATTGATCGGGGCGTTGGTGCGACCGTTGGTGCGATTCGATTCATCCGTTCCAGGGCCGCCGATCCAGGTGGGCCAATCCTCTACGCGAGTTGGAGAGGTGGTGCCATTGCCTGTCACATAAGAAGACTCACACAGCAAAGCGGAATTGCTTAGTCCATCGGTGAAATCGGCAAATCGGCGCCAAGGGGCCTCCGATCGCTTGTGCATCGCACCATCGTTCCCATAGCAACTTCCGCCAGCCGTCTTGTAGTCGGTGACCGCATAACCGATCATCTGACGATTCTCAGCCACCAATGGACCGAAATTCTGTCCGCCAGGAATCGCCCAAAACTCGGGGACAATCTTCGGAAGGGTCGACGAGGGGCAGCGGTAAGTAGCAACTTCCACTTCGCCTCCGGGAATCGGTCGACCCGAGAGGGCTTGGTTGAGCTCCAGAGCCCCTTCGGCCCCCACAGTGGGTGACCTGTGATTTGGTTGTATAGATTCTGTTGCTCAATGAACGGAAGGATGGCGCTCTGCCAACCAAACCCGTCGTCATCAAATCGATGCCCATCGATCGGGCTACCCATAATAGCGCAGGGGATCTTTTTGAAACTCGATTCGTAGTTATGAATCGCTAGCGCCATCTGTTTGAGATTGTTCGAACATTGCATTCTCCTCGCGGCTTCGCGTGCCGATTGAACGGCGGGTAGGAGAAGTCCCACCAAAAGCCCAATGATGGCGACTACCACCAAAAGCTCCACCAGTGTGAATGCCTTGCGAATTCGGTGATGTACCATTGGGTTCTCCATTTGCTTAAAACTAAAGTGAAAAGCCACTTTCCGAATAGCCTCTGTCTGCAATGAAACAGTTAAGGATCCGCCACGACGGGCGGCGCGATGGAGGGATCTACCTCCAGTGCGATCGACTGCGCCGGGTCACTGCGTACAGTGGCTTTCAGTCGGGGACTGCGAGGATCACCGTAGTTGTTTCTCAGTCGGTCAGCACCCACTGCCTTCCCCTCACTGCTGAGGCTCATTTCCCCTGCAGCGATCTCCCCCGGCCAGACAATGGTCACGGCGTAATCCCCCTGCGCCGCACCATCTCCTTCTTGATAGGTTGTCAGGCGAAACGATCCGTCTGCGCCACAGGTCGCAAAGGGCTTGGGAGCATTCAGCCTCGCCTCGTCGCTTGGGTGAAACACCACCAGAGCCCCCGAACATGGCTCGCCAGTCGTCGTCTTGACGATCCCTTGAACCGGAAAAGTCTTCGGTGCGGCCGGAGTGCAGCCCACCAAAGACGCTAACAGCATCGCAATCGATCCAGACCATCGGACGTTACCAACCATGCTGTTTCATTCCTTCGATCGCAGGTCATCTTCCCTGGTGGTGAAATCAACCAAGCCCATCAATCGCCGGAGTTCGGCGCGACCTCCGCCGGAGTCAGTCCGCCACCCTGAGCGGTGATCAATGCGGCATAGACTTGCGGCGATATCGAGTCGGAGTAGAAATTCACACTTCCATCTGCCATCGCATGGTTGGCACCGCCGGGATGGAATGAATAGGTTTCGTTGTCATTGTGGCAGTTGATCACACAATTGCCTGGAGATGCGGTCCCTCCCTTGATCGCTCCATCCAGGCCGTAATCATTCTCGTGATGCCCCCATCCCCCATCGCGAAGCACTCCATTGGGGATTTTCTTTCCTGCCACATAGAAGTTCGGTCGCCCCGCATCCTCGCAAAGCAACAGAGTCTGCGATGTCCCATCGATGATCGAACTGATCCGGTTGGCCCTTGTCGCAGTCGTGCCCAACAATGGAATTCCCGGACCGATCAACTCGGGGCTCAAGGCGCTATACAGCGTCGCTTGCGTCGTTCCTGCGGGATAACCAAAGAACGTAATCGATCCTGGGTTGATGCTACTGCAGGTTGCGTAGTCGGTAACCGCTAGGTTCTGGTAAGGGAACGGTGCGCCGAAAGTGAAGGTCCCTGAAACCGTGCGATCCGAACCGCCTGGAGTCGACGGGCAAAGAAACGTGGCAATTTTGGTTCGTAAGGCCAGTTGATTGTCTGGAGTCCCTGGAACAATGGCCGACCAGGAGAACCACGGAAACTTCTGATCGTACAGATTGAACACCTGAGTCTGCTCGATATAAGGCAGCAGTGCCGGTGCCCACGCATGCACAATGCCTGGATAGGGAAATCCCGGTTGCCCCGATCCACCAGGAGGCAACCCCAAGTTGACGAAGAGACTTGGCGGCATCTTTTTGTAGGTGCTTTCGTGATTGAGAACCGCCAAGCCAAGTTGCTTGAGGTTGTTGGAGCACTGCATGCGGCGAGCGGCTTCGCGAGCGGCCTGGACCGCTGGTAACAAGAGCCCCACAAGGACTCCGATAATCGCGATCACCACCAGCAACTCCACCAGCGTAAAGCCACTGCGAACTACCTTGCGTTCCATCGATCTTCACTCCGCGGAAAAGCTGCAGATAAAAGAGCAAGCTGCCGTCCCAACGGAAAACCGCTGGTTGAACGAAGTAAGAGATTAGCGAACGAAAGAGAAGAAAATGGCCCTATTTCAATGAAGGAATCGAGAGGTTTTCCACAGGAGGTTCCTGGTGGAATTCGGCAGCTTGGGCTGCATCAGGGATCCGGCGTCAACCCACGGCACCCCGCTCGATCTATTGGCAATGGCAATTGATTCGGTCAGTGCTAGCGATGAAAAGAAGATCTGGTTAAGAAGCCTCGGACGCATGTACGAAAGGGCAGAGTGCGCCAGGGTGGGAATTCCATGATGTGGCGGATTGAAGCTGGACGAACTTTTCGCATAACGGCTTGGCGGCCCGTGCACCCATTTCCCGAGGTCAACGATGTATTCGACACAGCGCATTCATTGGATCAAAAAACGATTGCTCACCACCTGCGGTGCCCTGCTTGCTGCCGGGATATCCCAAATAGGGACCGCACAGCAGCCGTTCCACGACACCGACGATACGCAGCTAGCTCAGCGCGTTGCCTGGGCAGATGGAGTCGAGGAACCGGTCACCCTGGCCGGTCATCAGGCATCGTGTGATCGAAGCCAAGGATTGGCTTGTGACAGCATGGCAGGCAGCGCCGCAGGTGCCTCGGGAGTCGGCAGCAGCTGCCTAGGCTACTGGTGGATGGGGGGAGACAGTGCTCTTCGGAAAGACTATGCCGCCAACGGGATCACGCTGCAAAACAATGTCACACAGTTCTATTATGGGGTAGCACATGGCGGCGTGGACGAGATGTTCAATTATGCCGGACATGGCGACTACCTGATGAATGTCGACTTCCAGAAACTGGGAGGGATGCAGGGACAGTTTTTGAAAATGAGGACCGAGCATCGTTTTGGGGAATCGCTTCGCGAAGCGACCGGGACGCTGCTTCCACCCAATCTGGCAGCCGATCTTCCGACGACGGAAACCAACCATCTCTACATCACCAACCTGACCTTCATGCAGTTCCTCTCCGAGTCCTTTGGGCTCTTTGCGGGCAAGGTCGATACTCTGGATGGTGACATGAATGCGTTTGCCAGTGGGCGAGGCATCCATCAGTTCTCGAATGCCGCATTCGTCGTCACACCTCTGGGTTTGCGCACGATTGCCTATTCGACGCTTGGGGCCGGTTTCGTTGTGCTGCAGGATGGGGAACCGATTTTCACCTTCTCGGCGCTCAATGCCCGCGATACCACGCGAACCAGTGGATTTGACGAACTCTTTGCCGACGGAATCGTGCTCTGCCCCGAACTTCGCTTGCCCACCAACTTCTTCGGGCTACCAGGACATCAGCTTTTCGGCGGGACCTGGAGCAGTCGCGACTACGCTTCGCTAGACTTCCCACCCACGGTCATTCTTCCGAATGTACCGATCCCTCGCGCCAGCGACTCCTGGTCGCTCTACTGGAACTGCGATCAGTACTTGGTGGTTGACCCCAATGATTCCAAACGCGGCTGGGGCTATTTCGCGCGGGCTGGATTCGCAGACCCCAACACCAATCCGATCGACTGGTTCGCCAGCGCCGGTCTGGGTGGCAACAGCAACCTCTTTGGTCGCGCCTACGACACCTTCGGCATCGGCTACTATTACGCAGGGCTCAGCAATGACCTCTCACCATGGCTGGGAACCGCACTGGGAGGTTTGGGGGCAGGGCAGGGCGTGGAGCTTTTCCACAACTTCGCCGTTTCCCCAAGACTCTTCATCACTGCCGACACGCAGTACCTGGTCCCTTCGCGTGAAGCGATCGACGATTCCGTCGTGGTCGGTTTGCGTGCCAACCTGAAATTCTAACGATCGTTAGAATATCGAAATCGGGCGCGGCGGCAGGTTTTCCTGACCGTCGCGCTGTGCAGGAAGCGTCGTCCTCAGATTGGTCGCAGCGGGATTTTTGGTGCGCTGTGAATTCTTTGAGCGGCCAGCCCCTTTCTGTGGCGCAGCGATGCTGGATTTTGGTTCCAGCACACGATCTTTCGGCCACGAGTTCGATCCCAATCGCAACCTGCAGCGAGTCGGTTTTTGTTGAGGTTATGGCGATCTTTGGGATCTCCAGACCGCTGCTTCCGAGGTCGAAAAAGGCATCTTCTGCCACTCATGGGACCCGCGCAAGCCTCCCCCTGCGGGTGCAGCAACTCAGAAGTGCACCAAAGGGCAGGGGTCATTCGCCAGCAAAATCGCTCCAAAGCCCTGACTTGGCGTCCTGAACGGGAATCTGACCTTTCGTTCCGGCCTGTTTCCATCTATTCCTCCACACGAATGACGGACCTTTTTTCGCGAGTCCGTTGGTTGGAGTTAGACCCCTCCGTCTCGCACTCGTTGGACTGGGCGCGTTTCGCCAATGCACAACCGGTTGCTGCACAAGAAATTTCACGCAGCTTTGATTCTGCTGCTTCTCGCGTTGCAGGGCGATCCTGCGCGCAGTCAGGATCCGGCAGCGATTCCTTCCAATCGCCAGAGGCTGCAGGATCTTCCCAAGGGAATCCAAGTTCCAGCGCCTTCCAATCCCATCCCATCGCCTGTTACACCTCCCAGCGACTCTCCCTCCGATGGACCGGCTGGCAGAGCGTCAGAGCCCGTTGCCTCAGGTTCGTCCGTTTCGAATCCACCAGATGAAACCGCGCAGATGTTGGACCCCAATTCCGGGCTCGGTAGCCCCCTTGGGAGTAATCTGGCAAATGAGCTTGGCTTCGATCCCATGCTCGGTGGAACCATGGGTTCAGAGCTGACGGGGACTCGACTTTCGGAAACCGATGCCCTCAGTGTCGGGCTGAACTTCAACGAGTTCCCGAAGGATTATGTCAATGGACTGACGCTGCAGAAAGGCCGGTGGGCGCTCAAATTTGGCGGCTATGTGAAAGCCGATTTGCTCAGGGACTTCCGTGCCATCGACTCGACCGACACCTTTGACCCAGCCACCATACCGATCGGTGATCCGCAGCGCACCAACACACGGATGCATGCGCGGCAATCGCGTCTGAATATGGATGCGCGGTGGATCACCAACACCGGGAATCCACTTCGCATCATGGTGGAGGGAGACTTTTTCGGCAGTGGCGACACCTTCCGATTGCGACATGCCTTCGGAGAGTATGAAGGATTGATTGTCGGTCAGACTTGGACCACCTTCACCCACCGAGCCGCTCTTCCCAACACGTTGGACGTCGTAGGCGATGTCGCATCGGTCGGGCGAAGACAGGCTCAGGTGCGCTACTCCCGTCACTTCTTCGATGATCGCTGGGTAGTTGCGGCGGCGATTGAGGATTCCAATGTGACAGTCGATCCGGAACTGCTGGCCTTTGGTCAACCGCGTTCGATCGCCCCCGACTTCATCAGTCGGCTGCGCTACAATGGCGACCGAGGACAGTGGCAGATTGCCGGACTTGTCCGACGGCTTGGTTTCCAGCCAACAGGTCAGGACGTTCTTTCGGATACCGGTAGCGGCCTGAATTTGACCGGCTTTTTCGACTTGGCGAAACGCTGTCGGCTTTACGGTGGGATTCTTTGGGGCAAGGGCATTGGAAATTATCGGGACCTCCCCGATGCCGCATTGATCGGACCGGGCGAAGGAACCACCCTGGAAACGCTCGCCTGGTATTCCGGGGTAACGCACCAGTGGAACCCTCGATGGTCGACCAATCTCACCTACAGTTCTGGAAACGTTGACAACACGCCGGGACAGCCTGCAGAGAGCATCCATCGGCTGGAGTACATCGCCGTCAATCTTATCTGGCAACCCAATCCTTACATGTTTGCCGGATCGGAGTTGCTGTGGGGCGAGCGGATGGATGCCGATTTCTCGCGACAAGATGCCAGTCGCCTGATGTTCAGTTTTGGCTTCCTGTTCCCCTGAGTCTTTGCCACCTGCACCCATGCAGACTCCGAAAGGTTGCCCATGTCCTCCTACAATGATGAAGACGATCCGCGGGTGGAGTTGGCTCAGGAAAGGACCGAGATGGCCAACTTCAGGACCCAGTTGGCGCTCGATCGTACCACGCTGGCCTGGATTCGTACGGCTTTGACATTCGCTACCTTCGGGTTTGGAATGATCAGCTACTTTCGGTCGCAGTCCATGGCACCAATTCCCGCTGGCTCGACGATGGGAAAAGACTATTCACGTCTGCTGCAAGAGGCAACGATCGCTGGGCGGTTGCTTTTGATTGTAGGCATCGTTTCGATGGGGATCACCGTTCTGTCGCATTGGGGGGCGATGCGAAGACTGCGAAGCGGACAGCCTCCCCACTTGCATCCCTGGCCACTAAGCATCATCGTAGCTTTGCTTGTGGCGATCATGGGGATCGGAGGGCTTTGGCTTACCCGCTGAACGCCTCTCTCCACACAGGTCCCTTCCGACGGAAAATTTTGTTCGTTTCTCCCTATGAGCTTGGATCGAATGGCTATCGACCTCCATCAACTTCCCGAAACCGATCCCGCGATGATCCTGCGGTATCGGGACCGCCAGTTTGCTGCCGAGCTTTTGGCGGTTGCGATTCTTCATTTGGATCTTTTTACTTGGTTAGGCGAACGAGACGGTGCCGATCTGCAGACGATCTGCGAACATTTCGGACTGAAAACCAGACCGGTTGATGTGATGCTCACTTTGGCGGTTGCCAACGGCTACTTGCGGCGTCACGCAGATGGCCGCTTTGAATTGACGACCTTGGCGATCGAGCACCTGACGGCAGGATCGCCATGGTACCTGGGGCCATATTACGAACCGTTGCGAGGCAACAACGCGTACATGGGGTTTCTTCAGGTACTTCAGACCGACCGTCCGGCCAATTGGCAAGCCAAGGAGGACACGGACAACTGGCACGATGCGATGGCAAAGACGGACTTTGCCGAGTCATTCACGGCGTTGATGCACTCGCGGGGGCTGGCGCTGGGGCAACATCTTGCCAGTTCGCTTCAGGCCGCAGGCATCTTGAATAGCGGATTGCTTCTGGATGTTGCTGGTGGATCAGGTATCTATTCCGCGTGCATCCTTGCGATTGCACCACAGCTGAGGGCCGTGGTTCTGGAACAACCTCCCGTCGACCAGATCGCTCGGCGGGAACTGTCTCGGTTTGGACTCGATCCTCGCTGCCAGGTTCTCTCGGGCGAGATGTTCCAAGCCAATTGGCCCAGATGCCAAGTGCTTCTTTTGTCCAACGTGTTGCACGATTGGGATCTACCAGAAATCCGGTTGCTTCTCCAGAAAGCTTGCACGGCACTGGAACCTGGGGGCTGGCTGGTGGTGCATGAGGCATTTTTGGAGGAAGAAAAGGATGGTCCGCTCCCGGTCGCCGAGTACTCCGCGTTGCTCATGCACATCACGCAGGGTCGATGTTATGCGCCATTTGAGATTCGGAGTGCGGCTGAGGGCCTACCCCTGACGTGGAAGGAATTTCACCCGACGATTGCCGACCGGGGTTGGTTGGCAGCACAGCGAAGGTGACCGCGGATCGAAGGGAAAGGGAGGTTTCTGAGGGATCGGCTGGGCATGATTTCGGTTTTCAAGGTAGCAAGCCGATGGCATTGTTGCCCCTGGATCGCAAAGCAATTACACTCCGAGGATTGCGGTCCCGACCAGAAATCTGGTACGTTTCCCTGATTCAGCATTTTCCTCCTCGGTGGTTCCGATCATGATTTGGCCGATCCTTTGGCTGAGCTTTGTCGCGCTGCTCTTCCTGCTGTTTGGGCTCTCTGCGATGATGGAAAGTCGGCACAGGAGGAAGGCGGTCGCGGCATCCAAGGGTACGGCGGCCAGCGGTGATGAGGACGGTGATATCCCTCCCATCCCCGACTCTACTTTCGATGACGCCATCGCCTACGTCAGTCTGACCAGCGAAGAAAAGAGTTGAGGACTGGGAAGTTAGTCCCGTGCTGTCTCAAGTCGCCAACGGCAGCGAAGCCAATGTTCTTTGGCACGACCAATCGTTGCTCGGTGGATATCGACGATTCGTTCGACTTCTCGAGCGTACCCTCCCGCCATGGCGACTGCGACCGGCACCGAACGCTGCTCCAGCCATTCAAAGACCAATTGGTCGCGCATCGACAGCCCTTGCTGGGTCAATTTGAGATTCCCAAGCCGGTCCCCCTCGTAGGGGTCAGCTCCTGCTAGGTAGATGGCCAGATCATAGGGGCCGAACGCATCGACCTGCGACATCGCTTCGGATAATCGCTGCAGATAGACCTCATCGGTAGTCCCGATATCCAGATCGACATCCAGTGAACTGGGATGCTTGCGAGCAGGAAAGTTTTTGGCGCAGTGGACGGAAAGAGTGAAGACTTCCGGAGATCCCGCTAGGATTTGCGCGGTTCCATTACCCTGGTGCACATCCAGGTCGATCACGACGCCGCGGCGTATCCTTTTTCTGCGGAGCATTTCCAGCATGGTGATCGCTGCATCATTGAAGATGCAGTATCCCTCTCCGGCATCTCTCATGGCATGGTGAGTGCCTCCCGCCAGATTGACCGAGACTCCTTCATGCAGCGCAGCATCCGCTGCCGCCAGGGTGGCGCCCGAGCTACGTCGCGACCGCTCCACCATCGCTTCTGTCCATGGAAATCCGATTCTCTTCTGCTCTGCCTCGCTCAGTTTCCCATTCAGGACCCGGTCGACATAAGCGAGATCGTGGGCCAGAGTGATTTGGTCCAGAGTAGCAGGAGGTGGGATCAGGAATACGTCATCAGAGAAGAAAGGATCAGACACGAGTCGTTCCCGAAGCAATCGATACTTCGACATCGGGAAACGATGGCCTGCCGGTAGAGGCAACTCAAAGAGATCCGTGTAGAATAACTGCATTGTTCAATCAACCTGTCGATCCAATCCTGCAGTGACAAGGCAGGGACGCCGGGGCGACGATGAAGATTCCGTCATCGCTGGTGGCTCCGCCTCTGCAGTTCCTTCGTCCCGGTGGGAGACTATCCTCATGCCGAATGCTGTTCGATTCATTCTTGCTCGACTCACCTTATTGTTTGCTGCCACCGGCCTGATGGCGTCTTTCGGCCAAACCGTTTCCGGCGATGAACGCTTGAAGGGAATCGCCTGTCGCTCTGTCCATCTGGGATATGCTCAGAAGGATCCGTGTACCCAGTTTGCCAACGAGGTCGTGGTACGAAGTTCGGCTCCAGGCAGTTACTTTATGGTATGCGGCTGGGACAAGGGGTATTTCGGCATTCAGGAGCTGGCGGATGGTAAAAAGCTGATCCTCTTTTCGGTTTGGGATTCCGAGCAGAACGACCCTGGTGCGGTGGAAGAGGATCGAAGAGTCCGCCTGCTTTACAAGGATCCAGCCGTGCGGGTTGGGAGATTTGGCGGGGAGGGAACAGGAGGGCAGTCGTTTTTTGATTTCGATTGGCAGTTGGACACCTCTTATCGATTCGCGGTTGCCGTTCGCCCGGACGGGAAGCGGAGTGAATATTCAGGCTTCTTCTACCACCCGGATGATCATGCGTGGCGTCACCTGATTACCTTCTCGACCGTCACGGGGGGGAATGATTCTCTAAAAGGACTTTATACTTTCGTCGAAGATTTCCGGCGCAACAGGGAATCGACCAAGCAGAGGCGGGAGGCACTTTTTGGTCCAGCCTGGAGCCGCTCGGGCGACCAAGCATGGAAGCCGCTCCTGGATGCTCGCTTCACCGCAGATGCCAACCCAGTGGAGAACATACGAGCTGAGGCGATTGGAGAGCGACTGATGCTGGCGACCGGTGGGGATGCCGCGATTGGTCCGGTGGCTCTACGCGGCATGCTCAATTCGGAACCATCCAAGTCGATTCCAGAGGATCTTCCCCTTCCCACCTTCTCGAATGACAAGGAGTGATTCGATGCAACGAATCTTTCTCGTTCTTTGGATTCTTGCCATTTTCATGGTTGCCAGTGCGGATTCGAATAGCCAGGAGAATGGCTGGTCCAGCAAGCTGGAGCAGGCGGTTGAAAAGAAGAACTTCGTGGAGGCGTTGAGGATCGCCAATGAGGTAGTTGCCGCTCAGCCGAAATCGGCCAATCTGTATGTGATGCGTGGGATGGTCCATTTTCAAGCCGGCGACATCGATCGGTCGATAAGCGACTTCGATCGCTCGATTGAATTGGACCCAAGATCCAAGCCTTATCTTTGGCAGCGTGGAATATCGCTCTACTACGCGGGGAGATTCAAGGAGGGCGCCGAGCAATTTGAAGTGCACCGAACCGTCAACGGCAATGACGTCGAAAACTCCGTCTGGCACTATCTTTGCGTTGCCAGGGATTCCAGCCTGGAAGAGGCTCGAAAAAAGTTGATCCCATCGGCAGGAGATCCGCGGCCACCCATGATGGAAGTTTTGGAACTCTTCCGCGGTGAGACGACGGTGGAAGAAGTTCTGAACGCCGTCGAGCAGGTTGAGGGGGGCCCAAGAGCGAAACCACTTGCGCGGTTCTATGGCAATCTCTACGTCGCCCTCCACTACGAATCTTTGGGAAAGAAGGATCTCTGCCAGAAGTACCTGGAAGAGTGCCTCAAAACCGGAACAGGAGGCTACATGGCGGATGTGGCAAGGGTCCACCTGGACCGACACAAGAAAGCTGCCAAAACCCCCTGACATCCGGCCCCCCCCTACCTTCCAACTCTTTCCTTCCCAATCGGTGCTTTCCAATCGGTGCCACCCACCTTTCCAATCGGTGCCACCCACCGATTGGGAAGGCCGGGTTGGGGGTGTGGCTAGCATTCGGGAGACAGCAGGAGACGGGAGTGCGGTTTACGCACCTGTCGAAT
>Ga0315903_10001906_pt1 | contig 31465 bp, 18 predicted proteins | sample LakEriMetagenome_7_FD_203524 | JGI IMG/M metagenome (GOLD analysis project Ga0315903, IMG submission 203524) | Freshwater fungal communities from buoy surface, Lake Erie, Ohio, United States - Buoy 2 MA119 | ecosystem: Environmental > Aquatic > Freshwater > Lake | place: USA: Lake Erie, Ohio...
ACGCAAAGGGTTTTGCTTCTAGTGATATATTTCTCTTATGCAGGAGTTCGTAAATATCATTTGCAGAATGACCTGTTGCTAAAACTAGATTTTTTATTTCGTGTTTATCTTCATGATTGATGGTAATCGATTTTATTTTTTCATTTGATATTTCAAGGTCAGTAAGTTTCGCATTGAAATTTATTTCGCCTCCGCAGGCAATTATTTGATCTCGAATGGCAGTAATTATTTGTGGTAATTTATTAGTTCCAATGTGTGGGTGCGCTTCGAACAGAATATTATATTCTGCGCCAAAATTGTGTAACCAAGTCAGTACTTTTTTTACATTGCCCCGTTTGTTACTTCTTGTATATAATTTGCCATCGCTATAGGTGCCAGCACCACCTTCTCCAAAGCAATAATTACTTTCTTCATTTAATATACCTTCTTTATTGAGTATAGCTAAATCCCTTCTTCTCTCGCGCACATTTTTGCCTCTTTCAAAAATGATAGGTTTGATGCCAAGGCCAATGCATTGCAATGCACAAAACAGCCCAGCAGGACCAGCGCCAATTATGTGTATTGTATTTTGATTGCTTACATCGTGAGGTATAAAGTTATCTAATGTACTTTCGATATAAGGCTCATTGATAAAAACGCGCAAATGACAAATTATTTTTACAGTTTTGCCACGTGCATCAATTGATTTTTTAATCCATTCATAGGCAATCATATCGGTCGCTTTTGCTTGCAAGTAAGCCCGTAAATTCCTGCGAATCGTTTGTTCTGAAGCCGACTCGGATGGGGTTACACTGATTTTAATTTCTTTTATCATATCTCGATTAGGTTTTTATCCTAAAAACGAATTCAAATTTATCAATAAAAAACAAGTTTCGATATATCATTTGATTCAAAATTGATTTTTGTACATTCGGTCTTTCAAATTTATCATTATGACTGATATAAAAGAGGGATATAGAAATTCAAGGAAGTTCGCAAAGGAACTCGATGATGCAGAAGGATTGTCTTCTTATCGAAACAAATTTCATTTTCCAAGATTGCATGGCAAGGAGGCAATTTATTTTTGCGGTAATTCTTTAGGCTTGCAACCCAAATCGGCGAGAGCCATGTTTGAACAAGAGTTAGATGATTGGGCGGATTATGGGGTTGAAGGACATTTTCACGCAAAAAATCCTTGGTTTGCCTATCATACTTTTTTTACCGAATCCTTGGCAAAACTTGTGGGTGCTAAAAATACCGAAGTTGTAGCAATGAATACCTTGACAGTAAATCTTCATTTGCTGATGCTATCATTTTATAAGCCTACCAAATCTCGCTATAAAATAATTATGGAAGCAGGTGCATTCCCTTCCGATCAATATGCGATGGAAACCCAAGTAAGAATGCATGGATTTGATCCTTCGGATGCTATTATTGAATTATCACCAAGAGAAGGAGAGCATACTTTGCACTTTGAAGATATTGAAGCGATTATAAAAAAGAATAAAAGTAAAGTCGCCCTGATTTTATTAGGCGGCGTAAATTATTATACGGGTCAATTTTTTGATTTACAACGAATCACAGAATTAGGGCATCAAGCAGGTGCTATGGTAGGATACGATTTGGCACATGCTGTAGGTAACAAAGTATTGCATTTACATGATTGGAAAGTTGATTTTGCTTGTTGGTGTTCTTATAAATATTTAAACGCAGGACCTGGTGCGGTGGGTGGTATTTTCGTAAATGAAAAGCATTGTAAAAATCCAGATACTTTTCGATTGGCAGGTTGGTGGGGGCATGATGCTAAAACACGATTCAAAATGCAGAAGGGATTTAAGCCGATGCGAACCGCAGAAAGCTGGCAAATGAGTAATGCGCAAGTATTTAACATGGTTGCTTTGCGGGCTTCTTTGGATATTTTTGACGAACTAGGCATGAATCGTTTAGCTGATAAAAGTTTGCAGTTAACAAGCTATGCAGACAGGATGTTGCGTCAAATTGACAATATAAATTTCGAAATCATTACGCCTTCTAATCCCATCGAAAGGGGGTGTCAGTTATCATTACTATTTAAATCGAAAGGTAAACAGGTGTTTGAAACATTGCAAGCCAAAGGAATCATTACGGATTGGAGAGAACCTAATGTAGTACGTATTGCACCTGTACCTTTATACAATAGTTTTGAAGATGTATTTGAGCTATGTGAGGTTATGCAATCGATTTAGGCAAACTTCTTCGCATCTTCTAAAAACTGCGCCAGCCCTAAATCAGTTAGAGGGTGTTTAAGCAATCCCAAGATGCTCGAAAGTGGACAAGTACAAACATCAGCGCCAACTTCAGCACATCGTACAATATGCAAAGAATTGCGAATTGATGCGGCTAATATTTTTGTTTCAAACCCTTGCACTCTATAAATATGAGAAATTTGCTCGATTAGATTCACGCCATCCCAATTGCCATCATCTATTCGGCCTAAAAATGGGGATACATAAGTTGCACCCGCTTTCGCAGCTAAAATAGCTTGGCCAGCAGAAAATACTAAAGTACAATTAGTTCGTATTCCATGATCCGAAAACCATTTTATGGCTTTTATACCTTCTTTTATCATGGGTACTTTTACAACAATATTGGTATCAATAGCAGCTAATTTTTTGCCTTCTTCAATCATACCATCAAAATCTGTAGATATAACTTCGGCACTTACCGGTCCTTTAACAATGTCGCAAATTGCTTTGTAATGTGCCATGACAGCTTCTGTTCCTTGGATTCCTTCCTTCGCCATCAATGATGGGTTGGTGGTCACTCCATCTAATATGCCTAAATCGTTTGCTTCCTGAATTTGAGCTAAATTGGCTGTATCGATAAAAAATTTCATAAAATAATTTTGCAGGCAAAAGTAGCGCATGCGAGATGGCTTTGCAAATTGAAAATAAAAATGTGGAAAATTTTAAAAGGAAAATAAAAAACGGCAAGTTACTTATATCGCACCGCTCAACCACATACCTTTGCTATGTTCCCATCCTGGAGGAGTAGCAGGAGCTGGTCGTATAAGACTTGCCGTGTGCAAATGTATGGGCTTAGTTGTAAAAACACAAAAAAATATTTATGATTTACAAAAGTTCGATACTTAAAACGAATGACTTTAATAAATAGGATAGACCTAAATATTTATGCGACTTAAGTCTTAGTATTTCTAATACTAAATCTAGCTTAAATCTAATAGGAATAACACAGGCTAATTGACACAAGCAAAGGAAAAAACGCAGAAAAGTAGATTCTACGATGAAACTTTATATACGTCGTATGTTGCAAGTCGCTAAGTGGACCAAAATCGGCTATTCACATTAGCGCTTCTGTGTAGCATAACGGGTTTAATTTTAACGAACTATATAAATTCAGTACCTCTAAGATTACTTAACTTGCAAGCGAAATGAACAATTACGATTTACTGATTAATCGACTCGATGCTTTTATCCGAAAGTATTACACCAATAAACTTATTCGAGGTATCCTGATATTTTTAGCAGGTATCTTAGCATTTTACTTGTTAGTGAGTGTAGGCGAATATTATTTATACTTTGCTACCTCAGTGAGATATGTTTTAATCGCCCTATTTATTGGCTTAGGTTTATTTACATTATTATCATTAATTATTCTTCCCTTATTGCAGATTACTAAACTTGGTAAAATAATTACACATGAGAAAGCTGCTCAAATCATTGGAACACATTTCCCAAATGTTGAAGATAAGTTATTAAATGTACTGCAACTAAAGCAGCGTATTAATGAAACGGCAAGTAAAGATTTAATTGAAGCCAGTATTGAACAAAAGACTGCCGCACTTAAACTTATTCCTTTTCAAGCAGCTGTTAATTTTGCGCGTAATAAAAAGTATTTGCCATTCTTGTTAATCCCATTACTCACAGCATTATTTATTCTTTTCGCTGCACCTAATGTTTTTAAAGAGTCTGCAAAACGTCTATTTTCTCCATCAGAAAAATTTATTCCTCCTGCACCGTTTTCTTTTCAATTACTGACTCAAAAATTAAGTGTTCCTCAGTTCGATGATATTGAAATAGTGATGAAAACGAATGGAAGAGTGATGCCAGAGAATGCTTTTGTTTCATACAACGGACAAGATGTGATGATGCAAAAAGCAAGTGATAATACCTTTCATTACACCTTCTATAAAGTCGCAAAAGATGTGAGCTTTCTATTTAAATCAGCAGGGATCGAAAGCAAAAAGTTTGGTATTAAAGTCTTAGGGAAGCCTGTCGTAAAAGCATTTAAAGTAAATGTTGATTATCCTGATTATACGGGTCGAGCGGATGAGTTACTTGATAATATTGGAGATATTATTGCACCGCAAGGTACTAGTCTGCGTTGGGCTTTTAGCACCGAGCATACTGATGCTATTCAATTTCAGTTAGGTAAAGGTAGTCCTTTAAATATGTCACAGCAAGGCAATCAATTTTATCACGGCTATCAGTTTATGCGCGACACAAATTATACTATTATTATATCTAATCACCAAGTGCCTAAGCGAGACTCAATGCATTATAGTGTTTCTGTCATTCCAGATCAGTTTCCATCTATTAATGTGCAGCAATACAATGATTCTATAACAGGCGATTATGTATTATTTGTCGGAGAGGCAGGAGATGACTATGGTATCAAGAGTATTTCATTAAATTATTCGATTCAAAAATCGGATGAGAATGGTAAACCGATTGGGGGTGTGAAGAATGGAACAATTTCAGTGCCAACTAAGGTCTCAACATCGGTGCAATTCAACCAGTTTTTAGATGTTGCTGAATTGAATTTAAATCCTGGTGATAAGCTTAGTTATTATTTTACCGCATGCGATAATGATGCGGTGAATGGTAGTAAGTGCGGGAAAAGTGCATTGTTTAGCTACGAAAAACCTACCTTAAAACAAGTCGATTCAATCATAGAAAAAACACAAGAGCAAATCACAAAGGATTTGAATAATACCGCCAAACAAAGCGATAAGATGGATAAGGAAATCAAAGAGATGCAAGAGAAACTATTGCAGAAAAATGATTTGGATTGGCAAGACAAACAGCAGGTTGATGACATGATGAAGCGCAATGAAAACATGCAAAAGCAAATTGATGAAATCAAACAAAAATTTGAACGTAATAATAAACAAACCGAAAAGAAAGATTATTCTGATGAAATAAAAGAAAAGCAAGAGAATGTAGAGAAATTATTAGATGAGTTGAAAAACAATCAGCTGAATGAGAGGATGAAAAAGATGGAAGAGTTGATGAAGTTGCTCAATAAAGATAAATTGTTTGAACAACTCAAACAAATGGAGCAAGATAATCAGCTCATGGAAAAAGATTTAGACAGAATGGTTGAAATGATGAAGCAATTGGAGCGTGATATGCGTATGGAAGATATTGGTAAAAAGGCACAAGAATTAGCAAAAAAGCAAGATGAATTAAATAAGCAAACAGAAGCAAAAACAAAAAGTGATGAAGAGTTAAAGAAAGCGCAAGATGAGTTAAAGAAGGAGATGGATGAGTTAAAGAAGGAGATGGATGAGGTTAAGAAATTAAATGAGAGCATGGAGAATCCAACAGACATGAGTCAAATGGAAATGGCTGCGGAAGACGCAAAAAGTGAAATGCAAAATAGTTCCAACGAACTAAGTAAAGGCAATAAATCGAAGGCGTCTAAGTCACAAAAGTCAGCGAAAGAAAGCTTGGAGAAGCTTGCCAAGCAGATGGATGCGGCCTCGGGTGGCGGTGAAGATCAATTGGAAGTCGATATGAAAGCGGTGCGTCAAATATTGCAAAATTTAATTCGCATGTCATTTGCGCAAGAAGATTTAATTGCTGAAGTGAGAACTACTTTTATTTCAGATCCTAGGTATGTGGAAAATGTAAAAGTGCAGCAGAAGCTCAGGACAGATAGCAAAATGATAGCAGATAGTTTATTTGCTTTAAGTAAGCGTTTGGCAGTGCTAGCTTCAACCGTAAATAAAGAAATCGATGGCATCAATCGTAATATGGAAACTGCAATTGGTTTGCTCGAAGCAAGAAACGTGAGTCAAGCTGGTGTGAATCAACAATATGTAATGACGGGTGCGAATAATTTAGCGCTTATGTTGAATGAGGTCATGCAAGAATTGCAAAGGAAAGAAGCTGAACAACAGCAGAAAGAGGGCGACGGGTCTTGTAATAAACCTGGTAAAAAGCCCGGTAAGAAACCTGGTAAAAAGCCTGGTAAATCCATGGGCATGCAATTAGGTGATATTATGACAAAGCAGCAACAATTAGGTTCGGCGATGCAGCAGCTTAAAGCAAAAATGGAAGGCAAGGATGGAAAAGAAGGCAAAGAAGGCAAAGATGGAAAGGACGGTAAGGATGGTAAAAATGGGCAATCGGGCAAGGATGGGCAAGACAGTGAAAATGGCGGGGGGGAGTCTGAACAAATGGCGCGCATCGCGGCTCAGCAATCTGCTTTGCGTAAACAGCTAAACGATATTAACGAGCAGTTGAAGAAAGAAGGTAAGAGTAATCCTTTGATTAATAAAATTCAAAGTGACATGGATCGAAACGAGACTGAAATCGTAAATAAGCGAATGACAAATGACATGCTTCGACGTCAATCAGAAATTATGTCTCGTTTATTAGAAGTAAAAGATGCTTTGCGTCAACAAGAACAAGGCGAGGAGCGTGAATCAAATGCCGCGAAGGATCAAAATCGAGAAATTCCACAACAGCTTAAAGATATTTTGAAGGACAAGCAATCGGTGATTGATTACTATAAAGCTGTGCCTGCTGATTTAAAACCTTATTACAAAAAAATGGTAGAAGACTATTTTAACATTATTAAATAAGCTTTTACATTTTTCAGAAATTAAATTTTACTTATGAAAAATTTACTCTTTTTATTTTTTGCGTTTACTGCACTGAAATCTTTTGCACATGGATTCGATGAAAATGAATTGGCGATTCCAATTAACGATTTTCAGATTGTAGGCAGTTTAGTTACCCCTGGTCATGCGCATGGAGCGATGCCTTTGGTGATTATTATTGCGGGTAGTGCGCCTACTGATAGAAATTGTAATGGTCAAGGGTTTAAGACTGACGCATATAAAAAAATGGCGCAAATGTTAGCCCTTAAAGGTATAGCAAGTTATCGTTATGATAAACGAGGAATTGGTTCAAGCACAAATCCATATTTTAAAGAATCGGATTTGCGATTTACCAATATGGTTGACGATGCAAAAATGATTATAGAATATTTTTCCAAAGATGCAAAATACAACCAAATAGTAATTGTTGGCCACAGCGAAGGTTCATTAGTAGGTATGATGGCAGCAAGTGAAAAAAATAAATTTGTTTCGATTGCAGGAGTTTCGACGTCGGCTGATGTGGTTTTGCAAGAGCAACTGAAAGGTAAATTGGGCGATTTGGAAGGAGTTACGTTCAAGCGAATTGATAGTTTAAAGAAAGGAAAAAAGGTATATCCAGACCCGAATTTAGCTATGATTTTTCGGGAAGATGTTCAACCCTATTTCATTTCTTGGCTCAAACTAAACCCAAGTAGTGAAATTAAAAAACTTAAGAATCAAGTACTTATTATTAATGGTACCAAAGACTTGCAAGTTCCTGAAAAGAATGCTACTGAATTAGCCAAAGCAAATAAGAATTCAACTTTGTTAATCATCCCTAATATGAATCATTGCTTAACTGAAATAGCAAGTGATGATCAGGCCGAAAACTTGTCAAGTTATAACAGTCCCGAGCTCGCACTTTCTAAAATGATGATGGATGAGATTGTGGCTTTTATAAAGAAGTAGTTTCTTGTTGCTTGTTTTTTATAAGGTTTGTCGTCATGAATCTCTTTGATGGGTTTCTTTATCATGCTGCTAAATGCGCTTTGTCAGTATAAACCCAGATTCAGCATTAGAAATGTTGAAACGATTCAGAAGCTGTAATTCGGGGTAACCCCAACTAGCGCACTAGAATTTTCCTTCCCCAAATCCTATCGCGTAATTCGGGATAAAACCTTTTTATAACAATATGCTAAAACTTTTAGCCAAAAATAGAAAGCGACTTACCCGAAATTGCATGCATCAATTATATCTAGATTCGTGCTACTCAATTGTCATACACAATACAGTTTTGGTTATGGTATTTTTCGTACTGAAGAGCTATGTGCATTAGCGCAACATAATGGCTATGCTGATTTTGTATTGACAGATATCAATAATACATCTGCTTGTATTGATTACATTCGTATCGCGCAAAGTAAGCATATTACGCCGCGTGTTGGTATCGACTTTCGAAATGGCGTGGAACAACAGTATGTAGGTATTGCACGCAATAATCAGGGTTTTCATGAGTTGAATACGCATTTGTCAAAATATTTACATGCCAATCAAAAATTTGAAGTACAAGCACCGGCATTCGACCATTGTTTTATCATTTATCCATCGCAACAATATACAGGCTGGGCACTTCGCGAAAATGAATATGTAGGGGTGTCATCTTTTGACTTGCCTTATTTGCAATTTATTCCATCTTATCGTCGAACACATAAACTAGTAATTTTGCAAACGGTCACATTTGCACAGAAGCAACATTTTAACGCACACCGTTTGCTGCGCGCCATTGATGAAAATAGGTTGCTGAGTAAATTGCCAATTAGCCACCAAGCCAAGGGTAATGAGTATATCATCCCGCAATCAACATTGCAATTGCAATTTGCTTCGCATCCACAAATTGTCGCGAACACAAAATATATTTTGCAAAATTGTACAGTTGATTTGGCCTTTGGGAAATTGAGTAATAAAAATTTACAATTCTATACACATAGTCATGCTGAGGATATGGAATTGCTTCGGAGTGAATGTATGAAGGGTTTGTCTTACAGATATGGGCATTCAAGTGATGTGGTTTTACAACGCATCGAAAAGGAGTTAGAAGTTATATCACAACTCAATTTCGCATCTTATTTTTTAATCAATTGGGATATCATTAAATATGCGCAACACAAAAATTATTTTTATGTAGGTCGAGGAAGTGGTGCAAATAGCATCTTAGCCTATCTATTGCGCATTACGAATGTGGATCCCATCGAATTGGATTTGTATTTTGAACGATTCATAAATTTATATCGTAACAATGCTCCCGATTTTGATATGGATTTTTCATGGACAGATCGGGATGATATAACTAGATATATTTTCGATAGATTCGGTCATAAGCGAACTGCTTTGCTTGGTGCATACAATACCTATCAGCATGATGCTGTTATTCGGGAGTTGGGTAAAGTGTTTGGTTTGCCGCCAAGTGAAATCGATAGTCTGCAACGTGTGACGGATGTAAATCAAACTGATCATATCGGAAAATTAGTATTGCAATATAGTCATCTCATTAAAGGTTTTCCTAGCCATTTGAGTATTCATTCGAGTGGGATATTAATTTCCGAAAAACCCATTCATACATATAGTGCAACCATTATGCCGCCTAAAGGTTATCCTACCGTACAGTTTAGTATGCTAGAGGCAGAAGATATTGGTTTGTATAAGTTCGACATTCTCAGTCAACGTGGCTTGAGTAAAATAAAAGATGCCGTTGATATTGTAAAGCAGAATAAAGGCGTGTCGATAGATATTCATGATATCAATAGATTTAAAAAAGATCCTGCAATTCGAGAGTTACTTCAGCACGGCAAAACCATAGGGTGCTTTTATGTAGAGTCACCTGCTATGCGGATGTTGCTTACGAAATTACGTGCGGATGATTATTTACGACTAGTGGCAGCAAGTTCAATTATTCGGCCTGGCGTTTCAAAAAGTGGGATGATGCGGGAATATATTTTGCGCTATCGACATGAACATTTACGTGAGAAAGCGCGACAAGAATTACCCGATCTGTATTTACTACTCGAGGAAACATATGGCGTAATGGTGTATCAAGAGGATGTAATAAAAATAGCACATGAGTTTGCAGGATTGAGTTTGGCGGAATCGGATTATTTGCGAAGAGGAATGTCCTGGAAATTCAAACAACGGAATGAATTTGATAAGGTGCAGCAAAATTTTTTTAAAAACTGCCGGTTAAAAGGTTATGCTGAAAAGTCCATACAAGATATTTGGCTACAAATTGAAAGCTTCGCCAATTATGCATTTTCCAAAGGACATTCTGCAAGCTATGCTGTAGAAAGCTATCAGGCATTGTATCTGAAAGCATATTTTCCATTGGAGTATATGGTGGCTACCTTAAACAATGGGGGTGGATTTTATCGAACTGAGTTGTATGTGCACGAAGCACGTATGGCAGGTGCTGTTATTGAACCGCCTTGTGTCAATAAGAGTAGCAGTCAATGTGTTATTCATGACAACGTAATTTATTTAGGATTCAATATGATAGCTGAATTAGAACATGATACAATCAACGTACTTATTCAGGAGCGGAAACGAAACGGGGTGTTTCAGGATTTGTATGATTTTATAAATCGAGTACCATTGAGTATTGAACAAATGCGAATTTTACTACGTGCCAATGCTTTTTCGTTTACGGGTAAAATGAAAAAGGAAATGTTATGGGAGATGTATGGTGTCATGCAACCTGCGGTGAAGAAAAATATTTTGCCCGAATTGTTTCCCAAAGAATCGCCTAGTTGGGAATTGCCTGATTTGACCACGAGTCTTATTGATGAGGCTTTTGACGAAATGGAGTTGTTTGGATTTACATTGAGATCACCTTTTGAATTATTGAAAAAACCTTTGTCGAATGAGTTGTGCGCACGCGATTTGAAGAAGTATTTGAATCGACAAATTATTATCACAGGTTATCTGATAAGTGTAAAGTACACACGAACATCTAAAGGTGAACGTATGTATTTTGGGACTTTTATTGACATACATGGAGAGTGGTTAGATACAGTTCATTTTCCAAATTCGGCTAAACATTTTCCATTTTATGGTACAGGTTGTTACGAACTTACGGGTAAGGTAGTTGATGAGTTTGATTTTTTAAGTATCGAAGTCCACGCTATGAACAAGCTGGAGAATGTGGAGCTAGTATAGTTGAATCTCAGAGTAACAAAATGTTTAACATCTGATTTATTTTAATCACTTTTACCCGAAAGGAAGATTATGGAATTTAATAAATTAGTTTGAGGTGCAAATAAAGAATCAAATGATGAGCAATCTGTGTAAGATATTCTAGATGCTTGATTTTTTTCTAATGCAGCATTTCAGCATCAAGGCTGGAGTATGAAATTACCAACCGCATGTGGTAGAGATGGAGATGTAATTTGTCTTCATGGTTCAACTAAAAATCTTACGCTGAGTTAATTACTTGGCGGGTAAACATTTAGTATCAGCTTTACACATTTGGATTGTATCATACTCGCAAGAGGTTTTTTTGATACAGGTGCGAATTATCATTCTCTCATTATTCAAGGTAAATCCGTCTTGGAAGGAGATGAAGTTGAAAGAATGAAAGCGCTTGAAATTATTACAGACAATGTCGTACAAGGTAGATGGAAGGACGTGCCAGTCGGTAATGGGAGCCAACTGAAGGCAACCATGGTTGCTAAATTTACAATTGATCGTGCTTCAGTTAAAATCCAAAGTGGAGGTCCTTTAGGCGGCCAGAATTTAAGTAAAAAGGTATGGTCAGGTGAAATTCCATTGAAGCATGTTGCTTATATACCCGTAAAGGATAAAAAGTTTGAAGAGGATTTGCCAATGAGTAAAAGTGTGGCTGAATATTGGACTCGTCATAAGATCTATACGCAGTGTTATCTAGTTTATAAATTTATTATTATCTATTTAGGTATTTTAGAAATTCTCAAATTAGGCTCTATCTTTGCACAATGCAAAATTTGGATGTAAATAAATTACAAGAAACCGTATCCTTTATTCAGCAAAAAATAGACGCAAAACCTAAAGTGGGAATAATGCTAGGTTCAGGATTAGGCGGTTTAGTAGATGAGTTGGAAATAAATTTATCATTGGCATATGATGAAATTCCAAATTTTCCAATTAGTACCGTAAAGGGTCATGGAGGTAAACTTCTATTTGGTAAAATTGGCAAGCAAGATGTTGTAATGTTAAGTGGTCGATTTCATTATTACGAAGGATATGATATGCAACAAGTTACATTTCCCGTTCGAGTTATGAAAGCATTAGGTGCCGAGATGTTGGTAGTGAGTAATGCAGCAGGTGGCATGAACAAAGATTTTCAAGTAGGCGATTTGATGATTATAACAGATCATATTAATTTATTCCCTGAACACCCATTGCGTGGTAAGAACGATGATTCGATTGGGCCTCGTTTCCCTGATATGACAGAGCCATACGATTTAGATTTAGTGGAAAAGGCAAAGGAAATTGCGAAAGCGAATTCTATACATGTTCATCAAGGTGTTTACATAGGTTTGCAAGGACCTACTTTCGAAACCAAAGCTGAATACAAATGGCTGCATATTATTGGCGGAGACACAGTAGGTATGAGTACCGTTCCTGAAGTAATTGTAGCTAAGCATGGTGGAATGAAAGTCTTTGGAATGAGCGTTGTTACAGATTTAGGTATTCGTGAAGAGATGAATGTAATTACACATGAAGAAGTGTTGGAAGCAGCTAATGCAGCAGCGCCTAAAATGGCATTTATTGTAAAGGAACTTATTCAAACAATTGGATAAATACTTTTTGTATCCCTCTTTATCGCACCAAATAAAATTTATCGAGCAAACAAGTATGCATAGAGTCAAGTTTTTATTTTCATGTGTCTTGCTACTTTTCATGCATAGTCAAGTTAATGCACAGTTTGGACGAAGAAATACTGTTGCGGGTGATGACTTGAATATGCGAAATACAAGCGATACAACTAATAAAAAATCTGTTAAGTCAGATGATAAAATTTCGATCTATTTTTTTTTACCACACGATACTTTAAAAAAACAACTTGATACAAGCTTGCAACTTGTTCACCGCAATCCGTTGTTAAATTTGTGGGATATCGACTTAGGTAATTTTGCTTCAGCATCTAAATCACTGTTATTTACGCCTCATGAAAGTGCTATGAGGCAAAGCGGATTCCAATTGTCGTATCCGTTTTTAGGAAGTTGGCCGCAAACTAAATTTTATGCCACAACACGTCCCTTTACAGACTTGTATTATCGTTTAGGTACTAAGCAAGAACAGATGCTGGAAATTATGCATACGCAAAACATAAAACCTAATTGGAACGTCATGGCAAGCTATGCCAAAATAGGTTCGCCAGGTATGTATTCGTTACAAAAAACAAATCACGATAAAGTTGAATTTAATACAAATTATCAATCTCAAAATCAACGATACAGGTTGATGGCATCTATTCAGTACCGAAAAATTCAACAAGATGAAAATGGGGGTATTTTATTCGATAGCTTATTGTATGATTTGCGTTACAACGACAAACGTTTGTTACCTGTTCGCTTCGATAAGATAGGTGAAAATTCATCATCCGTAAAAAATTATTACCGCCATGCAAGTATTAATTTAGAGCAGAGTTATTTTCTAGGAAATTATACAAATGGTATGCTACCTGATAGTTCGATTCAAAATGACTTTAAGCCTAGGTTTGGTTTAAGACATCAACTTTATACAAGCTCTGAGCATCAACGCTATAAGGATTTAGCGGCTGATAGTTTAAATTATTCGAAATTAGAATGGCGAGAGAATTTAATTGAAGATTCTGTTGTCGCAAGAGCTTACATCACTCAATTTGGAAACAAATTTTCATTGGCTGGAAATTTGTATTGGAAGAAAACAATTTTGCAAGCTGACGCTGGCTATGGCGTTGAAATAGATAAGGTAGAATTTAAATCTTATGTAAAAAACTATTTAAATAATTATCTATTTGCAAGTATTAATAAAGCAGCATTTAGTAATTCGGATTTTAATTATGGCAGTTCATTTAAATTTTACTTTCTAGGTAACGCACTTGGAAATCTTGAATTTGATTTATATGCTGGAAAATCTCTATCTGAGAAATTAGGCAAACTAAAATTCAGATTTCAGCAATCTATTCAGCAAGCACCTTATATATTTAGTTACTATCAATCAAATAAGTATTCTCAAGAAAATACTTTTCTCAAACAAACGATTTCGCATTTACAAGCTAATTATACCAATGAGAAGTATAAGCTAAATATGAGTTTGCACAGCTTTGTAATCGCTAATTATATTTTTCGAGATAGTAATTGGAGACCTTCTCAATATAACAAAGCAATTCCGATTTCGCAATTCCAGTTAAATAAGTCATTTCATTGGAAGAACTTTGTTTTCGATAACCAAGTATTGATGCAAGAAGTGGATGAAAGCTCTCCGATTCATTTACCGAAAATGTCTCTAAGAGTAAGATGGGCTTATGAAAGCTTAATTTTTAATAACAAATTACGCATAGCAACTGGAATAGACTCGCGATACAATACGGGTTTTTTAGCTGATAATTATTTGCCAGCATTCAATACATTTACTCCACAATATGTTGCTAGAGTTAGTAATGTTCCACAAGTATCTTACTTTTTTAATTTTGGCGTAAGGCGATATCGAGCATTTATTTCTTTTGATGAGCTACAACAAATTTTAACCGCAAATAATATGAATTTTCCGCATTATGCAGCCCCAAATTTTATGGCTCGTTTTGGTTTTCATTGGGTCTTTATCAACTAACTTATTTTATGAAACATCTTGTTTTTTATTCGATTATCGCAATATTTCTACTTCCTTTATTTTCATGTAAACAAACCAAGCGTGTTGATTTAATTATTAAAGATGCAACTATTTATACGCTTGATAAAAATTTTAGCAAGGCATCCGCTATCATTATTGATGAGGGAAAGATAGTTGATGTAGGTGGAGATGCTTTATTGCAATTTTATCAATCAGACTCTGTTGTAAGCGCAAAAGGACAATTTGTTTATCCAGGTTTTATGGATGCGCATTGTCATTTTAGCGGGTATGCAATGGATCAGTACAAACTTAATTTGTATGGTGTAAAATCATATCAAACAATGGTAGATTCAATTGTTGCATATGCTAAAACAAATAAAAGAGAATGGATAGAAGGTAGGTTGTGGAATGAGCAAATTTGGGATATAAAGGACTTCCCGACCAAAGATACTTTAGATAAGTTATTCCCGAATACACCCATATTGCTGATGCGAATCGATGGACATGCGGTCCTTTGCAATCAAAAGGCGTTAGATATCGCGGGTATTACTTCGCAAACTAAAATTGAAAATGGCAGCATACAAAACAGGAACGGGAAGCTGACTGGAATTCTTATTGATAAAGCTGTGGATTTGGTAAAAAGTCATATTCCAAAATTGACCTATGAAGAAGCATTGCCATATTTTTTAGAAACTCAAACACTGTTTTATGAAAACGGTCTCACTTCATTTGTGGATTGTGGATTAGAGAATGAAACTGTTCAGTGGATGAAGAAAGCTTACGATAATGCTAAGTTGAATATCCGAGCGAGTGTGATGTTACTTGATTCGAAAGAGAATTTAGATCAGTATTTATCTCAATCTCCATTGCGAACGGATCGATTTCATATTATTGGTTTTAAGGTGTTTGCCGATGGATCCTTAGGTTCTCATGGTGCTTTTATGTTAGATGATTATGAGGATATGCACAATCATCATGGATACTTGCTGAAGTCAATCGATAGTATTGCAATAATTGCCGAACAAGTATATCAATCGAAGTATCAATTAAATATTCATGCTATTGGTGATGCTGCAAATCGCGAAGTGCTGAAGGTATATGCTTCAGTTTTAAATCCTCAAAATGATAGACGGTGGCGAATTGAGCATGCACAGGTGGTTCATCCTGATGATTTTCATTATTTTGAAGACAATAAAATAATTCCCTCAGTACAACCCACGCACGCAACTAGTGATATGACTTGGGCTGAGAAACGAATTGGGCGAAAGAGATTGCAAACTGCTTATGCTTACAATCAATTGTTGCAAACAAATAAATGGTTACCACTAGGAACTGATTTTCCGGTAGAGAATCTTAATCCATTACATACTTTCTATGCAGCTGTTTTCCGGCAAGATGCAAAGTTACATCCCGTTGGAGGCTTTCAAATAGAAAACGCATTATCCCGCGAGGAGGCACTGCGTGGTATCACTATTTGGGCTGCACAATCGGTATTTGAAGAAGATGTCAAAGGCAGTTTGGAAAAAGGAAAGTTTGCAGATTTTGTGATATTGCCGATTGATTTAATGAAAGCAAATCCTTCAGAAATCTACGAAGCAAAAATTCATTCTTTATTTATTCATGGAAATAAAGCTTATCCCAAAAACTAATCCTATGAATTGGATTCGTTTTTATTCGATTTGAAATGAACATATAGAGTAAGTAATAATCTAATAATGCCGAAGCCAATAAACGAATAAGCCAAGAAAGGAGGCATTTCTGGGTTTTTTAAAGCAAACGCACCCATTATAATTAACACGGGGCCTGTAAAAAATCCTAAATTTTTACTCAATGAATATTTGTTCATAATTCTGATTTAAGCTTGAATGACTCTATTATATTTGTGCAAACATAAATCCAATTTTTAATATATGATAATTCCTTCTTATTTAAAGCCAGGTTCTAAAATTGGAATCACTTGCCCTGCTGGTTCTGTTGTGATAGAGGAAATAGAGTGGATGTTTGCCCAATTGCGAGCTTGGAATTTTGAGTTGAAGATTGGGAGTACAATTGGAACTTCTTTTAATAAATTTTCAGCCAGCGATAATGAAAGATTAGCTGATTTGCAAATGATGTTAGATGACGATGAGTTGGATGCTATTTTATTTGGGCGAGGAGGTTACGGTGTGGTTCGTATTATGGATAGGCTCGATTACTCCAAGTTTATCGCAAAGCCTAAATGGCTGCTAGGATATAGCGATATCACGTGTTTGCACTCACATCTGCATACGCAACTCAAGATTGCTTCAATTCATGCACACATGAATGGGGGATACCAAGTTGAAAGCAGAGATGAATTTTCAACACAAAGTATTTATGACGTATTAGTGGGAAACAAAATTAATTATCAAATTGAATCTCATGTATTAAACCGATTTGGAGAAACCAAAGGTGCGCTCGTAGGTGGGAATTTGGCATTATTGTCTGATTTAATGGGTACACCAAGCGATATCGATACCGAAGGGAAAATACTATTTATTGAAGATGTAGCTGAGTATAAATATAATATAGATCGAATGTTATGGCAATTGTTGCGAGCAGGCAAGCTTAGTAAGCTCGCCGGATTAATTGTTGGGGGGTTTTCCGATACTCAAGACAATGAAATACCTTTTGGTATGACTGAGTATGAAATGGTTTGGGAGAAAGTAAAAGATTTTAATTATCCAGTTTGTTTTGATTTTCCAGTAGGACATCAAAAGCATAATTGGGCTTTGAAATTGGGCGTAAAGTATAAACTAGAAATTACTGATACAATTGTTTCGTTAGAAGAATTAAGTAGCAAGTAGTTACGAGACTGAATTATATTAAGGTGGATGATCATAATTTAGAAGAATTGTCAGCCTGTCTTAAGGAGAAAATTGGATTTGGGGTTCGATTATAAAGGCAAACTTCATACAGTATTATCAAAGATGAATATTACTTACTTAAATCAAGTTATTTAGCCAATATTGGCATCATTCATTTTTAAAACAATAAGTTGTTCACAGACATCGTCAGTGCTGGGGTGAATCAAGCGGCTTCATATTTTCAAAGCAGGAAGATGATTTTTTACAACATGCCTATGATAATAGAAGTAAATATAGCAAAGAGCATGATATTAATTTTGAAGGGGTAGTAGCCTAACCCAAATTATGCGATAGGATTTGAGGAACGAAAATTCTACCGTGTTAGCTGGTCTCGTTAATTGTTAACGAGACGAATTAGTAATTGTTATCAATTATGACTCATGCTCGATTTACAATTACTTTTATCGTTTAGGTATTCTTAATGCGTAATCTGAGTTTAAGTGATTGTATCTTTTTTTAGTCATGTTTAGAGTTTGAATGTCAATTCCCTAATCTGCATAACTTTCTTCTAATCATTTTTTACGAAAACATATATTTGAACTCCAAAAAAATCACATGAAATTTTCACATCTTCATAATCATACACAATATTCATTGCTTGATGGTGCAAGCAGTATCAAGAAATTGTATAAGAAAGCAATTGCAGATAATATGCCAGCGATTGCGATTACAGATCATGGTAATATGTTTGGTGTATTTGATTTTGTAAAAGAAGCTAAGAAGTATAAAGATGATCAAGGTAATTTATTGGTGAAGCCAATTGTGGGTTGTGAATTTTATTTGGTAGAGAACAGAAATAAACAGCAATTTTCTAAAGAACAAAGAGATATTCGTTATCATCAATTATTATTAGCAAAAAATAAGCAAGGGTATAAAAATTTAATTCGATTATGTTCATTAGGTTTTACCGAAGGGTTGTATAGCAAATATCCACGTATTGATAAAGAGCTAATCTTGAAATATCATGAAGGATTAATAGCATCAACGTGTTGTTTGGGAGCTTCAGTGCCACGAACGATTTTACGAGATGGTGTTGAGGCTGGTGAAAAAGAATTTAAATGGTGGCTTGATATTTTTGGTGAAGATTATTACGTTGAGTTGCAACGGCATGGTATCCCAGATCAAGATAAAGTGAATATAGAATTAGTCCGCTTAGCTAAAAAGTATGATGTAAAAATAATTGCAAGCAATGATTCGCATTATGTAGAAGAGGAGGATAGTAATGCGCATGATATTTTACTTTGCGTGAATACTGGCGAGAAGCAAGCTACTGAGAAAATGAAAGATTATGGTGATGATGATGTTTCAGACAAGAAAAAACGATTCGCTTTTTTTAATAATCAATTCTTTTTCAAGGATACCGCGCAAATGACTGAGTTGTTCAGCGATTTGCCAGCTGCAATTGATAATACCAACGAAATTGTAGGCAAAGTAGAAATGGTGAGCGTAACCAATGATTTACTGCTGCCTAATTTTCCTGTGCCGCCCCCATTTACAACCCAAGAAGACTATCTCGAATTTCTTACCAACGAAGGCGCAAAAGCAAGGTACGGAATTATTACGCCTGAGTTAGACGAGAGACTCAAATTTGAGCTTGGTGTAATTCGAAAAATGGGTTTCGCAGGTTATTTTTTAATCGTTTCAGATATTATAATTTCATCTAAAAAAATGGGTGTAATTGTTGGACCTGGGCGTGGTTCCGCTGCAGGCTCGGTGGTTGCTTATTGCATTGGTATCACAACCATTGATCCAATGAAATATAATTTACTCTTCGAAAGATTTTTGAACCCAGAGCGAGCAAGTATGCCCGATATCGATACAGACTTTGATGATATTGGTCGAGGAAAAGTAGTCGAATACATCGTAGATAAGTATGGACGAAATCAAGTTGCACATATCATTACTTATGGTACTATGGCTGCTAAAAGTAGCATCAAGGATGTAGCTCGTGTAATGGATTTACCTTTAGATGAGAGTAATATGCTTGCCAAGTTAGTACCTGATAGACCCGGGACTAATTTGGGTGAAATGCTACACATTAAAAAAGAAGATTTAGCAAAACGTGAAAATATAACTGGAGAGGAAATTCAATCTATTGAGTTATTACAAAAAATATACAACGATGAGAGTGATATAAAATCAACCATATTACATGAAGCAGAAAAGCTAGAAGGTACAGTTCGTAATACGGGTATTCATGCGGCTGGCATCATTATAGGGCCAGAGGATTTAATGAATATTATGCCTTTGTGTAAACAAAAAGATATTGATTTATATGTAACACAATTTTCAGGCAATGTGGTTGAAGAAGCTGGTGCCATCAAAATAGACGTATTAGGTTTAAATAACTTGTCTATAATTCGGGACGCATTAATTTTTATCAAAGAAAATCGCGACATTGATTTAGATATTGAAAAAATTTCGTTGGATGACGAGCCTACTTTTAGTCTCTATCAACGTGGCGATACTGAGGGAACCTTTCAATTTGCATCTCCTGGTATGAAAAAGTACTTGAAGGAATTGCAGCCTACCAATCTGGAAGATTTAATCGCCATGAATGCTTTGTACAGACCTGGTCCGATTGATTACATCCCCGATTTTATTGAACGTAAACATGGACGAAAGGAAATTGTTTACGATTTACCAGAAATGGAAGAGCATCTCAAGGAGACCTACGGAGTTACCGTTTACCAAGAACAAGTGATGTTGCTCTCTCAAAAACTGGCCAATTTCTCCAAAGGAGATGCTGATATCTTGCGTAAAGCGATGGGTAAGAAACAGATTGAAGTTTTGAATAAAATGAAGGCGAAATATTTGGAAGGTTGCCAAGTCAATAATCATCCATTGGATAAATGCGAAAAAGTATGGACCGACTGGGAAAAATTTGCACAATACGCTTTCAATAAATCACACTCAACTTGTTACGCCTATCTCGCTTATCAAACAGCTTATCTGAAAGCTAACTATACGCCAGAATATATGGCTGCATTACTTAATTCGCAAGGCAATTTAGATGATATCACACTATACATGAAAGAGTGCAAAAGGCTGGGTTTGAATGTACTGGGTCCTGATGTAAATGAAAGTAAGAAGGGGTTTAGCGTAAACTCCGAAGGTATTATACGGTTTGGATTAGGCGCTATCAAAGGTGTTGGCGATGCAGCAGTGGATGAAATTGTGGAGAATAGAAAGAAGCATGGAAAGTTTAAAGATGTATTTGATATGGTCAAACGCTTAAGCTCACGAACTGTAAGCCGGAAAACATTAGAAAGCCTTATCATGGCGGGTGCTTTTGATTCCTTCACTAGTATGCACCGTGCACAATACTTCGACACCATGAAGGGTGAGAGTCTAAACAATTTAGAACGCATCATTCGTTTCGGTCAGCAAGTCGGAGCAAGTACCAATAGCATGACAAATAGTTTATTTGGTGATGCCGAAATGCCAGCCATTATGCCTCCTAAGCTATCTAATTGTGAACCATGGACCTTGTCTGAATCTTTAGAGAAAGAAAAAGAAATGGTAGGTATTTATTTATCTGCTCATCCGCTAGATACTTATCAATTTGAAATGAATAATTATGGATTTTTACCTTTAAATGAGATGGAGGACGAAAGACTCAGAAATAAAAATTTACGTATTGCTGGTTATATTTCATCTGCTTTAGATCTAGTTTCAAAAAAAGGGAATAAATGGGGTAAGTTCAAGATTGTTGACTATCATGGCGAGTTTGAATTTAATTTATTTGCAGATGATTATTTACGTTTTAAAGACAAACTTTTACAAGATAATAAGGTAGTTATTCAAGGAAGGTATCAAACTCGGCAATATGATGCAACTCAATTTGAGTTTAAAGTTTTATCAGTAAGCTTGCTCGAGAACGTAATGGAAACGATGTCAAAAAGAGTGAATTTGGAGATAAGTTTACACAAACTGGATGATGTTTTCTTGCAAATTATTCAGAAGTATGCCGAAAAGTCAGGTTCTTGCGAACTTGGTATCAAAATTGTAGATGCTACAACCAGCGAAACAATTAATTTGAAAACAAGTAGCAGGCATATCACCCTCAGTGAAGAATTTATAGCCGAATTAACAAAATTTGATGGCTTAAAGTTTAAAGTAATAAGCACTTAATTCATAAAAGAAATACTTTCGCAATTCAAATTTAAAAACAAATTAAAAATTAAATAAAATGGCAGCAACATTCACAGATGCAAATTTCGAAGAAGAAGTATTGCAATCTCACAAATTATCAGTAGTCGATTTTTGGGCTACATGGTGTGGTCCTTGTGTAGCATTAGGACCTACTATCGAATCATTAGCGACAGAATATGAAGGTCGTGTAAATGTAGGTAAAGTAAATACCGACGAAAATCCAGATTTGTCAATCAAGTATGGTATTACTAGCATCCCTTGCGTGTTGTTTATCAAAGATGGTAAAGTAGTCGATAAGCAAGTGGGTGTGGTTCCAAAATCTGCACTTGAAAGCAAAATTGTTTCACATATGTAAAACTATTAAATTCATTAAAATTAGTCCTAGGTTTTCCTAGGATTTTTTTTATCCAGTCTTTTTTGCCTAGATTTTATACTAGGATTCGTTATAAAAAATTGAATGGCAGAACAGATAAGGATGAAAGGAATAATTCTGTGCGCTAAGTAATAATGATTCGTTATTAAGACCTAAGTCTTTTTTATTTGCCAAAAACACACACAATTAGATGCGCGAAATTCCCTTCTTACTAGCACCAATTTACATCGCACATTTTTAAGGTTTCATCTTATATCAATAACTTGTGAGGGCCGTATTCATTTATATTAGTAGGCTAAATTATGATTATGTCCAGATTTTTCTTATTAAGTATTGTTTTTGCGGTGATAGCGTTTTCATCACAAGCTCAATCCATCAAATTGCCTAGTTGGGTAGCAATGATTGATAATGAATCCACTAATTATTTTGAAGCAATAAAAGCATTTGACTATTACTGGAAAGGTAAAATTAAGCCAATCGAAGAAATGGATTTGAAAGAAATGAATGAAATGAGCGCAGAAGAAAAGGAGGAGAGAAGTCAATATTTTAATTCTATGAGTGTTGAGCAACGCCATGAATATGATTTACTTCAATATCATTACAAACGATTTAAACAATGGCGAAAAAACGTTTTTCCCTATGTTCAAAGTGATGGGAGAATATTGACTATGGTAGAGAGGATCGCTATTTGGGAACAACAACAAGCTGAAAGTAAACCACAACAAAAATAAATTTAATGCTAACAACTATACACTTATCAAAAACTATGAAATCATCGATGCAGCGTGTTTCAAGATTTACTGTTTTTACACTTATCCTTAGTTTTTTTGCAACTTCAGTTTTCGCTCAAAACTGGACAGCCGTTCAACCCAATATGTTCCCAACAAATGTAAGCGGGCAAATACATGGCTTGACTCGGGTTAGTCAGATGAAATTCCATCCAACTTTAGCTACAAAGCGCTATGCAATTAGTGCAAGGGGCGGACTATTTATTTCCACCAACAGCGGTGCAAATTGGGCCGTAGCTCCAGGTTGTGATAATATGCCTACAATGCGTCTTGCATCGATATGTATTGATCACACCAATGATCAGATTTTGTATTTAGGCACTGGCGATCATGATTATTATTACAGCGGAAACGGTGTCTATAAATCTACAAATGGAGGTACTACTTTCACCTATCTTGGTCTTTCTGGAAAGATGGTAGTAGATATGATTATGGATCCCACCAATAATCAGCATATCGTGGCAATCACCAATACAGGAATTTATAAAACAATCAATGGCGGAACTTCATGGATATTGAAATCAACCAGTTTTCAAGGAGATGATTTAAAACAAAAAACACCTAATTCTCGAGTCTTGTATGCAACCTCAACAGGTTCTGAGTTTTATCGTTCCACTGATTTTGGAGAAACTTGGACTCAAATAACTTCTGGAATTGTATTGCCAAGCGGTATCACAAGCGGAGATGGTTGTCGAGTAGCTGTTACACCAGCCGATACAAATATTGTATATCTTGGCATGGTGGCAAATGGAGGTACTTTGTATAAATCAACCAATGGAGGTACTTCATTTGTAGGTGTCAAAACAACAGCTTCACCTTATTTAACCTACTATGATAATGCTTCAAATTCATCGACGCAAGGAAATTACAATTATGGAATTGGAGTAGATCGGGTGAATCCTAACATCGTTTATGTAGTGGCACATTGTAATTGGAAATCGACGGATGGCGGTGTTACATGGACACAGCTCACCAATTGGTACGCCGATTGTCATACCGATATGCATCAAATCGTTACCAATCCATATAATAATAATGAATTGTATAATATGAATGATGGGGGTGTTTTTTTAAGCACAAACGGTGGTACGGTTTGGACTCCAAAAAGTGATGGCATGAATGGTTACGAAATTTATCATGGTAATTGCAGTCCAACGCGAAAAGATATGATGAGTATTGGTACCCAAGATAATGGCGAATTGTACTCAACTACCACAGGATGGTTTACAAATAGGGGAGGTGATTGGGGGTCTCAGTGTGCCTTTGATTTTCGATCAAATAGCTCAATGGTTTATTATTTCGAGAATAATAAACGTCGATTAGTGACAGGCTCCGATGGTACATATGGCTTACCCGCACGAGTGATAGATGTTGATGATATTGCTTTTCATAGAAGCAATCAAAATCTAGCTTTCCTAGCAGATTCGTTTGTTTATCGAACGACTAATTTAACAAATACCACTCCAACATGGACACAAATTTTAGCAACTGGAAGAAGAATACAAGCCATTCATGCAGCCTACAATGATGCAAATGTATTGTATGTATTAAAGGATGATGAAACCATGATGGTGAGTACAAATGCTTTGAGCGCAACGCCAACATTTACAACTTATACGATACCTACTGCAACTAGCCTAAAGGGAAGTATTTCAACAATTAATGCAACGCCCGGCACTGTTTACATTACAGCAAATAATCGAGTTTATAAGTCAATAAATTATGGGTCAACTTGGACAAATATTACCTATAATTTGCCATCGGTAAATCATGTAAAAATTATTGCGGATGAATATTTTTCATCCAATGAATTAGTATTTATAGCAAGCAATAATGCAGTCTATTATAAAACCATCAATGCAACTTTTTGGACCTTGTATAATGCAGCCTTGCCTTCAAGAACAGAAGCGATTGATTTATCCATTTTCAATGATGGTACGTCTAATACCGCATTACGTTATGCAAGCTATGGAAGAAGTATGTGGGAAGTTCCAATTACTTCATTACGTGCATTAGGTGCCAATTTTTCTGTTTCGAATCAAAATCCATGTATAGGAAATCCTGTTCAATTTACAGATTTATCAACAGGGAGTATAACAACACGTTCGTGGTCATTCCCTGGTGGAACACCTTCGACCTCAACAGCTGTGAGCCCAACCGTTACGTATGCAACGGCTGGAACTTATAATGTTTCGCTTACTGTAGGTAGCGGCACTACAACAAATTCTTCTACACAAACAAATTATATAACAACATTAGGCGCCAGTTTACCTTTGTCTGAAGGGTTTGAAGGTGCAATGGATCCTCCAAGTGGTTGGTTTAATATCGACAATGGAAGTAATGGTGTTGCTTGGGCAAAAACTTACACAGCAGGTGGTTTTGGGAATTCGCCGAGTAGTATGATTTTTGATAATTATTCTTGGAACAATGTTGGGCAAAGAGATGAATTGCAAGTCAAAAGAATAAATCTCTCAACAGCTACAAGTGCTCTGCTAACTTTTGATGTCGCTTATCAAGTTTTTTCAGGATATTCCGATACACTTATTGTCCGTGTATCAACTAATTGTGGTTCAACATATACAACTGTTTACAATAAAGGAGGAACGATATTGTCAAGTGCTGGCTCTGGGGGTAATAATTTTGTGCCAACAGCCGCGCAATGGCGCACAGAAACGATTAATCTTGCAGCTTATCTAGGTCAGTCTAGTCTGATTATTGAGTTTCAAAATGTAAATGGATACGGTAATAAGTTATACATTGATAATGTTAATATTGCACAATCAGTGAGCTGTGGTACCCCACTCATGGGAGGTACAATTAGTGGTAATACAAGCTTGACGGCAAACGTCTCATCTCCTTTCACTTTGACTGGAAATACTGGTAATTCAATTCAATGGCAAACTTCTAGCAATGGAGGTGCTAGCTGGTCAAATGTAGCAGGAGCGATATCTGCGAATGCAAGTATTACACTCAGCAGCGGTACTTATTTATTAAGAGCAGCTATTAACCAAACTGCTTCAACTTGTCCGGAAGTTTATTCTAATTCGCTTAGTTTAAATGTTGCTTCTCCTCTCGGTGATGCATTTTCAAATCCGTTTATTGTGAGTTTGCCTCATAATCAAACTATCTCTAATGCCTCATTCACAAATGCATATACGGGTACGAATAACCAATCGTCACCTGATATTTTTTATCGATTTACAACAGGCCTTTGTACAGACTTTATTAAAGTAAGTACTTGTGGCTCTCCTTTTGATACTTATATTCATTTGCTGAATGCCTCTGGTAATCAATTGGTTTCAAATGATGACAATGGCTTTTATTGTTCAGGTACGAGTGCCTCTTTACAATATGCTGTAACTCCTAATACAATTTACTATGTCGTTTTTGAAGGTTATAATACGAATACAGGTTCGATTCTTATTAATATTGAAGAGATTGATAATCCAGTTCAGACGCTATCAATTAGCGCTTCAACACCAACTACAATATGCCAAGGTCAGGGTAGTACGGTAACATTAATTACCAACCCAGCGCAAAATGTTTTATGGAGTAATAATCAAACCGCCTCAAGCATACAAATTAGTAATGCGGGCAATTATAGTGCAACCCTTACATCAGCATCGGGTTGTGTTTCGAATTCCAATGTAATTAATGTACAAGTTATCAATTGCCAATGTGCCTTAAACATGAAGGTATTTTTAGAAGGATATTATAATGGTGCAGGCATGATGAAACCTGTTTTATACAATCAAGGAGTTTCTTCCAATACAAATATTACTGACGAAGTGACGGTAGAATTGCGCAATTCAACTTCTCCATATGCAATTGTATATTCTTACACTGGCTATTTAAACACGAATGGTATCATTGCATGTAACTTCCCGTTCGCCGCAGATGGGAAACCTTATTATATCGCGGTTAAGCACAGAAATTCTATTCACACATGGTCAGCCAATCCTGTCGTGCTGACCAATAGCTTTTTATATGATTTTACACTGTCGAATACTCAAGTGTATGGTTTAAATGAAGTTCTACTTGAATCTGGTAAATACGGTATTTATGCCAGTGATATAAACCAAGATGATGCTGTAAACAACAGTGATTTTTCACTTTGGGAATCAGATGCAAATAACTTTATGACTGGTTATTTATTGACTGACATCAATGGAGATGCTTCTATTGATAATTCTGATTTTCAATTCTGGGAATTAAACGCCAATGAATTTGTGGGTGAAGTTTCTCCTTAGTTTTTTTCGCTAGATTATTCATTTCGTAAGACAACTATCCCGTCGAAAACATCGATAATTATTTTCAAGGATTTATCTATTTCGCCTGCAATGATTTTCTTCGAAAGTAAATTGATTAATTCCTTTTGAATCAGTCTTTTTAGGGGTCTTGCTCCATATTGGGGATCAAAGCCATGCTCAGTTAAATAATCTAAGGCATAAGATGTGTATTCTATTTCTAAACCTTGCTTTTTCAAAAGATTTGAAAGTTCTTTCAATTGTATTTTGATAATACCTTGAATTTCTTTTTTTAGCAAAGGTTTAAACATGATAATTTCATCTATTCTATTTAGAAATTCAGGACGAATATTTTGTTTAAGTACATTTAATACTTCGTCTTTCGTTTTTTCCGTGATATCATCCACATTCGATTCGTTTACTTCTTCAAAATTATCCTGTATAATTTGGCTTCCCATATTTGAAGTCATGATGATAATGGTATTTTTGAAGTTGACCAATCGGCCTTTATTATCAGTAAGTCTGCCATCATCAAGTACTTGCAGGAGTATATTAAATACATCTGGATGTGCCTTCTCAATTTCATCGAATAAAATTACACTATATGGTTTACGTCTTACTGCCTCAGTAAGCTGACCGCCCTCATCATAACCCACATAACCCGGAGGTGCGCCAACTAATCTGCTTACACTATGTTTTTCTTGATACTCACTCATGTCTATGCGAGTCATCATACTTTCATCATCAAATAAAAATTCAGCTAAGGCTTTAGCTAGCTCAGTTTTACCTACACCTGTTGTTCCTAAAAATATAAACGAACCAATGGGTTTTTTCTCATCTTGTAAGCCCGCACGACTTCGTCGAATGGCATCCGCTACAGCAATGATGGCTTCATCTTGTCCAACAACTCTTTCATGCAAATGAGTTTCTAAGTGTAAGAGTTTTTCTTTTTCAGATTGCAGCATGCTCGTGACAGGTATGCCTGTAGCTTTTGAAATACTGGATGCAATATCTTCAGCATCTACCTCTTCTTTTAGTAATCGCTTATGTGTGTTTTTTGATGCATCTAATTCTTGCATCCATTTTTCTAACTGTGTTTCTTGGTCTTTTATCTTACCATATCTTATTTCAGCTACTTTGCCGAAATCGCCATTTCTTTCAGCTTGGTCAGCTTGTACTTTAAAGTCTTCAATCAATGTTCTGGCATTCTGGATTTTATCAACTTGCTCTTTTTCATGAAGCCAACGTTGTTTGAAAGTATCGCGTTGTTCACTCAGGTTTGCAATTTCTTCGCTTAATTCGGATAGCTTTTTTTCGTCTTTTTCGCGTTTAATCGCTTCACGTTCTATTTCTAATTGTCTCAATCTTCTTTCTAACTCATCCAATTCTTCTGGCATTGAGTTCATTTCTAGTTTGAGTTTAGCCGCACTTTCATCAATTAAATCAATGGCTTTATCTGGTAAAAATCTATCAGAAATATACCGGCTTGATAATTCTACAGCAGCGATTATTGCTTCGTCTTTAATTCGCACATGATGATGAGCTTCGTATTTATCTTTGATACCACGTAAAATTGAAATGGCATCTTCAACACTCGGTTCGTCAATCATTACGCGTTGGAAGCGTCTTTCGAGTGCTTTGTCTTTTTCGAAATACTTTTGATATTCATTCAATGTTGTTGCGCCAATCGCTCGCAACTCACCACGTGCTAATGCAGGTTTTAATATATTCGCAGCATCCATGGCACTTTCTCCACCACCGCCTGCACCTACCAAAGTATGTATTTCGTCGATGAAAAGAATAATTTGTCCGTCGCTTTCTGTTACTTCTTTAATAACAGCTTTCAATCTTTCTTCAAATTCACCTTTATATTTGGCGCCAGCAATAAGCTGCCCCATATCTAGCGAATAAATGATTTTGGAACTAAGATTGTCAGGGATATCACCATTCACAATTCTGTGCGCTAAGCCTTCTACAATAGCGGTTTTACCAACGCCTGGTTCGCCAACTAACATGGGGTTGTTTTTGCTTCTGCGTGAAAGAATGTGTAAGGTTCTTCTTATTTCTTCGTCTCTACCAATTACAGGATCAAGTTTACCTGCACTTGCTAATTCGTTTAAATTTTTTGCGAATTTATTCAACCAATTGTAATTGCCTTCTGCTGTTTGGCTATCTATTTTACTTCCTTTTCTGCTTTCTTTGATACTGGCTTTTAAACTTTTTTCGTTCAGGCCAGCGTCTTTTAGTATTGCTGATACTTCATCATTATTACTGAGTAAGCCTAATAGGAGGTGCTCGAGCGAAATAAATTCATCGCCGAATTCTTTTAAAAAGCTTCCCGCTTTTAGAATGGCTGTATTAAGTTCCCTCGAAATACTTTGCCCGCTATCATTGCTAACGGTAGGAAGTTTCTGAATTAGTTGTTTTAATTTTTGTTCAATGAATGAGATGTTCACACCATTCTTTTTCAAAAGAAATTCGATGGAATTTTCATCACTGCTTAGCATGCTTTGCAAAACGTGTGATGTTTCTATTTGTGCGTGTTGCTGATTGAATGCAAGTTGTTGAGCTTGTGCTAACACTTCTTGCGATTTCATGGTTAAGTTATTTAGATTCATATTTTTAAATGGTATTTGGCTATTGGATTGCAAAGCGTAAGCCAAGTATATTTATTAAGCTTTTTTGTCATAAAAATCATAGGTAATCTGACGATAAGACTTGTAAGTGAAAAGAAGTATGATAAAAGTGCAGTTATTGATTTGCTAAGCTAAGTGGCTTGAAAAACATTATACAATTTTTAAATTCTTGTTGCAACTTGGCTTTATATTTACGACATGGTATTTCAACGTAAAGTATATTATCGAGATGAAAAGTGTTTAAATTGTGGCTATCCAATAATTGGTAATTTTTGTGGAGAGTGCGGGCAGAAAGCGCACTTACATAAAGATAATTTAGGGCATATGATTGTTCATTTTATTGGAGATTGTTTTCATTATGACAATAAGTTTTGGCGCACACTAAAAATACTATTTACAAAACCAGGTCTTATCACGCTTGAATACATTCAAGGGAGGAGGTGAAATATTTGAATCCAATTCAACTTTACATATTTGTAACGACTCTATTTTTTTTATTTCTATTTTCTACAACCGACTCAAAAGATGAAGTTTCTGAGGAACAAGACACTAGTATGGTAACGGTGTCAAGTGTTGTTAATCTTAATTATAAGGTTGATTCGACTCAGGAAGCAGTGTTGAATGATGTGCAAGACTCTATTCTTTCCGAATTAAATGAAACGATGGTGCAAGGTGGAAGTGCAAAAAGTAAAATAGGAATTAGTAAATGGTCCCCATCTGAAATTAATTTGAAGGCTTATGATTCTGTTCAAAATAATCTACCTGATTCTTTAAAAGATAGTTATTGGAAACGTAAATTGAGGAGAGCTATCTATAGAGATGGCGATAATTTCGGGGATTTAATACTTCATAATTTTCCGAAGATGTTTTTTTTACTGCTTCCTATATTTGCATTTATACTTATGATACTTTTTCGGAAACAGAAGTATTACTATGTCGACCATTTAATATTTGGCCTTCATTTTCACGCAGTTTTATTTTTTATTCTTGGTATTGAGTCTGTCATAACCTATTTTATTTCCAACGAAGTAATTATAAATGCGATCACTTTTTGCTCGGGTGTTGGTATTATTATTTATTTATTCTTCTCTTTGAAGCGCGTTTATCCTTCGCCTTTATATAAAATTGTTTTCAAACAAATAGCTTTATTCTTTTTGTATTTAATCATGTTTCGTTTGTGCTTTGTCTTACTATTAATTGCGTTGTTGTTATTTGCTTAATTGCATTTTTCTTACTGATCAGCTAGCTTGTCAATAGCGTATTTTGTGATTAAACGATTTCTCGTTTGAAAAGGATCGAAAACGAGAGTTATTGTTGCAGCTTTATACGACATAAAAAAATTTTGTTGAACTAAATTCTTGCTTATATTTGCACACCTTCAGAAAATTTTTAAAGGTAGATGAATTGGTAGTTTCTCATCTTTTAACGAGATTAGAATGCCCCCTGTCACGGTCTCGTTTTAAGAACGAGACAGGTTCGAGTCCTCCCTCTTTCGATGAGAGTTTAAATAATATCGAAAAATTAGTTCTTTAATGCTTTAATAAGCATTTTAAATATTGGATTGGTAGTTTCTCGTCTTTGGACGAGATTAGCATGCCGCCCTGTCACGGTCTCGTTTTGAGAACGAGACGGGTTCGAGTCCTCCCTCTTTCGATGAGAGTTTAAATAATATCGAAAAATTAGTTCTTTAAT
>Ga0315903_10001913_pt1 | contig 31413 bp, 28 predicted proteins | sample LakEriMetagenome_7_FD_203524 | JGI IMG/M metagenome (GOLD analysis project Ga0315903, IMG submission 203524) | Freshwater fungal communities from buoy surface, Lake Erie, Ohio, United States - Buoy 2 MA119 | ecosystem: Environmental > Aquatic > Freshwater > Lake | place: USA: Lake Erie, Ohio...
CTTCGCCTTGTAGCTGTTGAGGCTCTTCGAGATCTTCCTTAGTATACGAGAATAGCTCCTCCCCGAACTCCTCATCGGTAATCACGCCTAAAGATTTTAGGATTGTGTATGCTGTTGAGGCGTTTGGTATTGATACCTGACACGAAATACCTGGAGCCGCAAGGATCCACTTATCATCCTCCCCGCGAGTCATCAGGCACGACCCCTTAACGTAATACGTCTTCTGGAAGATATCGTCCGTCTCCGTTGGAAGCTTATCTACCGAGAACTTAAAGTCCTCCGGTATGAATGGATACTCCTCCTGCATGTCAGAAATCTGCTGCTCAGCGATTTCTAACGCTTTATGGTAGTCGAATACCCTCGCCAAAAGAAAGTCCGTTAGCGGCTGCTTGGTGGCGAAATAGTCGGGGAAAATATCAGGATTGATAGTTATGCCAACTTTATTGTCTTTAATAACAGGGTCTAGCCTGTTCGGGAATAGCTCTGCTGACTTTGGCCCGTCAAACGGATATCCCTTCTGGATTGATTTATTCATATTTCGTTTTATTGTTTTTGTGTTGCTTTTTTCATTATCTCATACATTCCGCCAGACGACAGCTGCTCCTTATGCATCTTCTCTGCTGCAGCGAACCCTTTGGCGTAGCCTTTCATAAACCCATCCTTCCAGCTATGCCACTGCATACGCTTAATATGCAGCTCTATAACCTTGTGTGTTGCGAATAAGAATCGCCCAAGGAACGATGTCCCCGCCTTAGCGATGCTTTCTGGTGTTTCTTCTTTTATCATTTTGTTTGTAGTTTGATTATTTTATCCTTCATCTCCTTGTTTTCCTTGATGATATCATTGATGAACATCATCACATCGGTAACGCCAGACACGCCAACACCCCAAAAAAAGTCGGGCGGAAGTGATGGTGTATTATCGATGCACTGCGTTCTGAAAGGAGATATATTTGTTTCCGACACAGGAACGTTACCGTGCTTAGCATACTTGGTAAGCGTAACTTTTACGTTATCCAGCTTTTGTCTTAATTCTATCGCTTGGTCCATGATTGTTAGTTAAATGTTGATTCGTACTTGTCTATCAGCTTCTCGAAATTCTCGTCACGCGTATAAAAGTTTGGATCATGGTTTTTGTCAAACACATACCCTACATAATTGTCGTGCATCTTTAGAAAGTGGAACTTCACGGGTAAATTTTTAATTAAGGGCTTTTTTTTTAAGCTTCGGTCATCCATCATCCCGAAGTCAACACAGAACTTATCGTGCACAGCCTCGAAGCTCTTGAAGGACTCCTTGATAACTATTGACGGTTTGTTGATGCCTATGTGTACGAGTGTGCGCTCGATATTATCATTGAAGCGTGGAGACTTGAATTTTTCGTAGTCGACCACATCGGCAAGGTTAATCACTCTCTCAGTGGAGTGTATCCTGTTCAGTACATCATCATTCTCGACCCACTGCACGATGCATTTGTATTTTCTGTATGGTTTCATTCCGTTCATGGTGCAAATATAATCAGTTTATTTAATTTAACAGTTTCTTTAGGTTGATATGAATAACCTTTCAAGGCGTTCGAGCGACATTTTCCTGTGATATTTTTGCGGGGATTTAGGTATACATACACCGATTGTCATTGTGGTGTAGTATACGTTTATCCTTTTTTTATCCTTACTGAACGATATCATCTTTCCGTTATCATCGTGTATAATGAACTCCCACCCGCATGCATCTGCCAGGATTGCAATGTCGTTAATTAAACGCTCCTTCTTTTTCATAGGACAGGATTATCACTGATGTTGTTAATGGGATGTCTGTGTTATCTCTAACCCAAATGATGTAACTGCGAGGACAATCCTTCATCAGTTTTCCTTTGTGTATACCAAACCATAATTCTGTTTCTGTGTGAATTGCACGTTTGGACTTCATTATCATACTTCTGTTTCTTCTCATACGCTCGTGTTGTTGGTTGGGATAAATAAGGGACATAAAAATGACATGTTACAAAAATTCATATTTATTACATGTTACACCGTATAAATTACCTTTTGATATGAATTGATTACCCTTAATATAATCCACTCCACGAGAATGAAACTTACCAAGGCAAACCATAACTCCAGGAATCTTTACTAAGTATTTCGAAAACTCTTTAATCAATTGTACTGCTTTCGATTTACTTACATTCAACATTTTAGCAATTTTTATATACGAAAGGGCTATATGTTCGCTTTCATCTTGCAGCGGATAAAAGAATATATTCTTCCTTTTAGCCGCTTTATAAGCCTTGATATTTCTGGGATTAACAAGATCGCGGTAATTGCTTTGTATATATTTGAATTGCTTAAACTTAATATCCAATATTGAATAGCGTAAGCTATTTAGGATATCCGTCACTGTGCCATACTTCTTTAAACTAACATCTCGAATTAACTTCACACCGTATAGAAGCTTTAAGCTATGCTTGCCAGATAACCTAAAATTGCCCTTATGGTAAGAAGCCCACCCGTTATCCAAAAAGAACTTGATATACTTCTTTGTTGTATTTCTGGATAGGCCAACACGAGATGCTATATTTGTAGATTCATAAAAGCAACCATTTACAAACACTCGCTTGAAGTGAAGCCACGCAGCATAGTAGCGAAGGATTCCACTGTCGTTAAACTGTTCTATAAGTAAATAGTTTGCTTTCATAAACCTTGTAAAAAGCAAAAAACCCAACCATTTTTAAGTGGAAAGGTCTTTGATACTCTTGGTTAAGGTTTTTTGTCGGATTTCTCCGAAAAAGTCGTTTTTTGCTATCCAATTAGACCTTTCCGTGGAGTAATTAGACTTCGCAAACATACAAATAAAAATAACACAAAAACAAATCCCTTAAAAAATTAATTCTAAGGGATTGATTTTCAAGTAAATAATTTAACCCAGAGGAGAATTAAACTACCACAGTAGTTAATGCTCCAACTAAAGCTGTGTAAGATGCGTTACGCAAAACTTCGTTTGCTGCATCGTTTGCACCGCTAGAGTAAGTTAATGTAATGCTACGAGGAGCACCAGATCCAGAATCCAAAGATACTTGAATTTGCCTCTTGTAACCTGTTGCGTTTTGAGCGTTTGTAACGTCCATCTTCTCGATAGCTAACACCTTTTCAGAAGGGATTCTTACTTCTGGAGTATCGCACGTTGAAGAGCTGATTAATGGTTTTGCAATTGCTGACATGGTTGTATTGGTTTTAATTTGTTAATAACGCAACAAATATATATAAAAAAAGATTAACTTTGTAAAATGAAATATGATTTAACGAAGTTCGGAAAGATAGCAGAAGGCTGGACAAATTTTGTTTTTCAATCGAAAAACGTCCAGGAGCTCGCAGAGGTGAGAGCTAAAATATGCTCTACATGCCCATTCATCAAAGAAATGGTTATCCCAATAACCGGCATGGACTCAATCAAAGAAGCACGAGGAATGTTCTGCTCCAAATGCGGATGCCCCGTATCAGCAAAGGTAAGAGTTGTAATGGAAGAATGCCCATTGCCAGAACCAGATAAAAAATGGTAACATGTCAGAAGTAAGAAAAAATTCCAAAAATATAAAGCACAACAACCTTGAGTTCTTGTACGACCTTATGCAGGAGGGCGTTCCTCTTGAAGATGAAGTCATACAGCAGCTTAAAGATAAAGGCTTTATTGAAAAAACAATCGAGGAGAGTACAGCTAAGGAGGGGAACGTTGATTGGAGGATGCATAACGACCCTACAATAACAAACAGCGGTACATCACCCGTAGACCTTATGGTTGACGTTGTTGAGGATGAAAATGTATTCAACGATGGTGACGTTATAAGCGAGGAGGATTACAGAAAGATTGTCGAAGAGAAAGGTGCTGTAATATACTCTGGAACAAAAATTGACATCTCACAAAAAGATTGGCTCCCAAAGTCAGTTATAGAACACGAGAAAGACTTCATCGAATGGATTGATAGCTTGAACAGTCAAGGTATCACAAAAATGAAGAACTACAGAAAGTTCAACCTTTACCTTCAACAAGCATACCAATGGATAGCAGAAAACAAGCATTTGTCAGACTTCTCAGACGAAGAAGACAGGGAAAATTACAAGGATCAGGAAATCGACAGGTGCGCACAAAACACACTGTACTTCCTAAACAAATACCTTCAACTTAAAGAGTCAACAATCGTTGTCGGACTTAGACAATACAAAGCAACGAAGGCGCATGAAGTGATTATATTCATGCTCGATTCCGGATACTCATTTTACATAGGTAAACCCCGCCAGATGGCTGCCACCTCAACACTCGGAGGATGTGCACTGGCGAAAACATTATTCAAAAAAAACCATTACCTTAAATTCGTAACCCAAGATAAACTCAAAGGGGAAGAGATTTTCGAGGATAAGATTAAATACCCGTTTGCGGAGCTTCCATACTGGATGCGACCAAACGTAATCAATGACCGCGACAATAAGTTTGCCCTTGGTAACAAGGAAGAGAAAGGGTCTCGTGAAGGGGTAAACTCTAAGATGGACGTTGTAGCACCATCCAAAACAGCTGTTTCTGGAGGTACACCTTCAATAGCGATGATAGATGAGGCTGGTAACATTCCTATCCTTACACAGATTATTGAGGATGCCCGACCAACAATGTTTGGTATGGACCCAGCGACAGGCAAGCAAAAATTATTAAGACAGATCATCGTTTGGGGTACAGGCGGGGAAATGGAAAAGGGCGGAAAAGCATTCGAGAGAGAGCTTCTTTCTGCAATGAAAGCATGGAAGGAAAGAAAATTCGGAGGCGCTATCATTCCTATATTTTTTGATTGGACTGCCAGACCAGGTATGACGCAAGAGATGTACGACTCCGAGAAAGAGTACTACTACTCCAAAGAAGGGCCTGACGCTGACGAGTCAAAAATATTATTCAGACAGCAATACCCTACTTGCCTTGAGGATATGTTCTTGTCGTCCAGCAAAACACTCGTTTCGCAGGATTGGATAAACGAACAGATTGATAGAATACTAAAAACAAACCCGATGACCAAGCCGAAGTACGGATACTTCGAGCCTGTATACGGAGATGTTGAGCAGCCAGAAGGTAGCGATGTGCCGTACAATATCATTGGAGCAAACTTCGTTCCACTAGGGATAGGAGACCCGCGCACAACAACAATAATATTCCAGGAGCCTAAGATAGGGTGGAAGCACAGATACTATCAAGGAACCGATCCAATTGCGTCAGATACAGGTATGTCAAACATGGCATCATCTATATGGGACGCTCACTATAACACTATCTCAGCAGTCGTAAACTGGAGAGATAACAACTACCGTGAGGTGTTCCTTCAATCAATGTTGCTTGGCGTTTATTACGATACCGAAAAGCAGTTTGGAGTAAAAGAATTGCTTGAGGCAAATATCGGTAAAGCTTACCAGCAGTACAAGGAATACAAAGGCCGATTCGACTCCTTAGTGTTCAACTCGGAGCTTCCTGACACGCTGCAGGCTGGAAGTGGAAATATGGTAGGTATCGATAATAGAAATATCCGTAACAAGCTTATCATAGATAAGATGTTCGAGATGTTACAGGCATTCGGAGGTAAAATATATATCCACGAAATGTTTGTGCAGCTTAAAACATTCGTCTGCACCCTTACAGACAAAGGAAACGAAACGTGGGGGCCGATGGATAGAAAACATTATAAAGATGATATTTTGTTTGCTGCAGTATTTTCGTATATTTGCGCTCAATGTCACTCTCATATTCAACCAATAAATACAATCGAACAGAAAAAGTCGGGAGTAAAAGTGGTTTCATCATTAGAGTACGACAAAAACTATAACCTAAAAAGGGTTTACAAAAGAGTAAATGTCAGCAGATAACATAGTAATGTTCGGCCCAAAGAATGGCAAGGATCTGAAAAGACAGTATCCTGAGCTATCTGAAATTAAGGAGTTTTCAAACCTTAGTCAGGGAGAGCTATTATTCTCATGGTACTACGCAAACCCTACATCTCCACTTGTAACAGACTCTAACATGAGCGATAAGCTGAGAGCGTCAAACGCTTTCAATATGTCGTTCCCGTCAAGCATTAAGGACGCTACAAAAGAGGAGTACATGTCGCTAAACTTCCCAGACAGGGTAAGACAAGCGATTGATAGATGGAGAAAGTTCAACCCTACAGTAAGGCAGAGAGCAAAGTCAATCGTTGAAAAGGCGCTTGACAATATGGAGAAGATGGTTGACATGAAGATGGAAGACTTTATTGAGATTGACGATGAAGGGAATAAGAAAATAAATTGGACAGGAAGGAATAGCTATGTTAATAGTATCGCAAAGATTTCGGACACACTACCGCAATTAATCTCTCAGGTAGAGTCTGGATTCGGAATAGTAAATACTAAGGGTGAATCAACATCCGCATCAAAAGCAATTGATAGATTTCACGAAACAAAAAAAGATTCATAAATGTCTTTAATAGCACTAACTCAAGGTTACGATAGACCAAATCGTTTAACCGACACAAAAGATGAATTATACCACAACAAGTGGGGAAGACACGCTGCATTCGTTGGAACAGCAAACGACCTTCATTATAGATATATTGCTAGGACAAAAATCAATAAAAGCTTTTATAAGGGCGACCAATGGATCGTTGATGAGGATTTAGAATCTTTCTTCAAAGACGATACAAACCAAAGCCGTAACAGGCTAAAGATGGTGCACAACATAATCCGCCCAATGATTGAACAGTATCGTGGTAACGCGATACGCATGAAGATTAACTACAAGGCGAAGAGTGTATCTCCAAAGTCAATAAATAGGAGAGAGCAAAAGCTTCAAGAGATGATGTTCTACACAAGCGTAGCTTCAAAGGTTGGAGCTGCTTTCGGGGCGGACATGAAGAAGAAGTTGCCTATCGGAGAAACGCAGGAGGAGACAAAGAGATTATTCAATAACATGTATGTTGACGGATTCGTTGAGGATATTAACAATCTTTTAGAATACGTTTCCCAGCTTAACAAATTCGAGGAGATGCAGGTTCGCATGGCGGAAGAGATTGCATTGTCCGGAATAGGAGTTGTAAAAACATACGAATATAACGGGCATCAAGTATTTGAACCTGTACGCTCAGAAGATTACTTCTGGGATAGAACAGCTACTAAGCCAGACCATTCAGATGCTGAATTTTGGGGTGTAGAGCAATACCGTACAGCTCCAGATATTTTCGAGTCCTACCCAGATGTAAGTCAAACGGGTAAAGAAGCTATCGAGAACTACGCTAAGCGATACATGAACTCTGCATCAAACACAGAGTACCAAATGTCGCTTGGTGGCAAGATTCCTGTTATTGAATCATACTGGAGAGACTGTAAAGAATATTGGTTCGGATATGTTCGTGATGAATACGGATACCCATACCTTACAAGAATAAACTTTACCTACGAAGGGGAAGAAAAGCCTCGCTATACAGATAAGGACTTAATCCTTGTTGATAGCGAAAGAGCAAGACGCGTACTTGGAAAAGGTAAATTAAAGAAAAGAATTACCGTTGACGAGCTTCGCTTTTGCACGTTCATCCCGAACGAGGCATTACAAATTACAAATAACGAAACAAAAGGAGCTGACATCGTTCTTGACTATGGGCTTGTTCCATACCAAGAGACAGACAACTTAGACTTGTCTAACGTGAAGTCTCCATTTAAAGCATACTGCTGGGCATATATCGATGGAGAAGTATTATCTCCTGTTGACGACACAATCAGCCCTCAGCGATTCATTAACCGATTGCTATCAGTAGTAGAAAATCAGATTAACAACTCTCGTGGATCAGGAACAGTATATGATAAGTCAATCGTTGACCCCGATGGTGGAGAATCAGAAATGCTTCGAAACATGAATCAAAGCAAGCCTGTTGGAGTAAATGCCAGAGGCCGAGGGATTCAAAATGTTGTAGGAGCATACGATGCTACGGTAGGTAAAGGCACATTCTCATTACTTGAGATGCTTAGCACAATGAAAAACCTTAACAAAGATGTTACAGGTTTAAATGAAGCTATCCAAGGAGAGTCGATGGGACAGGATCAATTAGTAGGCGTTACTGAATTAATGATACAACGAGGGTCGTTAATGCAGGAACCATTCTACAATGCTGTAACAATGATATTCTCACAATGTTTTCAAGCAATCGCATCTGCCGGGAAAAGAATTTACGCAGACAATGAGAGAGAAATAGCTATTGCTATCGGTGACGAAGGCGCTAAGCGATTGGTAATTTCAAAGGAAATGAAGACGGAAGATTTCCGTGTATTCATTAAGCGTGAAAATAGCGAGGAGACATTAATAAAAGCTGCGGACGGAATGGCTCTTACATTATTCCAAGCTCAACTTATTGACGATATCACATTCGCTGCATTATATGGAAGGTCAACACCTGACCAAGTAACAGCTGCACTTCGCGAGTCTGCAAGAACAAGAATTGAAGCTAAGATAATGGCGGAGAAACAAGCGAAAGCGAACGAGCAAAGACAAGCTCAAGTAGACGCTGCAGAAGAACAGAAGATGCTAATGTTAATGAACGAAGACAAAGAAACAGAGGAGCGTAAACTAGCAATCCAGGGCGACCAAAAGATTGATGAAATCATGGCTAAAGGGATGGTTGACCAGATAAACAATACAGTTAATCCACAAAGCTCTGTTAATAAATAATTACAAAAAAATAACATTATTGTATAATTGTTAAAAAAAATACTACTTTTGCAAAGTATAACAAACGAAAACTGATGAACGATGGAAAATGATGCGTCACAAAATGGAGCTGCGGCTCAACCTAAATTTCAAGTACCCGATTCTATTTCTGCATTAGCAGATGCAATGCAAGGAATGCCAGGAGCTGGAAACATTTTAAAGGATCTAGGCAATGAAGCATTAAAAGCCGGAGTTATAGTTGAGCAAAAGCCGCTAGAAAATACATCTACGGAAGAGCAAAAGTCAGCAGCAAACGGAGTTGATACAAATATTGAAAATGCTAACAGCGGGGGCCCGTCAAGCGGAAATGAAGCCGCAGCAGCTGCAAGTCAGAATCAAAATTCTGCTCCAAATGAAAATGAGGAGATCGAAGAAGAGATTAACGACCCTATCTTAGGAACCGTTAAATCATCAGTAAAGAAATCAGAAGTGATTTCGGACATCGGTGGAATAAGCGAGTTAATAAAGAAAGAGTTCGGACAAGAAGCGCCAGACTTACCAAAGCTTAGCAAGTTTTTAAAAGGATCAGTAGCAGAATGGAGAGCGCAAGCTCAAAAGTCAGCTGAATACCAAGAGCAACTATCTAAATATGAAAGCATATTTGATACAATGCCAGAAGAGTTATTAAATGGGGTTAAATCGTTCTTTGCAGGAGAGTCAGACTGGAAAAACAAAGTCGTAAGCACCTCCAAAATTGATTTCAACAAACCTGTAAATGAAATCCCAACAAGAGAATTAATTGAACATTACTTCCCTGGCGATTTCGAAAAAGAAGATTTTGAAGCAGAAGAAAAACCAAAAGCCCTTGTGGTTGCGGAGAAAGCTGCTAAAGATAAATTCTCTATTGAGAAAAAAGGTCGAGAAGAGTTGAGTGCTAGAGAGATTAAAGCTGCAGAATCTCGCTTATCTGCGAGAAAAGCATCGGTCGCTAGTTCCTTAACATCTCTCAAGGAGTCGTTTCCTAAACTTGACGCTTCTGTTGAGAAACAGATTAAGAGTGTCTTGGAAAGTGGCGATATAAGCTCTTTGTTTCTTAATAAAGACGGTAGTGTTAAGCCGGACGCTGCTGAAAATTTAATGATGGCTTTGCATGGCAAGAAGACAGTAAAAACGCTTGTTGATATTGCAAGTAAGAGAGCAGAAACTGCCGCAAATGAGGACATCCTTACTCGTGCTGCAGATGAACGTAGACCTGGAAAAGGGGCTGCCTCTAATGAACAAAAGAATGAGAAAGTACAGAAAGAAATAGATTTACAATTAGGAGGGTTAAATAAAAAACGAACTTACTAAAAAAAAACAAATCTATAAGCTATGAATACTAACTATTCACCTGGTATTGGTAATGCACCATTCGGGAATACAAATGCAAATCCTCAAGCATCTCAGTATGCTGCAATCTCTGGTTATACTCCAGATGAAACAATCTTGCTTGCTAAAGCAATCAAAAGAGCAATCTTTGATGCTGCGCCAGCACAATACAACGCTTTAAAGTTGTTGTATGCAAAACCATTCGAAGAAGTAAACGGTGATGAGTTCTCTTATTTAGAGCAAACTTTCGGTCGTTCAGTGTTAACATCTAACGCAATCGTAGCTGGTGTAGCTGCTGTTGTTGGTGTTCCTGCTTCACAAGTGTTAACATTAACTGCGGCTTCAATGGCGTTTTTAACTGTTGACTTAATCATCATCTACCCTGACAACACTAAAGGTGTTATCCGCTCGGTGAATGCTGGTTTGAATCAGATCACTGTTGAATCTCAAACGTCTGCTGCTTTACCAGCTGTAGCTGTTGGTGATATCTTCGCAACACAGTCAACAATCGTTGCTGATGCTGCTACAGATTTCTCTAACTACGAGAGAATGGAAGTTATCGAGCGTTACAACTTCGTTCAATTCTTCTTACGTGCTGCACGTTGGGGTAAAATCGAGTTGACAAAGTTCGAGAACATGGGTACTACAAACTACCTTGCTATCGACAAAGAGCAAAAATTAAAGCAATTACGTGTTGACTTGTTCAACTCATTCTTCAACGGTCAACGTGGAGAGTTCCGTATTGCTAGTGGTCAACCAGCGAAAGCTATGGGTGGTATCTACCCTATCATGGTTGCTGCAGGTTCTCAAAATGCAAACCCTACAATCGCTGGTTTAAAAGCTACGTTTGAGGCATTAGCATTTGCTACGAACTACAAAGCAGAAGGTGCAACACGCTTCATCTACGGAACAGAAGAAATGTTGTACGAATTATCAAAAGTGTTTAAAGAGCCAGGAATCCGTTACACGCCTAACGATGAAATCGCGAACTTAAACTTAATGGAATACCGTATCGGAACAATGCGTTTCGTTCCAGTAAACTGTGAGTTATTCCGCGAAGCTTCTTGTTTCCCTGCTGATTGGAAGCGTAAGTTATTGATTATCGATCAAGAAACTATCACTCCTATCAAGATGAAAGGAATCGAAGCAATGAACATCGGAGGTTCTACTTTGGACAAAGGTTCAAACGGAACTCGCGAAGGATTTAAAGATTGGTACGTTGAAGCTCAATTGAGTTTACAAATGAACAATCCTTTATCTTCTTTCTGGATTGACGTTCAATAAGAATAAAAAGAGCGGGGCTGTTACAACAACGGCCCCGCTTATTTAAAACATAACCAACTAAAAGAAAAATGGCATTAGAAGAAGGAAACGAAAAGGACCTTAATAAAGGTATACCTCAAAATGTATCCCCAGAGATACAAGAACTTTTACTTGAGATGAGACGCAAAATTGCTGTCTTAGAAGAAAGTAAACAGTCTGCACCACAATCAATCGCGGGGCAAACATCACCAGAACAATTTGCAATGCTCGTTGCTGAGATTGCTAAAGCAGTAAAAACCAGACCAGAAGCAGAATCGCTTACTGTATCAAAATTCGTTGAGGAGAGAGATATTGATCCAAAGGATTACGATAGAGAAGGTGTTCGCTTTAGCGCATTCGGTACAGGATGGTATATTATGGACGATTTAAGAAATGGATTCCCTGTTTCTACACCGTTCAAAAATATGCTTGTATTTGCTTACACTGGAACAAAACGAGGCAATCGTGATGAACGAGGGAAAGAAGAATTATCAACTTTCTGTACGTTCGTAAGCCATAGCAAGATGGAGCAAAAATGGTTGCGTGAACACAGACACTACGGTGTTAAGTTTTTCGAATCAGCAACTGCAGCATTAAGCGTTAACGCTGAGCGCTCACAAGCTTTTGCAAGATGCGTAGACTCTTTAGCTGCGCAGGACCAAAACCAGGTTATGTCTCAGTGTCAATCATACGGAGTGCCTATCTCTACAAACATGAGAGATATGCGATTAGCTCTAGCAGAAAAGATGGTTGAAAAGATGTTTGAAGCAAGAAAAGCTTCTACGGAAAAGATGCTTACAGAATCTTTCGAAGAAAGAGAGTTTTCGAACAGCACCAAAACAACATCGGAAGTGTTAGGAAGAAAAATTTAATAAACAAAAATACATGCATAAAGGGTAGGCAACAAAATTGTCTACCCTTTGTCATTTAAACCAAAATAATTTATACATTTGTTTCTGATAAATTACCACCATGCCAATATCAGTTCAAGAGATAGTAAACAGAGCAACATCGGCACTAGATGCGGAAGGTAGCGACAGATACAGGTTCGATCAAGATTTCAAACCAGCCATTAACTATGCTATAGAATGGTCGGTTTCTGCATTCAATGACGCATTTGCTCAGAATAAACTTTCTGGAGAGTCGCTAAAAGAGCTTAACAAAGTTGGAATATGGCAGACAAATAATTTTTCAAGACTAGCTTTCGATGAGGCAGCTGTGGGGAATAAGTTATGGACAATAATCGCCATATACCCAAAGCCTACAGTGTATCCATATAGAGCACCCGTAGCAAATTCTAATGTGGTTCTTTCCGAGTTTGTAAAAGACTTATCATTCGTTAAGTCTGAGTATGCTGCTAAAAGGCTTACTCAGGAGGAGTGGAATGATAACGTAAAAAATGTTTTCATGCCTGGAAATATAAAATTGGGCGGGGAGCTAACTGACTACGCATACCTTGACTCGGTTAACTATTCTTCAACAAGCTATTCAAATCCAGGATTATTCGAAACGGAAATTAGACCATCCGTGGCAAACGAATTTGTTGCAATGGCGTACCTTGCAAAACCTACAGCAGTAGCTCTAATATCAGACTCAGTTCAGTTTCCAGAATCTATGACAAATATCATAGTAGAGAAAGCTTTAAACTTTATTTCATACAAGCAAGGTGACGGAACCAACCTTTATGGTGTTACGTCAGCAGATATTAACCGATTAGTAGCATTAATGAGATAACATGGGATTCGTACTAAGACATATTATTGATGACATCGCTGTAGCTTTAAAGCAAACATCGGATGATAAATCTATCCAAAGGTCACAGATAGCGTATTGGGTATTACTTATTGGTAACACTTTAAAAGCGCAGCATATCCAAAAGAGATCATCGGGAGCATTTTTATCAATATTCCCAGATGTTCCAGTGTTAATTGATTCTGTAAGCGGAGGGAAGAATAAGATTAAAAACCGTAAGTATATCGAGATCCCTACAACAATCTATGATTTTAATAATGATAGAGGAGTGGATTTTATAGCTTACGAGTCACCCGGAGGACCAGCGTGCCCTCCTCAGTTTACAAAACAAACATTTGACAGAACAACACCGAAGGAGTCAGAGGTGCTTTATTATTCAAAATACACAGCGCCAAGTCCAAAAGTGCCAGCGTTTTACAGAGTTGGCGATAGGCTATATTTACTTGGAATCGAAAAGGTTGATACTAAGTTTGTAGAGGTAGGTTTGTTTACAGCTTTCGACCCATTAACAAAAATAAATATTGACGACTACTTCGATTTCCCTGACGAGCTTACATCCGTATTAAGGAGACAAGTTTTAGACATGGCTAGATTTAGCTACATCTTCCCGCAGGAGAGACAAAACGATGGTGATGATACTATTGCTCAAAAAGCAGTACAATCACCTAAAATGGTAAGCGTTAACGAACAACAACAAACTGAACAATAATGGATCAATCAGCACTTAATTATGTTTCAGTAAACGAGATATTGCACGATGTTACAAAGCTTGTTGCTGACCCACGAATGGATTTTTATTCTAAAGGAGGCTATACAAGTTTAGTACAGCAAGCTCTTGAAGGATTATCGTTCGACACTTTCTTTGATATTCGAAGAGAGTCTTTCGACTTTCCTGTAGATTCATTATCATTAGATATGCCGTTAGGAGCTTTCAATATTAAAGAGATTTACCTATACCACGGAACAGAGTGTGACATCACTAGAAGTCAAAAGGTTTGGCACAAAAGAAATTATTACACTAAGGGTGCAGGATACTTTGCTAACAACAAGGGAAATAATGTAAATGACCCGTTCTACGATAGTAACAGCATAAAATTCAGCAACACTCTTGATGGCTCTGTAAACAGAGGTTACTACAGAAGAGATGTTGGTAGCGCAAACGACCATTACTTTTATAACGTCCAAAATGGAGTTATAATGTTCAGTTCTCCATGTAGAGCTTTCGAGAAAGTGCATGTAGTATTTAACGGAACCGGTTGCGATATTGGTGACGAGCCTATTATTCCTTTGTTTTTAAGAGAGGCCGTAAAAGATTTCGTTTGCGAGGAGGTTCTTAGAGCAAAGATGGCTATCGACCCAAAGATGGCTACATTGTGGTCTATATACGAGAAGAGACTAAACAGAGATCAGAAATACGGGTTTAATGGAAGCTGGCCAAGAGCTGAGTATCGAGTTAAAACGATGTCGTCTGCTGAACGTAGCGACCTATTTGAATATTTAGGTCGCCCATCATGGGGAAGCGGTAAATAATAAACTTACTTTTTATGAAACAAGAACACCAAAAGTGGCATGTTAGCTCATATTACACAGGGGCAAATACTGCTGATGAAAAAGAAATAGTTGGGTCACAAGCTATGACTGGAGAGTTTATTGAAGGTAGAAATGCTCGAATAGGCTCATCGGAAGGTAACAATAAAACCAGCGAAAAGATTAAAGGTGAAGAGCTTTTATATCCAGCTACATCTGTAGGAAACTACACATGTATGGGGTCTATAGGTGTTAATGGTAAGCTATTCTCCGTGTGGGCATCACCAGTTGGAGGACAGGACCCATACTTCGAGATTGATGGATTAAAGGTGTGCCAAAGCAGCTCGCTTGATATTAATGTGAATTATCCGATACAGCTTGATAAGAATGAAAATTCTTTGGGCGGGGAGGTGTTTATCACAGACAATCGAGTAGAGCCTACATTCTACAATATTGACGACCTTTACAATTCTGTATTCGGTGATCCTACAAAATACTTCTCAGCATTCAATCCAAAATTATACTCAATCAATCTGTACGTTGCAATGAATATTCCTGTTTATGTAGGAATAGCAAACGTTGGAGGAGGAGGCGGATTGCCTGTTGGAACATATTCATATCAATTAAGATACTCTAGTAATCAAGGCGACAAGACTAATATAAGCCAAAGAACACCACTTATACCGATATTTGAGAATATGTCGGATAGCAGCGCTCAATATCCAGGAACTAAAACGTATGGAGATGAGGCTAATACAGAGTCTAACACGCGATACGGAATAAGAATAAGATTCAGAATAACCAATTTAGCTGGATACGATTACGTTGAAGTAATCAGAACGGCCTACAATACAAATGGTGGAATAGGATTCGTTCCTGCTCCAACGGTAGTTGCGAAGATTGATATTTTTGACGGGGAGATTTCTGTTAGAGATTTCGTTGACCCTGTTGAATCAAATGTAAATACAGTACTCTCTGATGCGGAAGTTACAAGAGAGCTATCATTCGTAGAGAAGGCTAAAAGCTTGAGATACTTCGATAAGCGACTAGAACTTATGAATGTTAAGCTTGCATCTAAGGCTTCCAACCTTGTGTTTAATCAGCTTGGCGGGAAAGAGATGTTTCCCGTAATAGATTCTATCGGAACTAAAGGATACAAGGATCCATATAATTTCGTTTATAGAAAAAAATACACCAATGGTGAGCGATTCGGATTCGCTGTTAACCTTTGGGATGGCGTAGGAGGAAAAGGATTCGCTGAGAAAGTCACAAACTTTGAGAACTACAAATTTCCAAACAGGAGAGATGTGGTATCGGCAGAAACATCACTATACTCATACGGGAACACCGTAACAACAACTGATGTAAACAATAATCTTAGCGAGACGCATGAGGTATTTGACCACTTTAGTGCTATAAGCAAGACGGATAAGTGTTCATTTAAAAACATTTACCACAATAAAACATTAAGTGCAGTATTCGGAACAAAGATTGATGGAGCTCCAGGCGGGGTAAATAGTATTTGTAGCGAAACGCCAGGAGAGATAATTGCTCATGGCGCATCGATGTTTCCTGGCCCTGTAGTAGGTGGTACAGTGTCTCCATATTATCATCCATACACTCCAACATCACAAGTTGACCAAGATGTAGAGAGCCATAACTATGTTGTGAATACGCAGGTAGCTAAAACATACACATACCTTGTAGGCTCTGTTAACCCTCCAGCAGGAACTCGCGAGGACTATAGCCCTAAAATATTTGCTCCAGAGTACTATGCAATGGGGATAGGTTTAGCCGGAGTTTCAAATTTCCCATCATGGGCAAAATCATTTTCAGTAGTTAGAACACCTCCAGCAAAAAGAGTTATTGCCCAAGGGATAGCTATGTATAAAATGAGTCAAGCTGACTTCCGCATGGGCTTCAACAATAAGCTTACAACAAAAAGCCTTGACGAATTTTTATTCTTCTCGCCAGACATTGAGAATGGAATTGTTAGTGGGTCAATCATAAATGATATTATCGAATCTCCAGGCGGATATTCTTTACAATTTGTATCTCCGTTAGGATTCGCTTCCGAAGTTTATTCGTTTGAAGCAAATGAATTTGCGGCTCCTGGGCTTGAGATTAAAGACAGATGTATCGACATGATTTCTTATGCTAGAATGCAGAGAGATATCGTTGGACCAACAGGTTGCGAAATCAATCCAATGGAAGACCCTGGAATGGGATACAACTTTGGAGCGTACAATTATGTTGGATACGCCAAATGGAGAAACAGAGGTCAGCAACCTACAACATTTACAGGCCCTAATGCTGGGAATACAGAGTTTGGAATATTGTCAGCAGAGAGAATTATCGAGGGGCGTGGATCGTACATGTCAATAAGAATGGCAAACAATCTTTATGGAGCAGGCTCTGTCGGTGGCGTGTTTGCTGCTGACTTTGACGATGCTGGAATGCAAGATTGGACTGAGCCATTTTACATTGTAAACATCATTTCTTCTGGTGCTCAAATACCAGACAGAAATATTGAGAACTATCAGATTACAGACCACTACCAAAAACTTGAGTCAATCATTGGTGAAGGCAATGGATTATCAACACAAAAATTTATCCTTGTTGACGAAAGATGGGAAGATGTTATCCCAGCTTTATCATCATCACACCCAACAGCTACAACAGAAAGATACATATACATAAAAAGATATGGCTCTAATATTGAAGAAAAGTGGGTAAACGTAACATTTAAAACAGCTCCTCAGCTTGCAGCGATATTGAACGATATCGCAACACTTGGGGCTTATGCTGGAGATATTACAGGAGTTTATACTCACGAAGATATCGAAGGTAATGGAAGATTCTTTAACATAATCTTTGGTGCTGCAGCTCCATTTGTTCCAAACCCGAAGGATCAGGTTATCGTAAAATACGACAACACGGCTCCAATAAGATTATGGGGAGGAGATGCATTTGTTGGAGAAACAATATTTGCTCCAATAGACAGAGAGGCTAGCGCAAACAGCGAAGCAACAGTTCCGCTTTTGTCTAGTAGCGGCCCAGAAAACCAGTTCCAATTCGGTATAGGATTTCCATACCGAATGTTCCAAATGAACCCAAGGGTTTATCAAATTGTGAGAACTGTACCTGGAGCTATTCCAAATGTTATACAGGATAGGAATTGGGGGTATTTAGCATACCTTAGACAGCTTTGCGTGATGTTTTGTGTTGAGAGTAGAGTCGGTGTTCCGTTTGCTCACAACAATCAGAGCCCATCACAAAGCTTCCCAAATATGCATTATGTTATGAGGCCTCTACGATGGGACCCTGACAAGAGCTTAGCAGATAATAACATTTATTCAGAGTACTCTAAAGATTACGGAACAGACGAAATGAGCCTATGGAAGTGGGGAGGATTTAGATTTATTCAAAACATAAATCCGGACTACTCATCACAAGCGCCATTAGAGTTTGTATCTAAACCTAAGTTTGGATTCGTTGAAAAGAACGATTTCCCGACAAGGGTTATGTGGTCAATGCCTAGACAAATCAATAGTCAGGATAATCCTGGATTAAGAACATTCCCTGCAAATAATGCTTTCGATATTGATGACAATCAAGGAGAAATCAAAAGAGCATGGTCCGCAACCACGGAGCGCGGGGAGAACCTTTATGCATTGTGTGATAGTGGAGTATGCTTACTTGTAACAAAGAAGTCAATACTATCAGACCTTAACGCAGGAGACCTTGGGTATATGGCTGCCGACACGTTTATTCGTGAGCAGTACTGGCTATCAAGAGATATCGGTATATCTGACGAAATGTGGAGAGGTGCTGCAGAAGCATCTGTTCCTGTAACGCTACAGAATGGTGCAGAGGTAAGAAAAGAAGCTATCTTCTTCCCAAGTAAAGAGTCTGTATTCAGATTAATGGATAATCAGATTCTTGATATTGGACGTATAAAATATCACAATACCTTATACAAAAAAGTATTAAGCAATATTAAGGCAGGATTCCAAACGCCTATGGCTGGATATTTCGATAACTATCATCAGGAATACGGTTTATTCACAGACGTTAATGACGGTGAAAAAACTCCTGACCCTTCGTTGATACGCATGCATATTTTTGGACAAAAAGAAGGTCGATGGTATGGTTATTACGATTACGCATTTGACCAATTTGTATCAATAAGCAACAAATCTTTTGGCCTTAGAGATGGACAAACATATCAGCTTGACAAAGGGTACAAGATTAATGGACAAAACATAACGTACCATGTGTGGCAAGCTGCAGCTCCAGAGCCATTCAACGATAAGGAATTTATTCGTGTTAGAATAAACACTAAAAACGAAGAGAAGCCTTACGCTGTAGTGTTCTGGGATAAGTTTGACGGAGTGCCTATTTGTGCATTATCTCAGGTAACGCAAGGGCCATTATACTTGAAAATGTACCGAGGGTGGGAGCAATTTATCCCTAGCAAAGACATTTCTATTAGCCCAACAAAAGATAGAGTTCAAGGAAGATGTTTGATTTATTCAATCATCCACAATAAACCTACAGACTTTGTTTTAATCGATACAGGTATTCAGTATAAAATTTTAAAATAGAGAGTTGTTTTATCGGAAAATAACTCTACATTTGTGAAATACTAAAAGAATAACAACATGGCTTTTCCTTGGCAAAAAATGATGGGCAAGATAGGCAACAGAGCTGGTTCCGCAGTAGGAGCAGCAACTGGAGCTGTTCAGTTATTAAAAGCTAGAGGCTTAAAGAAAGCAGCAGAAGAAAATACTCCTTCGGATGTTGATCCTATGCAAGGAGCTTTTCTTGCTGAGTTAAATCAAAAACGTAACGCACTAAATTCTGGTGCTCAATACTCTTCATCGATAGATGCAATAAACGACAAAATGATGTCTACGCAAGGCGCATTATCTACCAATACTGGTGGTGATGTTGGTGGAACCGTAGCAGCTATGTTGAAAGCTCAGCAAGCAGCTAACCAGGGCGTAGGCCAATTGTTAGCGCAAGGGCAACAAGGTGAACAGTTTAACAACGGAATGTACGGAGATTTTCTTGACAAAGTAGTTGGAAGACGTATGGAGCTGGGGCTTTTACGCAGAGGTCAAAATATGGCTGAGTGGGCACAGAAATCACAAACAGGCGCAGCTAATCTTATGGCTGGAGCACAAAGCTTTATGGATTTTGGTGGTGGCGACAAAGCTGCTACAAACCCTATTGCTGGGAAAAACGCAAGCTCAGCACCAGTTGCAACTACAGAAACAGAAACTATAGAAACAGAACAAGCTCCTGCAGCATCTGAGCCAGCTCCTTCAACAGAAGATGGGTCAGCAGAATCGTCTAACGGAATGGGAGGAATCTCTGGAATGTTAGGTAAGTTCAAAGGTGGCGGAGGAGGTGGTTTCGATATGTCAAGTATAACCTCAATGTTCGGATAAGAGTATGGCGAAGAAATCAGCAGAACAACTTATCGAAGAAGAATTTCCAGCAACAGGAAACGAAACTCCGTTGACGGATATTTCATTAACACAAACATTGATCGGTGATGGTCCATCTCCTGACGATGTTGGCATTAACCCTAATCAAGATAAGGTTGATGTGCTTGCCCAATTTAAAGGGCAGGCTAATCCATTATACCCGTCAGACATCGTTCCTTCATACGAACAGAAATTACAGTCAGATATTGACGCTTATGCGGGGGCAATCCCAGCGCAAGCATTCTCTACATATTTCCCTTCAATGACTAACGATATTCAAAAGGGTTCGTACTCTGGAAGAATAATCGGGAACAATCCAATATACGCTCCATCGGCACTTATGCCGTTCGGACTTATTGACGCAAGACAGAATGCATTGAAGGCTGCTGCTAATAAAAAAGCGCTTGACAATGCTGCTAAGGCTAAAAAGTTTCAAGAGCTAACCGCTCCTCCAACGACAGAGCACAAAGCTGTTCAACAGGATTTACAGAATAATTTTTACACATGGTTGGCTGATGCACAAAAGAAAGCTAAGGATAAGTATCCAGGCAAAGATATGTACTCAGCGCTAATGGATGACCCTCAATTTAGTAAGGAGTTAAACTTCTATAAAAATTTAGGTGAATACGAAACACAATTAGTAAAGCAAACAGCTGAAATCCAAGAGGGGATAAAAACTGGTAAGTATGCTGAAACACCATTCATACGCAAACGTATTAATGAAATTTATACCGGTCAACACGGAATGCTTTCTGAGGCACTAAACCCAGAAGGGTATCAAAAAGCATTACAGCAATTTAACCTTGCTCCCGTATTTGACTTGCTTGAAACATCTAAGGCTGCGGCTAAAGATATACAGTATGATGTTTTTGAAGGCATGGCAAACATTACTCCTCAAGAACAGTACGATATGCTTACCTCTACAAAAACTGAAAGTGTTGCAAAAAAGCGCCTTGATGACATTGTAGAGCAGACCTGGAAATCAAGATATGAAGGCAAGGAAGATTTATTAAACTTCACAAAAGCTGATCTTCGTGATGCTATCTTATCTAATTTTGCGGTTAAAACAACAACAACAACTCAAACGGCAAGTACATCTGCTGGAGGCGGAGGTTTAAACTTTAAGTTTGACCCTAACGCTGTTGAGCAAGAAACAAAAGTTATCAACGCTACAGGTACAAACGCTAACGGAAACGTAAATATTAAGCTTGATATTCCTACCGAGGACGGATACACTATGCCTAAGAAGATTACGGCTAAATTATCTACGGGAGCTAAATGGTTCGATGTTGGAGATTCGCAGGGAGGAAATGTACCATTGAGTAAAACTTCTGGAGTAAAAGACGTTGACCTCTCTGAGATAAGAAACTTCCCAATGAAAAACGGAAAGATTCTTGACAAGAAAGCATTAGCTACAGCTATTGCAAATAAGGAAGCCGTAGAGTACAAAACATTCGCTGTAGGAAGTTTTATGGGTGACGAGTCAACATCTGACGGATACAAGCAAAAAACTGTTATCATCCCTATCGAAGAGGTTAAAGGAGCTATAGAGCAACGCGACCCTCAAGGTAAATTAATTAAAGGTGTTGATACAAAATACTACGAAGAAAAAGCTAAAAGCAGAAGCACAAAAGCTGCTGGCAAATCTTACACAGAAAAGCAAGAAGCTTTAATCAAAAAGAATATGGCTGCTAATCCAGACTATTCAAGAGAAGAAATTATTAACGCATTAGGATATTAATTATGCCAGAAAGAAAGCCATTAAGCTTAATAAAAGACGATGATTCTAACGGAGAAAAGAAACCGTTAAATTTAATTACTGATATAGACGCATCTTCTGAAACAGTAGATGCAAAAAAAAAATATACCTACTACTCAATCAGCAGCTCCATTCATGGATTCTGTTCAAGAGCCTACAAAGCCATCGGAAGTTGGTGGGGTAACACCAGAACAGCCATTATGGGTAGATCCGAGTTTAAAGTCGACATCGCCTTCGGCTTCTTCTACTTCCGCGCCTGGAATTTCTATATCGGGTGGATTAGGAAATCAAAGTAATCAACAACCAATTGTTGAAAATCAGAATACTCCTAAGTATGACTTATCTAAGTTGTACGACTTTAATGCGCCACAAAAAACGCCAGAGCAAGTATCTGCCGAAAGAGCTATTGAGTTAAGAAAGCCAGAAAAGGTTAAGCTTGCAGAGCAACGTATTAAAGACGTTGATACTAAGATTGTTGATATCTCAAGAGAGTGGAATAAAATTGAGCAGGCAGCAATAAAACAGGCTGAATCATATCAAGGGTTAGTAGACCAATTTAACGACCCTATGACTCCTCCTGAGTTAAAGCAACAGCTTTCCGAGAAAGCGAAGCTTATGGAGGCGGACAATAAATCAATCCTTGCAACATACGAAGACGTAAAAAAGAGGGCCGCAAAACTTCAAAGTGCAAAGTCAACACTAAATAAAGTGGGTGATGTGTACGATAAGTTGTCGATGGACGAGAACGATGATGCATTGAAAGCAACCGGACTTTTCCTTGATAAAACATATAACGCACTAACAGGCGTTATCGGTGGAACAGGAGCCATGATTAAGTCGGCAGGTGACGTTATGGGATTCACTGAGCCATTGGAAGCTACAGCAAACCTTATTGAAGAGAAGCAAGGAAGGGCTGCCGCTAACGCATTCAGAAAAGAAAAAGGCATAGGAAGCCAAACATTTACAGATATACTTGGAGATGGGCTTATGGATGCTTCGGCAGACCTAAAAGCTGATATTAACGAAAAGTACGCTGACAAACATTATGTTGTTAGTACCCTTGGTGAGATAACTGGTAGCATCGCTGCTGCTGTTATACCTGGAGTTGGTGCTGCAAGTAAGATTCCAGGTATCGTGTCTGGAGCTATGCTTGGCGCTGACCAAGTGTATTCAACTGCTGAGCAAGCTGGATTAACAGATAAAGATGCTGGACTAATGACACTTACATTGGCTCCAATTCTTGGGCTCGTAAACTCATGGGGAGCAAAAGGTATTATTGATGCTACAGCAGGGAAAGCTTTTATAAATGAGGTTGTTAAAACCTCTATAAAGGATCTTGCGGGGAAGACTGTATCAAAAGAGTTTATGACAAGCTTACTATCTACCAACATAAAAGAGGTAGGTAAAAAGTACGGAGCGATAATGCTTAACTCAGCTAAAGAAGAAGGGTTAGCAGAAGGGCTAGAAGCAGAGATTACGTCAGCTGCAGAAAATATTTACGATGTAGCTAAAGGTGAAGAGAAATACAAAACAGACTTCTTCTCCGCTGAGACACAAAAGAATGCTGCTATGAACGCAGCTTTAGGCGCTGCTGCAGGTACAGCTTTTTCTGGACTTGGAGCATTATCTGGAGATGTTAAGAATAAAAGATTTACAACAGGCCAATATGAGCAGATAAAAAACATATCATCATCACCAGACATGATGAAGAAGTTTACTGATATGTTGAAGACTGAGATTGACGCAAACCATATCACGCAAGAGCAAGCTGACAATATTGTAAACAATGTTGACGCTATCTCAAAGATTGATAAGGAGATTCCTGATACAATCAAAAACACTCAGAAGCGCATGGATGCAATAGAATTGCTTCGTGAAAGAGCTGAGCTTGAAAAAGAAATCGAGGGTAAGGATAAGTTTGTATCAGCACCGCAAAACGAACGCATAAAAGAGATTAATCAATCTCTTGAAGCTATTGCTAAAGGGAAAAGCACTATCGATGTGAAGGATGCAAAAACGGGGGAAGAAGTTAAAAAGCCTATCCTTGAAAAAGGGTATGAGTATAATGCTGTAACCGATAAAGCTGGAAACAAATACTACACGCAGACAGACAAGAGGTCTGGCGAAGAAACATTTATTACCGAAGAAGAATTTAATAAAGGTAAAGGAATCGTTGTAGAGCCAAAGGTTGAAGCCGCTGCCGAAACGGTGAAGGCTGAGCCTAAAGTTGGAGATACAACAGAATTACCACCGCAAATTGAAGGTGCACAGCCACGTAAAATGGTGTTCACTAAAGATGGCTGGATGCAGGAAGTTGGCGGAGAGCCTACTAAGGTTGGAGCTATTCTTCAAGAGCAAGCAAACTCAAAGTTTATGGAGACAGCTCCAGACGTTGTAGTTGAAGCTAAGGTAGAAGAGAACGCCCCTTTAGGAGGCGAGCCTAAGCCTGTTGAAACACCTCCAGCGACACCTATCGAAACAGTAACGGAAGAAGACGTGAAGGATGAGGAGAGAAACACTCGTTCCGTATGGAAGCGTGTGCTTGAAAATTCCGGTGACGAAGAGCTTAATAAGGGCCTTGAAGCCGAAGGGGTTGATTATGTTGTAAAGAAGGAAGGTTTAACAAAAGATGCAGCAAGAAAAGTTCTTGACGGAGCAATCGAAACAAATACCGTAGCCGATTTAGAAAAGGTTATTCTTGACGACAAAAACAAGATGGATCGCACAACGCGAGGGGTTTTATCTGCAATGGTAGGTAAACATTTCTTCGACTTAATGAACGGTGCAGAAGATTTCGAAACACGATCAAAATATTCAAAGCTTCACTACAAATACATTAATAGAGCAGCTGAGTTAGCTACCGAAGGTGGTCAGCAAGGTAACGCTATTGGTAAGGTTATAAAGGAGATGTATGCTAACGATGAAGATTTTCTAATAAAAAATCTTGAGGATAAAATGAATGAAGCAAACGAAACGAAGCTTGATCCTCACAAAGAAGCTATCAAGACTACTTACGAGCAAATTCAGTCTATCCTAAAAACTCCAGAAGGGGAGCAGGCAATAAGCGAGGAAATTGAAAAACGTGCCGAGTCATTATTCGGTAAGGAAACGCAAAAGAAAATATCTACCTTCTTTGATGATATAATAAAAGGTATTGACGATAGCGGAAGAATGTATTCGTCAGTCGTTCCAATATCTCCAGCTGTATTAAAAGCTGCTGTAAAGTCAATTAAAGAGGCTGCATTACTTGGAGCTAAAGGAGCTGCGGCTATAGAGGCTGGAATCAAATATATTAAAGCCAACCATTCAGGAGCATTTAATGAAGATAAGTTTCGTGCTGACATGGAGTCTAAAATGAGAGCGTCAGGAATCAAGTTTGGCAAGAAAAAATCTGTCACTCCCAAACAAACAAAGTCAATCCTTGATGCTATCGAGCAAAAGGCAAATAGATTGAAGCCTGAGAATAAGAAAAAGTTCCTTGCGGATATTGTTCAAGAAGTTGAGCAGGAGGGCGGATTGACAGAGGATAGATTCACCGAAATGTATTCCGAAGCTCTTGGATTACCAACAATGAATAAAGAGCTTGCGGAGAGACTAAAAGGGTACGCTAAAATTATTAACGATGGAGAGAAAGCTGAATCGAAATATAAAGGTATCCTAAGAAAATTGTCGGAAGCGAGAAGCGCTAATGATAATGCATCGATGAAAAGCCTTGAGGCTGAAAAATCTCAAGCATTATCAGAAATGAATAAAGCTGTTCTTGAAGCTAAAAAGGCAAACGAGGAGATAAGTATATTATTTAAAGGTAACAAAAAGTTGTCTGATACCTTCATAGGCATGATGCAACTTGGGGCGTTAACCCCAGGGTCAATCGTTAAGAATATTTCTGGTATGCCTATTGAATTAGCAATCAGAGCGCTATCAGCAAGAGTGGAAACACCAATTTACTACATACTAAAAGGATTAACAAAAACTGGAATGCTTAACGAGAAGTGGGCGGAGAAAACATCTGCACCTCAAGCAAGAGCTGTAGGAGCGTTTCTTGCTCACCCAAAAGCATTACGCAAATTCTACGAAGCTGTTGTTAACGGAAGTCTTGGTGAGGATTATAATGTTAGAGAGTCACACAACTCTATAACTCCGCTTAGGGCCGCTAAGAACTTACTTAATGGATCGACAAAAGGAGACCGTTCAGCATTTGCAGCAAACCTTCTTGAGGCTCTTCCGCAAGGATATATGGCTGCATTTATGGGTAGAGCACTTGCCGGTCCTGACGCATTCTTTAGAGGCGTAGCAGAAGCAGCAAAAGCTTACGAGCTTGGAACAATGAAGGGCCTTCAAAACGAGGAGCTTGAATTATTCATGCTTGACCCAGACCCAGAATCTCAAAAGAAGATAGCTAGAGCTGGTGATGAGGTTACGTTTCAGCAGGATAATATTGTTACATCAATGATTAGTGGTGCCAAGCAGGGAGCTAAAAACTTTGCTGAGAAAAATAAAACGGTTGATAGCGTTAAAAATTCTCCACTAATGTCGATTGCTAAAGTGGTAGCGAAAACACAGATGCTTTACGTTAAGACTCCAACGAATATTTTTGGAAGAGTACTTAAAACGATAATGCCAGAGATATCTATTGGAGAAGCTGCTATAGCCGCTAAAAATGGTGACGTAGAGAAGTTTACTAAAAAGATGTCCGAAGCGTCCGTAGGCTACGCATTCAGATTTATAGCATACTCCTTACTTGCGGCAGGTCACGTTGAGCCACCATTGGAAGATAGAGATGAGAAGCTTAATCTTCAAAATGACCCTGACGTAAAACATGCGGGGAAAATGAATATCAGCGCAATTGGTAGAAAGTTTGCATTTCAAGATGAAACGCACAGAGATACCGATGTTTGGGTGGATTATATGCAATGGCTTGGCTCAGGAGGAATCGCTTTAGGTTCCTATGCTCAACTTTACAAAGATATGCCAAGAGATGAGTTAGGTAGAAAATCATTTATTGCTCCAACAAACGCATATCAAATGTTACCAGCTGCAGCGCGTAGCGTAATGGACTTATCATTCATGCAGGCAACCGGTGAACTTATGGATGCATTAAGAGATGAAGATAAAGCTGTTAAGTGGGGAGCAACAACCATTGGAACACTTGGAACACCAATTGTACCAAACACTGTTGGCAATATATCAAAAGGGTTAAACGACTCTAAAAAAGAGGTTCGTGACCCTAACCTTATCAATAAAGTAGTGAATGATTTCAAGTACAAATTATTTATGGGGGGGCAGCTTCCGTCAAAGGTTAATTTGTGGGGAGAAGAAGTTGGAACAACGCCAGAAGGTAAAGGATTAGGGTATTACCTATTTAACGTAGCTAAGCCTGAGAATCCTGACGAGAACTCTATCGGATACAAGATTGCTGAGCTTTACGACAGAACAAAAGATAAACGCGTAGTGCCAGAGCTTCCGTCAAATGAGATCACGATACGAAAAGTTAAAGTGCCTCTTACTGCAGAAGAAACAGAAACACTTCAAAAGTTTGTAGGTAAGCAACGAGCTTCGTTAGTGGCTGCGTATATCAAAGCTGGAGAATTTAATAACCAGGATGACAACGATAGAGCTCAGACGCTAAGCAATATCTATAACGAAGGAAAGAAGGTTGGAACAAAAATGTTCACCGATTCATCTGACAGAATAAATGCTCTTGACCGTGACATTCCAAAACAAAAATCTGGCGGGATAAAGAAGGATGGTAAGCCTAAAAAGCCAACAAAACCTAAGAAGCCAACTTTTTAGAATAAAAATTTAATTATAACGAAAAAATATATACTTTTGTAAGCAATGGCGACAAAAACTAAAATAGCGATAAAGGAAGAAGAAAACAGTCTTATCATACAAGAATGTACTGGTAAAATATCTTCCGACAATCCTTACGGGTGGGGACACCCAAATGCTAAGTTGTCAAACGTAACATCTTGCGTATTTGAAATATACAAGCCTAACGCTACAACACCTGTTATTTACAACGCTTTTCCTGATTACCCTACTGATGACACTACACTTCAATATGAAGTATTAACATCAGCTATGGGGTTAAACTACATGGAGAGCGGAGTATGGAGAGTTGGCATGCGTACAGCAGGAACGCTAGATAACGGAATGCCATTTGAATACTACTGCGAAACAAAAGAAGTATTTGTAAAACACGCAGAATGCTGCGTAGACAAACTAAGAGCTAGAACAGCTAATATACCACCGAACGCATTAATGAAAGATTTAAGAATGAAATCTGCGGCTGAATTATCAGCATTAATTACTACAGTGAAATGGGCCAAAGGAAAAGGCGATTTCAATGTAGCGCAAACAAAATTATCATTCATCAACCTACAGTGTCAAAACTGCTGCGGGTAAAAATCTATAAACAATGTGTAACATCTGCCACAAGACAGTATGCTGCTGCGAAAAAAGAATTTCTGTATTAGGTAAAAAAGGGGACCCTGGATCCATAGGACCAATTGGCCCTACTCCTGTAGTTGCAGCCAAACTTAACTTTTACGAAGAGAAAATCTCTGCCGTAAACGTTAAAGATATGGCTAGTCCTAATATTTACGGCTTTCCTACAGGCTACAACACTCTAACGTACACAAATACGTCTGGCGTATCAAAGGATTTTATCGTGCATGCAGCTTACGATCATAAGGCGGAGATAAACTCAAACAATCAAAAGATTGAGAATTGGGTAGATGGAGCAATCGTTAAAACTGTTTCTGCTGTTGATACTGTTGAGTACGGAAACGTGGATAGGATAGATGTTGAAGCTTCGTTGTTTGATGGACTTTTAGTTGGAGACGCAATCAATATTGCTACACCAGCGCCAAACAATGTTACTACAGCTGCTCCAAACCCTGTTGAATTTAGATTCATCACATACGAGCACGCTAAAAATGTAGCTATGTTTAAAAAGGTTACATTGCTTAACGGAGAGTCGGTAAGCTTGAAATTCAAAACAAAGGACAATACTACGCCTTCTCAGTTATTGAGAGCGCAAATATTTGTTCAAGAACTTTAAAATAAAAGACTATGTGTAATAAATGCGGAAAAGTGAATTGCTGCTGCAGCCCTTGTGATGAGACTTCAATGAAAGCTATACGCAAGGAGGTAGACAATTTATATCAAAGTATCGAAACGCTTAATAATGCTACAAGATTCCTTACAAAAGGACATCCAATTATTGCGTTAGAAGATGCTGCTGATATTGTATTGTTTGACCCTGCTACAGGAAAAGGCTCCGGAATATGGGTCGGCTGGGGAGTATGCAATGGAAATAATTATCCTTCACCAATAGGAAACATCGCAACGCCAAACTTGGCAGACAGATTCTTAGCAGGTGTTGGAGGTTCTTATGTTGTTGGAGCTCAAGGAGGAGCGAATACGGTTATTCTTTCTACGGCTGAAATGCCAACACATACACATGCACTTACTGACCCAGGACATAATCACGGAGTTACTGACCCAGGGCACACGCATGTTGCAACAGAAACGACACACATACACTCTGGACAGGTAGATGTTCCTGTAACGACATCTGTAGTTAAAGCAGCAACGCCAGCAACGGCAGCGCCAGGGTCAATATCTATAGCTAGCGATAACACTGGAGTGACAGTTAATTCTGCAAGCACAGGCGTTACGATAGCGAACGAAGGAGGGTCAACGGCTCACGAGAACAGACCTCCTTACCATGCTGTATTATTTGTTAAAAAGATATTTTAAGATATGAGTTTAAGCTCTAAAATAGAAGACGCAAAAACATGCGTTTCAAAGTTTGCCGAGAGATACGTTAAAGCGGTTACGTTTGGCGTAGATACCGATGATCTATTTTACGAGCTTATGCTTCTTGTTGGGTATGTAGAATCGCTTGAGAGATACGAGTGTAACCCTACTAGAAATCTAACAACTAGAAATCTTTTAACTTATGAAGATTTTTTATTAACAGATAACAATAAAATATTATCTTTGGGCGACACTTGCGAAACCGTATGTCTTGACCCTGATGAAGTTAACTGCTTATCGAAAGATGAAGTTTGCTTTATTTTAGAACAGATATCATTGAAGTGTGAATCATGCTCCTGCGGGTGCTAATAACATAAAGACATGCCAGAAAGCGTACCAACACAAACAAAAGAGATTAAAACGGTGGACATTGTTACATCGTTGAATCCAACCGATTATATACTAGCTATCCAAAACGGAAAGCTTGTAAAAATAAAAGTTTCAGACCTTAAAAAAATAGTATAATGGCTAGAGAAAAAACAGATTATAGCGCATACGCAGATTATGCTAAGTTGCTAAAAAAGAAATGTCAAGAAGAATCATCTTCTTCTAGCGGGTGTAGTGATTGTTCTGGCGGATGTTCAGATTGCAATGACTGCAGCGATGAAAAGTGTGGATGTTGTCCTGCGGGCCTTGTAGCTGTAGAAGATGCTAACGGTAATCATATTGGATGCTTAACCCCAAATGATGCTCAGCTTTACATGACTGACACATACAAATGCCCTGACGGTTACATTCGTGTAACAAGCGGAACAGGAGTATCAATGATATTTATCGGTTGTTTAACACCTGCTGAATATGCTGTTTATGTAGCAGCAATCCCAGCTTAATAATATAAAAAAGATATGGCATTAGAAAACAATATAGCGATTGGAGCCCCAGGGTCCATCACTACACCACCAGCAGGAGAAGTTACACGCTTCTTTAATACTGATTATACACCAGCACAGCTTTGGTACAAAGACGAGAATGGAGACATTTTTATCTGGCCAGAAACAGCAGAAGATGCTGATTGCTGCGCTTGTGAGATAGCTAAAAACTTAGCAGAGAAAATGGCTTGTAGCTTAGCGTCAGGTATGATTACTGCTGCCGAGTATCAAGCAATGGTAACTCTTGGAGTTTCTGTAATAGCTAAAGAAACTACAGATGTTTCTGGAAACAAAACATGTGAGGTTGGAATCAGCCCAGCATTTGTTGCTGCAACAGCATTGTCAACAAACCCTTCTGTTATCAACCCGTTGGCTGTAGGTAGCCAAAATGTTATAATACCAACGGTATTACCTGTTAATGCTACATTTAAGCAAGTGGTATGGACTTCATCAAACCCTACTATTGCGACAGTAGACTCGAATGGAGTTGTTACTGGAGTTGCTGCAGGTACTTGTACTATTACATGTACGCATGTTCTTGGAGTATTAACTGATACAACTACCGTTACTGTAGTTTAATCATAAAAACACATGAGCCGAGATATGAATTACGACCAAAGTAATTTTAACGGTATGCCACCGTTCATAATGTTGATACTTAGCGGAATCACAATGCTTTTTACAAAGGCATTTGTGCTTTTCGCAAGCATCTACACATGGCATGTACCTCCATTTATAATGGAATGCTTTCAAATGATAGCATGGATAGGGGTGTCAATAACAGGACTTGTCGCTGGATTGAATTATTTTGGTATAAA
>Ga0315903_10001917_pt1 | contig 31364 bp, 32 predicted proteins | sample LakEriMetagenome_7_FD_203524 | JGI IMG/M metagenome (GOLD analysis project Ga0315903, IMG submission 203524) | Freshwater fungal communities from buoy surface, Lake Erie, Ohio, United States - Buoy 2 MA119 | ecosystem: Environmental > Aquatic > Freshwater > Lake | place: USA: Lake Erie, Ohio...
AGATAAAGAGGACAAGTGAAGCGATTATTACTAAAGGGGTTGCTGCAAGATGAAACCAACCTCGCAACTTAGGTGGTGCAATAACCGGCTCTGTACTCATTACGCCAGCCTAGGGGATTTAAGACTATGGGTTCTCAAGATTACGAACTGACTTTACGAACAGAGATAAACAAGCAGCTACAAGTGTGGTTACTCCTGTCACGAAGAGAATGGTATTCACCCCGAAGTGCATTGCGAGCGGTCCCGCAGCAACTATCCCAAGTGGCGCAATTCCATATGAGCCTAAGGTGTCGTAGGAACTCACCCGTGAATATGACTCTTCAGGAACATGGCTCTGAAGCGATGTCATCCAAGTGACCATAAAAACTTCAAGGCTAATGCCAGAGAAGACTCCTGCAATAAGCCCAAAGACAAGTGGAAGATCGAGTGCGAGTGAGAAATCCCAAATTGAAGAGATTGCAATCAAAATCATCGAAACGAATAAAGGTTTCTTGAATTTAACTTTCAGAACCCAAATTCCGCCGATAAGCATTCCAATTGTGAGTGCGGCTAAGTTGTAAGACCACAGCCTTGGTCCAGTCTCTGGATCGCTGAAATTCAAAGGACCAAGAACTGAGAGCATGGATTCAAATGCCATATTGATCAGCGAGAAGGCAAATACCATCGCGATAACCCATGAGCGCGAGATAAATTCACGCCAACCGACAATCAAATCATGCAATATTCCAGGGCTCGCATCTTTCACTTTTCCAATGATGGGAAGGAACCAGACAATAACTCCTGCGATAAAGAATGAGATTGCATCTGCGAGTAAGCCCCACCCAGAACCAACTGTTGCTACAAGGATTCCACCGGAGAGAGTTCCAACGATGTAACCGATATTTGTTGTAAGGCCAATAATTGCATTTCCAGATTGCAACTTCTCCTTCGGCAATATCTCAGGAAGAACTCCCGACATCGCTGGCCACCAGATTGCATTGAGAATTCCAAAGAGCGCTCCCATAGTTGCAAGTAACCAGACAGATGAGAATCCTGCGATAAGTGAAATTGCACTGACTGCAGCAAGGAAGCTGCCGATCATGTCCGCGCCACCCACCAATCGATTGCGCTGAAAACGATCTGCAATCACTCCTCCGAATAACATAAAACCAATAAGCGGAACGAAGCGAGCTGCCATAACAATGGAGAGGTCTTTTCCATCTGCACCATCAAGGCTCAAGACTCCATAAGCAAGTGCAATCGGAGAAATGCCATTGCCCACATTGGAGATAAATCGCGAGATTGCCAGACTGGTGAAGCCCCTATGTCCTTTTAGGTCACGCAATTGCTCCATCATCTTGCAAGGATACCTACTGGCGCGTAAGTTAAAAATTTTCGGATTTACGCACGATTCACCCCTAAATATCTGCCAAACACTTGCAGATTTATGGTGCATTTAGGCTCAAATAGGCGCACACTATTCCTGTCGACGGCCGCTGGAGTTCCTCGAGGACCCCAAGGGCTAACCGAACGTATGGACCGCCCGGTCCATACTGATAAGCACTCACGGAGGCTTAATACATGTCAGTAACACTCGACAGCAACCAATGGAACCTCGTTTATAACGTATTTTCATTCGGTTTGATCTCAATGCTCGCATGCACTGTGTATACCCTCGTATCACAGTCACGAGTTCTACCTAAGTACCGCAATGCTCTAGTGATGTCATCAATGGTTACATTCATTGCTGGCTACCACTACTGGCGAATCTTCAACTCATTCGGCGAAGCATCAGAAGGTATGGCCGTAAATGTTTCAGGTGAAGAAGGCGCATTCAACGAGGCATACCGCTATGTTGACTGGCTTCTAACTGTCCCACTTCTACTCGTAGAAGTTATCGCTGTACTTGCACTTGCTGCAACAGTCGCGAAGTCACTTATCACGCGCCTTGTTCCAGCATCAGCTGCGATGATCGCACTTGGTTACCCAGGTGAAATTTCATCTGACCAGAACACACAGGTTCTCTACGGTGTTCTTTCAACAATTCCATTCATCTACATCCTCTACGTACTATTCGTAGAGCTTGGAAAGTCATTGGATCGCCAGCCAGCTGGTGTTGCAGAGACTGTAGGACGTCTACGTCTTCTTCTCATCGCAACATGGGGCGTTTACCCAATCGCGTATATCTTCAACATCGTTGGTGATGCTTCAGCATCATCATTCGTTGCAGTTCAGGTTGGATACACAATCGCTGACGTTCTAGCGAAGTGCGTATTCGGTCTAACAATCTTGAAGATCGCACGTATGAAGTCACATGCTGAAGGCATGCCAGCAGATCACTAATTAGTTAACCTAATTAGTCGTAATTGCTTGGGGAAGGGCGTCGGGAAACCGGCGCCCTTCTGCTTTTCCCGCGTCATCTGCATTATTGTTAAGTCATGAATATGCAACGAGTCAATAATTTTCGTATGGGCGCTTATGCCGCCCTCGCAGCCGGGCTCATCAATCTGCAGTATCAATCAGGGAGCGAATCAAATCTCAGTAAGAGCTTAGTATTGATTACCCCTGGATTTCTAATATTGGCGCTCTCATTTACACAAGGTGGAAAGAGTTGGATGCAAAGCAAGAGCGCCGCAGCGATTTCACTCACATGCGGCGCCCTCTTACTTGCTTACAGCTTTATCGTTTAGCAGCTTCAAATCCTGCCTGAAGATCGTTCTTGATATCTTCGATATTTTCTAAGCCGAGACTTAAGCGAACTAGCCCTGGAGTTACACCAGCGTCGAGTTGCTCTTGTGGGCTTAGCTGAGAGTGCGTTGTAGTTGCAGGGTGGATTACCAATGAACGCACATCGCCGATATTTGCAACATGGCTAAAGAGTTCAAGTGATTCCACAAACTTCTTTCCTGCCTCGATTCCACCCTTGAGTTCGAAGGAGAGAACTGCTCCAGAGCCCTTCGGTGCATATTTCTTAGCAAGTGCATGCCAAGGAGAAGATGCAAGTCCCGCGTAATTAACTTTCTCTACATCAGGATGAGCTTCAAGGAATGCTGCAACAGCCTTTGTATTTTCAATATGGCGCTCGATACGAAGCGATAGAGTCTCAAGACCCTGCGCAAGTAACCATGCATTAAATGGTGAAACAGCTGCTCCAACATCACGGAGCAATTGCAGGCGAATCTTGAAGATGTAGGAAAGGTTTGCACCGAATGCTGAACCTACGCCGAGCGCTTGTGAGTAAACAAGACCGTGATAGCTCGGATCTGGCTTATTAAATCCAGGGAAGCGATCTTGATACTGCGCATAATCAAACTTACCTGCATCAATGATTGCGCCAACGACTGCATTTCCATGTCCAGATAAGAATTTAGTAGCTGAGTGCACAACTACATCTGCACCGAAATCAATTGGTTTGATGAGGTATGGGGTAGCGACAGTGTTATCAACAATCAGGGGAACACCCACTGAGTGAGCGACATCTGCAATTGCGCGGATATCTAAGATTTCATTCTTTGGATTAGCAATAGTCTCACCGAAGAAAGCTTTTGTATTTGGCTTAACTGCCTTCTTCCAAGACGCCGGATCGTTTGGGTCTTCAACGAATGTAACTTCAATGCCGAATTTTGGAAGGGTGTAGTGGAAGAGATTGTAAGTTCCACCGTACAGACTTGGACTTGAGACGATGTGATCGCCAGCTTCTGCAACGTTCAGGACTGCAAAAGTTGTAGCAGCTGATCCTGATGCGAGCAGAAGCGCTGCAACTCCACCTTCAAGTGCAGCAAGTCGTTGCTCGACTGCATCCTGAGTTGGATTCATGATGCGTGTGTAAATATTTCCGAGTTCTGCAAGTGCGAACAGGTTTGCTGCATGAGTTGTATCTCTAAACTCATACGCTGTTGTCTGATACAAAGGAAGAGCACGAGCACCCGTAGTTGGGTCTGCAGTCTGCCCTGCATGTATCTGAAGTGTTTCAAATGACCAATTGTTTGACATCTCTAATCTCCATCGCAGTAGGTGTCAGAAAATTAATGAGCGTTGTAATTTCTTCATCGCAACGCTTGTCAAAATTCTGACCTGTTCGTCACCCGGAGCACCCCACCGCGGTGGAGGGTTGCCGTCTACTAAGCCGGGGCTAATACGTAGAACTCGTGAACGCCCAAAGAATAGCCAACAGGTTTAAAAATGAAAAATTGCAGCGAACTTGTTTATGCAAATGGTTAGCAAGTACGCACAGGCTTACTTGCGGAAAGAGAGATCTTTCTTTTTCATCTCGGTTATGAGGATTCGAATCGCGTTCGGTCCCATGCCGTGCAAGTCTTTGATGAGATCGATAGAAACTTTTCGAAGGTCACTCAATTTATACAGACCCTCATCAATGAGTGCCCGCCTGGCTGGGGCAGCTAGACCTATTTCTCGCCATGCTCCATCAACTTCTGCATATGCATCAAGATCAGCTTCACCGTGGTACTCCGAAGATTTACTTGCAGCTTTTGCCGCTTTTCTCTCGGCGGCTGCGCGCATTGCTTCGCCACGTAACTTCTTAATTTTTGCCGGTGATTGTTTTGCCATAGTTATTGATTCCTACGTGTGCCTTGCTGGTGCGGGAGGCGGGACTTGAACCCGCACGCCGAAGCACAAGTTCCTAAGACTTGCGTGTCTGCCATTTCACCACTCCCGCTGGAGTTGCAAGCGAAAGGTTACGCGTCTTTCGCTGATGCAACAAATCCTTGCGTATTCTCTTAACTAGAGAGAGCGCCACGACGCGAAACCGCGTCAACGCCAGCTGAAACTAAGAGAACCGCGCCCGTGACTAGGAATTGAATTCCTGCACCGTAACCAAGCAAACCCATTCCATTGTCGATGACAGCAACTACAAACCCTCCAAGGATCGCATCACGCATTCTGCCTTTTCCACCAAAGAGTGAGACTCCACCGATAACTGCGGCGCCCACTGCATAGAGAAGAGTTGAAGAACCACCCGTAGATGGAGAGATTGAGTTCATGCGAGATGCAAAGAGCATTCCAGCAACTGCAGCAAGTGATGAACAGAGTACGAATGCAATTGTGCGGACACGCTTAACATTGATTCCTGCACGACGCGCAGCTTCAGCATTACCACCGACTGCATAGATGTGTCGGCCAAACGCAGTCCTCGAGAGTAGGAATGTTCCCGCTAGAAGGAGGAGAAGTATTAGAGGAGCAACAATGGGAACACCTTTCGTGCTATTTGTTTCAGATAGTCCACGCTCTTGATTGAGTTGAAAGACTGCACCACCTGTGATGATTAGCAGCGCAACTGTCTTCATTGCCCAAAGCTGTGTAAGTTCAACAACAAGCCCTGCTTTGCGACGAGAGTTGATTCGATTAAGCCCACTCCCGACATAGAGAGCAGATGAAACTGCCCAAAGAATCCATCCTTGAGCCGGAGTCATATTGCTGTTTTGGACTGCCAAGATGGTTTCATCAGCAATTGGAATTGTTCCGCCTTCACCTGCGAGGAGAAGAAGAATGCCCTGGAAAGCCAAGAACGCAGCGAGAGTTACAACGAATGACGGAATACCAAGTCGCGAAACAAGAGTTCCAATTATTGTTCCAAGTAGCGCACCTACGGCGATGCTTGCAGTAAGTGCGGTGTACCAACTCCAACCATGGTTAGTCACAAGAAGTACCAGAACCGCGCCACACACACCTGACGCATATCCGGCTGCTAGATCGATTTCACCAAGGAGCAAGACAAAGACAAGACCCATCGCGATAACCATGACTGGCGCAGCCTGAGTAAGTAGATTTGCAAAGTTGCGATTGGTGAGGAAGAACTCAGACATCGCACCAAATACTGCTACCAGTGAGATAAGTCCGAGCATTGCCGGAAGTGATCCGATATCTCCGGACTTCACTCGTGAAATATAGTTTGCTGCTGCCCCCTTGAGGGACTCTTTCTCTAAAGTAGCGTGAGTAGTCATTACTTTGTCACTCCTTCAGATTTTCCAGTTGTAATGAGTTCGATGACTTGATTAGTAGTCACATCAGTCTTCTTGACCTGCGCGGCCATATTTCCGAGGTAGAGCGCTGCGATGTTATCTGCAACTTGGAAGATATCAATGAGGTTGTGGCTAATAAGAACAACTGCGAGACCCTTATCTGCAAGGCGGCGAACGAGATTTAGCACTTGCTCTGTTTGAGCAACACCGAGTGCTGCTGTTGGTTCGTCAAGTACAACAACCTTTGAATTCCAGAGAACGGCGCGAGCAATTGCAACCGTCTGTCGCTGACCACCAGAGAGAGATGAAACAGTTTGGCGGATTGATTTTACAGTCCGCACATTCAGACCATCAAGAGTCTTGCGAGCCAGTGATTCCATGGAAGTTTCGTTGAGAGTGATGCCCTTCTTCTCTTCGCGACCGAGGAACATATTGTGAACAATGTCGAGGTTGTCGCAGAGAGCGAGATCTTGATACACAATTTCAATTCCGAGCGCTGTTGCTGCTCGAGGTCCATCGATTGTGACTTTCTGACCTTCAAAAATAACTTCGCCATTTTCGGGTGTGTAGATACCGGCGATACATTTAATGAGAGTGGATTTACCTGCACCATTATCGCCAACGAGAGCGGTTACCTGCCCTGGGTAAATATCGAGGTCAACATCTTTCAAAACATGGACTGGGCCAAAGGATTTATTGATTCCTTTGAGCGAAAGTATCGGTGTACTCATGGGTGCCTCTCAATAAATAGACGACAATTTTATTCTTTTTGCAGTAATGCGAATCCGGTCCGAGGTAATCCTCGGACCGGATTCTTAAGCACTAGCTCAGGTAATCTAATAAATTAGATACCGTTTTCCTTACAAACAGCTTCTGTTGCAATCTTGCAGACATCAGCGCGTGTCTGGAAGCCATCTGCGATGACAACCTTGACGTTAGCCTTTGTGATTCCGACTGGAACGAGAAGAACTGAAGGAACATCGCGCTTTCCATCATTTGTCTTACCCTTTGCAGTTGTAATCTTCTGACCCTTTACCAATGCAACTGCGAGTTTAGCTGTTGCGTTAGCTTGTGCCTTAATACCCTTGTAAACAGTATTTGAAAGGTCGCCTGTAAGTACTGCTGCAAGTCCGTCTGCTGTTGCATCCTGACCTGAAACGCATACCTTGCCGTTAAGACCGTTCTTCTTAAGAACTGCTACTGCTGCAAGTCCAAGACCTTCGTTAGCTGATACAACTGCATCAAGCTTTCCGCCTGCCTTTGTGAGCTGCTGTTCGAAGATAACTCCACCCTTAGCGTTGTCCCAATCTGGAACAGACTGATCGTCAACGAGTGTGTAAGCACCTGAGCTGATTGATGGGCGAAGTACAGAGTCGTAACCTTGCTTGAAGAGTGTTGCGTTGTTATCTGTTGGTGAACCGTTCAAGTAAACGATTGACGCGCTCTTCTTGCCAGCTGCATCGAGGCAAGCCTTGATTCCCTGACCTTGAAGCTTTCCAACAGCTACGTTGTCGAATGAAACGTAGTATGAAGCTGAACCAGCAAGTGTGAGACGGTCGTAGTCGATTGTCTTAACGCCAGACTTTTTAGCCTTCTTCTGAATTGCAGCTGTTGATGGTGAATCAAGTCCTGCCATGATCAAGACCTTGACGCCCTTTGCGAGCATCTGGTCAGCAATTGTTGCGAACTTTGCCTTGTCGCCATTTGCATTCTGAATGTCAGCAGTTACGCCAGCCTTCTTAAATGCAGCCTTGAGGAAGACGCGGTCAGCTGTTTCCCAGCGAGCTGATGAAGCAGCATCAGGAAGGATTACGCCAACCTGTACCCCAGCAGCTGAAGCTGTTGAAGTTGAAACGAAGCCTGTGAGTGCAAGAGCAGCTGATGCAATGACCGCTGCTACTCCGTTACGACGCTTTGTCATATGTGTGGAACCTTTCGGAAAGTCGAAGACCCAGAAAGAAGATTTTTCATTCCTGTTTGTAGTCCCGAAGTGCCAAAACATAATTGTTTTGGCACTTATCCACTAGTCGTTACTATACTTAGCGGCATAACAGTTTGATAACAATTTTGAGCAATTGCGCCTCGTCAAAGATGCATGAACGGGTAACCTTGCTTCATGCCCAGCCTTGCAGATCAACTCTCAGCAGACATTCAGGCTGCTGTTGCGGCTGCATTTTCGAAGGGGCTTCTTGAGGGAATAGCCCCTGAGCGCATCACTCTCGAGCGTCCAAAAAATCGCGATCATGGCGATTACGCAACTTCTATTGCTCTGCAATTAGCAAAGGCTGCGGGAAAAAATCCACGAGAGATAGCCACTATTTTGCAGGCAGCGATTTCTTCGATTGCAGGTGTATCGAAGGTAGATATTGCTGGACCCGGTTTTATCAACATTACTTTGGATCGAGCAAGCCAAGCAGAACTTGTACGCACCATTCTTTCTAGTAAAGCAGAATACGGACGTGGACGTGCTCTGCATGGTGTGAAAATTAATCTTGAATTTATCAGCGCCAATCCAACTGGACCGCTTCATCTTGGTCATACTCGTTGGGCAGCAGTGGGCGATGCACTGGGTCGCGTATTAAGTGCCGCCGGTGCAGATGTCACACGCGAGTTTTATATCAATGACCGCGGTCGTCAGATGGATCTCTTTGGTCAATCGGTACAGGCTGCAGCACAAGGAAAACCCATTCCTGAAGATGGATATCAAGGGGATTACATAGCCGACCTTGCTAAGGAAGTAACCGCTGCAAACCCAGGGATTTCTACATCTGAAGAATTTCGCGAAGCGGCATACCGAGTGCAATTAGCACAGCAGCAAAAAGTGCTGGAGACTTTCAACACTAACTTTGATGTGTGGTTCTCAGAGCGCTCACTGCACGATTCTGGTGCAGTAGAACATGGAGTCACAAAACTTCGCGAACAAGGACATGTCTTTGAATTAGATGGCGCTGTATGGCTTCGCACAACAGATTTTGGTGATGATAAAGATCGCGTGATTCTGAAAGAAGATGGCGATCTCACATACTTCGCATCCGATACTGCTTATTACATCAATAAGCGTGAACGAGGATTTGATATCTGCATCTACATGTTGGGCGCAGACCATCACGGCTACATTCATAGATTAAAGGCAACTGCTGCGTGTGCTGGCGATGATCCGCTTTACAACGTGGAAATCATGATTGGTCAGCTCGTGAAGATTATGGAAGGTGGCGAAGAGATCAAACTCTCTAAGCGTGCGGGCACCATTATCACTCTTGAAGAGTTGGTCGAAAAAGTTGGCGTGGATGCTGCGCGCTACACACTGGTTCGCTATCCGGTAGATACCCCGATGGTGATGGATATCGATGTGTTACGACGAAATACAAACGAAAATCCTGTCTATTACGTCCAGTATGCGCATGCCCGTATTGCTGGAGTATTACGGAACACAGCAGAATTAGGAATTAGTTCTGGGCTTGAAAATTTCGATCCATCACAACTTGCCCATGATCGCGAAAATGAATTACTTGGGGCCCTTGCCGAATATCCACGTGTTGTCGCAAGTGCAGCTGAATTCCGCGAACCACATCGCGTTGCTCGCTATCTTGAAGAACTTGCTGGCGTTTATCATGGTTTCTATGCAGATTGCCGTGTCTTGCCACTAGGCGATGAGCAGGCATCCGCAATACATTCAGCTCGCGCAGCTCTATGTGCGGCGACAATGCAGGTGCTTGCAAACGGACTTGAACTTCTAGGTGTTTCTGCTCCGGAGAGGATGTAACGTGATGTGGTCAAAAAATGTTTCGCTGACTGACGGAACTCTCTCTTTGGCAGGAATTCCTGCAGCACAACTAGCAACAGAGTTTGGAACTCCAACTTTTTTCATCGATGAAGATGCCTATAGATCACGCGCGCTGGCCTGGGATAACGAGCTGAAGAACCAATTTGGGCCACAGGCAGGAACAATTTTCTATGCAGCTAAATCATTTATCTGCACTGCTGTAGCTCAATGGATTGCAGATATTGGAATCGGCATTGATGTGTGCACTGGTGGAGAATTAGCGGTCGCACTCGCTGGTGGAGTCAACCCTTCCAAAATTGAAGTACATGGCAACAATAAATCGGTAGCAGAGATAGATCGCGCTGTTTCAGTAGGCGTTAAATCAATCGTTATTGATTCACTCTTTGAAATTGAGCGAGTAGCTGCAGCTGCGAAGAAGCACGGAGTTCGACAAGGCGTTATGTTGCGTCTGACTCCAGGAATTGAAGCCCACACCCACGAAAAGATTTCAACAGCTCATGAAGATGTGAAATTTGGTTTCTCCATTGCATCAGGTGCTGCATGGAGCGCGCTCGAAGCTGTTACTCAACATCCTGAGCTAGATCTCCGCGGAGTTCATTGTCACATCGGTTCACAGATTTTTGGTTCCGAAGCTCATGAAATTGCGACCGACCGACTCATGGGCTTTATGGCGAAGTATCGCGATAGTTATGGCGCGCAACTTCCAGAGCTCGATTTAGGCGGGGGATTCGGTATCGCTTATATCGATGGTGAAGAAACTGTTGAACCTAGCGATGTGCTTCCTGCTATTCATGCAGCAGTTCTTGCCGCCTGCAAGAAGTACAGCTTGGCGATGCCGATAGTTTCACTCGAACCAGGTCGCAATATTGTTGGACCAACGATGTTTACTCTTTATGAGGTTGGCACTGTCAAAGATGTGGTTCTAGAGAATAAATCAATTCGCAAATATGTATCGGTCGATGGCGGAATGAGCGATAACGCACGCCCGTCTCTCTACGATGCCGAGTACACAGCCATCATTGCTCAACGTTCTTCACAAGCTCCTTCTGTACTTTCACGTCTTGTTGGAAAGCATTGCGAAACTGGAGACATCATTATTCGCGATATCCAGCTTCCATCAGATATTGCACCAGGTGATCTGGTGGCCACCCCTGCCACAGGTGCATATGGCAGAAGCATGGCGAGCAATTACAACCATGTGCCAAAACCACCGGTTATTGCAGTAAGAGATGGAAAAGCCCGCGTAATTGTCCGTCGAGAAAATGAGGCAGATCTGCTCGCACTTGATGTGAAAGAATAGGCAGATGAGCCCAGCAGATAAACCAGTTCGCGTTGGCATGCTCGGCTGCGGCGTTGTGGGCAGCCACGTTGCCCGTTTACTGCTCGAAGATACTGAGGAGCTCTCAACTCGCGCCGGTGTTCGTATCGAACTTACTCGCATCGCCGTGCGCACACTCAAGCCTTACCCAGGGCTAGATCCCGCTCTTTTTACAACCGATCCATTCTCGATTGTTAATGACCCAGAGATTGATTTAATCATTGAAGTTATGGGCGGCATCGAACCTGCACGAGAACTTGCGATGACTGCAATCAACAATCGCAAATCTATTGTGACTGCAAATAAGGCTCTGCTTGCAAGCCATGGCGCAGACCTCTTCACTGCTGCATATGCAAAAGGTGAAGATATTTACTACGAGGCATCTGTTGCTGGCGCTATTCCGATTATTCGCCCATTGCGTGATTCTCTTGCAGGAGACTTCGTCACACGCCTGATGGGTATCGTCAATGGAACAACAAATTACATTCTGACAAAGATGCATGAAGATAACCGAGAATTTGCAGATATTTTAAAAGAGGCGCAAGCCCTTGGTTACGCCGAAGCTGATCCAACAGCAGATATTGAAGGATTTGATGCTGCTGCTAAAGCTGCAATTCTTTCAGGCCTTGCCTTCCATACACGCGTAACTGTCAGCGACGTTTATCGTGAAGGCATTTCGAATATCACTCTCGAAGATGTCGCTATCGCAAAATCAATGGGCCACGTCATTAAGTTACTTGCGATTGCAGAGTTAACTCCCGCTGATGAGATCTCAGTGCGAGTGCACCCAGTCATGATTGAGAAGAGCCATCCATTGGCATCGGTGCGCGATGCCTTTAACGCTGTCTTTGTTGAAGCTGAATCTGCTGGACCACTGATGTTCTACGGTCGTGGTGCTGGCGGTCAGCCAACTGCATCTGCAATCTTGGGAGATGTTGTTGCAGTCTCTCGTCACATTGCGCTGAACTCAATCGGGCAACGCGAGACAGATTATGCCGATCGAGATATTGCGCCTATTGAGACAACAAAGACAAAGTTCTTAATCCGCCTTGAAGTTGAAGATAAATCAGGTGTTCTGGCTGCTATTGCAAAGGTTTTTGCAGATCAAGGTGTCTCAATTCAAACTGTTGATCAAAATGGCCGCGATGCTGATGCAGAGCTCATAATCGTGACTCACCGCGCAACAGAAGGTGAACTCAAAGCAACTGTTGAAGCGCTCAAGAAGATGGCAATGGTGACGAAGATTTCCAGTGTGATCCGCGTCGAAGGAGCGATTTCGTAATGGGAATCTTCTCTAAGAAATCTGGCGCGCACCAATGGCGTGGAGTCATTGAGGAGTACCGTCATCGTCTACCAGTCTCATCAAAGACACCAGTAATTACACTGCGCGAAGGTGGTACACCGCTTATTTATGCATGCGTTCTCTCAGAGATGCTCGGCAATAACGTCTGGGTAAAATTCGAAGGCATCAACCCAACAGGTTCATTTAAAGATCGTGGAATGACAATGGCGATTTCAAAAGCTGCAGAAGAAGGTGCAAAGGCAGTTATCTGTGCTTCCACCGGAAATACATCTGCAGCAGCTGCGGCATATGCAGTTAAAGCGGGCATGGTTCCTGCAGTTCTTATCCCTGAAGGCAAGATTGCACTGGGCAAGTTAGCGCAAGCAGTTGTGCACGGCGCAAAACTTCTGCAGGTTGATGGAAACTTCGATGATTGCTTAGTTCTAGCGCGTGATCTCTCTGAGCACTATCCAGTATCGCTTGTTAACTCTGTAAATCCGTATCGCATTGAAGGGCAGAAGACTGCCGCCTTTGAGGTTGTAGATATGTTGGGCGATGCTCCAGATATTCACACAATGCCTGTCGGTAATGCAGGAAATATCACTGCATATTGGAAGGGCTACAACGAATATCGCAACGATAGGATTTCATCGAAACTTCCGCAGATGTGGGGCTTCCAAGCTGCAGGTTCTGCACCTCTTGTTACAGGTAAGCCTGTTGCAAAGCCAGAGACAATTGCAACAGCGATTCGTATTGGTAACCCAGCTTCATGGGAACAAGCGATTGAAGCTCGCGATCAATCTGGTGGACTCATTGATTCAGTTACAGATGAAGAAATTCTTGCGGCATATCACCTTCTTGCATCTAAAGAAGGAATCTTCTGCGAGCCATCATCTGCTGCAGGCCTTGCTGGGCTTATCAAATATAAGAACGCTGGCAAGCTTCCGAAAGATAAGACAATTGTTATTACATGCACAGGAAATGGCCTTAAGGATATTCCTTGGGCACTTGAAGGTGCCTCAGATCCTGTAGTCGTTCCTGTAAATGCAGATGCTGCAGCGAAAGCGCTCGGCTTAGTGAAGAGCAATTAGGGAAACCGAGTAGCGCCATGGCAAAACCAACATTTAAAGCGAATCCCATTCAGGTTCAAGTTCCTGCAACTTCTGCAAACTTAGGACCAGGCTTTGATTCATTTGGCTTAGCTTTCGGAATGTACGACCGATATGTAGCGCAGATTCTCGATGAACCAGGTCTTGATATTGATGTCACTGGTGAAGGTGCAGATGATGTCCCTCGCACAGATAAGAACTTGCTTGTAAAGGCGATGTATAAAGGTTTTGACTTCCTCGGTGGAAAGCCAAAGGGGATTGCAGTTCGTGCACTTAATGTGATTCCACATGGTCGCGGATTGGGATCATCTGCCTCTGCAATTATTGGTGGACTAGTTCTGGCTCGCGCATTGGTGCTCACAGGCACAGATAAAATGAGCGATGAAGCGCTACTCACAATTGCAACAGAGATGGAAGGTCATCCTGATAACGTTGCAGCGGCGCTATTTGGCGGTGCAACTGTCGCATGGACAGAGAACGTTGCAGGTAAAGAGCGTGCACATTCAATTCAGATTCCAGTAGATCTTCGTATACGTGCGATGGCATTTATTCCAACGAGCGCTCTTGCAACTTCAAAGGCTCGCAAGATGCTTCCAGATTCAATTCCATTTGCAGATGCACAGCGAAATAGCACAAACACAGCGCTCTTGATGCATGCACTCACTATTCGACCAGATTTACTCTTTAGAGCAACTGAGGATTTCCTTCATCAGTCATATAGAAGTGAAGCGATGTCAGCATCTTTTGCCTTGATGACCAAGTTACGTGCAGCAGGCGTTGCTGCATTTATCTCAGGAGCTGGCCCAACTGTCATGGCCCTGCACACTGGAAATCAAGAAGAGACAGAGCAGCTCAGCCGCGCAGGTGGGGCTAAATTTGAGGGTAAATCTCTTGAAATTGCAGCACGCGGAGCCGCCCTGCTATAGTTTTGCCATCAGTTCAACCCGGTAAGTAAGGGCAGAGTAAGAATTGATAAATCCGTAAAAAATAAATCCCTGGGTTGTGCCCGTAAAGGCTTAGCCCCAAAGTGAAAAGAAATACATGACAACCACAGAACCAATTCGTTCTAGCAGTCCAGAACTTGCAGCAATGACCCTTCCTAAATTAAAGGAAGTTGCGTCTGCCCTCGGTATCGATGGCGCTGCAAAGCTTAAGAAGGATGCACTTGTAACTGCAATCGCAGATCTACAAGCATCAAATCGCGAGGCAGCAAAGGCAGAGCGTGAAGCTCGCCGTGAAGCGCGCAATGCCAAGAAGGGCAACCGCGAGAACAAATCTTCAGCCAATTCATCAGATGACGATGACGAAGATTCATCAGATAACAATGGGCCACAGAGCTCATCAGGTAATGACCGCGATGATCGCGGTGGCCGCAATCGCCGCGACCGTAACCGTGGACGCGATCGCAACCGCGACCGTGGACAGCGCGAAGAGCGCGAACCAGTAATTGGCGAAGATGATGTTCTAGTTCCAGTTGGCGGCCTCGTCGACATTATGGATAACTACTCATTTATTCGCACCGGTGGATACCTTCCAGGTCCAAACGATGTTTATGTTTCACAGGGACAGGTACGTAAGTACGGTCTTCGTAAGGGTGATGTTGTTACAGGTCAGGTTCGCCAAGCACGTGAAGGCGAAACACGTCAGAAGTACAACCCACTTATTACCCTTGAAACAATCAATGGAATGCCTTACGAAGAAGCGCGTGGACGCGTTGAATTCGGCAAGCTCGTTCCTCTCTATCCGCAAGAGCGTCTTCGCCTTGAGACAGAGCCAAATATTCTGACAACTCGCGTCATCGACCTTATTGCACCAATCGGTAAGGGTCAGCGCGGACTTATTGTCTCTCCACCAAAGGCTGGAAAGACAATGGTCTTGCAATCGATTGCAAATGCGATCACAACAAATAACCCTGAGTGTCACTTGATGGTTGTTCTCGTTGATGAGCGTCCAGAAGAAGTTACAGATATGCAGCGCAGCGTTAAGGGTGAAGTTATTGCTTCAACCTTCGATCGCCCAGCTGATGACCATACAACAATTGCAGAGCTTGCTATCGAACGCGCAAAGCGTCTCGTTGAGATGGGCCACGATGTCGTTGTTCTTCTCGACTCAATTACACGTCTTGGTCGTGCATACAACATTGCAGCACCTGCATCAGGTCGAATCCTTTCGGGTGGTGTTGATTCTGCAGCTCTCTATCCACCTAAGAAGTTCTTCGGTGCCGCTCGTAATATTGAAGATGGTGGATCACTCACCATCCTTGCAACAGCACTTGTTGATACCGGATCTCGCATGGATGAAGTTATCTTCGAAGAGTTCAAGGGAACTGGAAATATGGAGCTCATCCTTGATCGCAGAATGGCAGATAAGCGCATCTTCCCAGCGGTAAACGTTGTTGCTTCAGGTACACGTAAGGAAGAAATCCTTATGGGTACAGAAGAGCTCAATATTGTCTGGAAGCTTCGCCGCGTTCTTCACGCGCTTGAACCACAAGCAGCTCTCGAGCTCTTGCTTGAGAAGATGAAGGGCACAAAGTCGAACGTTGAATTCTTGATGCAGATTCAGAAGACAACATCAGGACCGGACGACAGCAAGTAAGCACACCCTTTTCACAAGAAACCCCGCTCAACATATGAGTGGGGTTTCTTCTTTCTCCGAGCACGCGCCTCTAAAGCACAGGGGAAGCACAAGGTCTACATAGATAGTTCTGACAGGAAGCGCAAAGAGCGCTACAAATCAAAGGGGTACGCAATGAAGGTTCTATCAATGAAGGTTTTGTCAGTGAAGAGTATTGGCGCACTTGTAGCGCTTGGATTAATCGCTGGCATGGGATCTGCTGTCGCAGATACAACTACTAAACCTAAGCTCACAATTGAAGAGAAGGCAGCGCGTAAAGCAGCAGCAGAGCTTCATAAAGCAGCTGTAGTGCAATTTAAGAGTGCAATTGCGAGCTATCGATCATCAGCTGATTCTGCTCGTGCAACTTTTAAAGCTGCATACGAATCAGCTAAGGCAACTCGCGATGCAGCGGTAAAGGCTGCAACAACTGCTGAGGCAAAGAGCGCGGCAAGAAGCGCATTCACATCAGCGGTTGCAGCTGCAAAGGCAACAAAGGATTCAGCGATTGCAGCACTTGGTGCCAAGCCAGTTGCGCCAACGAAGGTAGCTCAGTAAGGCTCACATCACAGCTTCAAGGTAGACCGCAAAATCCACGTACCTTCTCCGCGTGGATTTTGCGGTTTTCCTCATTTGCGAGAGGATTAGCGCCTATTGCCGGCCCCACTGGTGATGACCTGGTTCACCGCATGATGCGGACCCAGCCAACGAAGAGGAATAAAAATGAAGAAAGATATTCATCCAGAGTACAAAGAGACCCAAGTAACTTGTGGTTGCGGTGAAAAGTTTCTAACCCGCTCAACAGTTGCAAGTGGTTCAATCTATGTTGAAGTTTGTTCAGTCTGCCACCCGTTCTACACAGGCAAGCAGCGCATCCTCGATACTGGTGGACGCGTCGCGAAGTTCGAAGAGCGTTTCGGTAAGAGCACAGCTAAGTAGCTTTCTAAAGAGACCGCATCGCAGCCCTAGGGTTGCGGCGCGGTCTTTTTATTTCCAGATAAATCTCAAGAATTGCTAATGAAGGAAGGGAGAAGCTAATGAGTAATGATCGCTTTGCATCAGCGCATGAGATGGTCCGCGAGTATCAAGAGCTTGAGACGCTCATGGCTGACCCTTCGATTCACGAAGACCAAGGTAAGGCGCGCCAATTGGGTCGACGCTATGCCCAACTCGGTCCCGTTGTCGCAGGATTTAACGCTTGGAAATCTGCAGCCGATGATTTAGAAGCTGCGAAAGAGATGGCCGCTGAAGATGCATCTTTCGCCTCTGAACTTCCTGCGATGGAGATGGCAGTTGAAGCAGCTGCAGATAAATTGGAAGAGCTCCTATTGCCTCGTGATCCCAACGATGACCGCGATGTCATTATTGAAGTTAAGGCTGGAGCAGGTGGAGATGAATCGGCGCTCTTTGCTGGAGATTTAGTTCGTATGTACCAGCGCTATGCTGAAAAGCGCGGCTGGAAGGTAGAAATAATCGATATGACCGAATCTGAACTCGGTGGGTATAAAGATATTTCGATGGCGGTTAAATCAAAGGGAACCCCAGAGCCTGGAACTACACCTTATGCACGACTTAAATTTGAAGGTGGAGTTCACCGCGTTCAGCGCGTACCTGAAACAGAGAGCCAAGGCCGTATTCATACATCGGCAGCGGGAGTTCTTGTCCTTCCAGAGGCAGAAGAAGTAGATGTCGAGCTCAATATGAATGATGTTCGCGTCGATGTTTATCGCTCATCAGGTCCTGGTGGTCAATCTGTGAATACAACTGACTCTGCTGTTCGGCTAACTCACGTACCTACAGGCATCGTTGTCTCTTGTCAGAATGAGAAGTCACAGTTACAGAACAAGGAATCAGCACTTCGTATCTTGCGTGCACGCCTCTTGGCAGATGCGCAAGAGAAGGCAGAAGCTGCAGCGATGGCAGAACGCAAGAGCCAGGTTCGTACAGTTGATCGTTCAGAGCGCATCCGTACCTATAACTATCCAGAAAATCGCCTCAGCGATCACCGCGTCAATTACAAAGCAAATAACCTTGATTCTGTTCTTAACGGTGAACTCGATGAAGTTGTACAGGCGCTTCTCGATGCCGATAGAGCTGCAAAGCTTTCATCTACAAAGTAACTTTTCTCATGGAGCTCACCTTTAAAGAATTCTTGCGAAGCGGCAAGGAGCAATTAACCGCAGCAGGTTTCGCGGAAGTTGAGGCAGAACACCTTCTTGCACATACCCTTGGAATCTCCCGAATGGATCTACATAATCCTGTTGCTGTCGAGAGTGCACTGACCGCAATTGGGGATACAACAATTGTTGAAGAGACTTTCTGGAAGTTACTTGATCGTCGCTGCGCACATGAGCCACTTCAGTATTTAACGGGCGTTGCATATTTTCGCCATCTCGAACTCAAGGTTGGTCCTGGCGTATTGGTTCCGCGCCCTGAGAGCGAACTTCTTGTTGAAGCAGTTCTGACCTTTATTGAGAAGCGAGAAGGCGCTATCAGCGTTGTAGATCTTGGTGCTGGATCGGGTGCACTTGCACTGGCGATTGCAACGGAAGCTCCACAGACACATGTCATCGCTGTTGAGAAGAGCCCAGCAGCAATTCAATGGCTGAAAGAGAATGTCTCCTTTATCGACGAGAAGGTACGTATTCTCGAATCTGATGTTGCTACAGCCCTTGTGGGCGTTAAGTGCGATGTTGTCATTGCTAACCCACCGTACATTCCAAATTCTCAAGAACTTCCGCGTGATGTGAAAGAACATGAACCTCTCGATGCGCTCTTTGGGGGAGACGATGGGATGAAATCTCCGCGCCTCTTTATGGAAGCTGCATCAAGGCTGCTCAAGAGTGGTGGATTCCTTGCTATCGAACATCATGAAGAGCAAGGACTGGAAATGGCAGCGGTTTTACATGATGATTTCAGCGATATTCTTCTCCACAAGGATTTAACCGGTCGACCACGATTTACGACAGCAGTGAGGAGATAACGATGGCGCCACGCGTTGATCTCAAACAAGGCGAGACGAAGAAGCATCTTGCACGTGCACTGAAATCTCTGCGCGATGGATATGTCATCGTCGCCCCACTCGAACATGGATATGTCTACCTCGCTAATGCATTTTCACCATTTGCTGTTCGCGCCATGCATGTTCTGCGTGGAGATGAACTCGGAGTTGCGGCTCAAGTCCTTGGCCATAGCGCCCAGACAATCCAAGGAATCACTCGTGATATTTCAGAAGATGCGCAAGTGATGATGGATCAATTCTGGCCAGGCATGCTCTCGCTCACCCTTAAACCAAATAGATCACTGAATTGGGATCTTGGAGATGACCAAGCACTTGATGCAGTCAGCGTTCGAGTTCCTAAATCTAAATTTGTCCGAGCGCTTTTAAAAGAGTCTGGGCCGCTTGCAGTTGCCAGTGCATCACCTGCGGGGAGTGAGCCGATGCTTAAACTCAATAGAACCCAACTTAAAGAGTGGGATATCGCCGTAGCCTTCGATAACGGCGCTCTGAAATCAGGACCGAGCTCCTCAATCGTCGACTTCTCTGAGGGCCAACCGCGCATCATTCGTGCGGGGGCTATCTCCGTGGCTGAGATGACAGAAGTTATACCTCACATTTTTGTTCAGTAACTATTAGGCTGGCGCCCATGTCCGAAACTTTCTATGGCCCAGATTTCACACTTCTATCGAAGCAAGATCCCGATATTGCAGGTGTGCTCCTTTCAGAACTTAAGAGACAACAGACCAACCTTCAACTCATCGCATCTGAGAACTTCACATCGCGTGCAGTGTTGGCAGCTCTTGGTTCAACGCTGTCAAATAAGTATGCAGAGGGCTATCCCGGTAAGCGCTACTACGGTGGTTGCGAGGAAGTAGATAAAGCTGAAGTTATTGCAATCGAACGCGCAAAGGCTCTCTTCGGCGCCGAGCATGCAAACGTTCAGCCACACTCTGGCGCCAGTGCAAATATCGCTGTCTATCAAGCATTTACAAAGCCAGGCGATACCGTCTTGGCGATGTCACTTCCACACGGTGGCCACCTCACACACGGTTCAAAAGTTAACTTCTCGGGCAAGTGGTTCAACATCGTCTCTTACGGTGTTCGCCAAGATAACGAGCTGATTGATTACGATGAACTCCGCGACCTTGCAATTGCCAATAAGCCAAAGATGATCTGTTCGGGTGCAACTGCCTATCCATCACTGATTGATTTTGAGAAGGTCCGTGCAATCTGCGATGAAGTCGGCGCAATCATGTGGGTAGATGCAGCGCACTTTGTGGGACTTGTTGCAGGTAAGGCGATCCCATCTCCTGTTCCTTATGCAGATGTTGTCTCATTTACAACGCATAAAGTTTTGCGCGGACCACGCGGTGGAATGATTTTGTCTAAGGCAGAGCATGCAGCTGCGATTGATAAGGCAGTCTTCCCAGGAATGCAGGGCGGACCAATCATGTCTGCAGTTGCAGGCAAGGCTGTTGCGCTCGCAGAGTGCGCAACACCGGCTTATCAAAAGTATGCAAAAGATGTCATCGTCAATGCGCAGACACTTGCTGCAGCGCTGGAAGAAGAAGGAATGCGTGCAGTCTCTGGCGGAACACAGACTCACTTGGCGCTCATTGATATTCGCTCAACTGGAGTCAACGGCAAAGTTGCGGACGAACGTTGCGGCGCTGCAGGAATCGTTCTCAATAAGAACTCAATTCCTTACGATCCAGAAGCACCTTCAGTCACTTCAGGTATTCGCGTTGGTACACCTGCGACTACAACACAGGGCATGGGCACACCCGAGATGAAGACGATTGCTTCGCTGATTTCCCGTGCGATTAAGAGCGATGATGCAACAGTGCATGCAGGTATCAAATCTGATGTACATGCGCTCACTGCAAAATTCCCAATCTACGAAGCCTAAATTGAACTGAAGAGAAGTCTCTATAAATGCGTGAGTACTTAGTAACCCTGCTCTTAGCGGCAGCGCTCTGTTATGTAGTCACACCATTTGTTCGAACATGGGCTTTGAAGTTCGGAGCCGTTGCACACATCCGTACCCGCGACATTCATACCACCCCGACACCTCGTTGGGGCGGCCTCGCAATGTGGATTGCGATGGCGCTGACATTTGCGATGGTCAGTCATCTCTCACTCGTAGGTAAATCATTTGGTCGTGAAACGCTGGGCATTTTTCTGGCGGCAACTCTCTTGGTAGCAATCGGCCTAATCGATGATCGCTTCGAGCTCGATGCACTTACAAAGTTGGCCGGACAAGCGCTCTCTGCAGGAATCTTGCTCCTCTTTGGAATTCAAGTGCTCTGGCTTCCGATTAATGGCGTCATTACCTTGCCGCCAAGTATTGGCCAATTAGTCACCGTTCTCATTGTTCTCATCACTATTAACGCCGTTAACTTTATTGATGGTTTAGATGGGCTCGCTGCTGGAATTGTTGCAATTTCAGGTGCAGCATTCTTCGCCTTCGCATATGTATTGGCAGTGGTTTATGGCTTTAATCGCGCAGGTGCACCATCACTAATTACCGCAGTGATCATCGGTGTCTGTATTGGATTCCTGCCCCATAACGCTCACCCAGCAAAAATCTTTATGGGCGATTCAGGATCCATGTTCCTTGGCCTTCTCCTTGCTGCATCTGCAATTACTCTTACTGGGCAGATTGACCCGAATGCGATATCAAGTGAGAAGTTGGGACCAACTCTTCTTCCGCTAGCACTTCCCTTTGCAGTACTTGCTATTCCCCTGATTGATTTATTCTCAGCAATCTTTCGCAGATTGCGGGCAGGTCAATCTCCATTTAGCTCAGATAAAGATCACCTCCACCACAGAATTTTGCGTGCCGGAAATTCTCATCTTCGCACAACGTTGATTATGTATCTTTGGACGGCAACGATTGCATTCCCAGTAGTTGTCTCAGCCTTTGCACCTCTCTGGGTTGCAGCAATTACCGCTGGTGCGATGCTCGCCTTTACTATTACTTTTGCAAAGAGAGGAGTGAAGAAAAATGAGCACGCAACCAACTAACGAATCTCAATTGTTAAATGGCGCAATCAGACCAACTCTCGTCGTTGGAGTTATTGCAGTTGCAATATCAGTCTTCCTAAAAGGTCTATCTGGATTTTATGGGGCTCTTCTCGCACAAATTGTCGTACTTATCTATTTTCTCGTTCATATCTTTATCTCCAAGATTTCACGCAATCTTGATCCCATGAGCACTATGGCACTTGCGATGTTCTCCTACTTTGCTAAGTTTTTACTGCTGGGAGCATTTTTATGGGCTCTGACGAGATATACCGCACGTTCGAGTATCGACCGCACTAGCTTTGGAGCCACCGCTATTGCCTTGACCTTCGCTTGGTTAGGCGGAGAAATAGCGAGTTATTTGAAGTTGAAAACTCATCTACCATTACCCCATGACCAACGAACCAGCTAACCGCCGAGACGAAAATGCCCTCTGGTCGATCTTCGGCTATCTCATATCAGGACTACTTTTCTGGGGCGGAGCTGGCTGGGCGGCAGATCATTTTCTTGGAACCACCTACTTCACCCTCGTCGGTCTCTTGGTCGGAGCCGCTGGGGCGCTCTACCTAATCTGGCTTAGATTCGGCAGGGAGTAAGGGCCAACTCTGACCTCGGGTAAGTGATGAGCCCCACCGAAAACTCGCAAGATTGGATTTCCCAGGGAACGGGTTTTGCCCATAAGGTAAGCCTGCTTTACCGCTTCCCCAGCGAATGGTTTACAACCCTTTAGAGTCTCAAGGAGTGTGTGTGCACGCGTTTATTAGCTTATACGCAGCTGGTGATGGATTCGTCCCACCAAGCACCAACGACTTCAACCTTCCTCCAATTTTCGAATCAGTTTCATGGTTCACAAAGCCTGTTCTCCTTGTATTTCTCTCAGTAATTCTCATATCAGTGTTTTTCATTCTTTCATCCCGCAGGGCAGCCGTTGTGCCTTCAAAACTTCAATTCGCTGGAGAAAGCATCTACGCGTTTGTGCGTAACGATCTAGCTCGCGATGTCATCGGCCATGAATTCATGCGCTTTGTCCCATACCTGTTCACGTTATTTACCTTTGTACTCACAAATAATCTCTTTGGAATCGTGCCTTTCTTGCAGTTCCCTGCAATGTCACACGTTGCATTCCCATACGTGCTTGCAATCTTCTCTTTCGGAGTATTTCACTACGTGGGTATCCGCAAGCACGGCGCCTTCAAATACCTTAAAGAAATCGCATTTATGCCAGGTGTTCCAAAGCCTGTCTACATCTTGCTGACACCTATTGAAATTGCCACATTCTTCCTCGTGCGTCCATTGACGCTCTCGCTTCGTCTCTTTGCAAATATGTTCGCGGGCCACTTATTGTTGCTCGTATTCATTATGGGTGGTGACTACATGATGCATGATTCACATCTGATCATGAAGTTATTTAGCCCATTCTCATTTGCATTTGGTATTGCCCTTACATTCTTCGAATTTATGGTGCAATGCCTGCAGGCATATATCTTCACCCTGCTCACAGCTCTCTACATCGCCGGCGCCCTTGCCGACGAGCACTAAATGCACCACCTAATGAATAACCAAACGAAAGGTAAGAAAAAATGACAGGCACACTCAACCTGGTCGGTTTTGGCCTATCAGCAATTGGTCCAGCAATTGCAACAGGAATGATCTTCGCTGCTTATATCAACGGCGTAGCTCGTCAGCCAGAAGCACGTAGCGTTCTCCAGCCAATCGCGTTCCTCGGATTCGCCCTTGCTGAAGCACTCGCACTCTTCGGTCTCGTACTCGCATTCGTTCTCTAACAGTTAAGAAGGATTAGGGAAACTAATGCGCTCAATTAATTTGCTTGCCGGGGGAGAACCTTTAAACCCGCTAATTCCGCACACCGCTGAATTAGTTGTCGGCGCAATTGCCTTCACCCTGCTATTCCTCGTTCTTCGTAAGGCAGTCGTGCCAAAGTTTGAAAAGGCATTTACTGACCGCACCGAAGCAATTCAAGGCGGTATCGAACGTGCTGAGAAGGCGCAGCTCGAAGCACAACGCGCACTTGTTCAGTACAACGAACAGCTTTCATCAGCACAAGGTGAAGCATCAAAACTTCGCGAAGAAGCTCGCATTCAAGGTGTAGCAATTCTCGAAGAGCTTCGCACGAAAGCTCAAGATGAAGCAGCACGCATCACTGCGGCAGCACACGCATCTATTGAGGCAGAGCGTCAGCAGGCAATCACATCTCTTCGCAATGAAGTTGGTGCACTTGCTGTTGAACTCGCATCAAAGATTGTCGGGGAAGCTCTTGATGACCAGGCCCGCCAATCACGGATCGTGGAACGCTTTATCGAAGATCTCGAAAAGTCCAAGTAGTAGATAGAGAAGAAAGAAGAGAATGAGAATCCATCTCGGAGGCAGCAGCCGTCAATCACTCGTGGTTGCACGCGGCAAGCTCGACGCTGCCGTCAAGGGCGCAACAGCGGCAAACGCATCTGAGCTCTCCTCTCAACTCTTCTTTGCAGCAGATGTTCTCTCTAAGAACACTTCAATCCGCCGCGCCTTTGCAGATCCTGCACGCGATGTTGCCTCTAAGGGCGCTCTCGTCAAAGATCTCTTCGCAAAGTCGCTTGCTTCCACTGCGCTAGAAATACTCACATCTGTATCAACTCTTCGTTGGTCAGCTGCAGGAGACCTAGTGCACGTGCTCGAGCAGCTGGCTATTGAGGCTGAAGCATCTGCAGCAAATATCAACAATGAACTCGATCGCGTAGAAGATGAACTCTTTGAAACATCTCAGCTTGTTGTCGATAACTTCGAATTGCGCAAGGCTCTCGTAGGTACTGGAACACCTGAGGCTAAAACCGCGCTTATCTCTGAAGTACTTTCAAAGAAGGCATCTGCATCAACTCTGAAGCTTGCAGTTGCTCTCGTGACAAGTCTTCGTGGTCGCAGCATCGAAGCGGCATTTGCCGATTACCTATTCGGACTTGCAAATCGTCGTAATCGTCTTATCGCGGTAGTCCGCGTCGCATCTGAGATTTCAGATGCACAGAAGTCTCGTCTCGCAACCGCAATCGAAAAGCAGGTTGGGCAACCAATCCGCGTCAATATCGAGATTGATTCTTCAATTCTTGGTGGAGTCTCAGTGAAGTTCGCAGATGAATTAGTAGATGGAAGCGTTTCAAATCGACTTGCTAGCGCCGGACGCGCACTAGCTGGAAATAAATAACAGGGAATAAAGGGGAAACTCATGGCAGAGCTCAAGATCCAACCGAATGAAATTCGGGATGCCTTAGCGAATTTCGTTAAGGCATACGATCCAGGCACCGCGGCTCGTGATGAAGTCGGAACAGTTAGCCAGGCAGGCGATGGAATCGCTCGCGTTGAAGGACTTCCTTCGACAATGGCAAACGAACTTCTTCAATTCGAGAACGGAACACTAGGTCTCGCACTTAACCTCGACGTGCGCGAAATTGGTGTTGTTATCTTGGGCGATTACGCAGGCATTGAAGAAGGAACATCTGTACGTCGTACAGGTGAAGTTCTCTCTGTTCCTGTCGGCGACGGATTCCTTGGCCGTGTTGTTGACCCACTGGGTCGACCAATCGACGGTAAGGGCGAGATCAAGCCAGATGCACGTCGTGCACTAGAACTTCAGGCGCCATCAGTAGTACAGCGCCAACCTGTTAAAGAACCAATGGCAACAGGTATTAAGGCAATCGATGCGATGACAGCAATCGGTCGTGGACAACGTCAGTTAATTATTGGTGACCGTCAGACAGGTAAGACTGCAGTTGCAATCGACACAATTATTAACCAGCGTGAAAACTGGCTTACTGGCGATAAGAAGAAGCAGGTTAAGTGCATCTACGTTGCTATTGGTCAGAAGGGTTCAACAATTGCATCTGTAAGAGGTGCACTTGAAGAAGCTGGCGCAATGGAATACACAACAATCGTTGCATCTCCTGCATCAGACCCAGCAGGCTTTAAGTACCTCGCTCCTTACACCGGTTCTGCAATTGGTCAGCACTGGATGTACAACGGCGAGCACGTTCTTATCGTCTTTGATGATCTATCAAAGCAAGCTGAGGCTTATCGTTCAGTCTCACTTCTACTTCGTCGTCCACCAGGCCGCGAAGCGTACCCAGGCGATGTTTTCTACTTACACTCACGTTTGCTAGAACGTTGCGCAAAGCTTTCCGATGAACTCGGTGGCGGCTCAATGACTGGTCTGCCAATCATTGAAACTAAGGGAAATGACGTTTCGGCGTTTATTCCGACAAACGTAATTTCTATTACTGATGGACAGTGCTTCCTTGAAACAGATCTCTTTAACGCAGGTGTACGCCCAGCGATTAACGTAGGTATCTCAGTTTCTCGCGTGGGCGGTTCAGCTCAGACTAAAGCGATGAAGAAGATAGCTGGTCGTCTACGTCTTGACCTCGCTCAGTTCCGTGAACTCGAAGCATTCGCTGCTTTCGGTTCAGATCTTGATGCGGCATCAAAGGCTCAGCTTGAGCGCGGTGCACGTATGGTGGAACTCCTTAAGCAGGGTCAGTACTCACCATATTCACTCGAGCGTCAGATTGTTTCAATCTGGGCCGGAACTTCCGGTGCGCTAGATGATGTTGCTGTTGCTGATATCCGTCGCTTTGAAGGCGAACTATTGGACTTCATTGGCCGCGAACGTAAAGATATCTTCAACGTGATCTCTGAGACTAAGCAGCTCGAAGATGACACTGTGGCAAAGATGGTTTCTGCAGTTGCTGATTTCAAGAAGCAATTTAAGTCATCAGTGGCACCAGCTTTGAACGAAGCTGCGGCAAAGGCGCTTGAGGGCGAAGCTGCAGAAGCAATCACAAAGCACGTTCCTCCGGCGGTGAAGAAGTAACTCATGGGTGCTCAACTTCGCATATATCGCCGACGGATGCGTTCCGTTAAAGCGACTAAAAAGATAACGAAAGCAATGGAGTTAATCTCTGCTTCTCGTATCGTCAAGGCGCAGCAACGTGTATCAGCGTCGACTCCTTATGCAAACGAGTTAACACGTGCGGTATCTGCAGTGGCTTCATATTCTTCAGTAAACCATCCGTTGACTACAGCCAATGAAAATCCACGCCGCGCAGCGATTTTGATTATCTCTGCAGACCGCGGAATGGCTGGAGCGTATTCAACAAATGCTATTAAGGAAGGCGAGAAACTGGCGGCACTTCTTCGTGAACGTGGCCTTCAGGTCTCTAACTTCCTCGTGGGACGTAAGGCTGTCAACTACTACAGATTCCGTAATCGCGAGATGGCAGGTACTTGGACAGGTTTCTCAGATAACCCAACGTATGAGAATGCAAAGGAAGTTGCAGATGCGCTACTTGGCGCATTCCTTGCAGATTCAACTGATTCAAATCTTGGAGTCGATGAAATTCATATCATCTTCACACAATTTAGATCGATGTTGACTCAGGAAGCAACCGCAAAGCGCATGATTCCTTTGGAAGTTGTTGAATCTTCAGCGCCAGTGTCATCAGCGCTGCTTCCAATGTATGAATTCGAACCAAATGCGGCAGAAGTTCTTAACTCTCTTCTTCCACGTTATATCGAAGCACGTATCTTTAACGCGATGTTGCAATCTGCAGCTTCAGAGCATGCAGCTCGTCGTCGCGCTATGAAATCAGCAACTGACAATGCTGAGGATTTAATCAAGTCGCTTACACGACTTGCGAACGCTGCTCGTCAGGCAGAAATTACCCAAGAAATCAGTGAAATTGTCGGCGGCGCAGATGCGTTGGCCTCAGCTAGTGCAGGGAGTGAATGATGTCAGCAACAGGTAAAGGCCGCGTAGCCCGAGTTATTGGACCGGTGGTGGATATTGAATTCCCCGCAGATTCGATGCCTTCGATCTTTAACGCGCTTCACGTAGAGACCACCATGAGTGGCACTACTCGTACCTTGACCCTCGAAGTAGCGCAGCACATTGGAGATAACCTCGTGCGCGCTATCTCAATGCAACCAACAGATGGAATGGTGCGCGGTGCTGAAGTAACAGACACTGGCTCAGCAATCTCCGTCCCAGTTGGTGACGTTACAAAGGGCCACGTCTTTAATACTCTTGGAGAATCTCTCGACGTTCCAACGTCCTCACTTGATATCAAGGAGCGTTGGTCAATTCACCGTAACGCACCTGCATTCGATCAACTCGAGTCAAAGACCGAGATGTTTGAGACAGGTATCAAAGTTATCGACCTTCTTACACCGTATGTAAAGGGTGGAAAGATTGGTCTCTTCGGTGGTGCAGGTGTTGGTAAGACTGTTCTTATCCAGGAGATGATCTACCGCGTAGCTGAAAACTTCGGTGGTGTATCAGTATTCGCAGGCGTTGGAGAACGTACTCGTGAAGGAAATGACTTGTTCCTCGAAATGACTGAGACGGGCGTCATCAATAAGACAGCCTTGGTCTTCGGTCAGATGGATGAACCACCTGGAACGCGTCTACGTGTTGCGCTTTCTGCGCTCACAATGGCTGAGTACTTCCGCGATGTTCAGAAGCAGGATGTTCTGCTCTTCATCGATAACATCTTCCGCTTTACTCAGGCAGGTTCTGAAGTATCAACACTTCTCGGCCGTATGCCATCTGCGGTGGGCTACCAGCCAACACTTGCAGATGAAATGGGTCAGCTACAGGAGCGCATTACTTCTACACGTGGTCACTCAATTACATCTATGCAGGCAATTTACGTTCCTGCAGATGACATTACCGACCCAGCTCCACACACAACATTCGCGCACTTAGATGCAACTACAGTGTTGTCTCGTCCGATTTCAGAGCTTGGTATCTACCCAGCTGTGGATCCACTCGATTCATCATCTCGTATCCTCGATCCTCGCTATATCGGCGAGCACCACTTCCGTGTTGCTAACCGCATCAAGCAGATCTTGCAGCGCTACAAGGATCTTCAGGACATCATCGCTATCTTGGGTATCGATGAACTTTCAGAAGATGACCGCGTACTCGTAGGACGTGCACGTCGTATCCAGCGCTTCTTGTCACAGAACACATTCGTGGCGAAGGTCTTTACTGGTCTCGATGGTTCATTCGTTCCGCTCACAGAGACAATCTCTGCATTCGAAGCACTTGCTGATGGAAAGTACGATCATGTTCCAGAGCAGGCATTCTTCATGTGTGGTGGCCTCGACGATGTTGAGCGCAAAGCTGCTGAACTTGCGAAGAACTAAGTAAGGGAAAAACAATGGCTCTTAACGTCGCACTAGTATCGCCAACACAACAGGTGTGGTCGGGCGAGGCATCCTTTGTCTCTGCTCGCACCACTGAAGGTGAACTTGGAGTTCTTCCAGGCCACACACCTTTATTTGGCGTACTAGTCGATGGAGCTGTCAGCATTAAAGGCACCGACGGAACAACGAAAGAATTTAACGTTCGTGGAGGCTTCCTCTCTGTTTCAAATGATCGCGTCTCAATCCTTACCGAGAGCGTTGATTAATCTCTAACAACCTTTGCGCCAAGTTTTACTAATTGCTCGGCAAAGTTCGGATATCCACGATCGATATGGAATGCGCCATCGACGGTGGTTTCACCTTCAGAGACAAGCGCAGCCAAGACAAGACCAGCACCTGCACGGATATCGGTTGCCTCGACAGGTGCTCCAGATAGCTGTGGAATGCCGTCTATCGATGCGTGATGGCCATCAACGGTGATCTGAGCGCCAAGGCGCATGAGTTCGTTGACGAACATAAAGCGTGATTCAAAAACATTCTCGGTCACAATCGAGTGGCCATCTGCGATTGCATTCATGCCGATGATAAATGGCAGCAAATCAGTTGCAAATCCTGGATAGGGAAGCGTGGCAACATCAATCGCTTTTGGTCGATGGCTCATCTGAACGCGAAATCCATCTTGTGTCGATGTAATGATCGCACCTGCTGAAGCAAGTTTCTCAAGCATGACTTCCATATGGTCTGCACGTCCGCCATGGATGGTGATGTCGCCCTGTGTCATCGCTGCAGCAAATGCCCAAGTTCCGGCGATGATTCGATCAGGAATTGTTGTGTGATCTGTTGGAGTTAACTTCTCGACACCAGTAATTGTGATTGTAGGAGATCCAAGACCATCGATCTTTGCACCCATACCGATAAGAAATTCACCAAGGTCTACTAGATCTGGTTCACGGGCAGCGTTATCGATAACGGTGATGCCTTTTGCAAGAACAGCTGCAGTCATGAGGTTCTCAGTTGCACCCACTGATGGGAAATCTAAATCAATAGAAGTGCCGGTAAGCCCTTGAGGCGCCTCGGCAATGACATAACCATGTTCAACGTGCGCCTGAGCGCCAAGTGATTCAAGACCTTTGATGTGAAAATCAAGGCCACGTGAACCGATTGCATCTCCACCAGGGAGCGCTACTTCAGCTTTACCGATGCGAGCAACGAGTGGACCAAGAACGTTGATAGATGCACGCATCTTGCGAACGAGATCGTAATCAGCGCGATGCGCAGGATTTTGTGGGACATCGATGGTGACAGTTGATTCTCCTCGAATAACGGTGCAACCAAGGCGAGTAAGAAGGTCGGCCATGATGTCGACATCGGCGATATCTGGAACGTTGCGGATGGTGGTCTTACCGACCGCTAGGAGGGATGCAGCCATTAATTTAAGGACGGAATTCTTAGCCCCCGTGACAGTTACTTCGCCGACAAGGCGGCAGCCACCGGTGATCCGGAAGCGGTCGAGGGACGAAGATGCCATATCCGAATACTACTTATAGGCTACGGACATGGTTAATTTAACGCGTATTTACACAAAGACAGGCGATGACGGAACTACATCTCTCGGAGATATGAGCCGAACATCAAAGAACGACCCGCGTTTGGAAGCTTACGCAACAGTTGATGAAGCTAATTCAACAATTGGTGTTGTTCTCTCCTCTGATGAATTACCCGAAGATGTACGTGCCCTACTAGTTCGTATTCAGAATGATCTCTTCGATGTAGGTGCAGATTTATGTACACCTGTTGTTGATGCACCTGCATTTGAACCACTACGCGTTCTTGAATCACAGATTGTTTATCTAGAAGAAGCAATCGATAAGTTCAATGCTGATCTCGAATCACTTCGCTCCTTCGTATTGCCATCTGGTACACCAGCTGCTGCACACCTGCATGTTGCACGAACAGTTCTGCGTCGTGCAGAGCGTTGCACATGGGCTGCAATCCATGCCTTCGGTGGTGGAGTAAATCCGTTGACAGCTAAGTATCTCAACCGTTGTTCAGATCTACTCTTTGTTCTTGCAC
>Ga0315903_10001920_pt1 | contig 31333 bp, 34 predicted proteins | sample LakEriMetagenome_7_FD_203524 | JGI IMG/M metagenome (GOLD analysis project Ga0315903, IMG submission 203524) | Freshwater fungal communities from buoy surface, Lake Erie, Ohio, United States - Buoy 2 MA119 | ecosystem: Environmental > Aquatic > Freshwater > Lake | place: USA: Lake Erie, Ohio...
ACATCTTCAATCACAGCAGCCCAACCAGGAGGAAGTGGATCCTCAGGTTTATGTTTAATAGCGGAATATTATTAATATTTATTAATAAAATATTAGTTGTGAAAATTCTTAACACACTTTTAGCTGTTACTCATTCAACAGATCCTACACCATCATCTGGGTTTGGAAGTATATATGCTAGTGGAAGTTTAATTTACTTAACCAGTTCTATAGGTATTGTTAATTTAACTAATGCTATCACAGCAAATGGATCTAGTAGTTTTACTGTATACACTAGCTCAGGAACTTACACTTACCCTACAGGCTCAGGTATACAATATATAAAAGTAGTATGCGCTGGTGGTGGAGGTGGTGGTGGTGGTGGGCGATTAGGTGTAGCTAACTCCAACAGAGCTGGAGGAGGAGGAGGAGCGGGTGGTAATATAAACATAGCTTATTTTTCTTCATCTTCATTAACAACAGGTAGTTATACTGTAACTGTAGGAGCAGGAGGAAGTGGAGGAGCAGGAAGGTCTGGATCTATTACTTTTACAGGCGGAGATGGAAATGTTGGAGCAGACAGTACATTCGCCTCAGGTTCAACAGTTCTTTTAAGAGGTGTAGGTGGCCCATTTGGTACAGGTGGATCCACAACCCCTGGCCTTGCAGGTACTAATGTAGCTCCTACATCCCCTACAGTCCCTAACCCATACCCTCCCTTTTATTATTCAGGAGTTAATGGTGCTGCAGGAACAACAACTACAGGTGCTAGCGCAGGTAGTGCTTTTAATGGTTCTAGATTATTAGCTGGTGGAGGTGGAGGAGGAGGAATAACAAATGCTAATGTTTCTGGAAGTGGTGGATCTGGCTCAGCAATCTATAATTATACTTCTTTAATACAATCTGGGTCTCCAGGAATAGCACCTGGTGGGGTTGGACAGAATGGAGCTCCTGTTATTGATATAAGCCATTTACTTTCCTATAGTGGTAGCAATTTAATTTTTGGTGCCTCTATTGGAACTGGAGGACATGGTGGCGCAGGAGGAAGACCTTCTCCAGCTGTTTCAGCTGGTAATGGAGGATCTGGAAGTATGGCTGCTGGTGGTGGTGGAGGAGGAGCTACTATTGTCGGCGCTGTAAGTGGAAGAGGTGGTCCTGGTGGAAATGGTTTTGTTTTAATTTTTGAATATTATTAAAAAATAAATTAATATGGCTAGATGGGCAATAATAAAATCAAATTATGTAATTGATATTATAATATGGGATGGTAATACTCCTTATCAATACCCTGGAGATCATGATTTAATGATAGAAGATACTACTGAGATAGTAGGCTATGGAGACTGGTATGAAGCATCAGAAGGAATATTCTACAGTCCTCTTTCAACACCCCCAGATTTTCCTCCAACTCCTTAAATATTTATAATTAAAACTATACAATGGCATTAGTAACAAGAGCAGGTAAAGGATCCAAACTCAGCTCAGCTGAGATGGATAGTAATTTATTATACTTAGCAACTACTTTATCAGGATCAGGAGCTGGAGCAATTATATCTGTGACAGGATCAACAATTCAAGCCCCTAATACTTCCATTACAGGATCATTTTTTGTGGGTGATGGTAGTAAATTAACAAACATTACTGCTTCTTCAATTGCCCCAGGAAATGTAGCTGCAGCTGGTTCTAACACTTATATTCAATATAATAACAACGGTATATTAGGAGCAGAAGCTGCTTTTACATATAATGCTAGTACTAATACTTTAACTACAACTAATATTGTAGCTAATGATATACAAGTAGCCAAAGCAATTGATACTAGTAATGGTTATTTACTTGATGGAAATGACATAACAGCTGTTGATTGGAAAAATAGAGCACTAAAATATACCGGTGGTGATACAGCAGTAGATTGGACTACAAACAATAGACTTATTTTAAGTAGTTCTCAAATGGTTATGAAAGGATTAGCTAATACTAACCAAGGTAATGTTATATCTATAGACCCTTCAACAGGTAGACTTTATTATATGTCTACTTCTTCAATTTCTATTACTTTTTCTCCTTCTTCACCTATTAATTCTATTCAGTTTAATAGTGCTAGTGTATTTAAAGGTGACAGTTCATTTACTTTTAACGCTTCTACTTTAAGTCTTTCCCAAGGTCAAAACGCTACAGCTTCAGGTAATTATTCTCATGCTGAAGGTAGTACCACTGTAGCTTTAGGTAATAACTCTCATGCTGAAGGATTTGTGACTGTAGCGACCGGAGATTCTTCTCACGCTGAAGGAGCATATGTATCTGCCTCAGGAGGTTATTCTCACGCTGAAGGATATTTAACTATATCTAGAGGTACTTTTTCTCACGCTGAAGGAGGAAGTACAGTATCATCAGGTTCTTATTCTCACGCTGAAGGTGAAGGTTCTATATCTAGAGGCAATTATTCTCATGCTGAGGGATATTACACTTTAGCCTCAGGAAGCCATTCTCATGCTGAAGGTAATACCACTATAGCTTTAGGTTCTAATTCTCACGCTGAAGGAATTGGTACTATAGCTACTAAAAATGGAGCCCACGCTGAAGGATTCTACACTACAGCTAGTGGTTTTCAGTCCCATGCTGAAGGTCAAGAAACTGAAGCTAAGGGCTCTGTTTCTCATGCTGAAGGTTATTTAACTCTAGCAAACCAAGCCTATTCTCATGCTGAAGGATGGGATACTGAAGCTAATGGATATGCTTCCCACACTGAAGGATATCTTACTTACACTGGAGGTAGTCACTCTCATGCTGAAGGTGAAAGTACACAAGCAAATGGAAATGCTTCTCATGCTGAAGGAAGTGGATCTGCAGCCACAGGTGCTGGTTCTCACGCTGAAGGTTCAATTTCAAATGCTGTAGGTGAATTTTCACACGCAGAAGGTTTTGATACTTATGCTAATGGAATCTATTCTCATGCTGAAGGAGCAGGTACTACCGCTGATGGATTAGGATCACATGCTGAAGGTAATTCAACTATAGCTACAGGAGAATATTCACATGCTGAAGGTTTTAATACAATTGCACTTGGTGATTATTCCTACGCCGGAGGAATTTACACTATAGCATCAGGCTCAGGCCAAACAGTAGTAGGTGAATATAATACTCATGGTGATACAACAAGTTATTTTATTGTTGGATCAGGAACAACTGTAACTCGCAAAGATGCATTTAAAGTAACAAATAATTCTTCTATCATAGTAGCCACTCAAAGTGCCGCCCCCGGATGGACAGGTAAAGAAGGAGAAATAGTTCCTGTTAAAAATGGAGGAAGCTATTTCATTTATGTCTATATTGGTGGAACATGGAGATCATCTTCATTAACTTAATAAATAAAAAATAAAAATAAAAAATGGAAACAAAAGTTTTAACCCAAGAAGAGATTACACAATTAAAAGCAGTTCAACAAGAAAGATATTCTATAGTTGACAAATTTGGTACTATTGAAATTCAATTTCAAGAATTAGAATCTACAAAACAAAAACTAAAACTTGAATATGAAAAACTAAAACAAAAAGAAGATGTTTTAGGTAAACAATTACAAGCAAAATACGGTGATGGTACTATTAATTTAGAAAAAGGAGAATTTATAAGCGCTTAGTTTTTCGAAACTTTTCAAGATATTTATCAACAAACCCCAATTAAAAAATAAATTTAATTAAACAAATAACATGGCAGAAATTTTATTATCCCCAGGTGTTTTATCAAGAGAGATAGACACCTCATTTATAGCAGAACAGCCACCACAAATTGGTGCTGCTATTATAGGCCCTACAGTTAAAGGTCCTGTTGGTATTCCTGTAACTGTTACTTCATATACTGACTTTGTTAGTCGTTTTGGTGATGTAGAAGTTGTAGCAGGTACTGGATCATTTTCGTATTTTACTTCAATCACAGCTTACAACTATTTTCAAAATGGAGGCGAAACATTATTAGTAACCCGTGTAGTATCAGGTGCTTACGCTCCTGCATCCGCTTCAATTTTAGGTAGTGGTTCTGTAGTAGCGTTTACTTTAGCTACTATTTCTGAAGGTGCTAATATGAACACTACAGGTGGTGTAGATAGCAATGGAGCTTTTGCTACAGCTTCAGTTCATAGTGTTCGTTTCCAGATTGTATCACCAAATACATCTTCCGGTACATTTAACTTATACATCCGTAGAGGTGATGATGATAATAGAAACCCAGCTATCCTAGAAACTTATACTGGATTATCAATGGATCCATTATCTGAAAACTATGTAGCAAGAAAAATTGGTGATTACAGATTCACTCAAACAACTTTAGATGGTGAAGATACTTTACAAATCTCAGGTACATATCCTAATAGATCAAGATATGTAAGAGTAGCTTCTGTAGTAAGCCCTACCCCACAATATTTAGTAGGAGGTGTTCCAGCTAGTACAGCTTATAGAAATTCTATTCCTGTATCTACTGGTGCTAATTCAACTGGATCATTTAATGGTGGTGCTGGCTCATTAATAGCTGGTGCTAAGTTTTATGATCAAATTACACCTAATAATATTCAAGGTGTTAATGCTGATAGCTACACAGCTTCAATTAATTTATTAGCTAGTACTAATGATTATCAATTTAATGTATTGATAACTCCTGGTTTAAATTATGTTGATCATGAAGCCACAATGAGTGCTATTCTTACAAACACTGAAAATAGAGGTGATAGTGTATATGTAATGGATTTAGGTAATTATAGCGCCTCAGCAGCTGATGTTATTAACGCTGCCGTTGATATAGATTCATCTTATGGTGCTGCTTACTACCCATGGTTACAAACACTTGACCCAGGCACTGGACAGTATGTATTTGTACCTGCTTCTACAATGATCCCAGCAGTTTATGCTTTCAATGATAGTGTAGCTGAACCATGGTTTGCTCCAGCCGGTATCAACAGAGGTGGATTAGGAAATGTAATCAGAGCTGCTTCTAAATTATCACAATCAACTCGTGATAATCTATACCAAGGTAAAGTTAATCCAATCGCTACATTCCCTGGTCAAGGTGTTGTAGTATATGGTCAGAAAACCTTACAAACTAAAGCTTCTGCTCTTGATCGCATTAACGTTCGTCGTTTGATGATTGCACTTAAAGGATATATTGGTCAAATTGCTAACACATTAGTATTCCAGCAAAACAATGCTGCTACAAGAAATGCATTCTTAGCCCAAGTAAATCCATACCTTGAGTCAGTTCAACAAAGACAAGGTTTATATGCGTTCAAAGTTGTAATGGATGATGCTATTAACAACGCTGCTGTAATTGACAGAAACGAGTTAGTAGGTCAAATTTACTTACAACCAACTAAGACAGCTGAATTTATTTACTTGAACTTCACCCTTACTCCAACAGGTGCTGTTTTCCCATAATAAAAGGTTAACTGTTTAAATATTTATTAACAAATAAAAACTAAAAGAAAATGGCAATTATAGATAACAATGAAATGTTTTTTACAGCATTTGAACCTAAACAGGCTAACCGATTTATCCTGTATATGGATGGTGTACCAACATGGATGATCAAAGGAGTAAGCGCAATTAACTTAACTCAAGGTGAAGTAGTATTAAACCACATTAACGTTTTACGTAAAGTTAAAGGTAAAACAGTTTGGGGTGATGTAACTATGACACTTCATGATCCAATTTCACCATCAGGTGCTCAAGTAATTATGGAATGGGTTCGCTTATCACATGAATCAGTAACAGGTAGAGATGGATACTCTGACTTCTATAAGAAGGATTTAACTATCAATGCTCTGGGTCCTGTAGGTGACGTGGTAGCAGAATGGGTGCTTAAAGGCGCATTTGTAAAAGATGCTAACTTTGGTGAATATAACTGGGATACTGAAAATACCGCTATAAACATCACAATGACATTAGCAATGGATTACGCCGTGTTAAACTATTAAAAGTTAAACCCAATATTTATAAAAAGAGCTCGCATTTTTTGCGAGCTTCTTTTTTTCTTATATATTTATATACAACAAATAAAATGTTATAACAAAATTATCTATGGAAAACAAATTTAGTATGCCAACAGAGATGGTTGAATTACCATCTAAAGGTCTAATCTACCCAGAAACAAGTCCTCTCTCAAGTGGTAAAGTTGAAATGAAATATATGACAGCACGTGAAGAAGACATTTTGACAAACCAATCATATATTCAAAAAGGAACAGTATTAGATGAATTAATTAAATCTCTTATTGTCACACCTAATGTAAAATATGAAGATTTAGTTGTGGGTGATAAAAATGCTTTATTAGTAGCTGCTCGTATTTTAGGATATGGTAAAGATTATACATTTACCTATGGTGGTGAAGAACAAATAATTGACTTATCTACTGTTGAAAATAAACCTTTACTTGAACATTTATATACTCAAGGTAAAAACGAATTTGAATATACTCTTCCTTCAACTGGTGTTAAAATCACTTTTAAACTTCTAACAGGAGCTGATGAAAAGAAAATTAATGCTGAATTAGAAGGTTTAAAGAAAATAAATAAAAACGCCTCACCTGAATTATCAACTCGTTTAAAACACATGATTACTTCAGTTGAAGGTAATTCAGAACCTAAAGCTATTAGAGAGTTTGTTGACAATCATTTCCTAGCTCGTGACTCCAGAGCGTTTAGGGAGTATGTAAAGGAGGTACAGCCAGACGTTGATCTGACCTTTTTTCCCGAAGGAAGCAACACAAAAATTGACGTTCCAATTAGACTTAGCTTTTTTTGGCCTGACCTCTGAGATAGCTAAACAATATCGAGTTAATTTATTCACTCAAATTCATGAGATAGTTTTTTATGGCCAAGGTGGTTATGACTGGGGAACAGTCTATAACATGCCTATCTGGCTTCGTAAGTTTACTTTTCATACAATGAAAAAACATTATGATGAGAAAAATGGAAATGAAAATGGTGATTTAGATTCTCAAACTCAAGCCATTAAATCTGGTAAGATTCAGCTCCCAGATCATTTTAAAGGTAAATTAGAACAGAAAGCCCCCAAATATTAATATTTATAATATATACTATTATAAAACACTATGGCATTAACTCCAGATCAAGCTAAAGAATTAAGGGATATGCTTAAAGAGATAGAACAACTATCTATTAAGCTTAAAGCCAATATCAATACTACTAGTCTCCAAAATGTAGAAGCTAACGCTGACACTATCAAACGTTTATTCAAGGATCTTAAAGAAGAGTGGAATGATCTTACATCTGATATATCTATAGCCACTCAAGGTTTTAGAGATATTGTTAAAGAAATTAGTCGTCAAAATGTTGGTTTAAATGACTCTCTTAAAGCCTACAAATCACTAACCTCTATAGCCGATAAAATCCAGGCTTACCAAAAAGGATATAGTGATATGTCATATAAAGACATTATTAGACTTAAAGAAAGAATTCAACTTGAAAAACAAAGACTTGAGAATGCTCAAGATTTGTTAAAGGAAGAAGGTAGAGCCATAAAAATTAGAGAAAAAGCTTTAAAAGATGAAATAAAAGCTTCTGAGATTAAAATTAATAATTTACAAAATGATAGAAAAGCATCTTTAGCTGAAATTCGTAACCGAGAAAAACTTAAAGCTGAATTAGCTAAAATAAACAAAGAACATCAAAAGATTACAGCTGGTATAAAACAAAATATTGCTTTATTAAATGATGAAGATGAAGCATTTAAGAATTTAAATTTAAGTATTGAAAAAATTGCTCTTGAGACTATTAATGATTTAGACAAACAATTTAAAAATATAATTAATGATGTTAGCACTACAGATGATATTGTTAAAAATATGTCTAAATCTTTTGAAAATTTGTCTAGTATAGCTCAAAAGGTTCAAGAATATCAAGAAAATATAACTGATGTTAGTAAAGAAGATGTTGGAGAATTAATTAAAAAAGTAGAACTTGAAAAACAACGTTTAGTTAATAGTCTTAATTTATTGAATCTTGAAAAAGAACGTTTAACTATATCTTTAGAAGCTAATAGAGTAGAACAGCAAAATGCTGAAGCTAGAATAAATGAATTGCAAAGTAAAGGTACTTTACTTGAAGAAGAAAAAGCTGAATTAGCAGCATTAGAAACTAAAAAGAATAGCTTATTAAATATTGAAAATGAAATAAGCAGTAAAATTGAAGCTAACACAAAACTCACAGAAAAAACCCAAGAATACATCTCAGGCCAAAATGAAGAATACCAAAAATTAATTGGCACTCTAAATGAAGTTGAATCAGGTGTTGGTAATATTAATAAATCTTTTGGTCTTAATATAGGTAAAAATCTTAAAGGAGCACTTGGTAAAGCAGGACTAGGTAATTTAGCCGATATGCTTGGTATTGATAAGGCTACTGCTAAGATGAAAAACTTAACAACTGAATATACTAAAGGTGGTAAACAAGCTTTAACATTTGGTCAACAGTTTAAAGTTATAGGTGGAGGTTTAGCTTCTATGGGTGGTAATCTTCTTAAAGGTTTTAACCCAGTAATGTTAGCTCTTACAGGTATTGTTAAACTTGTTCAATTCTTTATTGAAGCCATGTTTGAGGCTGATCAACAGGTCACAGACATAGCTAAAAGTATGGTTATCAGCAAAGAAGCAGCTCGTGGAGTTCGAGACCGATTCTTTGAAATCTCAGACAATGCTAAAATATACGCTGGTACATTAGACAACCAACTATTAACTCAAAAAGAATTAGTAGCTGCTAATTTAAAAATTAATGAGTTACTAGGTACATCTATTGATTTCAGTAGCCAATTAGGTGATAAAGGGAAATATATAGTAGCCCAATTTGCAGCTGCTAGTAAATTCCTAAAACTAAGTGAAGAAGAACAAAAAGGATTACTTGACTTACAAGCTACTTCAGGAGAAGAAATTAATAAAATCCGAAACACTGTTTTAGGAACAACTTCTCTTTATAAAATTCAAACTGGTGTATTACTAAATGAAAGAAAAGTTCTTGAAAATGTTTTAAAAGCTAGCAATGCTATTAAACTTTCAACTAAAGGAGGACTTGAAGGGTTAACTAAATCTGCTATAGAAGCGGCTAAATTAGGTTTATCATTACAAAAAGTATCTGATATAGCAGGTGGATTATTGGATTTTGAAAACCAAATAACAGCTGAACTAGAAGCTGAGTTAATAACAGGTAAAGATTTAAATCTTGAATTAGCTCAACAAGCAGCATTGAACAATGACTTAGCAACAGTAGCCTCTGAGATATCTAAAAATGTAGGCTCAGCAGCAGATTTTGCTAAAATGAATAGACTTGAGCAAGAAGCATTTGCTAAAGCTGTAGGTATGACTAAAGAAGAGTTAGCTGATGTCTTGACAACTCAAGAACAACTTACCAAATTAAAAGGCAAATTTAATGCTTTAACAGAAACAGAGAAAAAACAACTTGAAGAATCAGGCAAATTAACAGCAGGTCAGATAGCAACACTTAGAACTGGTAAAGGAACTGTAGTTGAGTATTATGATGCTTTACAACAAGCAGGTGTAGCTCAAAAAGATATAGTTGAATTATTAGGTGAACAAGCTGCTGCTTCTTTATCTTCTCAAACTGCTCAAGAAAAATTCAATGAATCATTAGAAAAAGCTAAAGAAATATTTACTCGATTTGTTGACGGAGGAACATTAGACAAATTAGCTGATTTTATAACTAAATTTGTAGCTTCTGTAGCCCAAAAAGGACTATGGAATACATTAACTGGTGGAGTAATGTCTAATGAAGAAATATTACTTGAACAGAAAAAACAACTTGAAAGACAAAAAACAAACGCAGCTACAGAAGAAGAAAAACAAGAAATTGACCAACAATTAATAGAAGTTGAAAAACAACTAACCCAATCTACTTCAACACGACAAATTGAAGCCACTGCTAAAGAAAAAGGAATAACCATTTCTCCAGAGCAGCAAAGTAGAATAGATGAGTTACAAAAAGAAGCTAAATTATATGAGGAAGCAACTAGTAATATTTTTAGTGAACTTTTTGCTCCACAAAAAGTATTAGACTATAAAAAAGCTTTATCTGAAGCTGCTCAAGCAGAATTAGATCGTTTAGCCACTGAAACCAAATCTGGAGGTATTAAAAATTTACAAAGTGAGTCTTATATAAGAGAAAAAAGTGCTGCTGAAACAATAGTTTTACCACCATCAATGCAAGGTCCTAAATTAGCTACTGGTGGTATAATAACATCTCCTATAAACAATGCTACTATTGGTGAAGCAGGTCCTGAAGCTGTGATCCCATTAGAATCATCTATAGGTAGAAAAATATTAAACTTAGACCGAGAATCAACATTAACCTCTAACAATGATATAGCTAACAGTATAGTTACTCTAATTAATAAAATTTCCACCACTGTACCTACTATAACATCGTCTACACCAAATACCTCTATACTCCCAGAAAATAGCATTAAACCATTATCATCACCTATTCAACCCTTAACTTTAACAACTGATAATCAAAGTGTATCATCAAATAATGATAGTAATAAACTACTACAAGAAGCAGTAAATCTACTTAAAGCTATTCAATCTAAAGAAACCCCAGTTGTTCAAGTAGCTGTAGATGGAAAAGTAATAGCTGAAGCAGCTGCTCCTAGTATAGGTAATGAAATTACTAAAAGAACTCAATTGGCTTAATATTTATAATAAACCCTTAAAATAATAATAACATGGCAATACCTGGAATTAGAAAAAAATTAGAAGACCAAGGATCATTACTAACAACATTTGATGGTAACACACCTCCACCAGCTGTTTTCCCTGATCCAGCTGTCTCATTACAACAAACTCAATTATCTAATTATCGTGGTGTAACCCCACCTAAATATGTAGATAACGCTCCAACTGACTAATTAAATGGGTTTAATTGACCTAAAAACTGATTTAAAATCATTAAGGTATGGGAGGGATAGAAAAGGTGGAGGCTCAAGCAACCAACCTTATATTACCACTCCCATACCTGATGATTTAACAGCCAATGGCCCTGACTTTTTGCTAAGACAGGGAGCACTACAGGCTTCTTTAGATGATGTTAGCAGATTAACCAAATGGTTCTCAGATCCATTATCTATAAATGGTCTGTTATTTACTACTAAACAGATAGCATTAGAAAGACAAAATCCTAAATTAATTGGTATTAATAGGATTTATTTACCTACTTCAACTATATCTCAAGTTGGATTAAATGCTTTAGGTGCCCACTTAAATAAACAAGGTTTAGATCCTTTTGGATTAGGTTATGCTCAAGGTGGAAGAAGAGGATATTATTATTCTACTCGAAATCAAGCATTACCTAGTGGAGAACTTGAAAATAGATTAACTATAGCCTATACAGCTAAAATAGCTAATCAAGATTTAGGTTCTTTAACTATTAATCCATTTGGTATAACAAATGTTAATCCTAATGTTTTACTATCATATAGTGGTGGTCCTAATGCTCCATTAGGTTTAGGTACAACACAAATTAAATTAGCTGGTGATGGATCTGGATCACCTAGAGATAGAACTAATACTTATAATTTAATAGCTCAATCTAATGTAGATAGAGTTTACTCTTTTGATAACAGTTTGTTTTCTGAACAAACTCCATTTATTGAAAGTAAACTTACAACTTTAAGTAGTATAACAGATTATAGACAAATAATAAACACTAAGCTAGGAAACAATCCTACCATCCCAGAAACTAATTATTTTGAATTTAATAGAGAAAAAACCTATAAAACATCAACAACTCGATATCGTCTTGTAGATCCTTCTAGGTTAACAAACCCTAATAATTCTGTATCTATAGATGAGATTAATGCTTTAGATGTTCAAACAACTAACACAGCACAAGGAGAAGAAGAAAACAATAATCAAGCTATAACTAATATAATTAATTATTCTGATTCTGATTTAATTAAATTTTTCTTTGAAGTTATCAATCCTAACACAGTAGAAAGTGTGGATTATTTATTTTTTAGAGCTTATATTAATAGTATAGGAGATAATTTTAAAGGTGAATGGCAGCCATATAGATATTTAGGTAGAGCTGAAAGTTTTTATAAATATGGTGGATTCTCTAGAGATGTTCAATTATCATTCATTATATATGCCCATTCTAGAGCTGAAATGAAACCCTTATATAAAAAATTGAATCGTTTAGTAGGAACAACATCACCTAGATATTCTGGTAGAGGATATATGCTTGGGAATTTTGTTAGATTAACAGTTGGTACTTACTTTAGTAATGTACCTGGTATTATTAATAGTATTAGTTTAAAACCATCATTTGAAGCAGGTTGGGATATCAATAGAAACACTGAAGGTTTATCTTTCAAACCAGAAGATGAAGATAATTATTTAGGACAAATTCCTCGCATGATAGAAGTAGATTTATCATTTACTCCAATTCATGATTTTGCACCTCGATATGAAGAAACATTCATTAATAATGAACCTGTTGAATTAACCCCACCAACTCCTTCACCTGCTGTCACTCCAAATAGTATAGATACTCCTACATCTACACCACCACCACCACCACCCCTACCATCACCTGCCCCAATTAATTTTGCGAATCCTGTTACTAGTAATTTAAACCAAATACTTAACCCAGGTTTAGGATCAGGTGTGTTATTTCCCTAGATAATAAAAATATAATATGAATCGTTATCAAAAAATACCTATCATAAAAAATTCTCAAGGTAAAAGTTATTACAGAGATAACAAATATCCTGAAATTCCTCTATCTATTAATGATATTTATATTGTGGCGTCTGATGGTGATAGATTTGATATGATAGCTAACCAATACTATGGTGATCCTTCATTATGGTGGATTATATCAATTGCTAATCCTGATATATCACAAAATTCAATTTATATACCATTAGAAACCCAAATAAGAATTCCTTACAATCCAGCTAATGTAGTTGCGAGTTACAACCAATTAAATTCATAGTTATGGCCATTATAGGTGAAAGTTTTAAACCGTATGTTAGAACACAAATTAATATACGTCAAAATAAATTAGCTTTAGGAGTTAAAGATAATGATACCTTAAAATATATAACATCCAAAACATCATTTTTAAGATTAACATCTGGAGTAAATGTTAATAAAGAAGTAGCTAAAAATTTAGATGTTCCTAATCTTGAAGGAAATGGTTTAGCTAAACAATATGTTTTAGAAGCTGCTCGCTTTAAATCTGACCCCAACAATGCAGACTCAGATTTTACTTCAGGTGTAGGTTACACCTCAGGAGAATTTAGAAATAATTTTGCTGCCTCTTATGGATTTAACTCAGATCCTAGCTTTGGTTTAGTACCCCCTCCAGGTTTAACATCAGCTACTATTAATACTTTAAACAGAGGTACTATACGAGAAGCTACTATAAATTTAGTATGCCATAATCTTTATCAATTTAAAATAATAAATGCTTTATTTTTAAAATTAAAATATTCATTGTTATTAGAATGGGGTCATACTTTATATTTTGATAATGGTACTAAAGATAATCCAACTCCTTCATTTGTAAGACCAATATCTATACCGAATTTATCTAATGATTTTTTAAATCGTAAAGGTATGTCTTCTGATAGTATATTAAAAGAAATAGAAAATAAAAGAGAAGAATCATGTGGTAATTATGATGCTTTTTTTGGTGTGATTAAAAATTTTAATTGGGAATTATCAGAAAATGGTTCTTACAATATTACAATTATTGCTATATCTCAAGGTAGTGTTATTGAATCATTAAAAATAAATTCTAATCTTACTCCAAATGAAAACATTAGTGGTGAAAATCCTTTATACCAAAAATCTACTTTTCATTATATTTTAGGTAAAATTAGAGAAAAAATACTTAATGGAACTGGAGGAGCAGGTGGTGACAATTACCTTCATGGATATATAACAGCAGCCGGAGAAGTAGGTTTAAACTCAGTCAATGTATCTAATTTTACAAATGTAAAAATTAATAACAAAAATCCATTAGATACAAATTCAACCTCAGCAAAAGCTAATAATATTTTAACTAATCAGGAAGGATTAAAAATAACATTCCCTAATTTACAAACATATATAGAATCTAATACTGGTCAAAATCAGTTTTATATAAAATTAGGAACATTACTTCGCTTAATGGAATCATTTTTATTATATTATGATACTACTAAAGATTCAAATCCTTCAATATTTCATTTTAATTATAATTTTATAACTGGAAATGACTGTGTAACAATTCCTCATCATATTTCAACTGACCCTCTTACATGTCTTATACCTCTTGATTATGAAAATAACACTGATCCCCCTACTTCTGTTGTATACAATATAAATACTACTACTCATACTATAACCCTTGATAAAGATTTTAAAATTGTCTCTAGTACTTTTACAACTGCAGCTAGTGCTGATAGTACTGGATGGCCTGATCCTTCTGTAGATGAATCATTAGAAAATCAAGAAGTGGTACTTAGCACAGCAGATAGTCTTGGTAATTCTTTATCCAGCGCTGCTTTTAGAATAATCCCTAATAAAACTCTTTACAGTGATGTTTATTCTAGATTAAGTTCTACCCCAGATATTTTTTCTCTTCCTTCAAATCCTAATGGTCAAAATATAACAATTATAACTAAAACTATTAGTCCTGTTACAAAATATAATATTAATACTCAAGACCAAGCTGAGAATTTAAAATATATGAATAGTGAGTTTAGATCTAAAAGTCCATATATTGGTAAAACCATGCATATATATGTTAATATAGGCAAAATTATTGACATTTTAGATAAAAATGTAGATGATGAAGGTAATATATCTGTTCATAGTTTTTTAACTCAATTACTAAGTGATGTAAAATATGCTTTAGGTGGTATAAACAAATTTGATTTAAACTATGACTCTGTAACTAACACTTTTTCTATTATAGACACAGCTGTTATTCCTTACAAATATCAAAATCTAAACAAAAAAGATATAGCTAAATTTAATATTAATTTATTAAAAGAATCAAATAATGGTGGTGGTAGTTTTGTAACTAATTTTAGTTTAAAAAGTGAAGTATTTTCTAAAGTAGCAAACGCTATAGCTATAGGAGCTCAAGATAATGGAAACAGAATGTTAGCTAATTCAACTCCTCTTAGTAATTTTAACAAAGGACTAACAGATAGAATAATAACTAATAAAGAAAACATTAACACTAAAGATTTTAAATCAGATCAAGGATTTGACCAATTCAGTGAAGCTTTTGCTAAATATAACCAATATAAAAGAAAATTTGTTAGTACTTCTGGTGAAGGTATAAATGAAAATGATATAAACTTATATAGAAATTATCTAGTTGATTTATTTAATTATGATTTAGGAACATATACTAGTAATGGAATTACTCCAGGTACTGGTTTTATACCATTAAATCTTCAATTAACAATGGATGGTTTAAGTGGTTTAACTCAATATCAAACTTTTGAAATAGATGAAACTTTATTACCTGATGAATATAAAAACAGATTAGGGTTTATAACAACAACTATTTCTCATAAAATTGACAGTAAAGGATGGGAAACTACAATTAATTCTTTAGGTGTGCCTAAGAAATTTGGAAAAGAAACAAAAGTAGTATCATCTCCACCTCCTAAGGTGACTGAACCTTCAAAATCCCAAACAAAAACAACAACCGCTTCTGTAAAAACCTCAGGTAATCAAGCTAATGTTAGAGCTAAATATGGTGAACCAGGAGATGAGAGTAATTTAGTAATGTGGACTTTACCATATACACTTTATTATACTGCTGAAAAAGGTGGGGCTGCTAAAGGTAAAACTAAATTCACTAAACTTAAAGTACATAAAGATGCTTTATCTAACTTTGATAATGCTTTTAAAGAAATACTAAGAGAATTTGGTATTGAAAGAATTAAAGAATTAGGATTAGACTCTACATCTGGATTACATAATGTTAGAGCAAATAGAAATAATCCAAATAAATATAGTTTGCATTCATGGGGGATAGCTATTGATTTACTTGTAGCTGAAAACCCAAATGTGCCTAAAAGTAGAAGAAGTTCTACACCTTACGGAAATTCAAAATCTTCACCTCCTTCTACATTTTCAACCCCTGAATATGCTAAGTTTATAACAATAATGGAAAAGAATGGGCTTTATTCTTTAGGGAAATGGGGTGATTATGATTGGCAGCATTTCCAAACATGGCCACTAAACCAAAAAGAATAAAGATAAACTATGTCATATATACCTAAAAATAAAATTCAAACCAATCTATATACTCCTGGAAGAGAATATGCTACTGATAATGGAGATATATATATAGGATATTATCATAAATTATCTAATGGGAAAGCATATACTGGAAAAACTCAAAATGATAAACCTAATCTAGAACTACTTCCAGTAGAATTAGGCGGAGATAAATTTCAATTACCTCAATCCTCATCTACATCATATTCCCCTCTCCTCCCCACCCCTCAAGATTATAAAAATGGAGAATTCATAAGATATTTTATTTGTCGTCGCAATCAATCTTTATTTATTGAAACAGACAAAACAACTTTCACTAAATATAAACAACAAAATTCTACAGTATCTTATCGTTTATATAAACCATTTTCTTTGTTTTGGGTGTTAACAGGTGATATAAATCAAGTAGCTCAAACTAATAAAAATGTCACTGAACTAACAGAAGTAAAAGAAAAAGTATTAGGATTAAGTCTTTATTTAAAAGAAAACTGGGCACAGTACTATAAATCTAATACTTAGTTTGGCTTTTTAAGTCTTTGATATTATATTTAATGTATAAATAAAGGTTATGAGAAAAATATTAGTATTTTTATTATTTGTTTTTTTATCATTTGTAGGTAAATCTCAAACTGATGATGTTTTTTATCAACAGGTGTGTGTTTTTATTAATATAATTTCTGTAGAAGAAGAAAATTACATTGTTGTTGATTTTATTGAAGGTTTTGATGAAAATCTAAATGAAATTAATAACATAAATACATTAACTACATTTGAAATTACTTCTATTTCTGAGTTATTTGATTTAACCTGCATTCAGGTTGATTTTAAAACTTTTTCTTCTAAAAATTGTTTAATAAATAGTTTTTTTTTATGTTCTATATTTAACAATTCTTTAATAGGTTTATCTCCTATTGACTGTATGGGGGAATAAAAATAAAGGTTATGTATTATCTAATAGAAAGTCAACATCAATTTAAGGAGTTTGCTCAACAGCAAACTAACAGATGTTTTGTTGAACTGATTCTAAATCATAACTTAATACATCCTGCTTTAAATGATGTTTCATTAGTCTATATTAGACCTGAAGGTGAGAAAAAAGGATACATTATTCCTATCTCACATAATGAATCATTCTCTATCCCATTCCAGCAAGTTAAAAAATTTATATCAAGTTATAAAGAAGTATTTGTTAGGGATAAGAAAACAAGTATGTATTTTCTAAATAAAAAGAATTTAATACATTTCCCTATCAATATAGAGAATTTATCATTTCCAATCTATGATTATTATCATAGACTATACCCAAATAGAAATGATATAAATAAATTTATCCCTATAGCTAAACACTATGAACGTTGTGAAGAGTATTTTGCTCAAATAAACTTTACCCACTACTCAGAATTTTATAATAAAGCAATAGAGTGTTTCTACACTATAGAATCAGGTGGTATTAGTGTAAATACAACGCTTATAGACGATTATTTTACACCTAACAATACCCTCCATTCAATAAAAGGCAATGTAATATACTCACAGTACAATGTAGATACTACAACTAAAAGACCATCAAATAGTTTTAATGGTATTAATTTTGCTGCTTTACCTAAAGATGGTTCTAGAAAAGCATTTGTATCTACAAATGGAAAACTTATTGATATTGATATTGATTCTTACCATCCAACTCTAATTGCTAAACAAATTGGTTATAGTTTTGGAGAAGAGTCAATACATGAACACATGGCTCAACTTTATGGAGTAGATTATAAAGTGAGTAAAGAACTTACTTTTAAACAACTGTATGGAGGTATTTTTGATGATTATAAACATTTAGAATTTTTCTCTAAGACTCAAACGTTAATAGATAATTTATGGGAACAGTTTAATACTAAGGGTTATATTGAATGTCCTGTATCTAATCATAGATTCTATAAAGAATATTTACCTAATATGGGTCCTCAAAAGTTATTTAACTATTGGGTCCAAAATTTAGAGACATCACAAAACATTTTAATATTACAAGATATATTACCAATAATAAAAGGTCATAAAACTAAATTAGTATTGTATACTTACGATGCTTTCCTATTCGACATTAGCAAAGACGAATTAGAATTGTTAGAAGATATATGTTCTGTTTTTGCTAGTTATGGCTTAAAATACAAAATGAAATATGGATACAACTACTATGACCTTAGTTCACTCTCAACATATGTATAATAAACCTTATGGGTTTGATATTACAGACTTAAACTTTGATGATGTGAGTAACAAATTATTCTGCACATTTTCAGAATTAGATGAGATTGACAGTCTTATAGACAATATAAGAAGCCAGTACGATGTACTGTACAATAAAATATTTGTCTTACAGATCAAGAATAGCGATGAATATGTTTGCACATACAACATAGATTATTCCAATTTAAACGAAATTCCTGAAAACACTATATTGGTTCACCGTAAAAAGGAAACCAACACGCTATACACTATTAACGCACTTAATGAACTTATTAAGAAGCTAAATGGTGGTGTAGTGGATGTGTCTTTTAGAATTAATTGGATGCACTATCGCAACTGTATCTTATTGACCCAACATAATGAATTAAAACAATTGAATACAAGAGTGTATAAGATTGTTGAGTTGTAATTTATTGGTAACTAACGTTAACGCTACGTACTTAAAACATGGCCGTTTATAAGCTCTTTGAAGCAAGTTTGGCCTTATTAAAAACAAGTATTATATTATATTAACAATTTAAAAACCAAATTTTTATGGACATTAATGCTATTAAACAGAGATTGAATTCTCTACAGTCGTCCGGACAGAAAAAAGAAAAGGTCGATTATTCCAAGTACTATTGGAAACCAAAACAAGAAGGTAAGTATCAAATCCGTTTTGTACCTTCTGCACATGCTTCTATTTTTAAAGAACATGAAGTACAACCATTCAAAGAAGTGTTTGTACACTACGGATTCTCTAAATTCCCTATTTATGCTTTAACCAACTGGAGTGAAAAAGATCCTATTGTTGAATTCGCAAAACAGCTTCGTGGCACAAGTGAGAAAGAAAATTGGCAATTAGCTAAGAAATTAGATCCTAAAATGCGAGTTTTTGCTCCTGTAGTTGTACGTGGTGAAGAAGAAAAAGGTGTTCGTCTTTGGGAATTTGGTAAGGAAATCTATATGCAATTGCTCGGCATCGCTGAGGATGAGGATTATGGAGATTTTACAGACATTAATGACGGTCGTGACTTTACAGTTGAAGCTGTAATGGGTGATATTGGTGGTCGTCAAGGTATCAAGTGTTCAATTCGTGTTAAACCAAAAACATCACCACTTGGTACAGATAAAACTCAAATTAAATCTTGGTTATCTGAGCAACCTAATGTTTTAGAACTTCAAAAGAAAAATACATTTGAAGATCTTAAGAGTGTATTAGAGAAGTTTTTGAATCCTGAAGCTGAAAGCGATGAAGAAGAAGAAGTAGTAGTACCTGCTAAAGCTACTAATGCTGCTCCTAAAGATTTGCCTTGGGAAGATGATGAAGCAGAAGATGAAACACCTGCTCCTAAAGCTAACTACGCTCTAAAAACTGCTCCTACAAAAACATCCAAAGCAGCTAAGTTTGATGCTTTGTTTGAAGACGAGGAATAAAAATTAATTAATACAGATTATGGCTAAAAAGAAAGAATCTTTAATGACAGCGGTCTCTGAAGAAATTAAATCAAGTTTTAATCTTGATAAATTTAAAGAGAAAAAATTACTTAACAGTACAGTTAAGTTTAAAGAACAGAGATGGATCCCATTCTCAGAAGCATTACAAGATTCAACTTCACTTCCAGGCGCAGCCATAGGTCATACTAATCTTTTAAGAGGACACAGTAATACAGGTAAAACAACAGCTTTACTTGAATTAGCAATTAATGCCCAGAAAATGGGCATTTTGCCTGTGTTCATTATTACAGAGATGAAATGGTCTTGGGAACACGCTAAACAAATGGGTTTTCAAGTTGAAGATGTTGTTGATGAGACAACAGGTGAAATTGTAGATTATAAAGGTTTCTTCATATACAATGATAGAAGTGCGTTAGGCACTATTGAAGATGTAGCAGAATTTATAGCTGACTTGTTAGATGAACAGAAAAAAGGTAATTTACCTTATGATCTATGTTTCTTTTGGGATTCAATAGGTTCTATACCTTGTAAAATGAGTGTTGAAGCAAATAAAAATAATCCAATGTGGAACGCAGGTGCAATGTCACAACAATTTGGAAATTTTATTAATCAACGTTTTCCATTATCACGCAAAGAAAATTCACCATATACAAATTCAATGGTAGCAATCAATAAAATTTGGATTGCACCAGCTGAGAATATATTTTCTCAACCTAAAATGAAAATGAAAAATGGTGAAACAATGTTTTTAGATAGTTCTATTGTAATCACATTTGGTAATATTACCAATAGTGGAACAAGTAAATTAAAAGCAACTAAAGATGGAAAAGAAGTAGAATTTGCGGTTCGTACTAAAGTATCAGTAGATAAAAACCACGTTACAGGTCTACAAACTAAAAATACAGTTGTAGCTACAGTTCATGGTTTTATTAAAGACGACAACAAAGATATTAATGATTATAAAAAACAACATGCCCATGAATGGGTACATATCTTAGGAAGTCTTGATGGTATTGGTCTTACTGAAGACAAATCAGAATGGGAAGAAAGTAAAGAAAACATAACATTGATTGACGAAGAATAATATGGACAAAAAAGATCTGTTTAAGTTACTAGATAACATCCAGCCAGGTAATGAACCTGGAAAAGCAACGTTTAACAAGCATGATAGAGTTCTTATCATTGATGGTTTGAATTTATTCTTACGTAACTTTGCAGTCATCAATTATGTCAATCAAGATGGTGTCCATATTGGAGGCCTAGGAGGATTTTTACGTTCATTGAGTTTTCTTATCAACCAAAATACCCCCACATCAGTTTACATTATATTTGACGGAGTTGGTTCAACCATTAACAGGAAGAACCTTCTCCCCGAATATAAATCAGGTAGGAACTTAACCCGAGTTAATAGGAGTTCTACATTTGAAGACATGGATGAGGAAAATGAATCTAAAATAAATCAGATATCTAGACTCATTCACTATTTAAAGTGTTTACCCGTCAAACTTATCTCACTCGACAAAGTCGAGGCAGATGATATTATAGCTTATTTATCCCGTTATTTAGCCACTAAACACAACTCTAAATGTACTATAGTATCAGCAGATAAAGATTTTTTACAATTAGTAGATAAAAACATTACAGTCTACAGTCCAATTGCTAAAGAATATTACACACCTGAATTAGTAAAAGAGAAATTTGGCTTACCTGCTAAAAACTTTATATTGTATAAGACATTAATGGGTGACAATTCAGATAAAGTACCTGGATTAAAAGGATTAGGGCCTAAAAAGCTATTTAAATTCTTTCCAGAGTTACAAGAAAAAGAGATGTCCTTAGATGATTTGTATAATATTTGTGAAGGGAAGTATAAAGAAAATGTTATCTACTCGAGGTTAATATATGATTACGAGATGTTACAGAAACATTATAAGATAATGGATTTAGGTAACCCGTTAGTAGATGAGACAGAAAAAAAACATATAGAAAACATTACTTTACTACCAGCGGAAAAAATAAAAGTAGCTGAGTTTTTAAAGATGTATAATGAAGATGGATTAGGACATACATTGAAAAATGTAGATTTTTGGGTTAGAAGCACATTTACAACATTAAGTAGTTTTAAATAAAATAAGTTATGACATTAAGTACATTGGCACAGTATGGAACACACTTCCAGACTAAGGTATTATCTTCCTTACTAACACATAAAGAGTTTTTAACTAATATCCATGATATTCTAAGTGAAGAATATTTTGATAATAGTGCTCACAAGTATATTATAAGTGAAATTTTAAAATACTATGAAAAGTATCATACTGTGCCTAGCATGGAGATACTTAAAGTAGAAGTTAAAAAACTAGAAAACGAAGTATTACAAGTATCAGTTAAAGAACAGCTTAAAGAAGCCTATAAAGCATCAGATGAAGATTTAGCTTATGTAGAAGAAGAATTCTCTAACTTCTGTAAAAACCAACAGCTTAAAAAAGCACTACTAACATCAGTAGATTTATTAAAAGCAGGTGACTATGACTCAATTAGAGGATTAGTTGATAATGCTTTAAAAGCTGGTGGTGATAAAAATATTGGTTTGGAATATGACAAAGATATTGAAACTCGATATAGAGAAGAACATCGAATAACTATCCCTACACCTTGGGATATGTTTAATAACTTAATGCAAGGTGGGTTAGGTAGTGGTGACTTCGGATTAATATTTGGTAACCCAGGTGGTGGTAAATCATGGACGTTGATTGCTTTAGGTGGTGTTGCTGTTGAATTAGGTTATAATGTTATACATTATACACTTGAATTAGGTGAAGATTACGTTGGTAGGCGATATGATGCTTTCTTTACAGGTATACCTGTGAATGAAATTATTAAACATAAAGATAGAGTTGAATCTACTATTACTTCATTACCAGGTAAATTAGTAGTTAAAGAGTACTCACCAGGTAAAGCATCAATTTCAACATTAGAAGCGCATGTTCAGAAATGTATTGACCAAGGTTTTAAACCTGATTTAGTTATTATTGACTATGTAGATCTTCTTCGCTCAAAGAAAAATAATCGTGAACGTAAAGATGAGATAGATGATATTTATTTGAGCACAAAAGGTTTAGCTCGTGAGTTAAAAATTCCAGTTTGGAGTGTATCACAAGTTAACCGTGCTGGAGCCAAAGATGATATTATCGAGGGTGACAAAGCCGCAGGTAGCTATGACAAAATCATGATTACGGATGTGGCTATTTCTCTCTCACGTAAAAAAGAAGACAAAGTGAAAGGTACAGGTCGTTTTCATATAATGAAAAATAGATATGGCATGGATGGATTAACATTCGGTGCTAAGATTGATACGTCTACAGGCCGTATGGAAATCTTTGACAACTATGATGACGACCCAGATCAATATACTCCCTCAAAACCAGTTAATGGTTTTAGTGATGTTACTTCTTTAGATAGAGACATCCTTCAGCAAAAATTCTTTGAATTAAGCAAATAATTTATTATATTAGGAGTATGATTACCGACGCAAGAAATTACTACAAACCGTTTGAGTACCAAACAGCATTTGATTTTTATAAAGATCAACATAGAGCACATTGGTTAGCAGATGAAGTTCCACTCGCTTCAGATTTGAATGATTGGAAATTAAAATTAACAGAGCCTGAAAAGAGTTTAATTGGAAACATATTAAAATCATTCGCTCAAACAGAAGTACACGTTAATGATTATTGGTCTACAAAAGTATCAGTTTGGTTTCCGAAACCCGAAATACAAGCTATGGCTCGTGTATTTGCTGATTTTGAAAGCATCCACGCTGAAGCTTATGCTAGATTAAATGAAGAATTAGGTTTAGATGATTTTAAAGCATTTTTAGAAGATGAAGTATCTAAAGCTAAAATTGAGCGTTTAATTGAAACACCAGGTGAAACAATAGAAGACAGAGCAGTTTCATTAGCTATATTTTCAGCGTTTACTGAAGGTGTAAATTTATTTTCTTCATTTGCTGTGTTAATGAGTTTTCAATTGAGAAACTTAATGAAAGGTACAGGTCAAATTGTAGAATGGAGTGTTAGAGATGAATCATTACATTCTAAAGCAGGTTGCTGGTTATTTAGAACATTATTAGAGGAACAACCAGAATTAAATACTGACGAGTTAAGAGAAAAAATAGCTGAAGCCTGTAACTTATCAGTACAGCTTGAATTTGACTTTATTGATAAAGCGTTTGAGATGGGTAGTGTTGAAGGTTTAAATAAAGAACAATTAAAAAACTTTATTAAAGCCCGTGCTAATGAAAAAATGATTGAATTAGGTTATAAAGCAATTTATAATGACATTGATCCTAACCTTTTAAAACAAATTGAATGGTTTGGACATTTAACATCAGGTAAAACACAACAAGATTTCTTTGCTGGTAGAGTAACAAATTACTCAAAATCAACAGCAGATTGGGATGATTTATAATATTAAAAAATGAGTTTACAAGTGGATACAACAAATTGGATTAAGGGTAAACATTACCCAGAATGGATGGATGAGATTGCTGTTAGTATGATTTCAAAAGGTTATTTATTACCTGATGAAGATGTATTTGATGCATATAAAAGAGTAAGTAAATTTGCTGCTCGCCGTCTAAGACGTAAAGATTTACAACCATTGTTCTATGAGGCAATGGTTAAAAACTGGTTATGTTTAGCATCACCTGTATTGTCAAACATGGGTACTGAACGTGGAATGCCTATTTCATGTTTTGGTATTGATGTAGGTGATAGCATTGAAGGCATTGCTGATGCTAACTCAGAACTAATGAGACTATCATCTCAAGGTGGAGGTGTTGGTATTGGTGTGTCTCGTATTAGAGGACGAGGTAAATCCATTAAAGACAATGGAGTATCAGAAGGTGTAGTTCCATGGTGTAAGATTTATGACTCTACAATTTTAGCTACTAATCAAGGTAGTGTTCGTAGAGGAGCAGCATCTGTTAACTTAAGTATTAACCACCCAGACATTGAAGAATTTTTACAAATTCGTAGACCAAAAGGTGATGTTAATAGACAATGTTTAAATCTTCATCAATGTGTTGTTATTGATGATACATTTATGGATAAACTTGAGAATAAAGATCCTAAATCATTAAAGATTTGGGGTGAAATTCTTAAGACACGTCTTGAAACAGGTGAACCTTATATCATGTTTGAGGATAATATTAATAATGCTAATCCTGAAGCATATAAAAAGAACAACTTGAAAGTATCAATGACTAACATTTGTACTGAGATTGCTCTTTATACTGATGAATTACATTCATTTATTTGCTGTTTATCATCTTTAAACTTAGCAAGATGGGATGAATGGAAAGAGTATAAGTTTGAAAATGGAATGACATTACCTGAATTGTCTTGTTGGTTTTTGGAAGGTGTACTTCAAGAATTTATTGATAGAGCTAAAAATATCAAATTCATGGAAAACACAGTTCGCTCAGCTACTAAAGGTAGAGCAATTGGAGTTGGTGTTTTAGGTTGGCATACTTTCTTACAACAAAAAGGATTACCATTTGTAGGTATTCAAGCAAGTTCTTATACAAGAATGATGTTTGAATTTATTGAACAAGAAGTATTAAAAGCATCTCGCGACCAAGCAGTATTATACGGCGAACCAGAATGGTGTAAAGGTACAGGTTTAAGACACACCCACCATTTAGCACCTGCTCCTACTGTATCAAATGCTCATATTTCAGGAGGTGTATCACCTTCAATTGAACCTATTCCTGCTAATGTTTATAACTTAAAAACAGCTAAGGGTGTATTCATTAAACGAAATAAAATTCTTGAGGAACTACTTACTAAAAAAGGATATAACATTGATAGTGTTTGGGATCAAATTTTAAAAGACCAAGGTTCAGTAGTAAATGTCCCTGATTATATTTTAACTGATGAAGAAAAAGAAGTATTTTTAACATTCAAAGAAATTAATCAGTTAGAAATTGTTCGTCAAAATGGCATTAGACAAAAATATGTTGACCAAGCTATTTCACTAAACCTCACGTTTGACCCAAATGACACACCCAAGTGGATTAGTCAAGTACATAAAGAAGCTCATAAACAAGGTATTAAAACATTATATTACCTACGCACTGAAAGTGTTTTAAGAGGAGACAATTTACAACGCTTAGCAGATTGCGTTTCATGTGAAGGATAAAAATGAAACAAAAAATATTTCCATTCTTAATAGCATTGTCAGCACTAGCCGTTAGCGGCAGTGCTGCTTTCTATTCTATAACTGGTTTATCTAAATTATTTGCTGGAGCAAGTACTGAAGTAATCATTATGGCTTCTAGTTTAGAAGCAGCTAAATTAGTAATGGCTTCTTTGCTTTATCAGTATTGGGATAAATTAGGTAAACTGCTAAGAACATATTTAACTATAGCATTAATAATCTTAATTGGTATTACATCAGCTGGTATCTATGGTTTCTTAAGTGGTGCTTATCAAGATACAGCTAATAAAGCAAGTGTTGTAGATAAAGAAACCCAAGTGTATAAAGTTAAAAAAGAACGCTTTGAACAAACCAAAGCTGACTACACAACTGAAAAACAAAGATTAGATACTGACATCAGCCAGTTACGAAATGCTTTAGCTACAGGTAGTACTACCCAATCAATAGATGCTAGAACAGGTCAAGTTGTTACTCGTGCTAATAATGCTAATAGAAAAACATTTGAAGCACAATTAAATACAGCTATGACAAATAAAGAAGCTGTAGATAATAAAATTATAGCAGCAAATGATAGTATAACAGCTTTAGATATGAAAATATTAGAAATTGAATCTAAAGCAGAATTAGCAGGTGAGTTAGGACCACTTAAGTATTTAAGTAACCTTACAGGTAAACCTATGGATCAGATTATAAACTGGTTTTTACTTGTAATTATATTTGTATTTGACCCCTTAGCTATATGTTTAGTAATAGCGGCTAATATCGCCTTTAACCAACTAAAACCTAAAATTAAACCTGAGGAATCACCTAAAGAGTATGAAATGTATTCTCCACCTATAGTTGTAGAAGAACCTAAACCTGAACCTGAACCTTATATTCATCCTTCTGCTCCTTTAATTCAAAAAATAAAATCTAAAAGAGAAGATGATGATACCATAATTAGGTACACCTAAGGTTTGGCCTTATAGAATTTTGATGTTATATTTAGATCATGAAAAAGATAATATGGTTGTTTATAACAGTTGTGTTCATTTCATGTACCAAACAAAATAACACACCAGTTGAAGTTTGCCCAGGAGGATGTGATTCTCAATTTAACATCCCAGCTCCTAACGCTGAATTAAGAGAAGATGGTTATTGGTATATACAACATATAGGACTTAACTATTTTACTATTAGGGGTACATTAACAGAGTTATCACCTGAATATGAAATTAATAATACTCCATTAGTAGAGACAGCATTTGATTCTGATTATTGGATAACAGTAGATACTATTCAGTTTACTACACCTATGTACTCATATTTAGGTTGGTTTAGTGATAATAATTTTCAAAATCCTATACCTATAGGTAATAATGAGTATGATATAACATACTTAGCAAATACATTTGCTCCTTATAATATAGCTGGTTATCAATTAAATCCACATATGTGTTGGGATTGCCCTTATATTGAAACTTTGCTTGGCTCATATAGCAAATATACTTATACTCCATCACAAAATATATTCTTTGATAATGAAATGATTGGTGACACAGCTCATATCTTTATTAGAGTAACATTTAATACAGATTTAGGTCCCCGTGAAATTAGAAATGAAACATTAAACATAATTTTTGAATAATGAAGGTAGGTACACTAGTAGAATGTATTGATGACCGATTCAATGCTGAACAATTAGAAAAAATACTCAACCGTCCTAAAAGAGGTAATCATTACATGATTAGAGAAATCATTGAGTTAGGGCATTTAGTTGGAGTACTATTAGAAGAAATTCGTAATCCAATCACAGCTAAACTCAATGGTGTACCGGTTGAACCCAATTTCAACATTGAACGGTTTCGAGAAATAGAAGGGCTAGATGATTTATATGATGAATTAGTTGAAGAAGTATTTGAAGAAGAATTAATATAAACAATATGGTTACAGCTAAAGAAGTTTTACAAGAATTTAATCCTACATTTGGTATTAAGGCTCCTGCCAAACCACCAAAGATGAAAAAATTCAATGTTTTTTATTGGCATAGACGTTATGCTACTCATAAGTTTTTACCTGATAGAGAGCATATATGGAACAAATGTAAAAATGGTGATTTTGAATACTCACCATATGCTAAGTACATCAATTATGAGTATTGGTGGATGGCTGAGGAAATAGCCGCGCTTCGCAATAGTGACAAAACATTCTCAGTCAAACAAGAATTAGAACGTGACATTATAACCAATTACAACAAACGTCTAAAAAACCTTAGACAAGATTTCCAACGTGATGAGTTTGAGCGTATGCAAAATCTAAAAGATAGTCTCCGCAAAACATTTGGTGGTACTAAAGCTGATGTTGATGATTTTATTGAAAAACATGCATTTGGTACTACAGATGAAGTAATTAGACAATATCCTAATTGGTTAGGTAGATTAAAAGAAGACACACTTCCTTTTTAAAAAACACATTTGGCTAAATTAAGTTTTATATTTATATTAAAGTTATGAAAGTATCTCACGAAGTTCCATTAGCGTTATTAGAAATGTCTAAAAGTTTTAATGATTATGACTATTGTCTGCCCCATTTGCTAGACAAATATGAAGAGTATGAAAAATACTTTAGGTGGGCTAAAGAAAATAATCGTTATATCATCATGGATAATTCATTACATGAATTAGGTCATGCTTATGATACTGATCGTTTAATGCATTGGATTAATGAATTACAACCAGATGAATTCATTGTTCCTGATGTATGGGAAGATATGGAAGCATCTATTAATAATGCTGCTGAATGGACTAAAATTGAGCTTCCACCTCATACTCTTAAAGTAGCTGTAGTTCAAGCTAAAAGTTTTTATGAAGCAGCAGAATGCTATCAAAAATATAAATCATTAGGTTATAGAAAGATAGCGTTTTCATATGGTGCTGCTTATTATCAAAATGAGTTTCCACATCCAACTCCAGCTGTAGCAACAGCAGTAGGTAGAGTATATGTTGTAAGTAAATTATATAATCAAGGTGTTATTAAAGAAACTGACAATGTTCATTTATTAGGATGTGCTATTCCACAAGAGTTTGCTCATTATAGGAACATGCCTTTTATTACTACAATTGATACATCAAATCCTATTATGGCTGCTATTGAAGGTACACTTTATGAGCCATATGGTTTAGATCAAAAACCTAAAACTAAAATTGATGAGGTTATAGATAGTAAATTTGATAAGTCACAAATTGGAAAAGTTATTATGAATACTAAATATTTTAGAACAATTAACGGAATATAAATAAGTTATGCAAATGAATCTTTTTGACTCCCCCTCACATTATCATTATCTGTCTAGGACAGCTAACATCTATGAACAAGAATGGAATGAAGCAATGTGGAAATTAGCTAACTCACGTCATCGATTGACAGTTGAGGATGAAAACGCAATTAAAAAAATCGCAGATAAATTATGAAAAAACAAGCAGTATTATCCCTAAGTGGAGGAATGGATAGCTCCACATTGCTGCTTCATCTACTTGCCAACGGCTATGAAGTAACAGCGTTATCATTTGATTATGGACAAAAACATAATGTTGAATTAGAACGTGCTAAGGATTTAGTTAAGTACATTAACAACAGTCCAAATCGTTTATTCCATCATGATCATGCTCCAAATGGATTTGAAGAAGTTTATCCACTAGTCAAACACCAAGTAATTAAACTTGATGGACTATCAGAACTACTTAACTCAGCATTAGTAACTGGAGGTGAAGAAGTACCTGAAGGACACTATGCTGAAGAAAATATGAAAGCTACTGTAGTTCCTAATCGTAATAAGATCTTTAGTTCAATTATTCAAGCAGTAGCATTATCAATTGCTGAACAAAAGAATACTGAATGTGCTATTGCGATGGGTATTCATGCTGGTGATCATGCTATATATCCTGATTGTCGTCAAGAATTTAGAGATGCTGATTTTGAAGCATTTAAACAAGGTAATTGGGGGGCTGAAAAAGTATATCATTATACACCTTATCTTGATACTGATAAATTTGGTATATTAGAAGATGGTGATAAATGTTGTGAATGTTTAAGTTTAAGTTTTGATGAAGTATATAAACGTACTAATACATCATATAAACCCATTTATTGGACTTGGACAGATGTGAATGGTGAGATTCGCGCCAAATGGTACTCAGATTACAAATCAGCATCATCTGTAGAACGTATTGAAGCATTTATGAAACTAGGAAAACCAGATCCAGTAGAATATGCTGATGCAGAAGAAGGTCCTACAACTTGGAAAATGGTAACAAATCATGTTAAACAAATATTAGACAATCATGCCAACATCTAAAAAACGAGGTGGGAAAAAAGCCCACAATCAACGAGTGACAAAGCGTAATAAAAATATCGCTACTGCTCAACGCGCATATGAAAAACTTTATACTAATGCACTTCAAGAACATTTAAATAAATTAAACCAAGAACAAAATGCAACACCCAGATCCGAAGAAACATCAGAAAATTAGTTTTACTAAATCTGTTTTACGAATTACAGGTTACTTAGCTTTACTAGTGAATCCATTAGTTGCTGTAGCTTTTTTAGTTATTAGTGAAGCCTTAGGCATATTGGAGGAATTAGTATGAGTAAAGAACTATTTTATTACAGTGCACCTTGGTGCCAACCTTGTGAAACATTAGGTCCAATCATGGATCAAGTTAACAGACAAATTCCTGTTCGTAAAATCAATATTGATTATGCTGACCCAGATGTTATCACAGCTGCTCAAGTAAGAAACATCCCAACAGTAGTATTAGTAGAAAACGGACAAGAAGTTCGTAGATTTACAGGCGTAAAATCATTTAATCAAATAATAGACTTTTTAAATTATGGCTGAATTTAGTAAACAATGGGCTGAAATTAATGACCCTGAAGGTGGTTGGGACTTTTGTATTGAAGAAGTATCAAACCAGCTTGACCCAAATCATTATGTACCTTTGATCTGTGAAGGTTTTGGCTTTATAGCAATCGGTAGAGATGAAAATTATAATGTTTTACTTGCTATGCCTACAGGTGAGTTTGAAACAGATGAAGATGGTCAAACTTTTGATCAAGTAACTTGGCAAGCATATGAAGATATCATAAAATAAATAATAACATGAAATTTCAATC
>Ga0315903_10001922_pt1 | contig 31319 bp, 31 predicted proteins | sample LakEriMetagenome_7_FD_203524 | JGI IMG/M metagenome (GOLD analysis project Ga0315903, IMG submission 203524) | Freshwater fungal communities from buoy surface, Lake Erie, Ohio, United States - Buoy 2 MA119 | ecosystem: Environmental > Aquatic > Freshwater > Lake | place: USA: Lake Erie, Ohio...
TGATTGCATTTCTTATCCTCTCCATTGCAATTGCAACTTCGGTCAGCCAAGTGGGAACTATCTCTTTCTTAGCTCTTGCCGCCCCACACATTGCTCGTTTCTTAGTTGGTCCAAGCCATCGTTATCTGATCAGCGCTGCGGCAGTCATCGGCGCGTTGATATTGCTCATTGCCGATACCGCCGCCAGGAGCGTTGCTCCACCGCAGGATCTACCGATCGGATTACTCATCTCACTCATTGGTGCGCCAGTGTTGATTCTGGCTCTCAAGCGAGGCGGTGTGCAATGGCGTTAATCGAAATTCGCAAGCTGGCAGTTACGCGCGGAAAGCAGCAAGTCATAAAAGATCTCTCACTCGACGTAAAAGAAGGAACCATTACGGCCATTGTTGGGGCAAATGGTTCGGGCAAGAGCACCCTCATTGGTGCAATTGCCGGTGATCATCGACTTGATGCTGGGTCGATATCGATCCGCGGAAAAGACCTCACGGAAATCTCGCTCGCAGAACAATCGCGATTACGAAGTGTGGTTACGCAAAATCAATTCTTCTGGCTGGCATTTACTGTCAGGCAGGTAATTGAGATGGGGCAGTCGATTGAAAACCTATCTCGGGTGGAGTCGGTAATTTCTCAGCTCAAGATGGGCGAGATTGTGAATCAATCCGTTCTGACCCTCTCTGGAGGTCAGCTGCAACGTCTGGCAATTGCTCGAGCTTTAGTTTGCGATACACCCATCTACCTCTTCGATGAACCACTTGCTTCACAGGATAAGAAGAGCAAAGCAGATCTCATCGCACTTTTTTGCAGGATGAGAGATGAAGGAAAAACGATTGTAATTGTGATGCACACCGAAGTGAGCGATTTATATTGGTGCGACCAGATTATCGAGGACTTGTCGTAAATCAGTCCACGTCTTTGCAAAACTAGGATGCAAGGTCAGTAACGTGACTTCATCTACTGGCACCCAGCGCATCTCTTGGCTCTCATCATTGGGGGAGTCAGCTGAGATCAGAACGTCAGCAGCTGCAAGTACAGTGTCATATCGCCAATCACCGTGATCATCGCTAAAGAGTGCCATCGGCGTTAAATGCTCTGGATTGATTCCAGTCTCTTCGTGTGCTTCCCGTAGAGCTGCTTCATTCACACTTTCATGTGAATCTTTAGCACCACCTGGAATACCCCATGTATCACCGTTATGAACCCACGGTGCGCGATGTTGTAGAAATATCTCGCGTCCGCTTTCGGTACTTTCGCGAAAGATCAAGATTCCTGCGGCACCAAATTTTCCCCAGTGCTTACTTCCGCATTGGCATTGAATCCATCCATCTCCATCGCGGGCTGCCATGCACCTAGATTGCCATATCCATCCACAGAGCGCTCAACCAGCACCGAACTAGTCGCAATCGACTTCTACCTTGCCCCACATGAAAATCACTCAGCTCGTATTCGTATCTATCCTCATCACCACCGCATCAATGAGCGCTCCATCGGCTCTGGCCGAAGAGTGCCAGGTCAGCGCATGTGTAGATGTTTACACGCAAGATGGCAAGATCATCATCGAAGGTCGCAAAGGCGGCACAACGGCAGTAACACCACCACCAACAGCCAAAGCGATTCCAAAGAAGGTCGTACCGAAAAAAGTTGCTCCACCAGTGAAGAAAAAAGTCGCCCCACCTAAGCCGACAGTGACAAAGAAAGCTGTCCCACAGAAGAGCACTCCAACACCTCAGCCACCAGTTGCGCAAACGGCATCACTTAATGATCGCCTCATTAAAGCATTACCTACTGCAGGAATTGCCTACCAACCAGAGTACGAACCACTTGTTGATGTTCCGGTGTTTATGTGGACAGATCTACCGACCTCGTTTATGACACAGGTCAAGATTGTTGGAGAGATTGTTGATGTTGCCCTTCGTCCAAGTTTTACATGGTCTTTTGGTGATGGCACTTTCCTTTCGACAACAGATGTGGGCAGGCCATTTCCTGATGGAAAGATCAAACACACTTACTCAAATCCAGGCACCTATCTGATCACTCTCATCAGTACATGGAATGGCACATATACACATAACGCACAGACTCGCGCAATTACTGGCACGGTCAAGACAACCTCGATTGTCACCATCACAGTTGTTAACTCCCCAACACGCTTTAAGAATTGAGAAGTGATGACAACACTAACTAGCCCCCACGACCTTCTCGCAGCAATTCCATTTCTGATTGGCTACCACCCAATCGATTCACTCGTTTTAGTCTCAATCAAAGAGGACTCCGTGGGGATGGCCATGCGCATCGATTACCCGATTGATGAGAGCGAGGTTGCCTTTGATCTCTGCGCCAGACATATCAGCGCTGAAGATGCCGAAGGTGCGCTCATCGTTGCGTATCAGCCACAAGGAAGGAGCGATGGTGACAAAGTGCTGGCACAGACAACTGCGGCACTTTCACGAGCTGGGATTGCTATCTATGAATCAATTCTCATTGCAGATGGTTCATATCGTTCAGTCCTCTGTCATGACACCACATGTTGCCCACCAGAAGGTCGCCCTATTCCACCACTTGACTCAACTCGGATTGCTGCAGAGAGCGTTGTTGCAGGACACCCCATGCCCTTTGCAACTCTTGCAGATTTAGGGGCATCGGTGCGATCAAATCTCTTGGCACAGGAAGAGCAATGGTTAGAGCGAGTGCAGAAGTCATATGTAGATCCGGTTGATAGCGATCTCAATAATCTGCAGCGAGATGGTGCCACTGCAGTCATAGACCTTGCAAATGATTTCATCGCAACTGGCATCTCTACTGATCAAGATTTGATCGCACATGTTCTGGGTCGCTTAAGTGAAATTCAGGTTCGGGACTTTGCCTTAGGAAGTCATGACATAGATAGCGCAGATGGATATCGCAGAATGTGGATGCACTTACTGCGCTCTGCACCGCCAGGTTTTGTTGCTCCAGTGGCTTGTCTTGCAGCAGCTATTGCCTATGAATATGGAGATGGGGCGCTAGCTCGAGCGGCACTTGATCGCGCATTTGCCGATACGCCAACCTATTCATTGGCGCTTCTGCTGCAACGCGTATTTAGTGCTGGATGGCCGCCACAATCCTTTGCGCAGATGCGTAGCGAGCTTCACCCCAAAGTGTGCGCGGCGATATTTGGCTAGTGCTCTAGTTGAGCTAGTTGCACCACCACCGCGGTGGGTTAAGATATGTCTAGGTCACGAGTTCTAGATCGGTTGCCGCAAGCGGTAACCAAAGCCCCGGCTTTGCTAGACGGCAACCCTCCACCGCGGTGGGGTGCTCCCGGGTGACGACCAGGCACAGTCTGATCTGTGCAAGTGCGTGAAGGAATTCTCATGAGTGCTCAACCGATTAAACAAGTTCTCACCAGTGATGTCACTGGTGCATGGCTTGAGAGTTACGATCCAGGTGATCGCAAATTTATCAAGATCGGTTTTCTCCTTTTAGAAAATGGTCAAACTCTCTCTGATATCACCATCGCATATCAAACATGGGGAACTCTTAACGCAGCTGGCGACAATGCAATTTTGATTCAGCATGCAATGACTGGGTGGTCAGATGTTCCTGGTTGGTGGCCAAATATGGTCGGACCAGGTCTTGCCTTTGATACCGATAAATACTTCGTTGTCTGCCCCAATGTCATCGGTGGCTGCCAAGGAAGTACTGGCCCATCAAGTATTGCTCCAGATGGAAAACGCTACGGTTCACGCTTTCCGGCCGTGACCATTCGCGACATGGTGGCAGCCGAGATTGCTTTCTCTGATGCGATCGGAATTAAGAAATATAAGTTAGCTGTTGGCCCATCACTGGGAGGAATGCGTTCACTCGAATGGGCAGTTGATCACCCAGATCGCGTGGAATCTATCTGCACCATCGGATCTTCCGCTGTTGCAACTGGTGACCAAATCGGAACCGCATCCATTCAAATTCGCGCCATCAAGGGCGATCCACACTTCAACAATGGCGATTACTACGAGCAAGAGCGTGGACCCATTGCAGGTATGGGAATTGCCCGCAGAATCGCTCATCTGACGTATCGAACCGAGTCCGAGATGGATGTGCGCTTTGGTCGTGAGCTACAGGGAGATGACACGGGTAGATTTGCCGTTGAGTCATACCTGGATCACCAGGCTGACAAGTTAGCCAAGCGCTTTGATGCCAATACCTACATCGCGCTGACTGAGGCGATGAATTCACATGACATCGGCTTCAACCGTGGAGGAGTGGTTGAGGCTTTACGCGCAATCACGATCCCAGTATTGGTTGTCTCCATCGATACCGACCGGCTCTTCCCGCCTCGACTACAGGCCGAGATTGCCGAACTCGTTCCACAGGCAAAAAAATTGGTAACAATCTCCTCAGATTTCGGCCACGACGGCTTTTTGGTCGAATCTGAGGCGATGTCGGCGGCAATTCGCGGTATAATATAGACATCACTTCGATCGGCTTTAAGAAAAGAATTTCTTAAAGATCGCATCAAAAACCAAAGGACAATTGTGGCTGTATTTAGTGCGCTCAAAAACAAGGCAAAGAAGTCTGTTGCTAAGAAATCTCCTGCGAAGCCTGCAAAAAAGGCCGTTGCTAAGAAATCTCCTGCGAAAAAAGCTCCAGCCAAAAAGGCTCCCGCTAAGAAAGTTGTAGCAAAGAAAGCCCCTGCCAAGATTGAACTAAAGAAAGTCCTTGATGCCAAAGATGTACAGCTCATCTCTGATGCTAAAGCGGCAGTCTCACGCCAAAAAGAAGTTCTTGCTGAACTTGAATCACGTGGAGTGACATCCCTTGGTCGCATTCCGAAGAAGGCCGATAAAGATTTAGTCGATGAGGCACGCGCACTTGCGATCTCAGTTCCACAGCTCACCGAAGTACTCCGCAAGAAGGGACTTGGAAGCCCAAGTCGAATCTTGAAGAAGGCTGAATGGGATCTGATCAAGCCTAAGGAAGTTCCTGCAGCTGTCGTAAAGACGAGCGCAGATGGCAAGAAGGTTGTCACCAACATTGATGGCGAAGAAGTTGAACTGGAAGAAGTTGAACTTGAAGATGTTGAGACTCTGGTTGCAGACGTTCTTGAAATCGTAGAAGCAGAAGAGGGTGCAAAAGCTTCTGAGACTCGTACAGTTAATTTGGCAGAGGAATCTAAATCTGAAGATGGATCATTCATCCTGCAAGATTCAGATGCAGAAGAAGATGAGAGTGAAAAGACTGAGCGCGCAAAGCATAAAAAGGATCTTGCTAACGTCAACATTGTCCTTGATGCGATTAGCGCGAAGAGGGCTAACCACCCTTACATTGGCAAGGGCCATGTAGATCCTGAAGATGCCAAGGCGCTGACATTCCGTCAGGTCCAGCAGCAGTTGTCGATGAATAACTTCACTGAAAAGGGTGCTCGCGTCATTGCAGAAGCAATTACACAGGGTTACCTCAAGAATGTTGAAGAGCTTTACGACATTTTTAACGCTGAAGCACGTCGCATCCAGAGAGAAATTAAGCATCTACCACCAGAGCAGATGGTGATGACAGCTGGTGCTACCGCAGACCCAGTAAAGGATTACCTCAAGCAGATCGGCCGCGTAGCTCTTCTTAACGCCGAACTCGAAGTAGAACTTGCAACACGTATGGAAGCTGGCCTCTTTGCAGAAGAGAAGCTAGCAACAGAGAAGAAGATTGATAAGAAACTTAAGCGCGAGCTCGAGTGGATCGTCGAAGATGGAAAGCGCGCAAAGAATCACCTCCTTGAAGCAAACCTTCGCTTGGTGGTCTCACTTGCAAAGCGCTACACCGGACGCGGAATGCTCTTCCTGGATCTCATCCAAGAAGGAAACCTCGGTCTTATCCGTGCAGTTGAGAAGTTCGACTACACCAAGGGCTTTAAGTTCTCGACCTATGCAACGTGGTGGATTCGCCAAGCGATCACTCGTGCGATGGCAGACCAGGCTCGTACGATCCGTATTCCAGTTCACATGGTTGAAGTCATCAATAAGTTGGCACGTGTACAACGCCAGATGCTGCAAGATCTAGGACGCGAACCAACGCCTGAAGAGTTAGCTAAAGAACTTGATATGACACCAGAAAAGGTTGTCGAGGTTCAAAAATATGGTCGCGAGCCAATTTCACTTCACACACCTTTGGGTGAAGAAGGAGATTCAGAGTTTGGAGATCTCATTGAAGACTCTGAGGCAGTTAAGCCTGAAGAGTCTGTCACCTTCACAATCTTGCAGGAGCAGTTGATGCAAGTTCTTGGTGGACTTACACAGCGCGAAGCAGATGTGATCAAGGCGCGTTATGGCCTCACAGATGGTCAGCCAAAGACTCTTGATGAGATCGGCAAGGTTCACGGAGTAACTCGTGAGCGTATTCGTCAGATCGAATCTAAGACGATGTCGAAGCTACGCCACCCATCACGTTCGCAATCACTGCGAGATTATCTAGATTAAAAATTAATTAGAAAAGCCCCTCTGCGATCACTCGCAGAGGGGCTTTTCTTTAATATCGGTTACTTACTTTCAACCAGCTTCTCTGATTCATCTTGAATCTTGGCTGCTACAACTTTGAGTTTTTCGGCATATTCCTTGCCGTGGTGCGCACAGAACATGAGCTCGCCGCCGTTAAGCAAAATAGCGCGAACATATGCTTGGGCTCCACATCGATCGCACCTATCAAGGGCATTTAGAGGTGTGGATTCGAGGATTACTTGCTCGTTCATCGCGCTCTCCGATCACTGCCTAAAGATCACCGAGGTGATGATCTGTACTCGAATGGGGTACTTCGTATGGAACATCATGCCATCTATAAATATTCCCCGCCTGCTGATTTCCAATAAATTTTTGCCATTTAGATAGATATCTCACAGGAATTGGAAGCTTTTCCCACTTATTGAGATTTATTGAGAGCGGATTCGGCGCGTTTACGCACTTGCAAAGAGTTCGCTGGCTAATCTTTGCACCCATGGCTGCCAAAAAAGATTCCGGTGAACAGCTCGATCTCACCGCCCCGGGCGCCGAAGTAGATAGCTATACCGCAAAAGATTTAGCTGTCCTTGAAGGTCTTGATGCTGTTCGCAAACGCCCAGGTATGTATATCGGTTCTACTGATTCGCGCGGCCTCATGCACTGTCTCTGGGAAATTATTGATAACGCAGTTGATGAAGCACTCGCTGGTCATTGCAAAAAGATCGACATTAATCTTGAAGCAGATGGTTCAGTTGAGGTTCACGATGATGGTCGCGGAATTCCAGTAGATAAAGAACCTAAAACTGGCCTTACAGGTGTTGAAGTTGTTCTCACTAAGTTGCACGCAGGTGGAAAATTCGGCGGGGGATCCTATGCAGCTTCAGGTGGTCTCCATGGTGTGGGTGCATCTGTAGTAAATGCACTTGCTGAACGCCTTGATGCGGAAGTAGATCGCAATGGCAAGATTTACTGGATGTCATTTCGTCGCGGAGAAGCAGGCATCTTTGATGGAGAAGGTCCAAAGGCTGATTTCACGCCGCAATCAGGACTTCGCACAATCGGTAAGGTTTCTGCGAAAGTTACCGGCACACGTATTAAGTGGTGGAGCGATAAGCAGATCTTCCTCAAGGAAGCCACGCTAGATATTGAAGATATCTATGCACGCGCGCGCCAAACATCATTCTTAGTTCCTGGTCTCACGCTCATTGTTAATGACAATCGGACGAAGACTCCAACAACGCAATCTTTCTTCCATAAGGGCGGTATCTCTGAGTACTGTGATTTCTTGCAGCCAGATGAACCAGTCGGAAGCGTTATTCGTATTTACGGCAGCGGCCATTATCAAGAGACTGTCCCTGTTCTAGATGACAAGGGACACATGGTCTCCACAGAGGTCGAACGCGATATGGAAGTTGATATCGCACTCAAGTGGGGAATGGGTTTTGATACGACCCTTCGCTCCTTCGTAAACATCATTGCAACCCCCAAGGGCGGAACACACGTTCAAGGATTTGAGCGCGCCATCACCAAAGCATTTAACGAAGCGATGCGCTCTGCTGGATTCTTAAAGAAGAACGAAGCAGATGTCATCAAGGATGATGTGATGGAAGGTCTCACAGCCGTTGTCACGGTTCGTATGTCTGAGCCACAGTTCGAAGGTCAGACTAAGGAAGTGCTCGGAACTGCAGCGGCCACACGAATTGTCTCTGCAGTAGTGGCCGACAAACTCAAAGAATTCTTCAGCACTACAAAGCGCATTGAAAAAGCTAACGGTAAATTGATTATGGAGAAGGTTGTTGGTGCATCACGTACCCGCATCTCAGCCCGTGCCCATAAAGATCTGCAGCGTCGTAAGAACGCACTTGAATCTTCATCACTTCCAACAAAGCTTGCAGATTGCCGCTCAGAAGATGTCACTCGTACCGAACTCTTTATCGTTGAGGGCGACTCAGCACTGGGCACTACAAAAGCTGCTCGTAACTCAGAGTTCCAAGCGATCTTGCCGATTCGTGGAAAGATCCTCAACGTACAAAAGGCATCACTTTCACAGATGCTCGATAACTCCGAATGCGCATCGATTATTCAGGTACTTGGAGCAGGCTCCGGAAAGTCATTCGAACTTGATGAGGCTCGCTATGGTCGTTTAATTCTGATGTCAGATGCTGACGTTGATGGCGCACACATTCGCTGTCTGTTGCTGACTCTTTTATATCGCTACATGCGTCCGATGATTGATTCTGGTCGAGTATTTGCTGCAATCCCACCACTGCACCGCATCGAAACCATGGGTGGTGGCGGTAAAAAAGGTGAGTACATCTACACCTACTCCGATGATGAGATGAAGAAGGTAACCGCCGAGCTGACAAAGGCTGGCAAGAAGTGGAAAGAGCCTATTCAGCGCTACAAAGGCCTGGGTGAGATGGATGCTGATCAGCTCCGTGAGACCACTATGGATCCAGATGCCCGCACACTTCGCCGCATCACTGTCTCAGATGCAACTGCTGCAGAGAAAATGTTTGAGCTCTTGATGGGTAACGATGTTGCTCCACGTAAAGAATTTATCTCAACGGCAGAAATCGACCGCGACCGCATCGACGCTTAATTCCTGATCAGTCATAGCCTATTTCTTCAAGAAATTCTGAACTACGATTTGAGTTCCCTATGAGAGGCGCGACTATGTCATCACAGATCATTATTTCAACAACATCGGAGATTCCTGGAAAGAAGTTGGTTAGCCACCTTGGATTGGTTGTGGGAGTTGGTACCGTAGCATTTGGGCCAGTAACGACAACAAAAACTAAACGCGCACTTGTAAAGGCAATGAATCAGTTGAAAAGCGCTGGCATGGACATGCAGGCAGATGCGATCGTTGATGTTTCTGTCACAGCAACCAGTTCAGGCTTTGCCTTTTCGCGTGGGCACACCGTAATCGTTTCGGGCACAGCGGTTAAAATTGGATAAATGAAAATGGACAAGCTCTTGCGCTCGAGGCCCATTCTGACGATCTTGATGATCCTAGGTTCTAGCCCACTTTTTCTCTACATGATCTCTGTGAATTTGTTTCTAGCTCGCGGTGCAAATCTCTTCGTTACACTTTTTTTTGTTCTGTCATTAATTCTTTTGTTAACAGGCTTAACAATCTTAATTTGTATCAAGAATATTGAACGAGTTGGATTTAAAAAAGTAGATATCTTGAGACTAGTGATTCCTTACTATGGGATCTATTTTGCCTATTTCTTAGCCAAAAGATTTACGATGGATGAAAATCAATTGGCTGCTAATCCTGGCGATATCTCCTCATCAAACGCGCAAGGAAACGGACTGTCCTTTTAAAATTAGTCGATTGCGACTAGATCAAAATATTCTTCTTTCCAAATATCTTCATCGCCATCAGGCAGCAAGATCACACGCTCTGGCTTGAGTGCTTGAACAGCACCTTCATCGTGAGAGACCATGATTACTGCGCCTTGATATTCACCGAGTGCTCCCAAGATTTCCTCACGAGATGCTGGATCTAAGTTATTTGTTGGCTCATCAAGCAAGAGCACATTTGCAGCTGATACAACTAAAGTGGCTAGGGCAAGACGAGTTCGCTCACCACCAGATAAAACCTTTACTGGCTTGTGAACGTCATCTCCTACAAAGAGGAATGAACCAAGGACATTACGTGCTTCAGGCTCGCGAAGGTCATCTTTAGAAGACATCATGTTTTCTAGAATCGTGCGTTCGAAATCGAGCATTTCATGTTCCTGGGCGTAGTAACCAAGTTTTAACCCATGGCCATGCTCGACTCTGCCGGTATCTGATTCGAGTTGGTTGGCAAGAATCTTAAGAAGAGTTGTTTTGCCAGCACCGTTGAGTCCCAAGATGACAACGCGAGAACCTTTATCAATCACGCAAGAAACGTCGGTAAAGATTTCAAGAGAGCCATAGTTTTTAGATAGCTCTTCACCAGATAGGGGAGTCTTTCCACAAGGCGCTGGGGTAGGAAAGCGCAGCTTGGCGACCTTATCTTTAACGCGAACATCATCGAGTGAGGAACGAAGTTTTTCAGCACGACGTAACATGCCTTGAGCAGCGGTTGCCTTTGAAGCTTTAGCGCGCATCTTCTCGCCCTGCTTCTGCAAGATTTCAGCCTTCTTCTCAGCGTTGGCGCGTTCTTTCTTACGGCGATGTTCATCTTGTTCGCGTTGCAAGAGATACTGTCTCCAGCCCAAGTTATAGACATCGATAACGTTACGGTTGCCATCTATATAGAAGACTTTGTTTACGACTGTCTCAATCAGGTTTACATCGTGAGAGATGATGACAAGTCCACCTGAGTAGGTGCTTAAGTAGTTACGTAGCCAAATAATGGAGTCGGCGTCCAAGTGGTTCGTTGGTTCATCGAGTAGGAGAGTCTCAGCGCCAGAGAAGAGAATGCGAGCGAGTTCAATACGACGGCGCTGTCCGCCAGATAGAGTCTCGAGTTGATTTCCAAATACTGCCTCAGATACTCCAAGTGACGTTGCAATTGCTTCTGCTTCGGCGGTTGCGGCATAACCACCAGCTGCTTGGAATTCAGCATCGACGCGGGTGTAGCGCTCCATCGCCTTTTCAAGTGCTGCACCTTCAGTTGTTGCCATCTCTTGCTCAACTTGGGTCATGCGGGCTGCGATCTGATCCAAATCTCGTGCAGAGAGAATGCGCTCGATGACAGTTCCCTGATCTTCACCAGTGCGTGGATCTTGGGGGAGATATCCGATCTTGCCGGTGCGCTGTACGGCACCACCTGCAGGAAGGGTTTCACCTGCTAGAACTTTTGCAAGGGTTGATTTACCAGCACCGTTACGTCCAACAAAGCCGATGCGATCTCCGTGATTGATGCGAACATTTACTCCAGAAACAAGGAGTCTGGCCCCAGCGCGAAGCTCAAGGGCGGTAGTTGCAATCATTTGAGTAAGTCTCCCACACAGTGGCAGTAGGTGCGAAATTGGTTAGTTATGCACCAATACGTGTACGGCGAGGTGTTGCATAGGACTTTGCAACTGCGGTGAGCTCTGTTGAGATGAGGGCTCTGATGTTCTCATCACTCTTTAATAGAGCGGTGAGATCGGCGATGATTTTCTTAAGTTCTTTCTGTTCATTTTCGAGTTCAAGTTTGCTCATCTTGGTCAAACGACGAAGCGGCATATCGAGGATATATGTCGCTTGCTCGTCATTGAGTTTGAAATCCTTGATCAATGAAGCTTTAGCAGCAGTTGCATCTTCGCTGCCGCGGATGATCTTGATGACCTTATCGATATCGATAATTGCTTTGAGAAGACCATCAACCATCAAAAGACGAGCAGATGCTTTCGCTTTTCTAAATTCAGATCGGCGAGTAACAACTTCAATGCGGTGATCGATAAAGACCTGAAGGAGTTCTTTGAGACCTAAGGTCTGCGGGCGACCCTTAACAAGGGCGACAGCGTTGATCGCAAAGGCGTCTTCCATTGGAGTTAACTTGTAGAGCTTCTCCAAGACATCTTCAGGTTCAAAGCCGTTCTTGAGCTCGATTACAACGTTGGTTCCAGTCTGGCCATCGGTAAGGTCGATGATGTCTGAAATTCCCTGAATCTTCTTCGCCTTTGCAAGATCGGCAATTCGCTCGACGACCTTTTCTGGGCCGATATTAAATGGAAGTTCTTTGATGATGATTCCCATTTTGCGCGAGGTAACTTTGGAAATCTCAACGGTTGCGCGAACTTTGAAAGAACCTTTACCCGTGGCATATGCCTCGCGTACACCTTCAATACCGACAATCTCTCCGCCGGTTGGAAAATCTGGTGCTTGGACATGCTTCATCAACTGATTGAGCGTTGCTTTTGGATTATCGATGAGGAACTTTGTCGCAGCAATTACTTCACCCAAGTTATGTGGAGCCATATTTGTCGCCATGCCTACAGCGATTCCTGAACCACCATTAACGAGCAAGTTTGGATATGCGGCAGGAAGCACAAGTGGCTCAGAAAGTTGTCCGTCATAGTTAGGGCCGAAGTCAACTGTGTTCTCATCTGACTCAGAGACCATCGCAAGGGCAGCAGAAGCTAAGCGAGCCTCGGTGTAACGCATCGCAGCCGGTCCTGAATCAAGTGAACCAAAGTTTCCGTGTCCATCAATAAGTGGCAGCTGCATTGAAAATGATTGCGCCATACGAACAAGTGCGTCATAGATTGCGCCGTCACCATGTGGGTGCAACTTACCCATTACTTCACCAACAACTCGCGCGCTCTTTACATGGCCACGATCTGGGCGAAGTCCCATATCTGCCATCTGATGCAAGATGCGACGGTGCACAGGCTTAAGGCCATCGCGTGCATCAGGAAGTGCTCGCGAATAAATAACTGAGTACGCATATTCAAGGAAAGACTCTGACATCTCAGATGAGACATCAATATCAACAATCTTGCCGGCAAATTCTCCAGGCTTTGGTCCTGCCGCTGCCTTCTTGCCCTTAGTTGCTGTGGTCTTCTTTGTTGTTGCCATGGCGTGAATTGTGCCAAGAGGTGGGGCTAAATCTGTGTACCTACACGCCCTCTAGCACCGACGATTGCAACACAGTGGCCAGCAACGGCACTTGCTCGCTCTATTGCATAGGAAAAGTCGCGCCGACCTGTGAATGCATCGATAAATCCGGCTGCGAACGCATCTCCGGCACCAGTTGTATCGACCACCGCCGATGTTTTAGCAGCGACAGAGATGATCTGACCGCCTCGCTCTAGACCAATCGCTCCAGCAGATCCACGTTTAATAATGGCGCGAGGAGTGAGTTCAACAAAGAAATTGAGTGCAGATTCACAATCACTTAATCCGCTTAAGTAAATTGCTTCTTCTTCATTCATGATTACTGTATCCATGAGCGCACACCACGAAAGAATCTCTTCAACCGGGACACCTTGCATGCCACCGACAGTTGCAGGATCGAAGACGATAGGGATCTCGCGTGAATTAATTGTGCGAACCATCTCCAAAACGCCTTCACGAGAAAGCGGAGCAAGAGGAGCGTATCCAGAGAGATAGATTGCATCGACATCATCTAGCGCCGGAAGATCACTTACTTTCAAGCCAGCATTTGCTCCGTTATCGGCAAGCATAGTTCGCTCACCTGAAGGATCAACAAGACAAACGACCACACCCGTGTGCAGACCTTCTTTTACGATATTCCCGTATGAAATACCCAGTGCATCAAATTCTGCTGTAATGGCCGACCCAGCAGTGTCGTTACCAATTCGTCCAACCATCGTTACATCATTGCCAAGCACGGCTAACCACGATGCAGTATTGCCAGCTGCTCCACCACCATGAGTAGAGATGAGGGTGCGCGTGTCATTGCCTAAGTGGAGCTCATGGGGAGATGTTGGAATTTGGGCGACGACATCAAGCATCAGATCACCGATGCAATAGACCTTGATACTCATGGAATTTACTTTGCGAGAGCCACTGCAATATCGGCAGCTAGCGCACTATTTGATTTAATAATTTCGATATTCACCTTTAAAGACTCACCCTGACTTGCGGTATGGAAATGCTCAAGCAAGAAAGGTGTGACAGCTTTTCCGGTAACTCCTTGAGCAGCCGCTGCAGCGAGTCCGCTGGTCAGGATTGCATCATGGCGCACGCGATCCATCTCATCTTTGACTGGGTTTGCAACAACTAAAGCTGTCGAATCTGTCCTGAGTTCGCGCCGTGCCTTGATGATTGCAGCGATCTCTGCGGCACTCTCTGCTCGGTGTTCAAGAGTGAATCCTGAATCAGTGAGATAGAAACCAGGAAAGGCGCTCGTCTTATATCCAACTAAGCCAATCGAGAGGGTTTCAAGACGTTCTAAGGTTGCCCCAACATCGAGAATTGATTTAACTCCTGCACAAACGATTGCAATATCTAACTTTCCGAGCGCTCCCAGATCTGCTGACTCATCAAATGATTCATTGGCACCTCTGTGAACACCGCCGAGGCCTCCTGTTGCAAAGACTTTGATGCCAGCAAGACCTGCAATATGTGATGTGGCGGCAACAGTTGTCGCAGCACTTGATTTAAGTGCTGCAATCATCGCCAGATCTCGGATCGAAGCTTTAGCAATATCGTCACGGTTTGCAATCTCTATGAGCTGATCTGCTTCAAGTCCCACACATACAACGCCATCGAGAATGGCGATCGTTGCAGGAACGGCCCCATGCGCCCGGACAATCTCTTCAACTTCAATGGCAACGTTCAAATTTGAGGGACGTGGAAGCCCATGGCTGATGATTGTTGATTCAAGTGCAACGATTGGTGCGCCAGATTTCAGGGCTGCTGCTACTTCTGCCGAATAATGAATACTCACGGCGGTAACAATACCCGTGAGAACATATACCCGTGCATTTAGCTGATATCACGCCATCGATCTTTGCCTCTCTTGGCTTGGCCGATGCTGAGAATCGGCTAGAGATCCTGGAAAGTCCTGCAGGACGTGAACTTCTATTTCTTGTTGACGGTCTAGGCGCAGATGTCATTGAAAAGTACGCCAACGTAATTCCCACTATTGCTTCCCTCACCGCGACCGCTTCGTTGAAAACATCTTTTCCATCGACAACTGCGACCAGCCTTGCAACTTTGATGACAGGCGTGCTGCCAGGTGCTCATGGAATGTTGGGGTACACCGTGCGCGTGCCTCGAAGCGGCGGTCGAATTCTTAACTCACTCAAATGGGATGAACGCGTTGATCCCACCATCTGGCAACCTCTTCCAACTATATTTGAGCGCGCACAAGCTGCAGCCATTTCAGTCACTCACGTTGCAGCAAAACGTTATGAGACCACAGGCTTTACCCAAGCAGTATTTCGTGGAGCAACCTATAGCGGTGCAAATATTCCAACTGATCTCATTGAAAAAACCGCTGCAGGACTTAAAGCAACACCATCTTTTGTTTACCTCTATGTCAACGATCTCGATGCAGCCGGTCATAGCGATGGAGTGGGATCAGATAAATGGCTAGCTGCCCTTGCCGGAATTGATGCGCTGCTTTCAGCGTTAGTGATGAAGCTACCTCGCGGAACTCGCATCTGGCTAACTTCAGATCACGGGATGATCAACGTCGAAGAGAAGTTAATTCTCGGCAGCGATAACTCATTACTTGATGGCGTGGCAACAATTGCCGGCGAACCACGAGCACGTCATATCTACTTTGAAGATTCGGCAGATTCTCCTGCTGCTCGCCTTGATTACGCAGGCAGATGGCGTGAATTCTTTGGCGATCGCGCAACGATCTATACGCGAGAAGAAGCTATTGCAGGCCATCTCTTCGGCGAGGTTGTAACAGTGGATGCCTCAGATCGAATGGGAGATCTGATTGCAATTCCACATGGGGGATTGGTCCTGCTCGATCCAGAGCGCGCAGATAAAGAAGGTGCGATGGTGGGCCACCACGGTGGAGTCAGTGAGATTGAATCTACGGTTGCACTTTTGTCTCGTGCCTACCTCTGATTAATCCTGGAAGTTATCCTCGTCAAGATCATCAACTGGATCGTTATCAGGTAATTCTGCGGCAGGTGTTGCGGGAGTTGTGGGGCGTCCAAACATAATTTCATCCCATGATGGAACTTTGGCGCGACCTGAAATTCCTTCGGCACGATCTTCTTCACGTGGAGTTTCACGAATTGCGACAAGGCGTGGAGTTTCACGCACTGGTTCTGGAGTTGAGTCGACAATGCGCGAAGGGTGAGTTGGTTCGGCATGAACAAGTCCTGGAGTCTGCACGCGAGGAGCAGGTTCTTGGCCCAGCATCCAACGTGCATTCTCATTCGTTGCAGTAATTGAACGGCGGTTGAGATCGAAGTTCCATGTTGCACTGCCATGGCCATCACGGTTGGGATACGCGAGATCGATCGTCCATGTTCCATCATCGATGCGCCAGGTGTTCCATGAAAGTGAATCGCTATCGACTCCCATGGGGGCAAGACGAGAAATCACAACATCTTGAAAAGTTTCTTGATCGCGAGCGCTCTCTTTACGTAGCACGACAGCGAAAGCTTGATCCAAGATGTAGACGCGCTCTTGCAAGATTGGTCCAGCAAAGCGTTCAACTTTTTCAACGCTGATGTGACCATCGCGAGCAATGGCATCCATGGTCTCGCCCGAACGAAGACGTCGCTGAATCTCTTTCACGCTCATTGTCTCAACATCATCGCTGGCTGCAACTGCAGCAAGACGTGGTTGATTGACGGTAGCGCGCAATGTGTCGCTGATACGTATGGTGAATTCTTCGCCAATGGGGTTGGTGAGAGTCAGATGGGTGCCTTCAGGGTTCTTGCCCGTTAGCCGCAGTTCACTCATGTTGCGCAGAATAACCGATAAAGTGCGGATATGACCCCAGAGACTTCTCGCCTCGCCTCAGAATTACTTCTGTTGGCCCGCGAAGTGGCGCAAGCAGCTGGTCAACTCCTGATACAACGTCCAACTCACTTTGATCTGACCGAAAAGTCGGTGGCAATTGACTTCGCCACACAGATGGATGAAAAGGCGGAGGCGCTGATTGTTGAAGGGATCCTTGCCGCACGCCCTGATGATGGAATTATTGGCGAAGAAGGGGCAGCCCGTGAAAGCAGATCAGGAATCACATGGGTTATCGACCCACTAGATGGCACAGTCAATTATTTTTATGGATTACCGGGATGGAATGTGAGCATTGCAGCACGAGATGGTGAGGGCTCACTCGTAGGTGTTGTCTATGCACCGACAATTAATTCGCTCTGGCATGCAGTACGCGGCGGCGGTGCCTTCCATAACGGAGAGAGTATTCGCGCAACATCTGGTGTATCTCTAGATCGCGCACTGATTGGCACTGGATTTGCATACGATGTTGCAGATCGCACCGAACAGATTGCAATGGTGGCTTCCCTTCTTCCTGGCGTACGCGATATCAGGCGGATGGGTTCAGCTGCTGTGGATCTATGCCATGTGGGTATGGGCGCACTCGATGCTTACTTCGAACGCGGCCTTAAGGAATGGGATTGGGCCGCCGGTGCTCTCGTTGCGACCGAAGCCGGGGCAGATGTTGCCCATTTAGGCGATGGGGACCGCAAGTTGACCGTTGCGGCAGGTCCAGGGCTCTTTGACTCCTTGCAGGAAGCGCTCGCACGCGTAGAGTGCTAACCGATATACGTCTAGGGGCCGATTTACGCTCAAGGCCCCTTGTATGGCAAGATAGCCCTTCTGCGCAGCTAAGAAGCGGGCGCTGATAGAAAAAGAAACCTGAGGAAGAAAATGAACATTCTCGATGCCGTTGATGCCAAGTCATTGCGCAAGGACGTCCCACAGTTCCGCGCTGGCGATGAACTCAAGATCCACGTTCGCGTTATTGAAGGTTCAAAGAGCCGTATCCAGGTTTTCCAAGGAATCGTAATCCGTCGCCAAGGCGATGGTGTTCGCGAGACATTTACAATCCGCAAAGTTTCATACGGAGTTGGCGTAGAGCGCACATTCCCAGTTCACACACCAGTTATTGAAAAGATCGAGCTCGTCAAGAAGGGCGATGTTCGCCGTGCAAAGCTTTACTACCTACGCGATCTTCGCGGCAAAGCTGCAAAGATTCGCGAAAAGCGTGATGGCATCGAAGGTTACGGAGACGGAATTCTTTCAACTCCAGAACCAATCGTTGAAGCAGTTGTCGAACCTGTCGTTGAGCCAGTTGTAGAGGCAGTTGTAGAGACTCCAGCCGAGGTTGTTGAAGTTGTTGAAGCAGTAGTTGAAACTCCAGCAGAAGTGGTCTCAGCAGAAGAGACTTCAGCTGATAAAAAAGCTGAATAGTTCTAGCGCTCATTAACCCATGATGCGCAAGGGTTCACTCCTTCGCGAGTTACCAATACTGGTAATTCTTGCTCTCCTAGTTTCCTTACTAATCAAATCCTTCCTCGTTCAATTTTTCTATATTCCCTCGGGTTCAATGGAGAACACTCTCCAGGTTCAAGATCGTGTTGCAGTTAACCGAGTGCCATTTATAGGAAATGACATCAGCCGCGGAGATGTCATCGTTTTCCGCGATCCTGCCGGGTGGTTGCCGGAAGCAAGTTCATACTCTGAAAATAAAATTACCAGCGCAATCCGAGAAGGACTCGTCCTTGTAGGCGTAGTCCCGAACCCTGCAAAGCAGTACCTCGTTAAGCGCGTGATTGGCGTTGCCGGAGACAACGTAGTTGCAAAGGATCAAGTGCTTACTATTAACGGAAAACCAACTAACGAGCCTTACATTTTTGCTGGAAACACTCCTAGCGATACAGATTTCAACATCACAGTTCCTGAAGGCAAGGTTTGGGTGATGGGCGATCATCGCGGAGCAAGTGGTGATTCTCGTGTACATCAAGATGATGTCAATAATGGAATGGTTCCAGTTGAAAAAATTACAGGACGCGTTGTCGCAACGATTTGGCCGTTAAGCCGAATCGGATTTATCTCATCTCAGGACCCACTTTCAAGCAAGTGAGCGATCACAAAGTAATCGAAGATCGACTTTATGCTGCCGGTATTTCTCCTTTAGCTGGAGTCGATGAAGCAGGTCGCGGAGCATGTGCTGGCCCGTTAGTTGTGGCCTCTGTACTTCTTCGTGACCGTCATGCAAGCGAACTAGCAAAAGTTCGAGATTCTAAAGAGCTCACTGAGAAAAATCGTGAAGAATTATTTGATGTTGTTACGCAAGCTGCGCTCTCACTAAGCGTTGTCATCATCTCAAATGAAGAAATTGATGCACGAGGTGTTCACGCTGCAAATCTTGACGGTATGCGCCGAGCAGTTCAAGGTTTAGAGATCACTCCTGCTTATGTCCTCACAGATGGATATGCCATCGAAGGGCTCGCTCTTCCTAACCTTGCAGTGTGGAAAGGTGATCAAGTAGTTACCTGTATTAGTGCCGCATCGATTATTGCCAAAGTGACTCGTGATCGAATAATGCGCGAGATGGATCTGATCTATCCTGAGTACGGATTTATATCCCACAAGGGTTACATCACCAAAATTCATACCGAGGCTTTGCAGAAATACGGAGTCACACCCATCCACCGCAGATCCTTTTCAAATATCGCAGCCCTTCTCTAACTTACCCACATCGAGGCCACGGTGCGGTGAGTATGAGTGGATGAATAATTACCCTGCCCTCCATGACGGCAACTCACAAGAGACCAAGTAGAAATCGCCAGATAGGCGCTTTTGGCGAAGCAACGATTGCAAAACATCTAGAAACTCTCGGCTATGACATCATCGAACGCAATTGGCGGATCAAGGAAGGCGAAATAGATCTCATCGCCTGTGATTCACACTCACTTCTCCATTTTGTTGAAGTGAAGACACGATCATCGCTGGCCTTCGGTGATCCTTTAGAGGCAATCAATCGCGATAAGGCACGCAGATTGCAACGTCTTGCGCTAGCTTGGCTTGCAACCCATCATCAACTTGGAAGTGATTTCTCAATCGATGTAGCTGCCGTGCTGTTAGCAGCAGATGGATCGCACACCATTGATTTTAGAGAGAACATCCTGTGACCCTGGGTCGTTCTACATCGATGGGTTTAGTTGGCCTTTCAGGCAATACAGTCACCGTAGAAGTTGATATCAGTGATGGACTTCCGCATTACAACTTATTGGGCCTGCCCGATGCCGCTCTCAATGAATCGCGCGATCGCGTACGCGCAGCATTTACAAACTCAGGCGAAAACTGGCCCAATAGAAAAGTTACTGTTTCGCTCTCTCCTGCCTGGCTTCCCAAAAGTGGATCAAGTTTTGACTTAGCAATTGCCCTGGCAATCTTGGTTGCCCACGGATCACTCGCTCAAGGTTCTATTGATTCAACGTTGATACTAGGTGAGCTAGGACTTGATGGATCTATTCGTGGAGTTAACGGAGTTCTGCCTGCACTAATTGCTGGCCATCGCGAAGGGATAAAGCGTGCGATTATTCCAATTGCAAATATCGGTGAGGGCAGTTTGTTGCAATCGATGGAGATTGTTGCATTTGCTACCCTGCGAGAACTTCTTAACTACTTACGCACGGGCGAGGGAGCAAGCCACGCAGCAGAGGCGCTGGATGAAAATACCGACCCACTTCTAGATTTTGAAGATGTTGCAGGGCAGATGCGCGCACGCTTTGGCGCAGAAGTTGCAGCTGCTGGGGGACACCACCTCTTACTGATCGGTCCACCTGGTGCAGGTAAAACAATGATCGCAAGTCGGATTCCGACAATTTTGCCGCCTCTAACTATTGAACAGAGTCTGGAAGTAACAGCGCTGCACTCAGTTGCAGGCACACTCTCAGAGCGATCACCTATGTCGCGGATGGCACCGATCGTTGCTCCACATCACAGTGCAACACGGGTAGCAATGGTGGGAGGTGGTGCTCACGTAATAAGACCTGGTGCATGTTCACTGGCACATCACGGAGTGCTCTTTATCGATGAAGCACCTGAGTGCGCCAGTGGAATTCTCGACTCACTTCGCCAACCGCTTGAATCCGGAACAATTACGATTGCACGAAGCATTGGAAATATTACGTATCCATCGCGCTTTCTCTTGGTTTTAGCAGCCAATCCATGTCCTTGCGGAAAGTTTGCCGGTAGAGGATTGGGTTGCAGTTGCTCTTCAGTGCAAGTCAGACGCTATCTTGGAAAGTTATCTGGCCCATTGATGGATCGCATTGATATGCGCATCACCGTTGAACCTGTTGGTCGCGCTGATATCTCATCTCTCACTCTAGGAGAGTCAAGCGCTGCGATTGCAGAGCGTGTGCAGGCAGCCCGTGTAATTGCGCGAGAACGCTTTGCTGGTCGCGGCTTTGAACTTAACAGCGCAATACCTGCGCGAGCTTTGCGAACAGACTTTAAACCAGATCGCTTGGCAATGAATTTTCTCCATGATGAACTCGATCACGAGCGTTTGACTGCGCGAGGACTCCATAAAGTTATTCGGCTGGGATGGACGCTAGCCGATTTGGCGGGAAGAAATCAACCTACACTCAAAGATGTTACAGATGCCTACGAATTGCGCGAAGGAGGAATTTCTTGAACGAAGAGAAATCAGCAAGGCTCGAACTCTTTGCAGCCACCGAGGGAGGTAACTCTTTCTGGGGTTCAGAAATTACGCAGCAAGGCGCTCACCAGACTTTGCTACGAATCAAAGATGGCTTTTATCGATCAAGCAAGGGCGAGAAAACTCTTGCACAGATGAATCCCGGAGGTGCGCCTGCTCTCCTTGAATCAATAGAAAAAGCAGGTGGCATCTTTATTGCTCCCGGGGACACTACATGGCCAGAACAACTCGATGATCTAGCAACGCCACCAATAGGACTTGTCGTAAAAGGCAAAGTTGATTCACTCAAGTCGCGATCAATTGCAATCGTTGGAACTCGTAACCCAACGCCTTATGGTGCTCGAATTGCAAGTGATTTCGCAGCAGGCTTTGTAGATCGGGAATGGAGCATCATCAGCGGCGGCGCATACGGTATCGATACGCATGCACATAAAGGTGCCCTTATTGCAGAAGGCATCACCATTGCAGTCATCGCGAGTGGAATTGATATCAATTACCCAGCAGGAAACGAGAGACTCTTTGCTGAAATTGCAGAGTTGGGTGCAATTGTTAGTGAAGTGATGCCGGGCACTCCGGCTTTTCCCTCACGATTTCTTACTCGTAATCGAATTATCGCCGCCCTTTCAATGAGTACCTTGGTAGTTGAGGCAGCATTTCGAAGTGGTTCGCTGCGCACAGCGCGTGATGCAGCAGAGCTGATGCGACCTGTGATGGCAATTCCTGGCCCAATTAATTCACCCACGTCAGAAGGAACTCATCGTCTTATTGGCGAACGTGCGGCTGAAATCGTCACATCTGTAAGTGATGCCGTTGAATTGATTACATCACTCGAGTCTCTCGTTTAGGTAAAAGGGATCGCCTGATGCGAGAATAGGCATATGAGTGAATTCCGTTCGGGCTTTGTCGCCATTGTTGGCCGCCCAAACACAGGAAAATCAACCCTCATCAATGCACTCGTTGGATCAAAAATTGCGATTACATCGCCTCATCCAAATACCACTCGTCATGCAATTCGCGGAATCATCAACGGTTCTGATTTTCAGGCAGTTCTTGTAGATACACCTGGTGTGCATAAGCCTAAAACTCTTCTTGGCCATCGCCTCAATGCTGTAGTGGGGGAGAGCCTTGATTCAGTTGATGTGATTCTGATGTGTCTGCCAGCAGATGAAACTTCAGGGGCTGGAGATGTCTTCGTTGCACAAGAAATTGCAAAACATCCCCGAGCTAAGAAATTCGCACTTGTAACGAAGACCGATCTTGTCTCAAAGAAGAATATTGCTACGCGATTACTTGGCATCAATGAACTTGCCGTAGGTTTTGCGTGGGATGAAATCATTCCAATCTCTGCCGCAATTCATGATCAGATAGATCTTTTAGCTTCCCTGATCTCAAAGAACCTCTCAGCTGGTCCAGCTTTCTACCCTACAGATATGAAGAGTGACCAGGGAATTGAACAACTCATCTGCGAGCTCGTGCGCGAAGCTGCGCTACGCGATGCTCGCGAAGAACTTCCGCACTCGATCATGGTCACTATCGATGAGATGTCTGAGCGCGAAGAGAAAGGCTCACGCCCCTTCTTTGATATTCATGCAACCATCCACGTCGAGCGCGATTCACAGACTGGAATTTTACTTGGCCATAAAGGTGAGCGTTTGAAAGATATTGGCATGCGTGCTCGAAAAGATATTGAACGTGAGCTCGGAGCTCGAATCTTCCTTGGACTGCATGTAAAAGTATCTAAAGAGTGGCAGAGAGATCCAAAACTTCTTGAGCGTTTGGGTTTTTCAGAGAAGTAAAGAATTAGACTTTCTCTCGGCGGTTAACTAACCACGAACCAAGCATCACAAGGGGTAGGCCAATTCCAATACCCGCGGTAATTGGCTCACTCAAGATGATTACTCCTATGACAACGGCAATAGCTGTATTCCAATACGTTACAAGCGATGCACGGGTAGGACCAATATCTGCAATGAGTGTGAAGAAGAAAGCGAATGCAATACCAGTGGAGAATATTCCGAGCGCAATAACTGAGTAAGTGGCTGCGTGCGAGACCGTGTGATCTGGCCAGAGCACAATAGTAAAGGGCAGATAGAAGATCGCAGTCAAGGCCATCGCTACACCATTAATCGCGATTCCAGAGACATCAGGGAGCTTGTTGCGAATCATAATAATTGCATAGGCGTAGGCGATTGCTGCAGCGATCACCATCAGAATCGAAAGTGGATCTGAAGACCCTGTGAAAGTTTCGATACCGACGATCAGAACAACTCCAATAAATCCAATACCGATACCAATTACTCGATTCACTTTGAGGGCATCCTTATCACCTTGGAAGTAGGTGATTATGTTCGACCAGATAGGAACGGATGCGATGAGCAATCCAGCTAGTCCTGAAGAAATCTTCTGCTCAGCGGTTCCGATGAGAATCCAAGGAATTACCATTTCAAGAAGTGCGTAGAAGGCTACATATTTGATTCCACGAAAGGCGTCAAAAATTGATCTATCTTTAATAGCCAACGGAATCAAAATTGCTGCACCGATCAGAACGCGGCCAAAGACAACAATTGCTGGTGCATAGCCATTGTCTTCATCGACTGCGACCTTGATAAAGAGATAAGGAATACCCCAGAGAAAACCAACGAGTGCAAAAATCAACGCGCTCTTGCGTGACATTTAGTTGTGATCCTTTGGTTGACGCTGCGCTACTAGAGGACGCTGCGATAGAGGGCAATTGTAGCTGCGGCGACTGCATCCCAACCAAATTCACTGATTGCTCGAGCGCGACCTGCAATTCCGAATCTCTTTAGCCTCTCGGGATCACCCATCATTTCATTGATTCCTGTCGCGATATTGCTCTCAAACTTAGAGTTATCAGTGGTGTAATCAACGAGTCGTCCCGTAACGCCATCATCGACAACTTCGGGAATTCCACCAACTCGTGAAGCGAGCACGGCAGTCTGGCAGGCCATCGCTTCGAGGTTAACAATTCCAAGAGGCTCATAAATAGAAGGACATAGGAATAGATCCGCTCCAGTCAGGAGCGGAATAAGCTGCGACTTAGGAAGCATCTCCTTGATCCACCAAATGTTTTTACGAGTCTTTTGAAGTTGTGAGACAAGCTCCTCAAACTCTGCACCAATACCTGCTTCATCAGCACTTCCTGCACATAAGACAAGGCCGTACTCATCGGGGACTTGTGACCAGGCACGAAGAAGATGCGCCAAACCTTTTTGTCGAGTGATGCGACCAACGAAAATCGCATAGCGCCCATTAATCCCAAAACTTTGCGCAACGGATGGATCATCTACCGGTGACCATTCCTGGGTATCAACACCATTTCTTATAGTGATAACTTTTTTGGGATCGACCTCTGGGTATGAAGCTAAAACATCTGTACGCATTCCATCACTGACAGCGATGATTGCAGCAGCGCCTTCGTAGGCAGTCTTTTCTGCCCATGATGAAATCGCATAACCACCACCGAGTTGTTCAGCCTTCCAAGGCCGTAATGGTTCAAGTGAATGGGCGCTAATAATGTGAGGCATGCCGTAAAGGAGAGAAGCAGTGTGACCAGCCATGTTGGCATACCAAGTATGTGAGTGAACAACGTCAACATCGCCCAAGTGATGGGCAATCAACATATCTGTAGCAAGAGCCTGCATGGCAGGGTTTGCAGATGCGAACTCTTGAGGAGTGTCATATCCAAAAGCTCCATCGCTGCGAGGGCCGCCAAAGCAATGAACATCAACTTCTATTCCAGAAACGGTGCGAAGTGCTGCGCTGAGTTGAACAACATGAACCCCAGCTCCGCCATAGACGGCAGGAGGCCACTCTTTAGTGACGATTCCAACGCGCAACTGGCTCACAATCTGACTCCACTTCTTGCGATTGGTATGCAAAAAACTTCTATAGGCGAAACCTAGCGCTAAGGGTATCGTTTACCCATGGCGCGCTTTGAAACACCACTCGGAATCGTCCTTGCAGGCGGTGAAGGTAAGCGTTTAATGCCTCTGACGGCAGATCGTGCAAAACCTGCAGTCCCATTCGGTGGTTCCTATCGCCTCGTTGATTTCGTTCTCTCCAACCTTGTCAACGCTGAGATGCGTCGAATTGCCGTACTTACTCAATACAAATCTCACTCACTCGACCGTCACATCACAACTACGTGGCGTATGTCCACTTTGTTAAATAATTACATCACTCCTGTCCCTGCTCAACAGCGTCTTGGACCACGGTGGTATACAGGTTCAGCCGATGCAATTTTGCAAAATTTCAATCTTATTCAGGATGAAAATCCAAAGCACGTCTTGGTATTTGGTGCAGACCACGTGTATCGCATGGATCCCAGCCAAATGTTTGATGCCCACTTAAGTACAGGTGCAGGTGTTACGGTTGCGGCAATTCGTATGCCTCGATCAGAAGCGCACGAATTTGGTGTAATCGAATTAGCAGAAGATGGCATCACAATAAAAGCATTCCATGAGAAACCATCTGACCCACCTGCAATGCCGGGCTATCCAGATCTCTCACTTGTATCCATGGGTAACTACATCTTTAAACGTGATGCGATGGAAGAAGCCCTCATTTTGGATTCTGAAGATGTAGAGAGTCGTCACGATATTGGCGGAAACATTATTCCGATGCTCACAAAAAATGGTGAAGCTAAGGTCTACGACTTTGCCCATAACGAAGTACCTGGTGCAACTGAGCGTGATCGTGGCTACTGGCGCGATGTAGGTTCAATTGACGCTTATTACGATTCTCATATGGATCTTGTTTCAATCCATCCAATTTTCAATCTCTACAACCGCGAGTGGCCGCTTCTCACAAATCCGCCTTCACTGCCTCCTGCCAAATTTAGCGAATCAGGAATTGCGCAAGATTCAATCGTCGGTGCGGGTTCAATCATCTCTGGTGGCCATGTCAACCGCACAGTTACTTCCTACGATGTGCATGTAGGCAAGGGCGCATTTGTTGATAGTTCAGTCTTAATGCCAGGGGTCAAGATTGGTGCTGGCGCCGTCATTCGTCACGCAATTCTTGATAAGAGCGTAGTTGTCGATCCAGGTGCTCAAATTGGCGTAGATCTTGAGCGAGATCGTGCGCGCTTTACTATTTCAGATGGTGGCGTTGTTGTCGTCGGTAAAGGTGTACGCGTTACCAATTAACTGTTGCATCACGAAGAGTTCTGTACTTCTCTAAAACTTCAGGCGTTGCGGCGGCTTCTATAAGAGTTGCTTTTCCTAAATCCCATACAGGTGGTGTCGCCCCTCCAAGAAGTGCCCATGCCGCTTGCTTAGCTGCGCCATCTGCAACATATTCACCTCCTGGAGGAATCAATACAGGACGTCCAAAGAGTGCAGATGCAATCTGTCCTACTGCAGGATTCTTAGCAGCTCCTCCGATAATGAGTACACGCTTAATGTCGACACCTAAATCTTCAAGCGCTTGCACCGCATCCGCCAGACCCGACAACATGCCCTCGATCATCGCACGAGCAATATCTGCAGGATTTGAGTTTGCAATATTCATTCCGGAGAAGACGCCGGTTGCGTTTGGACGATTTGGTGTGCGCTCTCCTTCAAAGTAGGGAAGAAGAGTTAAACCATGTGCACCAGGAGTAGAAGAGAGTGCAAGGGCTCCAACTTCGTCATGAGTCTTGCCCAGAATTGTTGTTGCAGCATCGAAGATGCGAGCAGCATTAAGTGTGCAGACAAGTGGCAGGAAGCGACCCGATGCGTCGGCAAAACCTGCGACAGCACCACTTGAGTCGTGCGTGGATATCGTTGAGACTGCAAAAGCTGTGCCGCTTGTTCCGAGCGAGATGACAACATCACCCGGCTCTGCCTGCACGCCGAGTGCTGCACCTGCATTGTCACCTGCACCAGGTGCGATTGGGATACCAGCAGATGTGGCGCCACCAAAAGTTGACGGAGCAATAATTGTTGGGAGATAAACTTCACGATCAGAAAGTAGGGCCTTAGCCAAGATATCTCTGCGATAAGTCGAACTCTTTGGATCGAAGTATCCCGTTCCGGAAGCATCGCTTCTATCTGTAAACAACTTTGAAAAATCTTTGCCACCTTGTAATTGCCAGGAGAGCCAGTCATGGGGGAGAGCTATAGAGTGCACGCGATCCGCGTTCTTCTTTTCGTTCTCTGCCATCCATCGCACCTTTGACGCGGTAAAAGAAGCAACGAGAACAGAACCAACAGCATCTGCCATCGCCTGATTGCCACCCATCTCAGAGTTCAGAGATTCTGCTTGCGCAGCAGAACGAGTGTCATTCCACAAAAGAGCGGCACGAATTACTTCACCAGATTCATCCAAAGCAACCATTCCATGTTGCTGTCCACCGACTGAAATTGCAGCAACATCATCAAGGCCACCTGCTTGCGCAATTGCACTATCGAGCGCGTTTTTCCAATGAGTGGGATCAACTTCAGTTCCATCAGGATGTGGTGCGCGTCCCTCACGTACCAACTCGCCAGAATCTGCAGCACGAATCACAATTTTTACCGACTGAGTCGAGGAATCTACGCCTGCGATGAGTTGATTAGCCATGGGGCAAGGCTAGACTGTACCTGTCAACGTTGACCACTCTTTGGCTTATCAATTAAGCCCACTTTCTACTTTTGGAGTTTAGACAAATGCGTATTGGTGTACTTACAGGTGGCGGAGATTGCCCGGGACTAAATGCTGTTATTCGTGCGGTAGTCCGCAAAGGCGTAAAAGAGTACGGACATGAGTTTGTTGGTTTTCGCGATGGCTGGAAAGGCCCGCTGGAGAACTACACAATGGAGCTCAACCTTGAGAGTACTCGTGGCATTTTGCCTCGCGGTGGAACAATTCTTGGCTCTTCTCGTACCAACCCATTTAAGATTGAAAATGGCGTAGAGCGAATCAAGCAGAACCTTGCAGATCAGGGAATCGATGCCCTCATCGCAATCGGTGGCGAAGATACTCTTGGCGTCGCAACAAAGCTTGATGCTCTCGGGGTCAAGGTCATCGGAGTTCCAAAGACTATCGATAACGATCTGAACAATACCGATTACACATTTGGTTTTGATACATCGGTAAATATCGCAGTCGAGGCGATCGATCGACTTCACACAACTGCCGAGTCACACCACCGTGCGTTGATCGTTGAAGTCATGGGTCGCCATGCAGGTTGGATTGCACTCCACTCAGGTATCGCAGGCGGAGCATCTTGTATCTTGATTCCAGAAGTTAAATTCTCTGTAGATAAGGTCTGTGAGTGGGTTGAATCTCGCTTCAAATCTTCTTACGCACCGATCATCGTGATCGCAGAAGGTGCTATCCCACAAGATGGGGACATGATTACAAAAGACTCAGAGCTTGATGCATTCGGTCATGTGAAACTTTCAGGAATTGGCGAATGGTTAGCTAAAGAGATTGAAAGAAAGACTGGCAAGGAAGCTCGCACATCTGTTCTCGGCCATATTCAGCGCGGTGGTACACCATCAGCGTTTGACCGCGTTCTTGCTACTCGCTTTGGTCTTCAGGCGATCACTGCAGCATCCGAGGGCGACTGGGGCAAGATGGTTGCACTCCACGGCACAGATATCGTTCGAGTTCCGTTGGCAACAGCCACCGAAAAGCTCAAGACTGTGCCTATCGAGCGTTACAAAGAGTCTGAAATCTTCTTCGGATAATTCCGGTACGAGAACTCGCTCACACCTTCTATCCTTAGGACCATGATGACTTCACTTGACTCACTCTTCGACGAAAGTCTCGTGGCTGCTCAACAACCACAGTGGCCCGGCGGAAAAGATGGAGAGCCTGTAAAGGCTGCAGTCACGAGTTTGAAAACTTTGCCACCTCTGGTATTTGCTGGTGAGTGCGATGATCTCAAAACAAAGATTGCCCAAGCAGCAGCAGGTAATGCATTCTGGCTTCAAGGCGGAGATTGCGCCGAGACTTTTGTGGCAGCAACAGCTGATTCCATCCGTAATCGCATTAAGACGATTCTGCAGATGGCAGCTGTATTGCAGTATTACTCAAGCCTTCCTGTTGTAAAAGTTGGTCGTATGGCGGGACAGTTTGCAAAGCCGCGTTCCAATGATTTGGAAACTCGCGGAGATGTCACCTTGCCCGCTTACAGAGGCGATGCGGTCAATGATCTTGAATTCACGTTAGAAGCCCGTACTCCAAATCCTCAGCGCTTAGTCGATGTCTACAACACTTCTGCTGCGACCCTGAATTTGGTTCGTGCATTTACTCAGGGTGGTTTTGCAGATATTCGCCGCGTTCACGAATGGAACAAGGGTTTTATCCGTGATTCAAGCGTTGGAGTTCGCTATGAAGAGATGGCGAAAGAGATTGATCGTGCACTTAGTTTCATGAAATCAGCTGGAGTCGATCCTGAGTCTTTTAAGAGCGTAGATTTCTATTCAAGTCATGAAGCTCTCATCCTGGAATATGAAAAGTCGTTAACCCGTATCGATTCTCGCACAGGAGATCCCTACGATGTCTCAGCACATTTCGTATGGATCGGAGAGCGCACTCGTCAACTAGATGGTGCACATATAGATTTTGCTTCAAAGATTCGCAATCCAATCGGTGTCAAACTTGGACCGAAATCTACAGTTGATGATGCCCTTCGCTTAATTGATCGTTTAGATCCTAATCGCGAACCAGGTCGCCTCACATTTATTACACGCATGGGTGCTGGCAAGGTTCGTGAAGCACTTCCCGCACTTGTCGATGGCGTCACCAAGTCAGGTGCTCAAGTTTTGTGGGTCTGTGATCCTATGCATGGAAATACCTTTGAATCAGCAACTGGATATAAGACCCGTCAGTTTGATGATGTGATGGATGAAGTAAAGGGATTCTTTGAAGTGCACAAAGCACTGGGGACTCACCCTGGCGGAATACATATTGAATTAACCGGTGATGATGTCACTGAGTGTCTTGGTGGCGGAGAGAAGATTTCAGAGACAGATTTAGCCTCACGCTATGAGACAGCGTGTGATCCGCGCCTTAATCACTCACAATCACTCGAGCTGGCATTTCTTGTCGCTGAGATGTTGCGCGATCGCTAAAGCGCACCACTCATGGCCCTACTGATCACATCAACAACGACTCCAGTAGGAACTCTCAATCTTATTGCAGATGGCGAGTTATTGCTTGGCGCTAATTTAGGTTCGATCAGAGCACTCAAAGAAGGACTCAACTCTGTGTACCGCGCTTCTGATTTTAAGGAAGTAAAGAAGATTCCAGTGATCTCAGATCTCATCGATGACTATTTTGACGGCGATCTTTCATCGATTAATGCCATCAAAGTAAGTCAGCCTGGCGGATCATTTTCACAGGCCGCGTGGAAAGCGATGCGACGTATTCGTGCCGGCAAAGTACTTTCATATGCAGAGCTTGCTAAAAATTCAGGAAGCCCAAAGGCGGTACGAGCTGCCGGTAGTGCATGTGCTAAGAATGCAATCGTGCTCGTGGTTCCATGCCACCGAATTGTTAAAACTGGGGGAGCACTCGGAAATTACGCCTATGGTGTGAATAAGAAAGAGTGGCTCTTACGCCACGAGGGCCTTGCGTAAAATATCAATTGCTTGATCACATTGCGCATCATCAAAGTCGCGATGTGTCACAAGACGTGCAAAGTGTGGACCCAGGGCTCCGATAAGTAAGCCAGATTCTTTTGTCCGTTGCGCAAGTTCTGCAGCTGTCATTCCAAGTGCTTTGAGATTAAGCCCGACAATGTTTGTGGCAACTGATGCGGGATCAATCAGTGAAGAATCAACCTGAGCGATCGCTGT